>Ga0315282_10017065_pt1 | contig 10528 bp, 5 predicted proteins | sample YL17G07_20_MG_FD_203693 | JGI IMG/M metagenome (GOLD analysis project Ga0315282, IMG submission 203693) | Sediment microbial communities from Yellowstone Lake, YNP, Wyoming, USA - YL17G07_20 | ecosystem: Environmental > Aquatic > Freshwater > Lake > Sediment | place: USA: Wyoming | collected... | reverse complement strand
TGAGGAGGCTCGAAACGGGGCACTTCCTGATCATCGTGGACGAGGCGAATCACCTGGAAATCGAAGCCATGGAACTGCTCCGGTACGTTTACGACCGGGGGCGCCTCGGGGTGGTTCTGATCGGCACGCTGAGGTTGTACGAGATCTTCACGAATGGCAGCCGCCCGGCGTCGGAGTTGGAGCAATTGTGGAGCCGGGTGGAGATCTGTGAGTTGCTGCCGGGTCTGACCGAATACGAAGCCCGGCAAATCATCCAGCAGGCCCTGGGGCGGATCCCTGAAACCACCACCAAGCAGATCCTGAGGCAGACGGGAAACTCAATACGTAGGCTGGCCAAGCTGCTAGAACACCTGAAAGAGCTGAAGGAACTGAACGAGGGTAGAGAAATCGGTGAACTGATTACGTCCGCACAACAGATCATTGCCTGACGGCTGCCCTCCTGGATTTGCCCCGTTTCGCCATTATGTTGGGATCGCCTTGCCCTTAACTTTGTCTTCGTCTTGGGTTTCGCGGGTTTTGAGGCGTCATCTTTCTCCAGGTTGTTGCCATATCTCTGTGGCGGGATTCTCGAACTCCTGACCCACGGTTTAGGAAACCGTTTCAGAGCAAATCACTAAGTTGTTGGGCGGAAACAGAAAACCCTGCAACCCTTTTAGGCTCATATAATTCTGGTGTTGTGCTGAGTTGATTTGAGATGTACCGAGATTCCTCAAGATACACATCAGGTCCCCACAAAAGTCCCCACAGTTTTCAGAATCTATTCGGGTGTCGAAAGGGAACCTCTTCGGCGCAGCGAGACGCCCTTGCAGCTCAACATGCAGACACCCAAGCAGCTCTTCGTGCGATGCAGCAGAGAGAATGGCTCAGGCGGCCCACTGCAAGGGTGACGTGGGTGTTGGGCCAAAAGTCGTCGAGCGCGTCAACCCAACCGACCCTCGGAACCCGCCCAATTCGATCAATCTCCGGAATGGGTGGAATCGGCGGAATCGGTGGAATCCTTGGAATCCTGGGTATACGGGGAATCATAACGGCACGCCTTAGAATGTAGTTTTCCTCAACAACTTCTCCAAGGTAAACCACGTCGCTCCCCCAGACCTGATCATCCTCGATCCACCCCAAGTAGGTCCCATTGATGTCAAGCAGATTCTTGTTGACAATGAAGCCGAAATATTCCCCCGTCCACCTGAAAATCGCCGTCACGTGGTCCCTCTCCTCGCAGGTTTTGGTAAGTCTGACACGCCCAATTGCTCAGCGCCTCGACCCAGACCTGCTTTTGCGTTTAATTCTTCACCTTCGAACTCGGACAAGATCACCTTCTTCCAGTTCCTTCAGCCCAAAAAGGAAAGCGTCTTGAACCATTCGACTGCCTCACCGTCAGTGGCTACCAAAATACTCATTTTCTGGACTGTGCTTCTACGTTGCAGATGAGGCACAATTTTTGGCGCTTCGATACCCGATGATTCTGCTTTCATGCGGGGTGGCTGTGATGCTGATCCGTCCTCCGACCGCAATGGAAGGGCGACAGTGTTATACTCTCTCAGGCAACATGGGTAATTTGAACCGGAGATACTCAAGATGGCTGGCAAGGAACAGATTGCGTTAATCGAAAGCATCAGCGTACCACCGCAGTTTTGCCAATATGCGGCTGGGCCGTGCGATCAGGACTTTGCTACTGCAGCTCGTTCCGATGTGCTCTTCCTCTATCCAAGCCTTCCCGAGTCCGTCTCAGCGCCTATTGAAGAAGCCGTTGTGCAGCTCTCCAAAGTTGCCGGATACAAACACTGGATGAGCTGGAAAAACGTAAATGTTCCAGGCCAGATCATATTCTGCGAAATCTGCAAGGCTATTAGATTCACGAAGCTCGTAGTTGCGGATGTGACGACCCTTAACTTCAATCTATTGTTTGAGGTCGGCTTTGCGCTTGGCCTCGGAGTTCCGGTCTTGCCGATTCGTGACACGTCGAACATCCGTGATGCGAAGGATTTCGAGGAACTCGGGATCCTCGACACTTTCGGGTACTTTGACTATCGGAATTCTACTGAGTTGTGCGAAGGCCTACTCTCACGACAGGGAACGCCTCCGCTTGCCCTGCAACCCGCTGGTCCAAATCTTGACCAGCCCCTTTACGTGGTCAAGAGTCCAATCGAGAACGATGGAATGATCAAGTTGATGTCTGTCATCAAGAAGTCTCGGCTGAAGTTTCGCACCTTCGACAGCAAAGAAGTTGGTCGTATTTCACTCCACGAAGCTTATAAGCAAACCGTCTCATCTCGAGCAGTAATACTGCACCTCTTGGGAGAAGACACCCGCGGCGCACAGGTGCACAACGCGCGCTGTGCCTTCATTGCCGGAATGGGCATGGCAGCGCAGAAGCGCGTACTGATGATTCAGCAAGGCCCCGCTGCTCAACCCATCGATTTTCGAGACGTAATCGTGAGCTACTCCCGGCCCGCACAGATTTCTGACCTCTTGATCCCACTGCTAGGCCAGGTAATCGAAGAGATTCAAACTACCAGATTTGTCCCTACGGCGCTTAAACTTACCCCGCTTGAGAATGTAGATTTGGGAGACCTTGCGGCTGAGAACGAGATTCGGGCACTCGATACCTATTTTGTTCCCACAGCCCAGTATCAGCAGGCAAAGAACGGTCACGCTAGGCTGGTCGTCGGCAGAAAGGGATCGGGCAAGACAGCGTTGTTTTATGCACTGCGATCAACATTTCGACCGATCAAGTCACACTTAGTACTCGATCTGAAGCCGGAGGGGCATCAGTTCACAAAACTGCGTGAGGTAGTCCTTGCCAAACTTCCAGTTGGCGTCCAGCAACATGTGCTGACCGCTTTCTGGAACTATCTACTGGTAATGGAGCTAGCGCATCAAATAGTACATTATGAAGTAAGCCTGGCATACAGAGACCTGCGCGTGAAAAAAGTATTCGACAGAATTGTTGATCTGCACGGAGGAAACGAGGAAACAGAGCAGGCAGATTTCTCTGAACGCCTACTTACACTCGTCAACAACATCGTCGATAAGGAGAAGGAACTCAAATCATTACAGACAACTGCCGACATCACGCGATTGATTCACGCGAGGCCGATCAGGGAACTTAACGACGCCATTACCGAGTATCTTGCCATAACGAAGCGCGATGTCTGGCTACTCTTCGACAACCTAGACAAAGGCTGGCCGATTCAGGCGGCTCAAAAGGAGGACATTCTACTGCTTCGTGCCTTATTAGAAGCAACCCGTAAATTACAACGACAATTCGAAACACGTGGGATCGAAATCTTCTCGGTCGTGTTCATCCGCAACGATATTTATCAGCACTTGATTTTGGAACCAGCGGAACGTGGGAAAGAAACCGCTGCCATGTTGGACTGGAACGACACCGAATTATTCAAAGACATCTTAGGCAGGCGGATCGCGCAGAGCACGGGCTTGACCCTCTCGTTCGACGAGATTTGGGCAACCTTTTTCACTTCGCATGTGAGAGGCGAAGACTCATTCCAGTTCATCTTGAGTCGCACCCTAATGCGACCGCGCGAGGTGCTGCGCTTTGTTCGGGAGAGCATTAATACCGCTATCAACCGCAAACACGAGAAGGTAGTGGAACTGGATATCCTCAATGCCGAGAGGTCGTATTCGGCTGATGCACTAGTGGATATCAGTCTGGAGATGAAAGACGTAAGGCCTGGATATGACAATGTCCCGTACGCATTTATCGGCTCTCGCACTACTCTCTCGCGAACTGAAATAGAACAGAAACTCCGCGAAATCGACATCCCTGACGAACAAGTGTGTCGGGTGCTTGAGCTTCTGCTCTGGTTTGGGGTGTTGGGAATCTACGTCAGCGAGGATGAGGAACGGTATTCATACCAATATGAGCACGATCCCAAACGGATGGCGGCGGGATTGAAGAACTACGCCTACTGCATCCATCCCGCATTTCGATTGGCTTTAGGGTGTAGCAACGGACGGTAGGATGATCGCTGCACCACATGGCATTCCTGAATCTGCATGCTCACACACATAAAAGAGAACACCGAAGAAGTCCGAAACGAATCCGCAATTGCCCCAAAACCGTGTGGTTTCGACACAGAACGGAATAGACCAGCGCCGCAAACAGAATCAGTGAGTTGCACGGCACGCTTCAAGGGCCCTTTTCGCACGCCCGAACTGGAACCAAGCTGCGCGCGGGCAGTTGTGCCAGAAGCGAGCCGCTCACATGCCCGTCAAAGTGATTGAGCAATCAAGGCAAGATCTGCACGAATGAGGCAGGTCAAAACCACATCCTTTCGGATCATTCTCCGGTAAGCCGACTTCACGGCCAAGTGACCGCCGACGTCCGAGGAGGAGCCGCCAGGCCCTGGGATAGTTTCCGAGTCGGCGACGATACGCCCGGAATCGTGTGGGCCGTTGGCCACCGGCCCAGATCGAAGGGCGGTCTGGCCCTATCGACGGGCTGCGCGTTCATCCGAAGTTGAGGCGTTTAGCGGGCGTCTGAGCCCGCTGCCGAAATCCCGAGCGAAGCCGAGGGATCAACGAAGTACCTGGCAGATAGATCAACACGGCGCTACCAGGACTCCAGCGGGGCGGTGTGGGACACGCTACGCCTAACGCTCCGGTTCAGCGGCGGGCGCAGCCCGTCCGCTGCAACCCGTTGTTAGACAGCGATCTGGCAGCTAGTCGGTAAAGCAAGTCGCTACAGGCCATCCGGTGCCCCGTCTCCCTCTGCGCTTCGACTATCCAACCCCTCGACCTCCAGCGCGATTTCCTTTGTCCGGTCGCGGAGCTTCGCCCGCGTCTCGATCACCGTGCGGGTTTCTTTGGCGATGCGGGCGGCGAGATCGGCATCCTTGGGGATGGGCAGCAGAACTTCAAAGAGCCGCTTGCCGAGCGTGTCGATGATGTCGCGCGTGAACTGCTTGGAGCGCATCTGGCGGCGGACAATAGGCGCGTTCAGGAGCGCAAGCAGGAGGTACGGGTCCATCTGGTCGCGCTTCTCAACCCGCAGTTTGTAGAGGCCGCCGCAATACAGAATCTTTGTGTCTTCCTCGGTGAGGATGCAGGATGTGCCGACGAGGTACGTGCCGTCGCGGACAACGAAGATGTCCCCGGCCTGCACGTCCTGGGCGTTGTCCTCGTAAATCTCCTGGGAGACGCCTTGTTTGGGGTCGCCCTTGAGTTCCCAGTTGGAGATGTCCGACGTGCGGATAAAGGGGATGTCGCCGGTCCCGTAGGCCATTTTGCCGACTTCGATTCCGGTTTCCCAAGAAAGCACGCCATCTTTGGCAAGCTTGCCGATGGATACGAGACGGTGCATCTTTGCGAACCGCCCAACATCGGCTTCCAAGTTCGGGTCGTAGTATTTCGGAATGAAGACGCCCCGGCTTATGGAAGACAGGGGCCGAGCGAAGCCGGGGTTGCCGTGTTCGATCACCTCCGCGATTGCGTCATCCGGCACCGAATCATCGAGCGTAGCAATGTCCCCTTGGACCCAATACGGGATCATTCTGATCTTGTCCCGCAGGCGGGAACGCTCGGTCGTGAGCTCTTTGACTTCTGCGGTGATGCGCGCGACTACCTTACGATCACGCGGGACCGGCAGCAAAATCTCTTTGAATCTGTCGCCCACGGTGTCGATGATGTCTGCCGTGAACTGTTTGGAGCGAATCTGGGCCTTGACGATGGGCGCGCTGAGGCACGCCATGAGCATGTACGGAGTGATTGGCGAATCGCCGGCGACGCGGAACTTCAATATGTGGGATTGGTACAGCAGCGGCAGATCGGATTCCGTGACCAAGGCGATTTGCCCGATCAGGTAGGTACCGTCTCTCACGAAAAAAATGTCGCCAGCGCGCACATCCTGCTCGGCGCCGTACTCGGCGTAGATTTCCTCACTGACGCCCTGTTTCGCGTCGATCTTGAGCTCCCAGTTTGACACGTCGGAGGTTCGAACGAAGGGAATCGTCCCGGTGCCGTAGGCCATCTTGCCGATTTCGTCTCCGGCGACTGCCCGGAGATGCTTCTTGGCCATGAGATTCCCGACTGCCACCAGTTCGTGCGTCTTGCCCAACTCGGAGAGGCGCGCGGCAATTTCGGGGCTGTAGTACTTGGGGATAAAGACGCCTCTCCGGATCGCGGAGAGCGTCAATCGAAAGCCGGTATGGTCCTGCGTTGTGTTTGTGGCCATGGGCCGCGATGCTCACCAACGCTTGATGATGGCCGCCCATTTTTCGTACACCGTGGGCACTTCGTCAAGCAAGACCAAGTTCCCGTTCTCGTCCTTCCGGTATGTCGGATTCGCCCGCGAGTCGTGGCCGCACCATTTCACGTCCGCCATGAAGATGTCGTAGTCCTCGCCCTTCTTGGGCTTGGCGTTCTCCACGAAGAGGACGCAGACCTTAGCGTGCGTGCCGCCCTTGCCGCTGGTCTTGAACAGGGCTTCGGGCATGGACACCACGCCGCGAATCTTGGCCCGCTGCTGGAGCCACGTGACGACGTACTCATACGTCGGCATCCCGAAAACGGCTTCCGGTAGAACGATCCCGAGCCGTCCGCCGGGCTTAAGCAGTTGCAGGCACCGCTCCAAGAACAGGATTTGGGGCGGCTGGTCGTCGTGAAGTGTCGCGGTCTTGGACAAGGTCTTGGTTTCCTTGTCCCGGTTCCACTTGTAGCCAAGATCGAACTGCGACAAGAGCGGCTCGCCCTTGACCACGATCTTCTTGCCGAAGGGCGGATTGGTCAGGATCACGTCAAACGTGCCGGGCTTGATCTTGGTCTGCATCGCATCCGGCCACGTGCTGAGCGGCTCCAAGGTGTTCCGGCAGAATACCCCTCCGCGCCCGTCCCCGACCAGAGCCATATATGCCTTGCAAACCTTGGCAAGGAAAGCATCTTTGTCGATACCCCGAAAGCAATCCGTGGCGACCTCGAACTCGCGCCGGGCTAACTGCCGCTCGCTCCATCCCTTGCGTTTCCCCTCCTCGCGCAACTGGCCCCAAACATGGGACAAGGCTGTTATAAGGAACCCGCCCGACCCGCACGCCGGGTCGATGATCTTCTCGCCCGGCTTGGGGTCCACGATCCGCACCATCATGTCCACGACGTTGCGGGGCGTAAAGAACTGCCCTTCCGAGCCGCGCAGGGCCGGGCCGATGAACACCTCGAAGGCGTCCCCGATCGCGTCTCGGGCGGCGTCCATGATGCAGTAGTTCTGCAACTCGCCCACCACATACGCGAGGCTGTCGGGGTCGAGCTTGACGGTGTCGCTGGCGTCGAACACGTCGCGGTAGGCGGCCTCCTTGACCTTCTCGAACAAGTCTTTGATCCGCTTTTGCACATCTTTGTTGGGCTCACCCACGCCGCAGCGGAAGGTCACGGTGTCCTCCGGGTCCGTCTCCTGTTCGTCCAGGATCTTGCAGAAAAGGACGTTGATGATCTCTTGGGCGAGCGCCTCATCCCGCGTGATGCCGGTGGTCATGCCCGCCAGGTGGTTTCGCAGGTCGCGGAACACGGCCTTGAGGTTGGAGGGCTTGTTGAGGTCCTTCCGCTTGTAGAGCCCGATGTCCTCGATCCGCTGTCCCTTGCGGGGGATGTTGGGCAAAGGCTCGTAGGTGCGCTTGCCGTCCTTGTGGTGGACCTTGCGGAGATAGATGTGCTCGTCGCCGTTGAACCAGACGCCCACCTGAGCGGCGGACATGTCCATGTACAGGCGGAGCTGATGTTCGCCGTCTTTCCGCTCCTTCTTCTTGCACTCTACCACCATGAACAACTCGTCCTCGGTTTTCTTGGCCGAGTTGAACACGGCGATATCGACCGGGTAGGACTTCTCCTGGTCCGACGGGCGGATGCGCACACGGTACTGCGGGCGGGTCTGAATCTGGCTCTTGCTGTACCCGTAGTCCTCAACCAACCGATGCGCAAAGACCTGAACGGCCTCCAACTCCTCCGGCGTGGCGCGGACCTTAGCGCCGCTGATGTAGTCGGAAACGAACCTATCGCCGGTGGGCGGTCCACTCGGTACAGGTTTATCGGGCACGGTCGTCACGCTCTCACTCCTTGCTTTATTTATGATGCTGCGCGTCTCATGCTCTGCCCCATCGCCGTCTAACGAGCGCGTTTCACCCGCGGCGGCTCATTGTCGCGCCAGCCGCGCGTCGGCTGCATGCGCTTGTTGGCCAGTGCCGGCAGAACGTAGGTTGCACGCCGACACGGCGAGCCCTCCGAGAAGCGCAAGCAAGACCGCAAGATAAAAAGTGATCCGATAGGCATTGTTGCTGACGCCGCCGGACTTCACACGCGCCTCGATTTTCGTACTCAACTCAATCCGGTCAACTAACTTCGAACCCTGGCTCTCCGATTCAATGATGAGCAGTGCGTCGACCGCGCCAGCAAGAAGGCGATTGTAGTATCCCAGGTCGAGAACCCAGACAGCGACCCAGAACACGCTTAGCAGAGCGAAGGCGGCCATGAGGAGACCCCACCGCAACTCGGCCGCCATGTCACTCTTTGCGACAACTGCGGCGAGCGTCGCGAATGCAGCGACGGCGCCGAGCGATTGGCTCCGAAGTCTGATGATGAGGTCGTTGAAGTGCATCGCGACCCCCTCGTACTCTTTCCAGAGTTGAAAGCGGTCAAAGACGGCGCTCCGCTTGTCGGGCTCTTCCACGGTTGGATCTCCTTACGTCTGGCTAACTCTTGTTTAGGCCGCCCCGTCTAAACCACCATGGCGGGCGGCCTAAGACCAGGCACCCCCACGATTGCGGTGGGGATACGTTCTCATTATAAGGCCACTTATGATCTATCAGGCAGGTTGCCTCCATCTTCTTAGGCCGACCGGTGGCCTCGCCTAATCCTCCGTGTCTCGCCGGATACGGGCACCCCCCGGTCGTACAGCCTCGGAGCCGGGCGGCCAGAGAAGAGTCCCAACGGTGACCGACCGTCACGGGAGGAGTTGTTCATAGCGCCAGGCCTGGACTCTCGCCAGAGAGCCAATTTTCCCACATCACAGACCCCATCTCAACCGCCGAAATCTGGCCACTGCCCCAGCAACGGCCCAACCCAACGTCATCGGATGCCTAATCCGTCAGCCGACGGACTTAGGACTAGGGCCCCGCAGAAGCCGAACACTGGTTCCGCCCGAGTGACGACGCACTCGGAAGAAATCTTGCCACTTTCTGAGCAGCGGGGCGCCACTGGGCCGGATAACGCGCTTATCGGGAACTGGCCTAACCTTCACTATTGCTGTGCCGAAATGATTCCCTTTTCGCCCACCTACAGCATCCCGCAGGGAAGTTAGCGAAATCTGTGATTCTTAGCGGTGTTCCAAAAACCGTCGTGGGGGAATTGCGCACACGATTTCGAAAGCTCGGGACTGAACTCTGCAGCTGGGTAGGGAAGCCTGATTCATCTCTTTTTGCTCCAGGCGATGAAGATCTTTACGCGCCTGACCGAAGGGATTTTCGCAAATAGTCTGCATATTTCTCACAAATTCTGCACGGTCACAAAGGAATGTGGGCGGGGGGGGTATGTGCGCAAAGTCAAAGGGGGTCGAAAGGGGTCAAAAGGGGTTGGAGAAAGCTTGTAACAGACTGAAAATAAACAGGTTGTATTTCGAAGTCCCTCTACGACCACTAGGCATAGTATTTGCTATAAGTTACGAGGATTTTGCAGAGTTTATGAGAAAATCGACCCCCCATCAAATACCACCTTGTGCCGTTCCATAGCTGACAAAGTGTCCAAACCCAAGCGTCCTAGCGTGATGGCTGGAGTAAATCCCAGCCGATTCCTAAGATTGCTTGCCGAGCCTCGCCCTCAATACCCATCGGGCAAATTATCCTACAAGACTGGGGTTGGCCCCTGAACTCCCCCAGACGGAATTCTGGCAGAGAACACCGGCTCGAAGCGCGCGCAGCCCGCAAGTGCTGGCCACGGGGCGCGCGACGTTGGCCCACGTTCGCTCCGGAGCGCCCAGGCCTAACCCTAACCCTGGTAGACCCGAACCGGCCAGTTTTCGGGTGGCGCACCGAAGATGGGTAACTGTCTAGACGCCTGGGTTGACCTGGGCGACCCTTCCTCAAAACCCCGAGTCCAGATGCAGGTCTAAGGGAAAAAGTCCCCCACGCCGACTTTCTGTGGATGACAAATGCAATAACACTGCTCGACGCGAACGTACAGAATTCTTGCGGACCACAGGGAAGAAGTTCTCGTCGTGGTGAAGCCAGAAACCGTTGTGAGCTGGCACCGTGCTGGATTCCGGCTGTATTGGCGCTTTCTCTCTTGCCGGTCTGAAACAGGCAGGCCGAGGATCCAGCGTGAAGTGCGTGAACTGATTCGGCGGATGGCGGCGCCCCACTTTCAAGGCAAAAGCTGGATGCCTCAAGCACTCACGAGAAACGGCAGCGAGGTTCAAATCATTGACCTCCCTCACGCAACAAAAGAGGCAATCAAGAGAGCGCAAAAGCGCCAATTCAGATAGTGAGAGCAGGTAGCAACGGTGAGCCGAGCGGCTCATTGTCAGGGAAGC
>Ga0315282_10017064_pt1 | contig 10529 bp, 6 predicted proteins | sample YL17G07_20_MG_FD_203693 | JGI IMG/M metagenome (GOLD analysis project Ga0315282, IMG submission 203693) | Sediment microbial communities from Yellowstone Lake, YNP, Wyoming, USA - YL17G07_20 | ecosystem: Environmental > Aquatic > Freshwater > Lake > Sediment | place: USA: Wyoming | collected... | reverse complement strand
GACCTTTATCAAGGAGATAGACGATGTGCCGGATACCTATGTAGGTGCGAAATACTTCGGGGCTACGCGCATCGTCGGGACATCGTTACAGCTCCCGCTGACGCTGATTTCCACCGGACAATATATCTTCTTCAAATGTCCGTGGTATCAGCAATATAATATTACGCCGGTGCAATATACCTCAGGGCAGGAGATATCATTTGCCACCTGGGGTGACTGTATGAATGCCGGGACATTCGTGTATGAGGGCACACCCATAACCGGCACCGAGACTATTGCCGTTCATCTCGGCAGTCCGGCTGAAGGCAACCGCAAACCGGCGATAGATTGCAGTAATGGCCTGCCATTTCTAGGACCATCTATAACTTGGGTAAAGAAAAAAGAAGAGACTGCTGAATATCCGGCTTTACCAGAATATATCGGTTTACGCCAGACCGTAATCGCCTCTTTTAAGATTACCGCCCCGATTACGGCGACTATCACCGCTATCGGAATTGCGCATACTGACCATACATTTATTAATTACCGCGATATTACTCCGACTAATCAAGCAGGTTATGATTATTATGATATAGATAATTTTCAGATACCGGCGGGTAAGACTATTACTCATACGATTAAAGTTACCGGCATAAAAACCAGCACTACGCCGAATGATGCAACTATTACTTTAATAGCATACTTTCAAACTGGTGAGGAAGAAACTCCTACCGTCCCTGCTGAGGAGAAAACGACGGTGGTTGAAGTAGATTTAACAGAAATGGGATTGACAAGTGTAGAAAAAGCAGGAGAAATCACCTTAAGAAAACAAGGTGCTGATAGTTGGGAAAACGATAAGTTTGAACACAATGGAAACAGGAATATTACTGACCCCATATGGAAAGATGCTGATTGGGATAACAAACCGGAAATAAATGACCCGGTCTGTTATCTTAAGGGCACTACACCGAAGATAATTAACGCTAAACTTAGGATAAAGCCTGGAATCCCGGCAAATAAGCCGGTTAAAGTAAGATTGAGAGTTGAAGCCGAACCCAAAGATGCGGCCGGTGATTTAGAAAAGGTAACATACGGACCGGTAGATGAAACCTTAACCGGTGACGCTTGGACTATCAAAGGAAAGTTAGAAGGAGATAAAACAGTCGGCGGCCTAGTTAATAATTTCTCTTATGAAATGCATTGGAAAGTGTCTTTTGACGGCGGGACTTCCTGGGAAGAATTCCAAGTAATGAAGCATAAAACTTTTGTCACCTATGACAAACCAACGGGTACTCCTGTTACTGCAAAACGGGTGGATGGATGTACCTTACTGGCTAAAGGTAAGGATTCACCATCTACCATTGCCGATGCGATTGGGCCTGATGCGGTTTCCGGGGATAGGTTTGATGGGAGAAAAGGGATTTATCGCGAAGATGAGGGGTATTTAAGCACAGCATGGAAAGTAATGGATGGAATAAATGCAGACTGTGTAACACTTGCTACTTTGATGAAATACGAATTAGAAATGCTCGGCGTTACTGGCTCCGAAGTCCGTTTCGTCTACGCCCGCTACAAAAGTTGGAATGGAATTTGGTCTGACCGCCGTGATGCTTTTGAAACTAAAGGCAATGACATATTAGGATTTTGGACTGGCTTTTTTAATTACTATGAAGCCAATTGTTATTTTATGATGAAATGGTGGATGGGTGGGACAGAACGCCCCGGCACTTTTAAAAATTCTGCGTACGGGGTTTTAATAGAAGTAACTGACCCTAATAAAGATGGTGAAGGTAATAATCATCAATGTTGGTTTAGCGCGCAGGATAAAGCAGTGCCTTATCCCGGGAATACTATTGTTCCTTACGTCGTAAGAAAAACCGAAGCCGAAGCCATTAACATCATTAATACGGCGGCATTGCGTATAGGCATAGGCGAGATAACCCATGAACCTTCCACAACAGTGCCGGAGGGGCGTGTAATTAAACAGAGCCCCATTGGAGGCACGCAATGTCCGGCTGGTACTTCGGTGAATATTACCGTTTCTTCTGGTCCATAATAAAAAGGAGGTAGTGTATATGAAACAAGGGAAAAATAGTTGGGCGTTAATGAAATTGTTAATTGGTACGCTTTTCTTGGCCATTTTACTTCCTGCATTAAGCCATACCGAGACTGAAATGGATAAAAAATACGGGGGAATATGGAAAGACCGGTTAGATGAAAAGACTCCTGTTTCTGACCTATACCCACCTATTGCGCCGCCTTCCTTAAGAAAAGCGGCTCAAAAAGAGATTACAAATTTGAGGGATGAAGTGGAAGACGAATTGAGGATGTATTTATTAGCCCTTTACTGGGACGAGAAGAAGGTGGAGAAAATCAAACCCATCTTAAATAACCCCTGGGACAAAGAGGGGATAGAATTCCTCTGGAAAGATATATTTGAAGATACTTACGATTGTTTTAAACGGATAATGTTAGTAGATTTACTTATCTATGTTGACACTAAATATAAAGATGAAACCATTACGAAAATAGTTAGAGGCAAAATAGATGGGTTATTTGAGAAAATGTTACAAAATCCTAAATCGGAAAATAATCAAGGATGGGCATGGGTTTGGAATAATCTAAACCAAGCTATTGCAAAATATGGTTCGCCGGACTTCGTTTCTCCGGCTATGTGGAAGTATGTAGAAAAAGCGAAGGGTGATTGGTTTAAGTCTGTTCTTGAAATATTTAAGTTGCACCCAAGCGAAAAAGGAATTAATCAATTAAAGGCATTTGTAAAAGATGTTTCCTGGGAGAAAGATGATAAACGTCGTGGGGAAATAGAAGAAACCATTAAATTGGTTGAATCCTTACTTCGTTATCCGGTGGTGCAAATACTAATGTCTTATAATCAATATTATGCCAAGATTATCATTGCACGGGCCGACGAGATGAAAGGAACACAAGAAGAGCGTATCAAATTTCTGGAGCAAGAGGTTGATAAATATGCGGACAGCTTAGTTGAAGTAGCGAAGGATCAGAATCGTTTCATTCGTGACCGAGAAAAAGACATTCAAGAAGCACAAGAAATTAAGGCTAAATTAAAGGAGTTCAGGGAGAAAAACAAGTCTAAATAGAAAAAAGTAAAAATTGGGACATATCCTATTTTCTAATAGAGGGTAAATCTGCCCGCCGAACTTGTGCCTTCTGACATCCGGATAGGCGAGTCCGGTGAGATAGAGGTCACGGAGATATTAGAGAGCACCTCAAGCACGGTCAAGGTGAGGATGAAGGTGCTGAAATGTATTCCGGGGGAGAAGACAGTGGCGATTAGGGGAATCCAGAGTGCGGATAATTTATTAGTCTTTATCAAAGAGATAGACGATGTGCCGAACACGGTGGTGGGAGAGAAACGGTTTGGGGCGACCCGGATAGTCGGCACATCGTTACAGCTCCCGCTGACGCTAACTTCCACCGGACAATATATCTTCTTCAAATGTCCGTGGTATCAGCAATATAATATTACGCCGGTGCAATATAACTCCGGGCAGGAGATATCATTTGCGACCTGGGGTGACTGTATGAATGCCGGGACATTTGTGTATGAGGGAACGGCTACACCCGGCACCGAGACTATTGCCGCTCATATCGGCCGTCCGGAGGAAAGAAACTTCAAAGCGGGAATACCTTGTACTAATAACCCGACAGTATCTATCAAAGCCGAAAATGGTATCTCCGACCCACCGGCTTATATTCCGGTCTGTTATCCGATAACTATCACGGGAGTGGTTACACCTACTGTTAGTGGAACTTATAAATGGAGCAAGATTGACCCTGACAATAAGATAGAATTCCCTTACCAAACACAAATAAGCGGCACGATTACTGCTCCGATAACGCAAACCGCAATTGCGTTACGCGGTATCAATCCAAGCACTACTATAACGGATACGGTTGGAATAACCTTTGAATTTACGCCGGAAGAAGGCGAACCAATCAGTATCACCCACCAAACAATTCTTATTCAAGTGGATTTGACATTTAGAAATGCAGAAAGAGTTTCTCCACAAAATAAAAATGATAAACATGATCCTATTTCAAATACTTATGGTACCGATCTCTTAGGCGTACTCCCAAGACCAATAACACGTACTACCGATAGTGCTTTATTAGTTATTAATGGAATGGAAATCATTGGGAGAATAATAAATATTACTCCAACGAGACAAAGCGCGTGGAATTTCAGACGCGATATTCATTCTAAAGCATGGCAGTTTACTCCCGATGATGCTAATACCCCTAATAAACAACCATCTGTCGTCTTTGATAAACCGTTTGCAGGTGGCCCACCGGCATATAATGACGATGCCGGAGATACCGATGAAGATCTTACTCCTGATACAGATAATGAAATTTTTGTTTGGGATTATCCCGCAATAGATCTTAGTGCTACTGGTCCCGCACCTGCTCGCATTATTTTTGCTCATAGATTTCATGCCCGAGAATGGTTGGAGTTAGATGGAAACAGAGTGTCAAGAGTAGTGGAATGGATCTCATTTATAACTATTCGTAAAGAACCGGACGGCACATGGAAACGCGTTGGTCAAAACGTGATTCGTGAACTTCGTGCGGGTGAAGTCCCGTCTATTAATTTTACTCGTGAAGAAGCTATTGCAGCTCAAAACGAGTAGAGGAGGAAAAAATGAAATTATTAAAAGATAGTTATGTGATAAGCATTGTATTATTTTTAATTGGGCTGGGGCTGATAGGAAAATCCACACCCATGGTCTTTACAGAAGAAAGTTTAAACGATAAAGATAAAATTGTAGCCAACTTAAAGAAAGACTCTACACGCGCGGTCGAGGCAAAGAGAATCAAAGAAATTAGGCGCACTCAGGTAGACGCATTAATTCAGATTTTTACAGATTACCAACAAGACATGATTAATAATCGTCACTCGACAACTGCAAACTCTCTTTGTACCGCTATTGATTTAGCAGGAGATATTAGGGCAGAAGAATCTGTTGATCCTTTAATCAAATTAATTTGTTTTGTAATTGAAAGAGAATCTTCATCAATAGTGACTGGAGGGGATAGTTATATGGCTTATTTGGATATAACATCTAAAACCAAAAATGCTTTATCTCAAATCGGCAAACCGGCTGTCGTACCGCTATTCAATCTGTTAAAAACTGAATCTGCTAATTCCCAAAAGAGTAAATTTGCAAGAGAAACAATACATATGATAGAGGGCGAGTTTGCTATTTACCATCTTGAAAAAGCTCTTAATGACGAAACGGATAAAAAAAAGAAAGAAATATTAACTGAGGTAATAAAAAGATTTCGTAGCGAATTCAAGATAAAATAATCCAAGAAATGAGCAGTTGGAAAATAGTGAATACCGACCCGCATATTGCAGATATTGGAATTCCGGTGAACTTATATACGAGGAGATATTGATGGAAGACCGAATTCTGCGGGAGGGAGGGATTACCTTTGATGATATCCTTCTGGTACCCGCCAAATCTGATATTGTACCCGGCGAGGTAGATACCAGCACCTCATTTTCCCGCCATATCCGTTTGAACATCCCGATTGCCTCGGCCGCGATGGATACGGTCACCGAGGCCAATCTTGCCATCGCCCTCGCCCAGGAAGGCGGTATCGGTATTATCCACAAGAATATGACGGCGGAAGCCCAGGCACTTGAAGTTACCAAGGTCAAACGTTCGGCCAGCGGCGTTATCCTGAACCCCGTTTGCCTCCCCCCCAACGAAACCATCGGCCGGGCCAAGCAGATTATGGCCGACCAGCATATCTCCGGCATACCTATTATAATAGATGACAGGAAACTGGTGGGAATTCTGACTATCCGCGACCTCCGTTTCCAGAAGATAGAAACCAAATCTATCAGTGAAGTAATGACCCAGGACCACCTCGTGACCGCACCCTTCGGCACCACGTTGGAACGTGCCAAAGAAATCCTCCACAAGAACAAGGTGGAGAAACTACTGTTAGTGGATAAGGATTACCATCTCAAGGGTCTTATTACCATCAAAGATATCAACAAACTACAGCAGTTTCCCAAGTCCTGCCGGGATAAACAGGGCCGGTTGGTGGTCGGGGCGGCCGTTGGTGTTTATGATTATGAACGCATCGCCGCACTGGTAAAAAACGATGTTGATGTCATTGTCATAGATACGGCGCACGGCCATTCACGAAATGTGATGGAGACGGTCAAGGAGGCCAAGAAGCGGTTTAAGATTGAGTTAGTGGCGGGTAACATTGCGACCGGTGAAGCGGCGGCTGACCTTATTAAAGCCGGGGTGGATGGGCTTAAGGTCGGGATTGGTCCGGGTTCTATCTGCACGACCCGGGTCATTGCCGGTGTTGGTGTTCCCCAGATTACCGCAATCTCTCAGTGTGCTAAAGTTGCTGGTAAATATAAAGTTCCCGTCATTGCCGACGGCGGTATCAGGTTCTCCGGTGATATTACCAAGGCCATTGCCGCCGGTGCTCACTGCGTGATGATTGGCGGTCTCTTTGCCGGCACGACCGAAAGCCCTGGGGAGGTATTTATCTACGAAGGCCGGCCTTATAAAATCTACCGCGGGATGGGCTCATTAGGCGCAATGGTCAAAGGAAGTCGCGACCGCTACGGCCAGGGCGAGATTAACATCCAGGAAAAATTAGTCCCGGAAGGTATCGAAGGCCGCGCCCCGTATAAAGGACCAATGGCGGAAATAGCCTATCAGTTGGTCGGCGGACTCCGGGCCGGAATGGGTTACTGCGGGACAAAGAATATTGAGGAACTTCGCACCAAAACCAGGTTCATCAAAATATCGCAGGCCTCTCTCAAAGAAAGTCACCCCCACGACATTACCGTCACCCGGGAATCACCCAATTATCGGGTGGAATGACCCCCCCACTCCCGCCATCCCCCAGATTACTAACGGATACCTGACTCCATAAGTTGTGGTCAGGTGGTTAAGGGTTGTAACTGCATAGTTACGAGTTATAACTATGTAGTTACAAGGTATAACTACGCAGTTACGAGTTAGAACTATGCAGTTACGAGTTAGAACTACGCAGTTAAGAGTTAGAACTATGCAGTTACGAGTTGAAACTATGTAGTTACAAGGTATAACTACGCAGTTAAGAGTTAGAACTATGCAGTTACGAGTTATAACTATGCAGTTACAAGTTAAAACTATGCAGTTAGGAGTGAGTGATTATCGTTTCAGGCGGGCGCGGACCAGCAGGTCGTTGCCGATATGTTCCACCTCAAACGGAATTTTCCTTTGAGGGACAGCCCCTATCCCCGTCTTCCAGATAGCGTCCGCCGAATTCCCTTTCTAAAGAGTGCGACTACTTATTTCTCCTTTTTCGGCTCGGGATAAAATTCGTATTCCCAGACCGTCTGCATTCCCGGAACTTCCTTGAGTTGACCGGATTCCTCTTCTCTCCCCTCATATTTAGTTTCCTCAATCTGATTACCCTTGTCGTCATACTTGTAAAGGTACTTATTTATTAACTTACCGTCGGCGTCATACGAAGCCAATTCCATCAGATGGCCCTTGCTGTCATACTTGGAAAGTATCTTATCTGTTACCTTACCGTAGGCGTTATCCCAAACCCATTCAATCTGATTCCCCTTGTCGTTATACACGTCACCACCAAACAGCCCCTTATCTTTTAGCCTACCGTCGACGTTATCCACAACCGATTCAATCAGATTACCCTTGTCGTCAGACTTGGCACGATACGTATCTATTAACTTACCGTCGGCGTCATACCCAGCCCATTCAATCTGATTACCCTTGTTGTCATACTTGCCAAGCCCCTTTTCTTTTAACTTACCGTCGGCGTCATACTTAACCTTTTCAATTAGATTACCTTTGTCGTCATACTTGTAAGTTCTCTTCTCGTGTAACTTCCCGTCGTCGTCATACATAGTCCGTTCAATCTGATTACCCTTGTCGTCATACTTGGCAAGATACTTATAACCGTAACCGTTCCATTCAATCAGATTACCCTTCTCGTCATACTTGAATGTTTCCTCACTTCGTAACTTCCCCTTGTCATATCCAATCCGTTCAATCAGATTACCCTTGTCGTCATACTTGGAAATCTTCTTATAACCGAAGCCGTTAGCCTCTTCAATCAGATTGCCCTTGTCGTCATACTTGGAAACATCCTTACGATATAGCACCTTCTCGTATTTACCTTGCTTTTCTACCAACGAATACTGTGTTTCTGTCTTTGTTTTAAGTCCTTTGGGTATCTTTTCCTTTTGGTCTTTGGCAAAGGTCTCAAGCCCGCCCAGGGCAAGGGATAACCCCACCAAGATTAGTCCGGTTAGTCTTTTCATATTCATATACTCCTTTATATGTTACTGCCTCTTAACCTATCATCTCTATCCGTTTAATCCGCTTACTGAAAGGGGTTCAGCGTTTCAGGCAGGCGCGGACCAGCAGGTCGTTTCCGATATGTTCCACCGTAAATGGTTCTAACAGCAAGGCATCTTTGATTAATTCTATCCCCTTACCGCCGACTGGTGAAATGGCTTCTTTACCACCGATAATTTTGGGGACGATAAAGACCATCACCTCATCCACGAGGTGTGTCTCAAAGGCGCTCGCCAGCACGGCTCCACCACCTTCCAGCAATACCTTATTAATCCCCGTCTCGGCCAGTTTCCGCCCCAATTTAATCAGGTTGAGCGACCCACCGACTTCTTCTATCTCAAATACCTTCACCCCCAATTCGTATAACTTCTGGACCCGCTCCTGGGGAGCATTGGGTGAAACCACCACATAGGTCTCGGCCTGAAGGAGAGTTTTAACAATTTGGCTGGTGACGGGGAGACGGGCAAAACTATCCAGGATAACCCGTTTGGGGTGCCGCTTCGCCCCGGGACGACCTAATAAAGTGGGGTCATCCGCCAGAACGGTATTAATCCCGACCATAATCGCCCCCATCCTTTCCCGAAACTGGTGGACGAAGGCGCGGGACTCATCGGACGAAATCCACTTGGCATCGCCCGTGCGGCTGGCAATCTTACCATCTATGCTCATCGCCCACTTGGCAATGATATAAGGCAGGCCTTCTTTATGAAGTTTGAAGAATGGTGCATTAATCTCACGGGCCTTTCGCTCGTTGATGCCTTCCACCACCTCAAGACCGGCTTTCTTGAGGGTGGCGATACCCTTGCCCGCGGTAACCGGGTTGACATCGCGCACCCCGATGACTACTTTCTTGATACCGGATTTGATGATGGTATCCACGCAGGGCGGGGTTTTGCCGAAATGGGCGCAGGGTTCCAGGGTAATATAAAGCGTGGCGCCGGCCACGGGTTCCGTGGCGTTATTGATGGCATTTATCTCGGCGTGCGGACCGCCGAAATACTCGTGCCACCCCTCGCCGATGACCCGGCCGTCCTTGACCAGCACCGCACCCACCACGGGATTCGGTTCCACCCGCCCCTCACCGCGGATGGCTAATTCCAAAGCCCGGTTTATATATTTCTGTGATAGTTCAATCTCTTCGGTCATATTTATGCTTTGACAAATTCTCTTACCTTTTGGATATTGTTTATTTCGCCCATCACGACAATAATAGAACCCGGTGAAAGGATGGCATTGGCCGTCGGGTTATAAGTAATTTCTTCCGAACCTTCTCTCATAATCGCCAGAATAAGCAGGTCAAATTTCTCCCGCAGTGGTAATTCAGATAATTTCTTATTGACCACGGGCGAATTTACTTCAATGGCGATTTCCTCTATCCGGAAGGTGGCCGAAGTCTGCCTGAGCATCGTATCCAGGAATTTTACCGCGTGCGGTCTTATCATCTCCGAGGCCATCCGTAACCCGCCGATGGAAGCAGGCAGGACCACGGCATCCGCCCCGGCCCGCTTGAGTTTATTAATGGCCTTGTCTTCCACGCCCAGAGCCACGAGGCGCAGGTTTGGATTATATTGTTTCGCCATTACCGTGATATAAAGATTATCCTTATCCGAAGGCAACGCCGCGACAATGCCGCGTGCCCGGTCCAGTCCGGCGCCCAGTAAAATATCATCTTCGGTCGCATCGCCCTTAATATAGAGAAGGTCCGGAACGATTGCCGCCAACTTCTCCAGCCGCTCCTGGTCGCAGTCAATCACCACAAAATTCTGAAGCGTCTTGGCCAGTTCCTGGATGATGTGAACACCGGTTTCGCCCCCCCCGCAGACGATGTAATGACCCTCTAATTTGCTGATTTCTTTAATCATCTTACGCCTCCTTAAGAAACCTGTTAATTCTAACTCTAAAAGAGATGCAGCCAGCATTGAGGTAATTACCGCAATGGTCATAATAGAAAGTATGATGAATCCTATGGTAAACATCCGGCCGGCCGGATTATGAGAAAGGTCAATCACCTCGCCGTAGCCCACGGTTGCCGCGGTAATAACGGTCATATAAATGGAATCCAGCAAGTTATGGCTGACAAGCCAGTAACCGGTCGTCCCGATGCCGAGAAGCAGTATCATTAATATCAGACTGATAATAATCCGTTTCTTGAAGACCATA
>Ga0315282_10017063_pt1 | contig 10529 bp, 9 predicted proteins | sample YL17G07_20_MG_FD_203693 | JGI IMG/M metagenome (GOLD analysis project Ga0315282, IMG submission 203693) | Sediment microbial communities from Yellowstone Lake, YNP, Wyoming, USA - YL17G07_20 | ecosystem: Environmental > Aquatic > Freshwater > Lake > Sediment | place: USA: Wyoming | collected... | reverse complement strand
CCGTGCCCCGCGACCACGTGCTTTCGGACCGCGACATTGTGGAGTTGCACGTTTAGGGGATATATTGGGCTTGACGATTCGCCCCGTGGCGGGTTTAATTGCGGAATTGGCGGGGCGAGGCCGCGGCTTACGGGAAATCCGGGGGTGAAGCCGGTGGTCATAGTCTCTCAAGTCGGGGCTGAAATGGGGGCCTCTGGCTGGTGGGGCGTCAGCGTCGGCGTATACCTTTCGTCTCTATGAGGTGATCATGCCAGGACCGCGGAAACGTATCGGCGAGATTCTCAAGGAGTGGGGCAAGATCTCCGAGAAGCAACTCACCGACGCCCTTGCCCGGCAAGCCCGAAGCGGCAAGCGCCTGGGCGAGATTCTCATGGCGACGGGCTCGTGTACCGAAGAGGACATCAGCCGCGCCCTGGCCCTCCAGTTCGACATGGAGTTCGTGGACCTCGAAATCACCGCCGTCCGGCCGGAAGTCCTGGAGATGATGCCGGAAGCGATGATGAAGGAATACCAGATCGTCCCGCTGGAGTATAAGGACGGCCGGCTGAAAGTGGCCATTACGGACCCGCTGGACCTGGAATCGGTCGACGCCATGCGGTTCCGGCTGAACATGGACGTGGATTGCGTGCTGGCGTCTCGCGAGAAGGTCCAGGCGATCATCAAGGGTTACACGGAGAACGCGGAATCCGAGACGGTGGACACGATGCTTCAGGAGTTCACGTCGACGGACGTGGACTTCGTGGACCGCGGCGAAAAGGGGGCGGCCCTGAACGCCGAGTCGGCCCCGATCATCCGGCTGGTGCAGTTGATGATCACGGAGGCGGTCCGGATGCGGGCGAGCGATATTCACATCGAGCCGCTGGCCAACCGCATCCGCGTGCGGTACCGCATCGACGGCGTGTGCGTCGAGCGCGACGCCCCGCCGAAGCGGCTCCAGGGGTCGATCACGACCCGCGTGAAACTGATGTCGGGGATGCAGATCGAGGAAAAGCGCATTCCGCAGGACGGCCGTATCCGCATGAAACTCGACGGGGCGGACCTCGACTTCCGCGTCTCGACCCTTCCGGCGTACCACGGCGAGAGCATCGTGTTGCGTATTCTGCGCCGGGAATCGATCAACGTCGGCCTCGAAGGGCTGGGCTTCCTGCCGGATGACTTCGAGACCTTCCAGAAGTTGATCGAGCGGCCCAACGGCATCGTGCTCGTGACGGGGCCGACCGGGTCGGGCAAGACGACCACGCTGTATTCCGCCCTGAACAAACTGAACACGCCGGACCGCAAGATCATCACGGCGGAGGACCCGGTGGAGTACCACATCTCGGGGATCAACCAGGTGCAGGTCAACGAGACGATCGAGTTGACGTTCCAGCGGATTCTGAGGGCGATGTTGCGTCAGGCGCCCAACGTGATCCTGGTCGGCGAAATCCGCGATATTGAGACCGCGGAGATGGCGATCCAGGCCGCGTTGACCGGACACTTGGTATTCAGTACACTTCATACGAACGATTCGCCCAGTGCCATCACGCGTCTGATCGATATGGGCGTCAAGCCGTTCCTGGTGGCCAGTTCGGTCCAGGCCGTGCTGGCCCAGCGCCTCGTCCGCATTCTCTGCCCCGAATGCAGAGAGAAGGACGAGCACGTCGACGTGGCGACCCTTCGGGCAATGGGTGTTACGGAGGAGCAACTCACCAAGGCGTCCTTCTTCCGCCCCGTGGGATGCCCCAAGTGCCATAATATGGGTTTCAAGGGCCGATTGGGCATCTTTGAGGTCATGGTCATGAACACGGAACTTCGGGAACTGACCTTCAAACACCGCCCCTTGGGCGAAATAAGGCAGGCCGCCCGGCTCCTGGGCATGCGGAGCCTGCTCGAGGACGGCCTGATCAAGGTCATGCGTGGCACCACCACCCTGGAGGAGGTCCTCGGGATGGCCGCCAAGGAAGAAACCCCGGCGTAGCCCGCCGCGGCGGGCGGCCTGTCGCGGTTGCCCCAGCACCCTTCCGAGTCCTAGAATAGGTTGTTGCCGTACGTGGAGTTTCCAGAGGCCGGGTTATGATTCAGATCGACAAACTGCTCCAATTCGTTGTCTCGAAGAACTGCTCGGACCTGCATCTGCACGTGGGCCGGCCCCCGGTGGTCAGGCTCCACGGCCGCCTGAAGTCCCTGGAAACCGAGACGCTGGAGCCCGAGGACACCGTCACCCTGATGCGCAGCATCACCCCCGACCGCAACCAGCAGGAACTGGAGAAGGTCGGATCGACCGACTTCGGCTTCAGTTACCAGGACAAGGCCCGGTTCCGCGTGGCGGTGTTCAAGCAGAAGGGGCACATCAGCATGGTGCTGCGGCTGATCCCGTCGCGGCTGATGACCCTGAAGGAGATCGGACTGCCGGACATCGTCGAGTCCCTCCTGAACCGCCAGAGGGGCCTGTTCCTCGTCACCGGGCCGACCGGCTCCGGCAAGACGACCACCCTGGCGTCGATGATCAATTACATCAACGAGAACTTCGATCGCCACATCATCACCATCGAAGAGCCGATCGAGTATTTTCACCCGCACAAAAAGTCCATGGTCAGCCAGCGCGAGTTGGGCACCGACGTGATCAGTTTCGAGGAGGGCGTGCGGCGGGCGCTGCGGGCCGACCCCGACGTCATTCTCATCGGCGAAATGCGCGACCTCCAGACGATGGAGGCCGCCGTCCGCGCGGCCGAGACGGGCCACCTCGTCTTCTCCACGCTTCATACCACCGGCGCCGCCGGCACCGTCAACCGCATCGTCGACGCGTTTCCGGCCGAGCAGAAGGAGATGATCCGCATCCAGTTGGCCACCTGCCTCATGGCCGTCATCAGCCAGACCCTCGTGCCGCGCATCGACATGCCCGGCCGCATCGCCGCTTACGAGTTCATGATGATCAAGCCTGCGGCCCAGAACCTCATCCGCAAGAACGAGCCGTTCCGGCTGGAATCGTACATCCAGACCGGCCGCAAGGACGGCATGCAGTTGCTCGACGAGTCGCTGTGGGACCTGTACTCTCGCCGGATCATTGCGGCGGAAGAAATGCTGGTCCGGGCGCAGCGTCCGGAGGAGATTGCCGCGAAACTGGCCGAAACGTCCGAAGGGCGCGAGGCGCTCAAGCGAGCGCACGGCCTGGTCGACGAGAGCGACTTGAAGATGTTCCAGAAGGCCGCCGCTCGGTAAGGGACCCGGCGGAGATTGGAGAGACTGATCGTGAGCCGCGCTTCCAGAGAGCCTGAAGACGCCCCGCCCAAGCGCAAACGCCTGGGCGAAATCCTCGTCTCCTTGGGCAAGGTCAAGCCCGAGCAGGTGGCCGAGGCCCTGAAGGTCCAGAAAAGCAAGGGCGGCGCCATCGGCACCGTGCTGGTTGAACTGGGCTATTGCGACCAGTCCGACGTGACGGCGGCCCTGGCGGTCCAGATGGGCATGCGGCGGGTGGAACTCGATGAACTCGAGGTGCCCCCGGAGGTCATCGAGAAGATCGACGCCATGACCGCCCGCAGTTACGCCGTCGTCCCCATCGAGTTCGACCTGGGGCGGCTGACGATCGCCATCGCCGACCCGAACAACTTCCGCGCCGCCGACGAACTCCGCACCCTCCTGGGCTGCGAGGTCGTGCTGGCCGTGGCCGACCAGGCGGCGGTCACCCGGGCGCTCGACAAGTACTACGCCCAGACCGAGTCCGTCGAGCAGGTCATCGACGAACTCGATTCCACCGCCGAATGGATCGCCGAGCACGAGAACAGCATCGACCTGGAAGACATCCGGGCGATGAGCGAGAGCCAGCCCGTCAAGAAACTGCTGAACCTGGTGCTCCTGGCGGCCATCCGCGACAAGGCCTCCGACATCCACTTCGAGCCGTTCGAGGACGAGTTCAAGATGCGGTACCGCATCGACGGCGTCCTTTACGAGATGGTGCCGCCGCCCCGGCACATCGCGCTCGCGGTGGCCAGCCGCATCAAGGTCATGTCGAACCTCGACATCGCCGAGCGGCGCGTCCCGCAGGACGGCCGCATCGAGTTGACGGTCGGCGGAAGGCCCGTCGACCTGCGCGTGTCGGTCCTGCCGACCATGTTCGGCGAAAGCGTCGTCATGCGTGTGCTGGACCGCAGCCAGGTCGAACTGGACATCACGAAGATCGGCCTGCGCGATGAGGAGCAGAAGGTCGTCGACGAACTCATTCACCGGCCCAACGGCATCGTCATCGTCACGGGGCCGACCGGCTCCGGCAAGACGACCACGCTGTACTCGGCCCTGGCGGCGATCAACGCCCCCGACGTCAAGATCATCACCACGGAGGACCCGGTCGAGTACGACATCGACGGCCTCATCCAGGTCCAGATCAACCCCGACATCGGGCTGACGTTCGCGCGGTGCCTGCGTCACATTCTGCGGCAGGACCCCGACGTCATCCTCGTCGGCGAGATCCGCGACCTCGAGACCGCCCAGATCGCCATTCACTCCTCCCTGACGGGCCACCTGGTGTTCTCCACGCTCCACACCAACGATGCCCCGACGGCGATCACGCGCCTCCTGGACCTCGGCCTGGAGCCCTTCCTCGTGACGGCCACCCTGGAGGCCATCGTCGCCCAGCGCCTGGTCCGCAAGACTTGCACCAAGTGCCGGGCCGAGTTCGAGCCGACCGAAGAAATGCTCTGGGAACTCGACCTGACGCCCGAAGAGGTCCGCGGCCGCACCTTCTTCTTCGGCAGGGGCTGCGACGCCTGCAACGGCACCGGCTACAAGGGCCGTATGGGCCTTTTTGAAATTATGCACATGGACGACTTGCTCCGCGACCTCATCCTGCACGAATCGTCGACGAACGTGATCCGCGAGGAGGCCAGGAAGCGCGGCATGAGGAGCCTCAGAGATTCCGGCCTCATGTCCATCTACGACGGGGCGACGACCATCGAAGAAGTGGTCAAGGCGACCGTGATCGATACGTAATCGGGCCGGACGAAAAGGAGATCGGCAATGCCTGTATTCCAATATGAAGCGATGGATGCCCGGGGCCAGGAAGTGAAGGCGGAGATCGAAGCCGCCTCCCAGGAAGAGGCCATCAACAAGATCCGGTCGCTGGGCCACTTCCCGACCCAGGTCCGCCCGAAGGGCAAGAAAGGGCCGGCCCCCGCCGCGGCGGCGGGGCCGAAGAAGAAGGCCCGCGCCTTCGCCTTCGGCCGCGTCAACGCCAAGCAACTGACGCAGTTCACGCGCCAGATGTCCACCCTCCAGGACGCCGGACTCCCGATCCTGCGGAGCCTCCGCATCCTCGAGGGGCAGACCAAGCCGGGCGTCCTCAAGAACGCCCTCCTGGACATCATCGAGGACGTCGAGGCCGGCTCCACTTTGTCGGAGGCGATGGAGAAGCACCCCAAGGCCTTCAGCCGCCTCTACGTGTGCACCGTCCGGGCCGGCGAGGCGGGCGGCGTGCTGGACCAGATCCTGCGGAAACTCGCCGAGTTCATGGAAAAGGCCGAGGCCCTGAAGCGGCGGATCGTCGGCGCCATGGTCTACCCCGTCATGGTCATCGGCGTGGCGGTCCTGATCGTGTCGCTGATCATGATCTTCATCGTTCCGAAGTTCGAGGAGATCTTCTCGCGGTTCGAGATCAAAGAGGGCCTGCCGCTGCCCACGCAGATCCTGATCCGAATCTCGCACGGCCTTTACAACTACTGGTTCCTGGTTCCGGCGGTTCCGCTCGGCCTTTGGGTGGCCATGCGCTCCATCAAAGCGTCGGCGTTCGGCCGCTACGCCATCGACTGGATCAAGATGAAGATCCCGATCGTCGGCAGTATCGTCGGACGCCAGGCCATCGCCAAGTTCTCCCGTACGCTCGGCACGCTGATTACCGCGGGCGTCCCGATCCTGGAGGCGCTGAACATCACCCGCGAAACGGTCGGCAACGAGGTCGTCTCCAAGGCCCTGGCCCAGGTGCACGACTCGATCCGCGAGGGTGAAAGCATCGCCGGCCCCCTGAGGGCCAGCGGCGTCGTCGACCCCATCGTCGTCAACATGGTCGACGTCGGCGAGGAAACCGGCGAACTCGACAAGATGCTCGTCAAGGTGGCCGACACCTACGACGAGGAAGTGGACCACCTCGTCGGCAGCCTCGTCAGTGCCATGGAACCGATCATGATCATCTTCCTGGGCGGCACGATCGGCGGCATCGTGGTCTCGTTGTTCCTGCCGCTGGTCAAACTCATCCAGTTCGCCAGCGGAAAGAAGTAGCCGGCGTACTGCGTCAGTCATAGGGGGGTGGCATGGTCACGCGCCGTTGCGTGACCATGTGCCCCGAACTGCGCCTGCCGCGTCATTGCGGCATGGTCACGCAACGGCGCGTGACCATGCCACCCGGCTTGAGAGGCGCCACCGTAACTGACGCATTACTAGCCGGCGCCGGGGCCGGTTTTCCGGCCCGGCAGAGGAGACAGAGATGCCAACGCGAAGGCTGGGGCACGGGTTTACGCTGGTCGAACTCATGGTCGTCATCAGCATCATGGGCCTGCTGGTGATGCTCCTGGTGCCGGTGGTCGCGTCTGCGCGGCTGATCGTGGCCAAGGCCGCCACCACGAACAAGATCAAGCAGATCAGCGCCGGGCTGGAGGCCTACAAGGGCGACTTCGGCGAGTATCCGCCCTCCAGGCCGCAATGGTCACCGTTGGTGGGCACTGATCTGGCAGCCGATATGAAAAACCGTGGGACGATGTTCCGGGGCGCTGCCAACCTGGCCTGGTACCTCGCCGGCCCGGGCGGCAACGGCTGGGGCATCGACGCCGCCGGACGCATGCCGTACGACGGCAAAGACGTCAACGGGACCACGTTGTACACCACGGTTTCCCCCATACCCACGCGGTCTTACGGGCCGTACTACAAGGCCACCAGGGACGAGGTTGCCTGGGAAGACGCATCGGGCAGCACCACGCCCGGCAACGCGCCGGTCATGGGCGCGATCCTGGATGCGTTCGGGCCCCCGGGCAAGATCCTTTATTTCCGGTATGAGGCCAACCCCGCGATCGACCCCAGCACGAGCAGGCCCAAGGATAACTACCAGGTGTCGGATAACGACTACACGAGCGGCGGTGCGGGCGGCGATCTGACCGCCAAGAAGAACGTCTGCGACCAGGCCAAGTTCCTGGAACTGATCGCGCTGCCGATGGGCAAGGACGTCAAGGGTAACACCATCTACCGCTATGTACGCGCCGACTACCTGCTGATTTCGCCCGGGGCGGACGGCGTCTACGGCTGGGTGAAGAAGGATGAAACCACGGGGCTCCCCGTCCCCGTGTCCCGGACCGAGAAAGTGGCTATGGGGTGCGATGACGTGACGAACTGGTAAGCGCCAAGGCGCCGCGGCGGCAGGCAGGCCGCGCCGGATGGGAGGGTCAGGATCATGAAACAGGCACGTGGCGGCCGCAAGGGCGCGGCCCGGTACTGCGTCAGTTACGGTGGCGCCTCTCAAACTGGGTGGCATGGTCACGCGCCGTTGCGTGACCATGTGCCCCGAACGACGCCTAACGCGTCACTGCCGTCTGGTCACGCAACGGCGCGTGACCATGCCCCCCCCCAAAGACTGACGCAATACTCGGCCCGAGGTTTTACGCTGGTGGAACTCCTCCTCGTGATGGGCATCATCGTCATGCTGGTGGGCCTGCTGTTTCCCGCCGTCAATGCGGCCGTGACGGCCGTGCGCGTTGCGGCGACGCAGGCGACGATCAACAACCTCAGCGCCGCCCTGGAGGCGTTCAAGCAGGATTGGGGTATTTATCCGCCCAGCATGAGCGGCAAGGACGGCTGGTCGGGGCAGAATACCGGCGGCACGTCCGGCTATTACGCGCTGGCCTATTACCTCATGGGAGAAGACGGCCGGGGCTGGGGGGCCTTGAACCTCAACGGCAAAGGGCCGTTCGGCGGAAAAGCGACGGCCGCCTATCCTTCATATTATAAGGTCGGCTCCGCAAACTCCGGCGCGCCCGACCCCATTCTGGATGCCTTCAAGCCGGGCAAGGCGATCTTCTACTACCGCTACGAGCCCGCCGAAAATCCGCCGTACAATATTCAGTGGAACAAGGGCAGCGGTCTCATCGGCGACTCCAGCAGCACCAATTTCATAGACAAGGATGGGTTTGAGATTCTGGTTATGCCCACGGATGCCGCCGCGAATGCCAGGCGGTATGTCCGCCAGGATTACCTGTTGATCTCGCCCGGCGCGGACCGCTACTGGGGGTATGTCAAGGAGCAGCAGGCCAGTTCAGGCGGCTCCGGAAGCACGTTGGTGCAGGTGAACACGCTGACCGACGTCACCAGCGGCATTGCGATGTGCGACGACGTCTGTAATTTCAAGCACTGACGGCACGGTGCTACGGAAAGGGCATGGCGGATGAAAACGCCGGTTCCCAACAATCAGCGCCCGCAGGGCTTCACGCTGGTCGAATTGATCACCGTGGTGGCCATCCTGGGCATCCTCATGACGCTCACCGTGGGCGCCGTTCAGGGCGTCCGGAACTACGTGGCGCGCAGCGCGACCCGCGAAATCTTCGCCGCCCTCGATGCCGCGCTCCAGCAGTACTATAACGATTGGGGCAAGTACCCGTATGTGTCGTCGCCGAACGTGGACTTCGGACAGGTGGCGGCAGCCTATGCGCCCCTGACGGGCAGCAGCCAGGCCGCCAAGAACGGGGTGCTCTTCTCGGCCCTCACCATGTCGCAGCGCAAGGGCCCGTATTTCAGGGGGGGCACCTCGCAGGCCAGACGTGCCACGAGCGGGGCGGGCGCCAGCACGGAAGTGTACTACGTCTTTGTCGACGGCTGGGGGAACGATATCAACTATATGCCGGATACCACGGCGGTTGCGCCGCCGGTCCTGGAATCTCTCGGCATGGATATAGACCCTGCGGCTACCGGGGATAACATGAGGAACCGAACGCCATAGGCTTGTGCGGGTGGCGCTGGAGAAGGTCCATGAGCACCAGACGGGGTTTTACGCTTGCCGAGATGCTGGCGGTCGTCGGGATCATGCTGGTCCTGATGGTCACTGCCTTTGGCGTCTTCTCGTCGTTTGCCCAGCGAGCCGGCCCCGACACGGCCGTCTCCACGGTCCAGGCGATGCTCAACGGCGCCCGCGACTACGCCGCCTCCAACGGCGTCCTTGCGGCGGTCTGGTTCAGGGTCGATGCGACGAAGCCCGAATTGGGCACCATCATGCAACTGCGCTACCAGACGGTGGGGACCACCGTCTGGACGGACGTGCGCGGCCGCAACCCCGTCTCCCTGGGCGAGAACATGTACGTCTGCCGGGACCTGCCTCCCGCGATTGCCGCGCCCCTCATGGTCGCCAACGCCAGGAGCGAGTCCGATATCGCCAACTGGAAGACGCAGTATGAGGCGAAACTCACCGGCCCGGGCGGACAGATCACGAACCACGTCACGGGGGGCGCCAGCCAGGTGGATGCCGCGAACAAGGCCAACTTCCTTGTCGTGTTCGACCCGGCCGGTTACCTGAAGAACCTGCCGGACTCCGGCAGCGACAAGTATGCCACGAACGGGCTGACCGTCGTTCAGTTGTTCCAGGTTACCACGGGCGGGGGTGGGACCCGGGTGATCGCGTACGCCCTGTATCCGTTCAATTCCATGTCCGGCACGCGCCTTATCTTCGACTTCTGAGCCCCCGTGCACGAAGTCGCCTTAGCCCAGGCTGTTTGGCGTCAGGTGGCGGCCGAAATGGACCGCCACAAGGGACGCTCTCTCCTGGCGGTCCGCCTCCTCGTGGGGAAGTGGAGCGGGGCCGACCCGGAATCGCTGGAGTTCGCCCTGAAGATCATGGCCGGCGAATCTCCCTGGCCCAAGGCCGCCTTTCAGATTCGCTCTGAGCCGCTGGGCCTGGAATGCCGCAAGTGCGGCCGCTCGTTCGAGCCCGACGAGTTCAACCTGGCCTGCCCCGGCTGCCGGTCCCCCGACGTGGAGGTCGTGAAGGGCAAGGACGTGTACCTGGAGTCGCTCGAGATCGAGTAGCACTCCGTCAGTCGTCAAGTGATGAATAGCCGGGTGGCATGGTCACGCGCCGTTGCGTGACCATGTGCCCGGACTGGCGCATGGTCACCCAACATCGGGTGACCATGCCACCCCTCGATTGACGACTGACGGAGCAGTAGTGCCAAGGATAACGAAATGGCCAAACAGATTCGTTTAGCCAAACGCGTCATCACTGAAAGCGACCGCCTGGCGGGCGAGTTGGTCCGGCGATTCCGCAAGGCCCGCGTCTTCGTCGCCAACCTCATGAGTTCGCCAGGGTCGGGCAAGACGAGCCTCCTCGAGGAGACCGCGCGGCGGATGGGGCAGGAACTCCGCATGGCCGTCATCGAGGGCGACCTGGCCACCGACCGCGACGCCCAGCGCATCCAGCGGGCCGGCATCCCGTCGTACCAGATCAACACGGGCGGCGGGTGCCACCTGAGCGCCCAGCAGATCCTCGACGCCCTGGAGCAGTTCGACTTGGCGGCCCTGGACGTCCTCTTTAT
>Ga0315282_10017060_pt1 | contig 10530 bp, 10 predicted proteins | sample YL17G07_20_MG_FD_203693 | JGI IMG/M metagenome (GOLD analysis project Ga0315282, IMG submission 203693) | Sediment microbial communities from Yellowstone Lake, YNP, Wyoming, USA - YL17G07_20 | ecosystem: Environmental > Aquatic > Freshwater > Lake > Sediment | place: USA: Wyoming | collected... | reverse complement strand
AAAGAATTGACAATCTCCGTGGGGCTGGTATATGATGTAATGCATTGTATACAGTATACCGGATTGCTTCGAAAAAAGTAAGGGAAAACAGAAAGGAGGTGGGGGTTGATCTTTCCTGCAGCAGGCCTCTAGTGTCCCGTTACTCATATTTCTTTACAAACCCCGTTCGCCCTGAGCTTGTCCTTCGACTTCGCTCAGGACATTCGGAAAAAAACCGTTCGTGGTGAGCCTGTCGAACCACATGCTCACCCCGAACGGATTGTAAAGGGATTATTGAAACACTACACTAGTGGGTATTCGGGGTGGTCCCTGGCCTCGAAGAATATGCATCAACGTATAAAGAAAATGGAAAGGAGGAGAGAGGATGAAAAAAGTTGTCATGGTTGCTATTTTTCTGATGATGGTTGGAAGTTTTTTTGGCGTTTCGACGATTTCAGCACAGCCCATCGAATTAAAGGGCGTATCGTTCTTACCCAGAGACCACCGTCTCTGCGCAATGATTCCTGTCTGGATCGATCGGGTGAATACGGAGTTGAAAGATGCTGTCAAGATCAACTGGGTGGGTGGGCCCGAGGTGATGCCACCCTTCGAGCAACCTGAAGCGGTGAGGAAGGGAATGTTTCAGATTGGGTTCATACCCGCGGCTTACTATGGAGGATTGCTTGCGGAAGGCGATGCGATTTCGCTTTCGAAGTATGATTTTAAGAAGGAGAGAGAGAAGGGAGGGATGTGGGACCACCTTGTTGAGAGGCACAGGAAGATCAATATGATGCTTCTTGGGACATGGCTCTATGACCCTTTTTATCTGTACGTCAAGAAGCCTGTAAAAGGCATTGAGGATCTCAAAGGGCTGAAGATGAGGACCGCTGCCAAGTATGACAAGATGATGCTGAAATTGGGAATGGTGCCCGTAACGGTGCAGTTTGGCGAGACCTACACGGCTCTGCAGCGGGGCGTGGTGGACGGCTTCGGATGGCCAACCATCGGGCCGAGAGAAAATGGCTGGCTGGAGTACTGCAAGTATGTGATTGATATCCCCTTCTATGCGAGACAGAACACGTTTTTCCTGATGAACCTCGATGCCTGGAATAAGCTGTCCAGGCCGGTTCAAGACAAGCTTATCGACATCACCGTCAAATTTGAGCCGGACATGATGGCCTATTTTGAAAAGGAGATCGATAAGGAAAAAAAGGAAATGGAGAAGCTGGGGGTGAAAAGGCTTGCTTTTTCTTCAGCGGATGCCAGGAAGTATATCGATACGGCGAACGATGCCTTCTGGGAAGATCTCGAGAAGAAAGTGCCGGGAGAGGTGAAAGTGCTAAAGAAACTGATGGGCTATTAATTCAGAGACACGGATTCGAGGGGGGATGTGCTACCCACATCCCCCTCTTCACTTTCCTGGGGATGCGTGAATGGTCGGCCACCTTTTTGAAATTCTTGAAAAAATCGTATCGTGGATCAATAAGGTTTTTGTGTTCATCGCCTGCCTGATGATGTCCGCTCTGGTTGTCATCGTTTGCATCGATCTTGGCCTGAGATACTTCTACAATGCTCCTCTATTATGGGGAACCGAGGTGACGGAGATCCTGATCCTCTACATCACCTTTCTGGGTGCGGCATGGGTCTTTCGTGAGGATGGGCATGTCGTCATCGATGTCTTCACGGCCAAGGCCTTTGGGAGAACGAAGAAGATTCTAACGATGGTGAGTTATCTCTGCGTGGGACTGGTTGCCGCCGTTCTCGTCTATTACGGTTTCTACACCACCTATGATCATTTTGTCAGGAGAGTGTTTAATCCCACGATCCTGGAAACCCCGATCGCCCTGATCATTGTCATCATTCCTCTGGGAAGTGTTCCTCTGTTCTTGGAAGTTTTAGTAAAAGGATGGAAACTGTTGCGACAACGCTAAACATCTCAGATTGCAGATTTGGATTCTTGCACGGTAAAGTCTGGGAATTTGTCTCTAACATTTTCAGAACACCCAAAAAAACGGTCATGCTGAACCCCGATTCAGCATCTCACCCATTGGTCCAATTTGGTGAGATCCTGAAACAACCCTGATTTTCATCAGGGCAGGGTTCAGGACGACAGGTCCACGAAATCTCAAATCAAGGTGTGGGGCTGAGGTGAGGGCATGGATTGGGTTTTCCTTTTCACGGTCATTCTTCTTTCATTGATTGCTCTTTTCTTCCTGGGCGTCCCCGTTGCCTTCTCTTTCCTTTTCGTCAACATCCTTTTTGCGTATATTTTCTGGGGCGGGGACATCGGGCTGACCCAGTTGATCTTAAGCATCTTCAGGTCGGTTGCCTCGTTTTCCCTCCTTCCTGTGCCGCTCTTCCTCCTGATGGGAGAGATCATGTTCCTTTTTGAGATCGCTCGCCATATGATGGAAACGCTCGAAAAATGGATGGGAAGGACACCCGGCAGATTGAGCCTCCTCGCCGTTGTGGGGGGTGTTTTGTTCGCTACGCTTTCGGGTTCTTCCATGGCAGGCTGTGCGATGCTGGGCCAGACCCTTCTGCCTGAAATGGAGAAGAGGGGATATAAATATCAAATGACCCTGGGCCCGATCATGGGCTGCGGGACCCTGGCCGCCATGATCCCTCCGAGCGCCCTCGGGGTTCTCCTCGCCTGTCTTGCCCAGATTTCCGTGGGAGATTTTCTTCTCTCCATCATCGGCCCCGGGCTTTTGATGGCAGCTCTGTTTGCCATCTACATCATCGCCCGGTGTGCATTGCAGCCTGACATTGCCCCGCAATACGATGTGGAGAGAACATCCTTCCGTGAAAAGGTGGCTCTGAGTGTCAAATATATTCTTCCCCTGGGGCTGGTCATTTTCTCGGTCATTGGCTTGATCGTGTTCGGGATTGCGACACCGACAGAATCGGCTGCCGTGGGGGCCCTCGTCTGTTTTATCCTCGCCTTCTTTTACAAGGGGTTCAGGGGAGATATCTTAAAGAAGGCGATTGTGAGCAGCGTCAAGATCACAGTGATGATGTTCATGATCCTGACCGGAGCGACAGCCTTCGGCCAGCTCCTGGCTTACACAGGGGCCAGTTCCAACCTCGTCGCGATTGCCACAAAGGTTCCGCTGTCCCCGATGGTGATGATCATTATCATGCAGTTCATTTTGATTCTGCTCGGAACGTTCATGGAGCCCCTCTCGATCCTGATGGTTGCCCTGCCGATCTATATGCCCATCATCCGGCATCTGGGAGTGAACCCTCTCGCTTTCTGTTCCGTTCTTTTGATCAACATGGAGATGGCGACGATCTCTCCCCCTGATGGCCTGGTATTATATACGATGAAAGCCGTTGCTCCTCACCACACCATGACCGAAATCTACAAGGCGAGCGTCCCCTTTGTCATCATCGACATCATCGCGATGGCCGTTATTATGATTTTTCCCCAGATCGCCCTCTTTCTCCCTGCCATTGCCAAGCGATAAGGCACCGTTTCTCTTGGGCTCACCACCCCGGGAGACGGATGATTTCTTCTTGATCTTTTCTAAATCGTATATATAATAGAACATGCAAAAGAGCCCGAGCGGCATCGCTCGATCTTCCTGAAGGCAGATGGGTTGAACCCCAATCAACGTCCTCATTTTCGCAAAAGGCAGAAGGATGAAGTGCCCCAAATGCCAATTTGAAAATTCGGAAAGCTCCAGGTACTGCAGTGAGTGCGGGAACCGATTGGAGATTGCTTGCCAGAGGTGTCGAAAGAATAATCCTCCTGGCAGTAAATTCTGCAATCAGTGTGGTTCCAGACTGGCGTCTCCCGTTGAATCCTCTCCACGTGAGCTTTCGGTTGAAGAAAAGAAAGAGAGACTCCAGCGTCACCTTCCAAGCGGGCTGGCGGAAAAAATCCTGGCCCAGCGGGGAAAGATCGTAGGAGAGCGCAAACAAGTGACCGTTATGTTCTGTGACATGAAAGGTTTTACCGCACTCTCGGAAAAATTGGATGTCGAGGAAGTTTATTCCATCCTGGGCGAGGTGCACGATGTGTTGATTCGTGAAGTCTATCAATACGGGGGGACCGTCAATGATATCTCTGGCGATGGCCTGATGGCCTTATTTGGGGCTCCTGTTGCGGTTGAAGATGGCCCCCAACGGAGCATCCGGTCGGCTGCGGCGATTCATCGCTCCATGGTAAAACTCAGTGAGCGGATGCAGAGGGAAAACCCTTCTTTGCCGACGATAAAAATGCGCATCGGAATTCACACGGGGCCCGTCGTGGTCGGAGATCTCGGCAATGACCTCAGGATCGAGTTTACGGCAATCGGGGATACAGTGAACCTGGCCGCGAGAATGGAAGGACTGGCAGAGCCCGGCACCACTTATGTAACCGAGAAGACTTTCAGGCTGACGGAAGGTTTCTTCCGGTTCGAAGCTTTAGGGGAGCTGAAGGTAAGAGGGAGGGAAGAGCCTGTCAGGGCCTATCGGGTGATCGCCGCGAGCACGGGAAGGACAAGGTTCGACGTCAGTGCCGAATGGGGCCTGACTCCTTTTGTTGGAAGGGGGAGAGAACTTGAGGTTCTTGTAGAGGCCGTTGACCGGGCGAAAGCGGGCAGGGGGCAGGCCATCTCGGTCATCGCCGAAGCCGGCATGGGCAAATCCAGGCTCCTCTACGAATTCAGAAAAGCCGTGGCCAACGAAGACCTGGCTTTTTTCGAGGGCAGGTGCCTTTCCTACGGAGAGGGGATCGCTTACCACCCGGTCATTGAGATATTGAGATCGAATTTTGACATTCAGGAGAGCGATCGCGTTCCCGAAATCAAAGAGAAATTGGGAAAGGGCCTGAAGGAACTGGGCGACGATGTCGACTCTACGCTTCCCTGTCTTCTGGAGTTTCTCTCAGCTACCGATGGCAGGGGCGATGAAATCATGATGAACCCGGAAGCAAGGAAGGATCGCATCATCGATGCATTGAAGAGAATTGTTCTCAAAGGGTCCGAGATACGACCCCTGATCATTGCCATTGAGGATCTCCACAGGATCGATAAGAGCTCGGAAGATGCCTTGAAGGACATTCTGAATAACATCGCGGGAGCGCGAATCTTCCTGATCTTCACCTATCGACCCGAATTCGTCCACACATGGGGCGGGAGATCCTATCACAGTCAACTGAATCTGAATCGTCTTTCAAACCGTGAAACCCTTGCCATGGTGACTCACCTTCTGGGAACGGAGGATTTCGACAGGAGTTTTGAGGAATTCCTGTTAGAGAAGACGGAGGGGATTCCGTTCTTTATCGAAGAGTTCGTGAAGTCGCTCAAGGACTTGAACATCATTGACAAAAGGGGGACAAAGTATGTCCTTGCCAAAGATATCCGGGATATGACCATCCCCGGCACCCTCCAGGATATCATCCTGGCACGGGTTGACTGCCTGCCCGAGGGAGCCAAAGAGGTGCTTCAAACCGGATCGGTCATTGCGAGGGAGTTCAGCTACGAGTTGATCAGAAAGGTAACCCATTTACCCGAGGAGGAGTTGCTGTCCCATCTCTCCGCTTTGAAAGACGCTGAGCTCATCTACGAAAGAGGCATCTTCCCTCGATCGACCTATATCTTCAAACATGCCCTGACCTGCGAGGTTGTTTACAACTCCATCCTGGCAGAGAGAAAGAAAGAGCTTCATGAGCGGATCGCCGATGCCATCGAGGACACCTACAGAAACACCCTGGAGGAGTACTTTGAAATACTGGCCGAGCATTACGTGCGAAGTGAAAATCACGAGAAAGGGGCGGAATACTCCGGGCTGGCGAGCAAAAAGGCTGAGAAAGCAGGTTCCCTGAAAGATGCTGTGGCCTACGGCAGGAAAGCGATCGCCTGTCTTGAAAGACTGCCGCCCCATCGAGATGTCCAAAAGAAGATCCTTGATATTAAGACGAAAATCGGTCTCTATTTCGCAGAGATGATCCATTTCGACCATGCGATGAGGGAGGTCGAGTCCGTCGCTGACCTGGCGAAAGCCATTGATTATAACAGACCCCTTCCAAAGATATACACAATCTCGGGAGCTTACAACTTTTTTGTGAAGGAGGATTTTCCCCCGGCCATCGAGGATCTGGAGCGATCGATCACGATCTCGGAGCGACTCAAGGACATCCCATCCCTGGTCCTGGCAAACACCTACCTGGGGGTGGCCCGGGCCTTCTGTTGCGACTACAAGAAGTCTCTTGAGTCCTTTGAAAAGTCCTTAGAAATCAGCATTCAGTTCAACTCCCTCTGGGGTATCTCCATTGAGAAAAGTAACATCAGTTTATTTGGATATAATTGGCAGGGCAAGCTTGACATGGGCTATAGGACAAGCGAAGAAGCGATCCATTTCGCAGACAGGAGCGGTGACATCTATTCCAGGTCAGTCGCCTACAGCTGTCATGGCTGGTCCTGCTACTACAAAGGATTTCTTCAGGAGGCGGAGAGATACCTGAGGAACGCCTGCAGCTATTTCGAGAAAATCGATATCTTCTCCTTCTGGGCTCTGGCGAAATTGTGTTTGGGTCTTGTTCATTTTGAAACGGGGCATTACCTCGATTCGATCAACTGCCATAAAGAATCCATCTCGTTGTTTAAGAATGCGAACATCTTCCCCTCTTTTGCAAATTTCAACGAAATCGCAATATTGAGGGCGAAGCTGTTTGACAGGGGAGGAGAATTTGATCTTACCGCCTTATCCGAATACGAAAAGAGAAACCGGCTCAAGATCTACGAAGGCTGGATTCCCGGTGTTATCGGTGAGATTCTGCTTCACAGGGGGGATGACTTTCTGCCTCGAGGAAGGGACTGGATCCTTAAGGCCATCGAAGCGGACAAGAAGAACGGAATGAGGTGGAATTTGGGAAGAGACTATCTCCTGGATGCCCGGTTCTTAAAACGGCAAGGAGAGAGGACGGAGTCGAAAAATAGGTTAGCAGAGGCTCTTGCCCTTTTTGAAGAATCCGGCGCTGAGGGGGACCTGAAAAGGGCCCGAGCAGAACTTCTTGCCGAATGACCGATCCGGCCCTCAAGAGCACAGCAGATTTCAATCGTCACAACAACGGATGCATCGGGCTAGAGGAGGCAGAAATGAAGTCAACCGTTCTTGGAACGTTCTTGTCCGGCGTTACTTTTGGAATAGGGATAACCATTTTATCTTTGTATGCTCAAAAACCAGGTTGCTTCGTTGCTTCGTTAGAAACCATAGCAGAAAGGGGGCGAGCGCGAAAGGCCAAAGAAGAAGAAAACAAATTCCTAAGGGAAAGGCTGAAAGCAATGGGCTTTTCGGATAAGGAAATTAATGAAAACCTCTGACCCATACAGGAAACTGTGTGTGGGGCCCGCGATATTTGGAATTGGCCTTATTCCGAAAGGTCTTCGATCCGGGAAAAGCATGAGGGGGACGTTGATGAAATCTATGACTTTTGGCCCTCCGGCTCCATTTTCTGAATCGACTTCACCACCGCTGAAGCGCATACTCCCACATGTCTCGCAACCTCTGTCATCGCTACCCGTAATTCATGATTCAACTGGAATGCACGCAGGTTCACTACGGACCCGCTGGCTAGGCTTTGTTCCGGTCGGACTTGCCCTCCGTGACCACCTGGGCGCACCGACTGGGTAACATCGACGAGTTTCAGAACCTCCTTTCTTCATTCCCTCGTCTCGGGCTTGGCTTGGCACGAGGAGTCAATTTTTAGGTCAATCTTTAAGTTTCCGAAGGATGTGACGAGCGAGGTGGTCTTTAATTTCGGTATCGCGGGGTATGGGCTGGCAAAAACCTGTTCGTGGGTTCTGGTACCAATCGTGCCGGGCGCCGGGGCGGATAAAAATGCAACCCATTCTTTCAATCTGCCGAATCAGTTCTTTTCGCTTCACGCCACCTGAAGCTCCGCGACACGGCGAACACCTGGAATGCGTCCACTCGTGAGATCTTCATAGATGTCTCTGAGATTCTCTTGCAACTCTTCCTGTGTCGCACCTTGTGTCATGTAGTCAGGAAACTCCTCCAGATACCCCAGCCACATATCACCGTCTTGCCAATAGATATATCGTATCGTTTTCATATCGCAATATTACCCGCTTTTGAGAATTTTCGCAATTATGTTCATTTGTGTGACCTAACGATTTGCATAACCTGCGCGGGCAGGCGACGTCCTAAAAACCTGACGCGGCTAATCCGCGTCAGGTTGATGCCGTTGTTAGGGGCTATCTGCTTTTTCTCGATCTTGCAGTTCCTTTTGGACAGTACGGGGATCACGTGCACAATGAAAAAGCCCGATCACAACAACCTGATCTTCTTTTATCATGAAGTAAATAGCGTACGGAAACCTTCTAAGCAGACGACGCCGCAATTTGCCATAAACTCTTTCGTAAAGGAGGGGATTCCGAGGAATCTCTCTGACGCAGGCGTAAAATACCCGAAGGAATTCCTCACCAAGCCCCGGTGATCTCGCTTCATACCATACATATGCAGCGATGGCATCCTCCTCGACATTGGGAAGGAAGCGGAGGGTGTATGTCATTTCCTTCTTTCTATTCTTGTCCGAAGTTCCTCAAGAGATAAAAGGTTTCCTGGAGCAGATTCATATCTTTTGAGTCTTCTGTCCAACTCCTCCTTATGGCTCTGAGGAAAAGGTAGGACAGACTCATCTGAAACGATGCTGTCCCACAGGTCCTCGACCAGGAGGATCTTTTCAGGCGTACTTAATTTGGTGATTTCGGGGATTTCGCTTGCGCGCACGTTTTGTCTCCTTTCTTTTTAATCATTTCAATAATAACATCCTTTCTGGATTTTTCTAAATATGACCCTAACGACAGAGATCACCGGCTTGCAAAAGCAGAGCTTTGGCAAGTCCGTGTGAAGCGCATTGTTGGGCGTTGTTTTTTTGGGTCGTTCAGTGCTCAACCCTTCCTGTCCAGCGATTTCGGCCTTGCCAAAAAGGACAAACCGGGCAGGACTGGCCGTCGGGATAGTCAATTCCTTCCTCGTGAGGACATCCGATGATTCGGTCCATCATGGCAACCGATTTCGCATCATTGATTTTAATGAACTCAAGAACCTCTTCAAAAACCCCCGGTTCTTTTATGATGTCGTCATCTGAGTACCACTTTTTCAAATTTTCGGCTTCACCATGCTCCTGCCGGACGATTCCGACGACTAGCTTAGTGGCCTTCTTGTCAGTGGGTCCGTATAGAGCAATGGTGGCGATAGGGTAACCTTTGAAGCCCTCTTTTGCTTTCTTTGATAATGCCTTCTTCGCTTTTCCTTCTAACATTCAGGCCCCCTTACTGCATATGTCGTGAGTATTCTTTCTGTTTCGCCCAATGCGGCGAGCTAACCGGCGGGCAGCTTTTTTGCGCGTCCGGTTGAGCGCCTTGTTAGGCGCGTGGTTTTCTGTGCGACATCGATTAGTGAGAGAAGTGCCTTGTTCACAGCTTCTTCGTTGGGAAATGCTTCAGCCACTTCAGGTCTAAGGACAACGATATTCGATGACTTACGCAAGCGGCTCGCGTACTTCCCTCGCACAAAGCCTCCGGGGAAGTCTGACAACTTGTACTCTGCCCGTAATTCGTCTCTGTTTGTTTAGCCCTCTTCATATATCCTTCTCTCTCCTTTGCTCGCCAAGCGAGCACTTATGATTCGAATCGTTTCATCTTCCTCAGTATGGGCCACCACCAGCAACCGACCTCGGTCTGAAACTCCGAAGGTAATATATCAATATTCGGCAATCGAATGACCTGGATCAGCACCTGTTGCCGCCATGGGGTCACTCATGGTTGTTGCGGCTTCCTCGAACGAGACTTTGTGTTTTCGTAAGTTTAACCTGGCCTTCTCAGGGTCCCATTCGATTTTCATGTTTTTATTATACCCTAATTCTGATTTAATGCGCCTAACGCCTGAAATCAGCGCTGGCTGTAAACCATCCGCTGGAGTGACTTGTTAGGCGCTCAGGATTGGTCCTCAAATCTTCCCGCAATACTTTCAAATAAACGTTTACCGTGTATTACAGCAACGATGAGAATTGTTTGATTCTTAATCCTGTAGATCAAGCGATAACTATAAACAAACCTCTCCCTGACTTTGGTATCCTCGAGTTCTGGCACTACTCTGCCAGCCAAAGGAAACTGCTTAATGTTTTGAGTAGTTTCAAGAACCTTCATGACGACCGCCTGGGAATAGACCAATGAATCCCGGCCTATATACTCTGCTATTGACTCAACGTCTTCGATCGCTTCCGGTGACCAAACTACTTTATAATCCATTTGCTCAACCGTTCTTCCGCCTCTTCCTGTGTAAGAGTCCCTTCTCTCTCCGCTCTTTCGATACCTCGATGGACCTTTTCGATTACATATAGATGGTACTGAATGTCCTCAAGGCTGCAGTCATCAGGAAGTTTTTTCAATAGGGCTTCAACCTCATCTTTTGCTTTGTGCATTTCAACCTCCATCTTTAATTTCGTGGTGCCTAACGATTAGTAAGGGATATGGGGTCAAAGCTACATTATACACTGTGCTTTGAAGCTTCGACGATCTCCTTTATCCTCTTCAA
>Ga0315282_10017057_pt1 | contig 10532 bp, 7 predicted proteins | sample YL17G07_20_MG_FD_203693 | JGI IMG/M metagenome (GOLD analysis project Ga0315282, IMG submission 203693) | Sediment microbial communities from Yellowstone Lake, YNP, Wyoming, USA - YL17G07_20 | ecosystem: Environmental > Aquatic > Freshwater > Lake > Sediment | place: USA: Wyoming | collected... | reverse complement strand
TTAAGCCGATTGGAAGGGGAACGTTATGGACATCAAAAGGACTGAATCTGAACATAAGAGAATATCAAGCCGTAAGCGACGATGAATATAGTTCAAAACCCACCTCCAACATGTCGAGGACCTTGCTGTTAGAGCCTCCCAAACGGCTTGGCACGGGCAAGAGGATGCTATAAATTTAAAGGAAATCATAAAGGCGGAGAGATGAGTGAGAAGAGTAGTTTTCCTTACCGCAAGTATGACCGGAAGCCCCATCCCAATATCGTCAAGCAAATCTTAGACGATAGCGAATTGATTGAGATGATGAAAGAAGTCCTTATTCAGGAGGGAAGGGTCTGTCCCTTTTGTCGTCGCAAATTGAAGGAAGAATCTAAGGTAAAGGAAATCCGGTAAGAGGTGAAGACGAAAGGAGATGATTCACGACAAAGAGCCGCCGCGCCCTTAGTTTTTTCGTTATGCTCACTTCCAACTCATAATCTTCAATCCTTGAATATGGCTCCCAGCAATGACTTGTAGGTGAAACCCGCAACCGACAATACATACAATAAGCTGGTCCAAAAGTGCACATTTCTGCTATCTATCCGCTGTTTCCATCGACCCCTAAAAAGTCACAATATGGTATCCGTATATTCAATCCGGTGGAGTGGAGAAATTGGATCAGTCAATTATTTTCAGTCGATAATCTTCCTTAAGAGTGGCAAGGGATCGATGAAGTGTTTGTCAAGGCCCAGTTTTTCTGGCTTTAAGCCGAAGGACATTCCCATCAACTGAGTGAAGTAAATGATCGGAAGATGAAAGGCCTCTTTAAACTCTTCTTCAATCTGTTTCTGGCGGGCATCCAAGTTGACATGACAAAGCGGACAAGCCACCACAATGGCATCGGCTCCTACACCTTTTGCGTTTCTAAGAATCTTTCTGCTTAATTCGAGCGCAATCGGAAGCTGTGAGATTCCAAGAGAGACTCCGCAACAGCGAGTTTTATAAGACCAGTCGATGGGTGTGATTCCAATGGCTTTCATCAACCGATCCATCTGAGTTGGATATTCATAATCTTTCACTTCTGTAATCTTTGGAGGACGGGTGATGATGCAGCCGTAGTAGCAAACCACCTTGAGCCCCTTAAGAGGATGGACGACCTTCGAAACCACCTGTTGGTAACCGATTTTTTCTGTGACCGTATTCAAGAGATGCTCAACCTTCATCCCATTGGAAGAAAACTTCGGGATCTCCCGGCTCACCCTCTCTCTCAAACCCTTATCTTCTTCGGTCTCCTTCAATGCCACCCGCATCCTGAGAAAACAGGACGGGCAAGGCGTGGTGACATTGTTCATCCCTTCCTCTTTTATTAGAGCAATATTCTTCATGGGAAGCAGGGTCGAAAGAAAATGATCCGTGGAATGGGTGGGTGTGGTTCCACAGCACCCCCATCCCTTCGGTTCATGGAGAGAGACTCCGAGTTTGTCGAAGACGGCTTTGGTGGAGAGATCATATTCCTTTGATGTGCCATGAAGACTGCAACCCGGAAAGTAAGCGATCCCATCTTTCTTCTGAGCTTTTCTCCCCTTGATCTTCGGCTTTCCAAAAGTCGGAAAGATTTTTAGCTTCCCATTTTTAAACATTTTCAAAGCCATGGGCATATCATTCTTCCAAACCTGCTGATAGTTGAGCTGGCCTGCCAGCATCTGACGGAGATAGATTTCTCCCATCAAACCCGCTTCGTACATCCTTCCAAACCACTTGATTCCTCTCATGGCCGCTTGATAGAAGAGAGGAACTGAAGGAACCTTTGGTTCGATTCCTTCATCTTTTGCCATAATTTTTAGTGCGTCCATGATTTTTGTGATGTTGATGTCATGGGGACAACGGGTGGCGCAGGTCTCGCACATGGCGCAGAGCCAGATCGTTTTCGAATGGAGAATCATCTCCTTTTGGCCGAACTGAATCGCACGCATCACCTGATTGGGGGCGAGATCGAAGTGTTCCACGACAGGACAACCAGAGGAACACTTCTGGCACTGGTAGCAGAGAAAGACATTCTCACCGGTCTCTCTGCGAATCGTTTCAGCTAAGCCTGTATTTGGAATTGTCTCCATTGTCCGTTCCCTTCTTATAAACTGTGAAAAATTCCAAATCACAAATCCCAAACCTCAAATAAGCTCCAAACTCCAATTTCAAATGACCAAACAGGTTCGGTTTAGAATTTGAGTAATTGGGATTTGTTTGAAATTTGGTGCTTGGAATTTGGTGCTTCCATTTCCAAATTCCGCAATCCGCATTCCGCAATCATTCATTCAGCGTTGGTCTGGGCAGAAGACCTGCAGCCTTGGCTATCTCTGCCACCTTCTCCTCCCACTCAATCGCCATGATATGGATCCCCCTCACCCCGGGAATCTCCTTGAGCTTCTGTATCGTCTCCACACAAATCTTGATCCCCTCCTCCGTCTGCTTCTCCTTCGGCACCCCCTTCATCCTCTCGATCATCCCATCCGGCACATCCATCCCGGGCACCGAGTTCTTCATGTATTTCGCCATCCCCACCGATTTAAACGGCGTCACCCCCGCCAAGATCGCACACCGCTCATGCAATCCCCTCTCCCTCACCATCTCCATCCACTTCGAAAACCGCTCAATGTTATAGATACACTGCGTCTGTATGAATTCACACCCCGCCTTCACTTTCTTCCCCAGTCTCGCCGCCCGTATCTCAAAGGGATCCGCAAAGGGATTCTCTGCCGCCCCAATGAAGAGCACCGGCTTGCCCTTGACTTCCTCTCCCCCCAAAAACTTCCCATCGTCTCGAAGGGTCTTGACCGTATTGATGAGCTGGATCGAATCGATATCAAATACATTTTTTGCCCTCGGATGATCCCCAAATTTCTGATGATCCCCGGATAGACAGAGAATGTTATTGATCCCCAAGGCTCCGGCCCCAAGGATGTCACTCTGTATCGCGATCCGGTTCCGATCCCGACAGACCATCTGCAGAATGGGATCAAAGCCCATCTCCTTCAGTATGATACACGAAGAGAAGGACGACATCCTCACCACCGAGGTCTGATTGTCGGTGACGTTGACCGCATCGACCACCCCCTTGAGCAGGTTCCCCTTCTTCCGGATCACCTCAGGGTCTGCCCCCCGCGGAGGCCCACACTCAGAGGTCACTACAAACCCACCCGACTCCAAGATACGCTCGATGTTCGATTTCGTTTTCATCTCCACCCCTCAAATTCCGCGTGGCGCATAAGAGCATAGCGCATAGCGTCAAAAATCAGAATCTATAATCTTCAACTTCTTCAATAAGTTTATTTTTTAATGGATCTCTATGACAACTCTCCCTTGGTTCTTTTCACCCTATGCCCTATGCGCTCTGCGCTTTGCGTGTTTCTATAACCTCAAGTCTTCCCTTAGTCTTTTACGGGGTCCTCCGTCCCGCGAGGTCGTCCAATCCTTCACCGGAATGATCTCCTCATATTTGTCCATCTGCCCAAGCTCCTTGAGCCGATCCACAATCAACTGCCAACCGCAGTCCGTATCCTTGTCCACCTCGCATTTCCCGTTGGACGATCCCCCGCAGGGACCGTTGAGCAGACTCTTCGCACACCGCGCAATCGGACAGATCCCACCCGTCTGATCCAGAATGCAAGTCCCACACCCCTGACACCGCTCACTCCATACCCCCTGCTCCAACGTCACTCCCAAGAAGCTCGTGTCGACCGCTGGCAATACCACTTTCGTCCGGTATTTCTCCGCCACATACTGTATCCCCGCCCCACAGGCCATCGATAAAATCACATCATAGTCTCCCACAAATGGACGTACCTGATCGATGTATTCATGGTCACACTGACGCTCCAGGGTCTGCTCCTTGATCTCGATCTCCTGGCCCTCCTTGCCACGGGAAAGCTTGAGCTCCGAGGCCAAAACCCCTACCTCTCGCTCCCCTCCGGCGGCACAGACCGTCACGCATTCATTACATCCCAAAAGCAATACCTTTTTGTAGGGCTTGAGCATGTTCAAAATCTCTTCCAACGACTTTCTGTTTGCTACAATCATTTCAACCTCCGGTTTCAGTTTAAGGTTTGAGGGTAGAGGTTTGAGGCAAAATCTTTAAAATCTTTTCCCTTAAGCGAAGCGCCCCTCTAACCTCCAACCTTCAGCTTCTTTTTCACTGGACTCGGACCCAATCCCCTGATCTTCTCGGTCATCTCACGGGCAATCTCCGCAAATCTCTGCCCCTGGGCCGAGCTCATGTTGTACATCTCTAAGCGTGCCCCTCCTAACCCCACTTCCTCCAGTAAGCCTTTCACATATTGAACTCTCTTCTTAGCCCTTAAGTTTCCTCTCAAAAAGTGGCACTCTCCCTCCAAACACCCTGCCAAGTAAACCCCATCCACCCCCGATTCAAAGGCACGAAGGATCAACAGGATATCCACCCTCCCGGTACAGGGAACTTTCACAATCTTCACGTTCGTCGGGTAGCTGAGCCTCATCGAACCTGCCAGGTCCGCCGCACTGTAGGCTCAATGCTCGCAACAAAAGGCCAATACCTCGGGCTCAAAGGCCGTGGCACGTAACTCGGGACTCGTCTCAATCTTCTGCTGGACTACGTCTGACATCTTCGTCTCCATTCTATAACTCTATGCGCTTTGCGCTATGCCCTCTCCGCTTATCACCAAGGCCTGGACCTTCGCCCACAGCTGGGGATCCCTGAAGTGCATCAGCTCAATGGCTCTGGCAGGGCACTCAGCCGCGCAACTGCCGCAGCCCTTGCACTTGGCCAGATCAATCTCTGCCTCGCCCTTCACATTGATCACCGGCACCTCATAGGGACAGACCCTCACACAGGTCAAACAGGCCGCACACCGTTCTCCCTCCACGACCGCTACCACGCCACCCACCTGAAGCGCTTCTTGGGAAAGGATGGTCGCGGCTCGGGCGGATGCAGCTTCAGCCTGAGAAATAGTTTCATTGATCGACTTTGGATAGTGGGCCATTCCGCAGAGATAGAGACCATCTGTCGCAAAATCGACCGGTCTCAACTTGACATGAGCCTCTAAGAAAAACCCATCCAATGTCAGGGGGAACTTAAAGAGATTCGCCAATTCTTTGCTCCCTTCATTCGGAACAACTGCCTCGGAAAGAACCAGAAGATCCGGATGCAGGGCGAGAGGAAGATGAAGCATGGGGTCATCTATTTGAACATACAATTGGCCATTGGATAGCGAGACAGTAGGTTTCTTTTTTTCATCAAATCGAACGAAGAGAACCCCTTTCTCTCTGGCTTCCGTATAGAAGGCTTCTTTGAAACCGTAGGTTCTCATATCTTTATAAAGAATGGTGACTGAAGCTTCGGGATAAAGCTCCTTTACCTTGATTGCATTCTTGACCGCCACGTTACAACAGATCCGGCTGCAGTAGAAGGTTTTCGCAGGATCTTCATCCCATGGACCCACGCATTGAATCATCACTACAGATTTAGCTTTTAAAAGGGAAGGATCAGAAAGGGAAATTCGTTTCTCAAATTCTTCCTGGGTAATCACTCTCGGATCTTCTCCAAGGAGATAGGCTTTGCCCCGATATTCCTTTCCACCAGTGGCAATGATTGTCGTTCCATGTTCCAGCGCCTTTTGAGCGGAACCGTTGGCAACGTTTGTCTTAAAATTTCCAACTGCGCCCCCATGTTCCACCACTTGATAGCCTTTTAGAACTTCTATCCTCGGATGATTTTCGACCTTCTTGATCAACTCCCCCAGATAAACCTGCGGGTCTCCGCCGTCTCCGCTATAAAAGATCCGTCGAAGTCTTCCGCCCAACTCTTTTTCTCTTTCCGTCAAGTAAACTCTGTACCCTTGCTCAGCCATGCTTAGGGCGGATATCATCCCGGCCAGACCACCTCCCACAATCAGACAACTGTGGACTAAGCTCCTCGGAACTTGATGAAGGGGCTCTAAATTCCTTGAGCAGGCAATGGCCATTCGGACAAGGTTCTTTGCCTTTTCCGTCGCCTCTTCCTTGAGGTTCATGTGAACCCAGGAGCATTGGTCGCGGATATTGGCCATCTCAAAGAGGTAAGGATTGAGACCGACTTCGCGGATCGTGTCTCGAAAGAGTGGCTCATGCGTTCTCGGCGTACAAGAGGCCACAACGACGCGATTCAGATTGAGTTCCTTTACCCTCTCCTGGATGAGCTTTAAGGAGTCTGCTGAACAGGTGTAGATCGTATTTTCAGCGTGGACCACTCCCGGAAGGGATTTTGCAAATTCAACCACTTCTTTCACATTTACCGTGCCGGCGATATTCGTGCCGCAACTACAGATGAAGACTCCGACCCGCGGTTCTTCGCCGGGAGGAACTTCCCTCTCAGGAGGATACTCCTTTTTTCGAACCAGCGTTCCCCGTGCTTCCCCAATGATGGCCAGCGCTTTGGCGGCTGCACCGCTCGCCTGAATGACGCTATCGGGAATATCCTTGGGCTCTGTAAAAGCACCGCAGGCGAAAACACCGGAGCGGCTTGTCTCAACGGGTTGGAAGTCCTGAGTGAAACAGAACTGATGGGGATCGAGCTCAATCCCTGAAGCTCTTGCCAGCATTTGAGCATTTGGAAGGGCGGACATACCGATGCTCAATATCACCAGATCGACTCCTTCCTCTTTGGCTGAAGAACGATCTCCATCGGAACTTTCGTACCGGATTAAAATATCCTTTGTCTCAGGGTCCTCTTCGAGTCCGGAGATGCGGCAAGGGATGTATTGAATCCCTTTCTCCTTGCCTCTCTCGAAGTAAGCATCAAACCCTTTTCCAAAAGCCCTCATGTCCATCTGAAAGATCTTAATCTCGACTCCCGGGACGTGCTCCATGGCGAGCATCGCCTCTTTGGTCGCATACATGCAGCAGACCGAACTGCAATAATCATGCTCTTTCTCCCTCGACCCCACACACTGGAGGAATGCAATCTTCTTCGGTTCCCGGTGATCGGGAGACCGGCGGGTGACATGGCCTCCCCAGGGACCCGAGGCGCTTAGCATCCTTTCAAACTCCATGCTCGTCACCACATTGGCATAGCGCCCGTAGCCAAGCTCGGGCGAAAGTTCGGCTCGGTAGAGAGAATATCCCGGGGACAGGATGACAGAACCAACCTCAACCTCCTCTTCTACGGGTGCTTGCTGGTGGTCGATCGCTTCTCTTTTACAGACCTGGACGCAGAGATGGCATTCCGAGCAGATACCACAGGCAAGGCAACGGGCAGCCTCGCGCTTGGCCTGTTCTTCGGTCAGGACCAATTCCACCTCTCGGAAATCTCGGATCCGCTCCTGCTCCGGGAGTTCAGGAACCATTGTCCTTGGAGTCAAATCAACCTTCCCTTCTTCAATCATCTCGTTGATTTCATCCTTGGACAGGTCTACGACCGGAAGCGGAATCTGCTCCCGTGGGGTGAGAAGATCAACACCCCTAAGATATCGATCTATGGAAAGAGCCCCTCTTCGGCCGTCGGCAATGGCCTGGATGAGGATCCAGGGCCCTCTTGCCACATCGCCCCCTGCAAACACGCCGGGTCGATTAGTAGCCAACGTGTGTGGATCCACAGAAAAGGTCCCCTTCGATGTCACCTCAAGGCCATGGGATTCATCCAGGAAGGAAATTTCAGGAGCTTGTGCCACCGATGCGATCATCGTATCCGCAGGGATGATAAATTCAGAACCTTTAATAGGGATGGGCCTTCTCCTCCCTGATGCATCCGGCTCGCCAAGCTCCATCTTAATGCATCGAACACCTGAAACCCTGCCGTCCTTGGCCACCACCTCTACGGGTGCCGTCAGAATTTGGAGACGGATGCCTTCCTTCTCCGCAGCCTCAATCTCCCATGAATTCGCAGGCATCTCATCCCGGGATCGACGATAGAGAATACTGACCTCTTTGGCCCCCAATCTCAGGGCTGTGCGGGCTGCATCGATGGCCACGTTTCCGCCACCGATCACAACCGTCCTTTCTCCCACCCTGGGCGCAATGGGGATTCCAAAGGCAATGAGAAAGCGATCCTCAAATCCTTCCATGACTCCGTGCCTTTCAGCCAAACTCACAGCCTGAAGGAAAGGAACGCCGTAGTGGACACCCTGCGCGTCTTCTCCCGGGATTCCCAGTTTCTGAGGTTCATGGGCACCCATCGCTACAAAGACAGCAGAATAACCCGCATCGAAAAGGCTGTTGATATTTCGAATCGGGGTATTGAGTTTCAGCTCAACCAACGGGTGATTCAAAATCTCATCGATCTCCCTCTGGAGCACATCCCTCGGCAGACGGTAAGAGGGAATTCCCACCCTCATCATTCCACCGGCTACGGGAAGGGCTTCAAAGATTGTTATTTGATATCCCATGCGGGACAGCTGGTGGGCACAGCTCAATCCTGCGGGGCCGGCGCCAACAATGGCAATCTTTGCGCTGAGAGGCTCGATCTTCTCACCTAGAGCGCTAGGCGTGACGCGAGAGGCATGGGGGGTGACTTGGTCCTTCAACTCTTCACGATGCTCATAAACCCAATCTGCTGCAAACCGCTTCAGGCTGCAGATAGAGACCGGGCTGTCCAGTTTTCCTCTGTTACATTTCTCTTCACAGGGGTGATTACAAACACGTCCTACCGAGGCGGGAAAAGGATTATATTCTTTGATCACATCGAGAGCTTCTTTATATCGACCCGCCTGGATCAGAGCGATATAGCCCTGTGCACTCGTTTCTGCGGGACAGGTGTTCTTGCAAGGACTGGTGCCTCGTTTGGTAACAAGAAAGGTGTTGGGAACGGCCTGAGGATAGGGTCGGTAAATGGCTTTCCGCTGGTCCAAACCCTCGTTGAATTCATTTGGCAGGAGAATAGGACACACCTCCGTGCAATCATTGCAGCTGGTGCATTTACTCATCTCCACATAGCGGGGGTGTTTTCGAACGGTCGCTTTAAAATGCCCGGCCTCCCCTTCCAAAGAGATCAGTTCCGAGTTGGTAACGATCTCGATGTTGAGATGCCTTCCTGCCTCGACCAACTTTGGAGAGACGATGCACATGGCGCAATCATTCGTGGGAAAGGTTTTATCGAGTTGAGCCATCTTCCCACCAATCGCCGGGGAGCGCTCTAACAGATAGACTTTGACTCCCGAATTGGCCAAGTCAAGAGCGGCTTGAACCCCGGCGATTCCTCCCCCCACGACTAACGCTGCACCTATTTTTCGATTTTCACCCGGACTCATAGTGAGATCCTTTCCAGCATTATCCAATCAAATACTCCCTCCCAGCCTCCTTACCAAGGGGAGGAGATGAGGATCCTCCCCTCTTACGAATGAACGTTAGAGGAGGATTAGAGAGATGAAAGTTCAGCCGCTTCCAGATATTTTGAAATTCGATCTTCTGCTCCGATGGGAATGAAATGGACCCCTTGGCAAACATGCTTCAGCCCTTTCACCAAGTCACTGACAATCTCAATGCTCGCCCTCTCTTTATCTGGGGCCTTGGCCAACTTTTCAATGATATGGTTGGGAACCATTCCAGGCTTGACATGTTTGTTAAGAAAGAGACCCATCTCTGCTGATCTCACCAAAATCACTTCTGCGATCACCGGAACTCTGATCGGTCCCACCCGCTTCATGAACTCGTGGAAGGAATCGATATCAAAGATAGGAGTGGTGAGAAAATATTGAGTTCCTAAGCCAGCGAGTTCCTCCATCTCTTTCAACTCCAGATCGGGCACCTTCTTTCCCCAACTCGAATCAATTCCTGTTCCGACAAAGAAATTTGGTTTAACCTGGATCTCCTTACCCGAAATATCGTAACCTCCGCGGAGGCTCTCGATGACGGAAAAAAGCTTCCCCGAATCCACATGAAAGAACATAATTTCCTGGAGACTATCCCCGGTGACGCGATAATCTTCCGTGAAGGCGAGAATATTCTCCACCCCGCAACCCGATGCCCGTAAGAGATGCTCCTGAATCTCAAGACGATTCTTCTCTCTGCAGGTGGTCTGAAGGATCGGATCGAATTTTTGCTCTCTTAAGGCACGACAGGTTCCCATCGTATCGGTCACCAACCCTTCGATCTTCAGTTCGGGAACCGTCAGAGCATCCACCCTTCCTCGAATCCGCTCCACATTTCGGATGAGGTCCTGGACTCCTGTGCCGATCGGTGGTTGAATCTCTGAGGTCACTATAAATCTCTTATTTTTTATATTATCTTGTAGACTCATCGCCTTTCCCTCCTGATTGAAAGATTACTTTTGTTCTGTTCCTAAGTCTCTCACTTCTTCAAACCCAGTAATTTGGCCGCTTCAAATTTCAATTGTTCCAAAGGAAGGGGTTTCGAGAAACAGGCATCGGCACCGTATTCCTTCATCTGTTTGAAGGCATCATCGTCGAGATAGGCTGAGAGTACGATGATCTTCGTATCTTTCGTCTCCGGATTACATTTGATTTTTTTACACACCTCGTACCCATTGATGTCGGGCATCATGATATCCAGGATCATCAGGTCTGGTTTGAAATGGTTCACCTGAAGGCCTG
>Ga0315282_10017055_pt1 | contig 10533 bp, 7 predicted proteins | sample YL17G07_20_MG_FD_203693 | JGI IMG/M metagenome (GOLD analysis project Ga0315282, IMG submission 203693) | Sediment microbial communities from Yellowstone Lake, YNP, Wyoming, USA - YL17G07_20 | ecosystem: Environmental > Aquatic > Freshwater > Lake > Sediment | place: USA: Wyoming | collected... | reverse complement strand
GAGGGTCTTCCGTTTGCCAAGGATGGTTGGGATGGCTTTCTCTGCCAATGAAATACCCTGAAAAGAAAGAGGATTATGCTCAATCAAGGCTTCAAATCACCCACAGATTCTCAAGAGGAGCCAAAAGATCTTTCCAAAAGAAAAGATCTTGCCAGATTGCAATCCAGAGCGGTTCCCGGGGCAGCGCACCCGTAAAGCGTTAGGTTAGGCTCCGCCCTTTCTTGACCTGGCTGCTCGAACCTGATATGTTTCCTCCTGGCGTAAATTTAGTCTTGTAAACCCAAGCCACAAGGAGATGCCATGAACCAAGTAAAGCCTGCCCGGCGCGGCGGCCGGGAACTGATGAAAGAAACGGCCCTGTTCAAGCAATGGGGGACTTTTGGCAAAGGCATGGACGCGAAAAGTCTCCAGCTTTCCTTTGCCAACCACATCGAATACTCGCTCTCCAAAGACAAGTACACCGCGACCATGCGCGACCTCTACCATTCCCTGGCCCTCACGGCCCGGGACCGGATGATCGAGCGATGGATTCGGACCCAGCAGACCTACTATGACGAGGACGTGAAAAGGGTTTATTACCTTTCGGCGGAATATCTGCTGGGCCGGGCCTTGGTCAATAACCTTTTGAACCTGGGCATCTACGCGGAAACGAACAAGTCCATGGAAGAATTAGGCCTGGACCTGGAGGAGATCTCGGAGGAAGAGCCTGACGCCGGTCTTGGCAACGGCGGCCTGGGCCGGCTGGCGGCCTGTTTCATGGATTCGCTGGCCACCCTGGAAATCCCGGCATATGGTTACGGTATCCGCTACGAGTTCGGGATCTTCGAGCAGATCATCCGCAACCTGGGCCAGGCCGAGCTGCCCGACGCCTGGCTCAAGTTCGGCAATCCCTGGGAACTGGCCCGGCCGGAATACACGTTTACCGTCCATTTCTACGGACATCCCAAGGAGATCGTCCTGCCCGACGGCCATCTGAAAACCGAGTGGGTGAACACCTCGGACGTGATCGGGGTCGCCTATGACATCCCGGTCGTCGGGTGTAACAATAACACCGTGAATACGCTCCGGCTCTGGTCTTCCCGCGCTTCTCACGAGTTCGACCTGAATTATTTCCAGCACGGAGACTACCTGAAGGCGGTGGAGGAGAAGAACGTTTCCGAAAACATTTCCAAGGTGCTCTATCCCAATGATAACATTTACCAGGGGCAGGAGCTCCGGCTCAAACAGCAATATTTCTTTGTCTCCTGTTCGATCCAGGACATCATCCGCCGTTACCAGGTCAAGCATGACGGTTTCGACGCGTTCCCGGACAAGGTCGCCATCCAGATGAACGACACCCATCCCTCGCTGGCCATCCTCGAGCTCATGCGCATCCTGCTCGACGACTACGCCATGGACTGGGACAAGGCCTGGGACATTACCACCCGCACCTGCGCCTATACCAATCACACCCTGCTCGCCGAGGCCCTGGAGAAATGGCCGGTCTCCATGTTCGGGACGCTCCTGCCCAGGCACCTCAAGATCGCCTATGAGATCAACCGTCGCTTCCTCCGAGACGTGTCCGTGCGCTGGGTCGGCGATCACGACCGGATGCGCCGGATGTCGCTGATCGAGGAAGAGCCGGATAAAAAACTCCGCATGGCCCACCTCGCCTTCATCGGCTCTCACTCCGTCAACGGGGTCGCCGAACTGCACACCCGGCTCCTCAAGGAGCGCGTGTTCAAGGACTTCCACGAGATGTTCCCCGACCGCATCAACAACAAGACCAACGGCATCACCCCCCGCCGCTGGCTGCTCTCCGCCAACCCCGGCCTGGCCCAGCTCATCACCGGCAAGATCGGTCCCGGGTGGGTGAAGGACCTCGCCCAGCTCCGTCAACTCGAGGGGTTCCTCAAGGACCGCGCCTTCCTCGAACAATTCAACGCCGTCAAAAGGCAAAACAAGGAGCGCCTGGCCCAAATCTCCGAAACCCTTACCGGGTTCCCCCTGGACCCCGATTCCATCTTCGACGTCCAGGTGAAACGGATCCACGAATACAAGCGCCAGCTCCTGAATATCCTCTACGTCATCTATTCCTGGCTGAGATTAAAACACGACCCCGCCGCCGACGTCTTCCCCCGCTCCTTCATCTTCGGCGGAAAAGCCGCCCCGAGCTATGTCGCGGCTAAAACCATTATCAAGCTGATCTGCCACGTCTCCGAAATGATCAACCGGGATACAACTACCAGCCCCAAAATCAAGGTCGTATTCCTGCCCAATTACCGCGTGGCCCTGGCCGAGAAGATCATCCCCGCGGCCGACGTCTCCGAGCAGATCTCCACCGCCGGCTTCGAGGCCTCCGGCACCGGTAACATGAAGTTCGCCTTGAACGGGGCGCTGACCGTGGGGACCCTGGACGGCGCCAACATTGAAATCATGGAAGAAGTGGGCAAAGAAAACATCTTCATCTTTGGTTTGACCGCCGAGGAGGTCTCCGCGATCCGGCCCGGATACCGGCCCTCCGATTACTACGCCAAGGACCCCCTGCTCCAGGAAGCGTTGGACCTCATCCGCACAGGGTTCTTTTCCCCGGAACAGCCCGATCTCTTCCGACCCCTGGTAGACGGGCTCCTCGATTCCGACCCTTACTTGATTCTGGCCGACTTTGATTCCTTCCGGCAATGCCAACAACGGGTGGATCAGGAATACCGCAATCGCAACCTCTGGGCCAAGAAGGCCATCCTCAACGTCGCCCGGATGGAAAAGTTTTCCTCCGACCGCACCATCCTCCAATACAACCGCGACATCTGGAAGGCACAGCCACTGCCCATCCTCAAAAACCTTGTGCCGTAGATCGGAGTAGATCGGGATCAGATCGATATCAAAACTTAACTCGTTACACCATGAGCCGCACTGGGAAATTCCGTCGCCGCGAATCCAGCGGCTCCCGCCCCCTGCCCGAACTCTTCCAGGCCGCCGGCCTGCGCTTCGATTTCTCCGAGCAAACCCTCGCTCCCCTGGTGGTCCATGGTGCAGAAAAAGCTGGGAATGGAGGAATAGTATTTCGTATGTAGTATCTCGTATATCGTGAACGTGAATGTGGACGTGAACGTGGACGATCTTCTGCGGCTTGAAGCAGAAGAGGAGAGACTTTAGGCGTTAGGCATTGGGCCTTAGACTCAGAAATCAGGAACCAGAAACCAGGAACTGCGAACCGTCAACCCGCCCCAAGGCGAGTGATGCTTGGGATAATCGTGGCGAGAAGAAAAGCGGAAGGAAAACGCTAAGTGTAAAGTGAAGCGTTGACCCCATATCCTTGTTCTATGACACAGTAGGACCAATTTGACGCGCTGAGAGCACATCCCGCACAGTTGTCCAACGCATGCTGGGATAGCGATCGTTGTCGAGCGGCTCCAGCTTTGCCCGGCCGTCGAACATGTTACGCATGTACTGCATGCCCTGCCATGCCGGGTAAAGTTCCTTCTCTCCGGGAGCGATCGTGCGCGCGACCTTGATAAGCGTGCCGAGCATTCCCAGAGCGCCGGCGCGGAACAGGTGGAACTTCTTTCCGGCCACCTCACTCACGACCGCTGTCAGCTCCCGGGCGCTGAGTTGATCGCCAGCGATTCGTAGAATGCGAGGGGTGGACGGATCAAGAGCCGCGCTCGCCGTGAATGCGGCCGTGTCGTCCATCGTCGTGAAGTCCAGGCGCTGGTCCGCATCCCCCCAATAGAGGACTCGATTCAGCTTGAAGAGAATGAGCGGCATCTGACCGGTCAGCAGATCGGCAAACGCACCGTTGAAGATCGTGGTCGCTGAAATCGAAGTCTTATCCAGGCGCTGGTGGAAGTCTCGGCGCAGATCGAGATTGCGATTCTCTCCGGGTGGAAACTTGGTGAAATCGATCGAGTAGTCGGACGGAATGAAACGTGGCACATGAGCCTTGATCGCAGCGTCGAGCAGGACCGTTTGCGTTTCCACGATCACGTCCCGCAATCCCTGCAGCGCGGACACCACGCAGGACGCACCCGAGCATGCCGGTGTCACTTCGGAAGCGCTGCTGAAGTCGACACTGGCAATCGCTACGCCGAGCTCCTGCAGTCGCTCAATCTTATCTCGCGCAGTGCCGTGGCGAACAAGGGCTCTGACGCCGGCTCCCCGTTCGAGCAAAGCTCTCGCGATGCGTCCGCCGAGATTACCGGTAGCTCCCGCCACAACGATGGTCGGATCATTCATAGCAAATTCCCCATTTGAGAGCCTGAAGAAGGGATGGGGTCAGAGCTTTAGTTGTAGGGCGATTGTGATCCATCCCGGACCTTGCCTCCTTCCCTCGGGCCGCGCATGGTGCGTCGTGTCAGGTGTCACGTGGCAGGTGTCAGGGTTCAGAGGTCAGGAGCCTCCGGCCTCATGCCTCAAGCCTCACGCCTTTTCTCCTTTTTTGTTGCGTTTTGTTGCCAGTAGTTTGACCGCATGAAAAGGTCGGGTTCCTCGAAGGGCGATCGTAGGGGCGGGTTTCAAACCCGCCCCTACACTGCCCGACAAAATAAAGCGGTCGAAATACTAGTGTTTTTCTTGCCTTTTTCCGTCCTCTTTTCCGCCTTTTCCCTCATGTTGCTGTTGCTGGTTATTGGGCTGTGGGTTCTGGGTTTGATGTTCCTGCGAAGGTTGAGTGTGTCCTGGTGGTTGATTCTTCTGTTTCTCGTGGCCCTGAGGTTGCTGGTTGTCCCCATGATGCTGCGGTTCCGGCCTCTGCTGAGGTTGCTGGTTGTTCCCATGCGGCTGAGGTTGCGGTCTCTGCTGAGGTTGCTGGTTGTCCCCATGATGCTGCGGTTCCGGCCTCTGCTGAGGATGCTGGTAGTCCCCATGATGCTGCGGTTCCGGCCTCTGCTGCTGATGCTGGTAGTCCCCATGATGCTGCGGTTCCGGCCTCTGCTCATGATGCTGGTAGTTCTCATGATGTTGCGGTTGCGGCCGGGGTTTGTACCCCTGGACTCCCCAAGACTGGTGTCTTTCAAAATACTTGTCTTTTTTCCAAATGTTCCAGTTCTTTTCAGCTCGTTGGTGGGGCATGCGTTCAGCGTGCCAGGGCTGGCCTCCCCACCGATGCTCATGGTATTCATGTCTCCAATCTTCGTGCACATCTCGATAAAAAGTCGGCTCCCTTGAATAATAACCCCAACCCCGGTCATAGTGCTGCGAACGGTACCAGTGCCCCTGCCAGGGACGCCACCAATAGCCGTCAAAGAAAAAGATGTCCTCCTCAGTGTCCGGGGCCACATAGACATAAGTCCCAGGCAATACGACCACCTGCGGCGGCGCGGAAAAGACAATGGGGGGAGGCAGTTTAATCCCCAACTCGATCTTCACTTGCGCCCCGGCCGGAATGGCCAGAAGGCTTAGCCATAAAACCGTGATCCCTAAAAGCATCAGTTTTGTCAAATGTTTTACCTTCATTGAACTTCCTCCTTTTCTTCTTGCGTTTTATGGTTGGTTGTTTTTCCGATTGAGGGATGGGGTCAGCATCCTGAGGCGGATCATGCCATAGCCGCCAAAGCGTGTCAAGTGCCGAAGAGTTTTCACCACAGAGACACAGAGGGCTCAGAGGAAGATGAGGCCGCTATTCTAAAGAGAAGAGGAAGCCAAAGAGGTTTCATGCAAAGGCGCCAAGGAGCAAAGACGCAAAGCCGAGGGGAGCGAAAGCCTTTTCGTGTTTTTTTCGTGTCTTTTCGTGGATAAAATCTTATCCGGAACCTCCTGCCTCCAGCCTCACGCCTCAAGCCTCTTTTGAAAGATAGGAGCAATTCGCCTCCAGGAGAGAGCAATAGCGCTTGGGGAGAGAGAGAATGGCCTCTCTGAGAGAGAGAAAGGCCCTTGGGAGAGAGAGATAGGCCCAATTGAGAGAGAGATAGGCCCAATTGAGAGAGAGATAGGCCTGATTGAGAGAGAGATAGGCCTCGAAAAGGGAGCGGTTTCGAAGACGCAGTAGGCAGCAGACAGTAGGCAGTAGGCAGGGAAGAAAAGAAGAAAAAAATTCGGAGGTTGGGAAAAAAGTTGGATGGGAAAGCCCGGGCATTGTCCCCATTTGGACCGTCCCCATCCGAGCACCCGTTAATTTGGGGACAAAGATGAAAAAATCCGTTAAAATCCATCTAGTTATCAGCCAAATCAATATCATCCACTCATCACTCATCACCCAGCACTCAGCACTCCTCACTATTGTAAAAATGTTGCAGTTTTTTGAGCCGTATTCCGTATTTTGTATGCAGGGGAAAGAATCAGGTTTATCCCTTGCTGAACCACATCCAAATCCCCATCCCCTTTCACTGTGCACCGTGCACTGTGCACTAAGTCCACGGACTGCCAAACCGCTCCTGGTGCACGAACTCGCTGAGCGCCCGCCGCGGCGGGGCTTTAGGCTCATGATCGGGATAGCCGAGCGGGATCAGCTCCACCACCGTGACCTCGGCCGGCAGGCCCAGCACCTCGCTGGCTTTCTTATGGTCGAGCATACCGGCATGGACCGTGCCCAGGCCGAGAGCGCAGGCGGCCAGGCAAAGGTTCTCGGTGGCAATGCCCAGGTCAAACATGAACCAGTCGCCGAGCGCCGTGACTTCGGTGTTCTTATAAATCCCGGACTTGCCCTTGCGGCCGCAGGCGGCGATCACCATCGGGGCCTGCACGATGGCGTTGCGAGCGGGATTGCCGGCCGGGAAGGCCTCTTGCAGTTTGGCCTTGATCGCCGGGTCGGTCACCACCACCAGCTCCCAGGCCTGGACGTTGGCCCAGCTCGGCGCCCAGCGAAAGGCCTCCAGCACCTCGGTCAACACCTCGGGCGGGATCGGATCGGCCTTGTATTTGCGCACGCTCCGCCGAGATTGAATGCACGTCATTGTATCCATTTGATACCTCCTTCTATGGATAGACTTCCAAAGTTACCGGCCCCAGGCCCGAAGCCTGGCCCCAGCGCCAGACCGCAATCGCCAAATGGTTTTGGCCCTTCAGGTTGAGGAACCCGGGCGGCAGATAAAAAAGTTTTTGCGGCCCCAGGCTTTCCCAGTAGCGGCCGACCAGGTGGCCGTTCAAATACAGGTTGGCCTTCTCCGGCGCGGAGCTGAGGCGGACTCCCACGGCCGGGTCATCCGGCCCCTTGAGGTCGAGCACAAAGGTCGTCTGATATACGCCGACTCCTTGCGCCTCGGCCGGCCAGCTATGGGGCAGGCTCGCCGGGCTCTCAGTTTTGAATTTGATCGCGCCGAAATCCAGCCTGGGCGCAAGGCCCGCCTCGCCCGGCAACAGGCCGCCCCGATAGCGCCACTGGATGGGCACTCCGCCGGTATCGAGGCTCACGATCCCTCTCGGGTTCTTCAGGTCTTCCAGGAATCCCTTGTCGTGGCCCAGGCTCTCGACCAGGATCACCAGCACGTTCCCGCCCGCGGCCGGCAGAGCCGGCGGCACGTTCACCTGGACGGTGTCCGCAAAATCTTCGCCATTGGCCAGCCGGTTGCCGTGGTTGTCATAGGCGCGGACCAGCTTGCCGTTGAGATACGCCGCCCAGGTGTGGCGGGCATCCAGGCGGAAGCTCGTCAGGCTCCCGGTAAACCGGCCGCGATACCAGGCATAGCCGTAGTGTAGCCCAAGCGAGTCAAGGTCCATCGCGCTCCCGGCCGGGAGGGCTTTCCAGCTGCGGTCGTCAAAGTCCGGATCGAGCGGATCGCTGGCCAGGGCAAAGCGCCACGGCGAGAGCGCCGGCAAAACCTCCTCCGGCAGCGGGTCCTCGCTCGCGTCCGTGAAAGGATAGCTCCGGTCCGTTACTTGCCCGTTCGAATCCACGGCCAGCACGGTCATCGAAACCGGAGCCAGGTCCGCGGTGAGGCCGCCCAGGTTCAGCCGCACCTGATGCAGCCTGGTGCTCAGGTTGCGCAGGAACACGAAGCGCTTGCCGCTCGCGAGCTTGCGCGCCCGGCAAAAGACGAAGGGATCATCGCAGCTCACCGCGGGATCCGGCTCGGCCTCCAGCAACTCCGGCTCGTTGCGAAACACGAACTCGGCAAAAGCCCTGGCCGCCCGGCCGCGGGCCGAAATCCTGCCGCCTTCGGTGATGGGCGCGCCGTAATCATACGAGGTATAAACGTCCGGGCTGGGCAGGTAGCCGAAGGTCGTGCCGCCCGCGGCCACAAATAGGTTGAGCAGCGCCGCGCCCTGGGCCAGCGCCGACTTCAAACTCAGGTCCATCGCGTCCACCCCGAGGTGCCGGCGGTTGTACGGGTAACCCTTGCCGCCCCACAAATCAAACCACCCGCCCTGGTACTCGGCCACGAACAGCGGGCACGGCTTGCCGTGCGCGTTGTGCGCTTCCTCGAACAAATCCACAAACGCGAAGGGATTGCCCCCGCCCCGCCAGTCGCGGTCGAACGCCTTGACCGGGTAAGTGTCAATCGCCGCGATGTCCACGTCCATCATGCGGCTGCTCGCCATCTCCACGTCGTTGTGGAAGATCGGCGCCTTCACTCCCAGCTCCCGCGCCATTGCGTAAAGCTCCTGAAAATAGCGGTTCGAGTGCCGGTAGCCCGCCGACTTGAACGAGCGCCGATGCATGAACAAAAGCGCGTTCTGCACGAGCGCGTTCATTTGCAGGTTAAAAATGAAGTTCGAGCCGAAATGCTTCTGGCAGAACTTCAATACCTGCGCCAGCGCCCCGCGCGGGGTGGGCATGAAGTGATACTCGTTCTCGATCTGGAAGAGGAGCAGGTTCCCCCGCCGGGCGATTTTCGGCACGATCTGCTCGAACCACTGCCGCGCGTACTTCATATACTCCGGGTCATAGACGAACTTGCCGTCCCGCTTGCAGCGGAAATTCAAATTCTTCGCCAGCAGCCACCCCGGAAAACCCCCGCCGTCCACCTCCGAGCAAATGTACGGCCCCGGCCGGCCAATCAGGTACAGCCCCTCCTCCTCGATCAGGTCCAGCAGCCGGTCCACGTCCCGCGGCCCGCTGAAATCATACTCCCCCTCGGCCGGGCTGTGATAACCCCAGTAAAAATAGATGTCCACCGCGTTCATGCCCAGCGCCTTGATCTTGCGCAGCCGGTCGCGCCACACCTCCGGCGACGGGTGGCGAAAGTAGTGCAGCGACCCGCTGAAAATAAACTTGCGCTTCCCGTCCACCAGCAGGCTTTTGCGGTCAAATTTCACTTCCATCTCCGGCCCCCTTTCTACTGCCAGCCGGGATTATACCAAAGCTGGAAACAAGTAGATAGACCCTTTGGGGGATTCTTCAAGAATTTTGGATTTTAGATTTTGGATTCGCGGAATTTTGGATTTTGGATTGAGGTGAAATCCGGGATTCCCAATTCTTCTTCTCTACATACGACATACGATATACTACATACTGCTCCAAAATCTGCAACATTTTTACAATAGTGAGGAGTGCTGAGTGCAGAGTGATGAGTGATAAGTGGAAGATCATGATCGAGTTTCTAACTAGCTGGATTCTAATGGATTTTTTGAGCTTTGTCCCTAATCAGGAATCCTTCAATTCGGGACCCCCCTTATTTGGGTGCAAACCCCAGCTCTTTTCCGGCCCTGCTTTCCCTAACTTATTAAAATTTTTTCAAAATTCTTCCAGGGGCGCGGCCAGGCGCGCGGCTAACCCCAGCCGCGAAATGCTGTCCCGAAAATCGCCCACCTTTGGTCCTATCCAGCGAGGTTTTGGTCCTATCCAGCGAGGTTTTGGTCCTACTCAAACAGCTTTTGGTCCTACCCAAATAGTTTTTGCTCCTACCCGAGCAGGTTTTGTCCCTCTCTGACGAGTTTTTGTCCCTCTTTAGGCCGGGTTTTATCCCCAGTTGGTAAGGTTTTGTCCCCATCTTGAAGCCGGAGGAGCATGAAGCAGGATTCATCCACGAAGGAACACGAAGGGCACGAAACATTAGGGCCCAAGCCTCCTCTTTGCTTTTCCTGACCTTAGTGTCCTTTCGTGTCTTTTCGTGGATAAAATCTTTGGGCTTTAGACTCGGAAATCAGAAAACCCGGCACCAGGAACCCGGCACCTTCAGCAGAACCTTGCCACCCTGAAACCTTGAAACCATGACACCCTGCCATCCCGCCCGGAAGCGAGACGAAGACGCCTTGACACCATGCCACCTTGACACCTTGCCACCCTGACACCTCCACAGGACCCTCAATCTGGAAAAAGGTCCTGGACGGTTATCGTCATTCTCGCGCTCTGACCCCTTTTGCTAGCTAATCCGCCGATATGTCAACATCATCGCCTTTCCACCTTTTTAAATACCGAATACGCTTGCGGCCCATAATAAAGTAGAAAATCAGCGATGAAACACCTAAGGGAATCGCATGGAACTCCCATAAACTCTTCAATTTAAGGAATAAGTTATTGCCCTCGCCATATTTCCAACCAATTAGCAAAGCAACAAATTCAAGAATAATAAATATGGCTCATCCGGTTTTTGCGTATTTTTGATAAATAGCGGACCTGCGGGCATGATCTGCGGTGTCAGTGCCGGCCCCAAGCCGGTCTCCTGATTCTGGGGGACC
>Ga0315282_10017054_pt1 | contig 10533 bp, 5 predicted proteins | sample YL17G07_20_MG_FD_203693 | JGI IMG/M metagenome (GOLD analysis project Ga0315282, IMG submission 203693) | Sediment microbial communities from Yellowstone Lake, YNP, Wyoming, USA - YL17G07_20 | ecosystem: Environmental > Aquatic > Freshwater > Lake > Sediment | place: USA: Wyoming | collected... | reverse complement strand
AAGATCATAAGAAGAAAGGCATGGGTTCAATCAAGAATCATCGACCACTAAGGCCGATAGATTATTTTTCAGTAGACCCTAATTAGTGATATTAACCTACCCTACCCTCCCTGCAATCAGGGAAGGGCCCGAAACTAGCTCGCGTCTTCAGTACAGGCCGGAGCGCCGTCGCGGGGCCCCATCCTTCCCTCGACTTGATCCGCCCGAGCTTTCCTTTGATGGCTTTACTAAGCCGCATAGATTTCAGGAGAGCCTGGGGGACATTTTAACACCATCAAAATCTATAGGTTCTAAATTCTGTTTTGCACGGCGGCCCCGGCGCCGCGTGGAGTTCGGGAGACGGCTTCAGAACCATGATCATCCCGTAAGTGGTAATATCACCCTCTCCCGGCTTGCCGTGACGACAAACGGGAAATTCGGGCGAATCATGGGAGCTCAGGATCGATTTGGCCCTTTCGACCGTGACCGGCGTTGATGTCTCGTCCAGCCTGGTTTCGAGGGATTGAAGTCTCGTCTCGCTGTTCAGATGTCCTTTCTTAAAACGTTCCCGCAGCTCCGGCGCCATCCTCTCGATGGTTTTTAAGTCCAACCAGAGATCGTCATTGACCAAAGGATGATTGGTGTGGTAAACCCTGTTCTCTTCCGGATAGGGAACAAACTGGCTCACCTTGTTGGCTGAACCTTCAAAGCAGGCAACGCGCTCAGGTCCGCCGATGGTATAAGCCTCGCCACTGGCATGTTTAACGCTTTGGACAAACTTGATGGCCTCGTCCCACGTTTTTTGAGCTAGAATTCCTCTGGCGATGAAAATCGTCCCCAACCCGGATGAGGATTTGTTGAGCTGCATCGTCAAGGCGTTCAGGCAAACCCCGATCGACCTATTGTTCAATCCATAGATTCCCACACACCCCGGGCAGGTTAGGACAAGCTCTTCGAGGTCGGAATCCGCATGCTTGATATGAAGAAGCGTCTGATGGCCATCAAAGGATGGTCCCATATCGGCATTCTGAGCGATTAATGCGGGCGCGTCTCCCTCTCTCCCGACGCCGAAGGCGCTGCATCGCTCGGTTTTAGCGGAAGAAGGATTGGTCCATCTCTTCTCGTTGGAAAACCAATCCGATTCATCGAGCAGGTTCCAGGCAAAAGTGGTTTTGAAGTCTAACCCTGCTCCTTCCCCGATCCCTTTCATCTCCTCGACGAGATGAGGAGTCCAACGTTCCGTCGCCGCGATGAAGCCCGTCTTCTCCGTGATCAGGTTGATATAATCCTCAGGCTTCCACCCGGCTGCTCGAAGGTCGGCATTATTTGTCTCGACCATTTCCCGGATCTCGTTCCTCAATGTCTCTCCATGGATTCTCCCCCTCTCCCGGGGAGATCCGGCCAGAACAAAGAACTTCATGTCTTTTTCCCCGGCGAATGGAGGGCCGGTCATTTTTTCTGGGGCCGCTTTTTGAAGGTCTAGCGCCGAGATCCACGGGCCGAGAGAGAGGCCGACCCCGGCGAGGCTGCTTTTTTTCAAAAACGTTCTACGGTTCACGTTATTTCTCTAGAGGACAGAGAGGGCCTGGTCCATATCGGCCACCAGATCTTCAATATCCTCGATGCCCACGGAGTAGCGGATCAGGCCTTCGGGGATTCCGGCCGCCCGGCGTTCTTCCTCCGTGCATTCGACGTGGCTCGTGACAGAAGGAGGTCCCACAACCGTATCGACCTGGCCGAGATTGGCGGCCATGTAGGCGTACTTCAGTTTGGGCAAAACCCGAGCCACGGCCTTTAGCCCGCCGACAATCTCGAAACTCAGAACTCCCCCGTAGCCTCCGGGCATCTGTTTCTTGGCGACTTTGTGCATCGGATGGCTCACCAGGCCAGGGTAATTGACCTGCAGGACTTTGGGGTGTTTTTCCAAAAACCGAGCCATGACCAGCGCGTTTTTATTGTGGCGTTCGATGCGCAGAGCCAGGGTCTTGAGACTGCGGAGCAGCAGACTCGCCCGGTGGGGATCGAGGGAGGGGCCGATGAGTTCACGGTAGCGGTAGATTTTTTTCACCAGCTCCGCTTTCCCGCAGACCACTCCGGCCAGAAGGTCGTTATGCCCGCCGATGAACTTCGTGGCGCTGTGGACAACCAGGTCCGATCCCAAGGCGATGGGGTGCTGGTTGATGGGTGTCGCGAAAGTATTGTCGGTGATGGTCGTGGCGCCGACCTTGTGAGCTGCCCTAAACAGCTTCTCGAGATCGACGACTCTCAACAAGGGATTGGTCGGGGTTTCCAAATAGAGGACGTCACAGCCCCGGCCGATGGCCGCAAGGATTGCCCCTTCATCATTCGTGTCGCACAGCTCACACCGGATGCCAAAGCGCGGCAGGATATCTTTGAAATGGAGATAGGTTGCGCCGTAAGCGTCCTTGATGGTGACGGCTCGTTGTCCGGGGCTCAGCAAGGCAAAAAGAGTCGTGCTGATGGCGGCCATCCCCGTGGAGAAGTCCGTGGCGGATTCGGCGTTTTCCAGCGCGGCCATTTTCTCATTGAAGGCCCGCACGGTCGGGTTGGAATTCCGGCTGTAGATGTCGCCGAATTTTTTCCCGAGAGCGGCCTCCCGCCAAGATTCGAAACTCTCATAAGCGAAAGCCGCGTTCTCCATAATCGGGACATTCATGGTGTGGGTTATCGGGTCGACGGACCTTCCGGAGTGGACACATCGTGTCGACGGACCTTCTTTGAAAGGTATGATGACCTCCTCATCCATGGAGAGAACCCATGTTTTTTAACTCAACGCGAGCATCTATCTTCAAAATTCATCATAGCTTATATCATACGCAAAAGCGGGAATCAACCATTTGACAAGGATGGAATTTATCCTCAATATAGATCTCCCATGGTCAGATCTCCGGATCTTCCTCTCATCGGGCGCGCCCGCCGCCGGATGGGAAAAACAGCCATTGTCTCCGTTGAGGGGGAGTTCTCCTACCGAGCGCTGCTCGACGTCTCTCGCCGGGCAGCCTCATGCTTCCTCGGGAGAGAACTCGATCTGAAGGAGCAGCGTGTCGCCTTTCTCGTGCCGGCGGGGTTTCAGCACGTGGCTATCGAATGGGGGATTTGGCGGTCCGGGGGGATAGCCGTTCCCCTCGCCGAGTCGCTTCCTCTCCCCGAACTCGAGTATCTCATCCAAGACTCCGATCCATCTTTCATCATTGCCTCGGCTCAATATGAAGACAAGCTCCGGACTTTGGCCGAAGAACAGAGAAGGCGATTTTTGCTCGCGGACGCGGTTTTGAAGACGCGACCGAGGCCCCTTCCGGAGATCGCGTCGGGGAGAAGAGCCCTGATCCTTTACACCAGCGGGACAACCGGAAAGCCGAAGGGCGTGGTGATCACGCATCACAACGTCGAAGCCCAGGTCAAGTCTCTGATCACCGCCTGGGAATGGCGTCCGGAGGATTATATCTTCAACCCGCTGCCGCTCAATCACACGCATGGATTGATCAACGTTCTGGCCTGTGCCCTCTGGGCCGGGGCGACCTGCGAACTCCTTCCGAAGTTTGATCCGGAGAGAACCTGGCAGGGAATCCTCGGGGGGAAGATAACACTTTTCATGGCCGTTCCGACGATTTATGTCAAGCTCATTTCCTTTTGGAGAGCCTCAACCCAAAAAAAACAAAAAACCATGTCTGCGGCGGCCTCGAAAATGAGGCTCATGATCTCGGGCTCGGCTCCCCTCCCCGTTGGTGTGTTCGAAGCCTGGAAGACGATCACCGGTCACGCGCTGCTGGAGCGGTACGGAATGACGGAAATAGGGATGGCCTTATCGAACCCAGTTCGCGGGCCGCGGGTTCCGGGATATGTCGGCACACCGCTGCCCGGGGTCGAGTTGAGACTCGTCAACGAGCTGGGCCATGCTGTCGAACCCGGGACTCCGGGAGAAATCGAGGTCAGGGGACCTGGGGTTTTTCTTGAGTACTGGAGAAAGCCGGAAGAAACGGCTCGCGCTTTTCACAACGGTTGGTTTCGCACCGGCGACGCGGCCGTCGTCGAGAACGGGCTGTACCGGATTTTGGGCCGAAAATCGGTCGACATCATCAAGACCGGAGGCCACAAGGTGTCGGCTTTGGAAATAGAGGAGGTTTTGCGCACACATCCGGACATAGAGGAGTGTGCCGTCGTTGGTCTTGAAGATCCGGAATGGGGAGAGCGCATCGCCGCGGCCCTCGTTCTTAAAAAAAGCGTTACTCTGACCTTGGATTCTCTCCGCATTTGGGCTAAAGAACGCCTCGCCCCGTTCAAGATCCCAACCCGGATTCTGGTCCTGGGAAGTCTTCCCCGCTCCGCGATTGGCAAGGTATCAAAAGCAAAAGTCGCAAAGTTATTTATTTGTCCTTCGAGATAACTATTTTTTTTAGCTCCGCCCGTATCTTGTCCTCAAGGGGCCGGGGTTTATGATTTTCGAGGAGATGCCTCGCCCGGTCATTGGCCCGCTTCCCCAAATCCTTTTTGTCGGTCTTGTCCCACTTCTCATACGGGACTCTTGAGATCAGCCGGGGAAACCAGTTCTCTCGAAAATGCCTCAGGGTGTGATCGCAGGTCAGGTATTCCCCGCCCGGACCTATCTCTTCGATCAGATCCAAGGCCATCGTTTCCTCGTTGACTTCGATTCCACCCGTGATCCGCCTCACCAGCCCGATGACCTCATCCGAAACAACCAGTTGTTCAAAAGATGTCGTCAGACCGTTGTTGACGTAGCCGACATCGTGCACCAGATTCCCCCCGCTGAGAGATGAGAGCAAGATCCACAAGGCTGATTCCAGGGAGGCTTGCTGATCGTAGAGGTTCGAATCGGAGCAACCGGCGAAACTGAACATCGGGAGTTTATAGTAATGGGCGAGGTCGGTGATGGCCGCGGTGGCCAGCATGAATTCGGGGGAGGCATAGCACATCAAAGATGTCGCCATATCCAGCGAGGTGATGGCGCCGCCGTGAATAAACGGAGTCCCCTCCCGGATAAAGTTGGCCAGCACATATCCGGCCAGCATCTCCGCGTTCCCCTGGATGAGTCCGCCTGCGATCGTGACCGGGGCCGTCGCTCCAGTGATCGCACCCGGGGTGAAGACGACGGGAAGTCCCTTCTTGGCCATGAGCATGAGCTTCTGGGTCGCCTCACGGGCCAGGGTCAAAGGCGAGATGGGCTCGGTGTAAAGCGCCAGGAAGGGACTCATCCTCAGCCTTTCCTCTCCCCCGGCCACCGCTTCCGCCATCTCAATGATGGCTTCCAGATTTTCCAGGCTCCAGGAGGTGAAGACAATCGGCTTCTCCGTATGGCTCACCATGGCTTCGAAATGAAAGATGTCGGAGATCTTGGGGTTCACGTCGCTGGCGATCCCAGAGCACATCACAAAGCTCAGCTCCTCGAGTCCGTCCACCGCCTTGGCCACATTTTCGATGTCAGCCAGGACCGCGAGCCTCCTCTCTCCCGTGAACGGGTCCATCACGTTGGGGGTGTCCGATCCCGTCCCAAAATAAGTGTTGTTCTCTTCCAGGAACATGGCCGGGCTTCTGTTTCGGTCGCACATCGCGACCCGCGGCGGTGTGTTCCTGAGGGCTGCCTCCACAAGATGGGCCGGAATCCTCATCCTCTCGCCATCGACCCGGCATCCGCCGTTTTTAAAGAGCTCCAGGGCCCGAGGTTCTTTGACGGCGACGCCCGTCCGGCGCAGGACCTCGAGGGTCGCCAGGTGGATGAGCTCCAGCTTCTCTCTGGTCAGGATGTTGAGTCTGGGAATTTTCAGCCTGTACTTATCTTTCATTCGTCCTCCTCATAAAACTCGCACCATCCCCGAGACGCGGCCTATTTCTTTTTGAGTGTGTAAGACTCACCTCCGGGCTGGATCAGCTTGAGACCTGTAACTTTTCCTGCCTCGTCCACCAGAAACTCCACGCTGAAGCCCGCCGCATTTTTAATAGTATATAGATTCCCTTTGTCCAAAACCAGTTGAAACTCCGGCTGGCCCGGGACGATCATGGTCAGAGATTTTCCATCTTTGGACAGGACCGGAACCGAATATCCTTGAAAATCATAGTCACCGATGTAGGGAGCAATCTGGCTGTCGATGGCCGGCTTCTTCTCCTGCCCGGGGAGCTCGTTGACTCCCAGAAGATGCTCTTTCAAATAGGCATGCCTGACTTTTACCCAATACTTGAGTCCGTCCCCCTCGGGGACATGGGGCTTATCCGCCAGGATCAAGTTGTCCACCTGCTTGCCCGCGCGCATGAAAGCGTCCATCATTTTTACGGTCCCGGAGAACGGCGCGTTGAGATCGAGCGTGCCGTGAATGATGAGGAGCTTTCCCTCCAGGTTCTTGGCAATGTTCAGGCAGGAGCCATCTTCGTATCCTTTTTTATTATTCTTGGGCAGGCCCATATAGTGTTCAGTATAAGCCATGCAATCGGCCATGTCGGCGAGCGGAGCGGTGGCGACGCCCACTTTGTAGACATCCGGCGCTAAGAGCATGGCCCTGAGCGTCAGATATCCGCCCCAGGAGATCCCGTGGATGCCCACTCGGTTTAAGTCCATGTAGGGCCGCTTTTCGGCGAGTTGTTTAAGAGCGGCGACGTGATCCAGGATTTCACCCCGGCCGAGTTTCCCATAGTACGCGTCCTGGAATTCTTTCCCCCGGCCTGAGGTTCCGCGGCCGTCGACAACAAAAGTGATGAAGCCCAATTGGGCGATGGCCGACTCCGGGTCCGTCAGACATTCATACATGTTCCCGGGGACATCATGAGAATGGGGGCCGTTATAGATGTAGTCGATAACCGGGTACTTCTTGCCCGGATCAAAATTGTAGGGCTTGAACAGGACTCCGTAGATGTCCGTCTCGCCGTCCGCGGCTTTGACTTTAAAGCCCTCGGGAGGGCTCCATTGAAGCTGCTCTTTGAGGAGGTCGATATTGGCCCTGGTTACGACCTGGAGAAGCTTTCCGTCCGACCTCCTCAACTCGGTCGCCGGAGGACGAGACAGAGACCCGTTGAGGTCAAGAAAAAACTCTTTGGACGGAGAGATTTGAATAAGGCGATCACCCGAAGCTTCAGTGAGTCGGGTCATCTCTCCTCCCTTGAGATTGACCCGGCAGAGGTGCTTATCATAGGGCTGCTCGGAATCAACTTGAGCCGTAAAATAAACCCAGCCCCTTTTCTCATCCACTGCCTTGACCTCGTCGACCACAAATTTGCCTTCCGTCAGACGCCGGACCAGCTTGCCGTCCACATCGTACAAATAAAGCTGATTCCAGCCGTCTCTTTCCGACTTCCAGATGAATTCTTTTCCTTTGTTAAGGAAAGGAAGTTCGAGCTTTTCAAAGGCCTCGAAATTGAGGAAGGCCTTTTGGGTTTCCGTGAGAACGACTCGCGTCGCGCCGGTTGCCGGGTCTGCCGCCATGAGGTCGAGCCGCTTGAATTCGCGGTCCACCTTGAAGAATAGAAGTTCCAGGCTCCCGGGAATCCAGCCGACAACCGAAAGAAAATAGTCCCTGACTTCTCCCGCGTCGATCCGGGTCTGCTTTTTTGACTGGACATCAACAACGAAGAGCTCGCTCTTCCAGAGAGGCTCGCCGGCTCGCGCGTACGGGTACCATTCCACTTCTTCGGGCGTTTTGAGCCAGCGAACGAGCGGCATCTTCGGCATTTCCCGGACATCAGCTTTTGTGATCGCGAGCTTGGAGCTGTCGGGCGACCACCGGGGCGAAGCATTCCAGATGTCCCAGCCGTAATCCTTGACCCCGTCGGTCGTCAGGGGCACGATCTCCTCATCAGCCGTTGATCTAAGATACAGGTTATTGTCTTTGACCCCCGCAAACCACCGGGCATCCGGCGAGAGCAATTCCGTCGCATCGCTTCCCAAAATGTGCTGGAGCGGTTTGGGGACAAGCCTCTCCGCTTTTTTCTTTTCTTCGTCGGTAGGCTGTGGCCCAGGCGTCAGGGCGTAGGTTTTGAGGTCGAGAATCAGATCTTTCCCTTCGACAGTGAACTTTACGGATCTCTCGGCATCGACAAAAGAGAAACGCTCAAAAGGAAGTCCTTGATAAGGGGGCTCGTGACCGAGCAATTTCGCCAGGGATTGCCTCAAGCGTTTTGTATCAAAGAGGGGCTTCTTGGAGTTCGCCTTGGGATTAACCTTGAAGAAGACTGTATTCTCCGGAGCTCCCTCCGCATACCAGAAACTGTTGCCGTCGGCCATCCAATTGGCCGGCATAATGATGCCGCCTTTTACCATTGTCGTAACGGTGTTATAAAAAGCCAGATTCAGGTAGCGCTGGTACATTTCCTCAGGCGCGACGGTTGTGGCTTCTTTAGCTCCAAGTGGCGACACGGATAGAATGAGTCCTATCGCCACCAGGCAGTGCACAAACTCTCTCTTTTTAAGCATATTAACCTCTCTCTTCCGGCCCCGGTCTTAGGCATGTCAGTCACGAACCGGGGCGAACTTCGTTTTTTTGCGGGCTCCCGAGGCGCCCGAAAGCCGTTAAATTCAAGGCCAGGCCGCAGAGATCTCCGCACGGACGAGATCGACCGCCGCGGCCGAATCGCCAGGCCCAAAGCCGTCTGGCAAAGACCGGCTAAATGCCGTTCTTGCCCTTAGAACTCGAATTTCACTCCGACCCTGAATATCCTCGGCTGCATAATGGCCAGCACCTGACCGAATTGCAGCACGGGACTGTCGGATTCCGTTTGAACTTCCAGAGCCTTATTGGCATTCAAAATATTGAATCCATCGGCGAAAATTCTGAACGATGTCCTGCCGCCCACAACGAAGGCTTTTTCGAGCCTGAGGTCGAGGATCGTCTGGGTCGGATAGCCGCGGGATCCTTTCTTCTCGGCCATGATCACTTCCTGCACCTGGTTGAGGACAACTCCGGCGTTGAGGGTGTTGAGCATCCGCGTGTACCGCTGGCCCGACATCATCCTGAAGCTTCCGCCGAGATTGATTCCCCAGGGCCCTTCCATGTAGCCGCTGAGCTGGAGCATGTGACGCCGCTCCAGCGGGAATCTCCCGATGGCATTGATGTGATAATTCGGGTTGACGAAAAGATTATACATAGAGATGGGTTGGGAGGCGCCAAAATCTGTTCCGATGAGACCACGGGAATTGGAATAGACATAGGACGACATGAGAGACCAACCGTGGGAAAACCGCTTGTTCAGGGTGACCTGCGCCCCGTCATAATCCCTGTTCGCTCCGGGCGGGTTGACGGTATAAAAGTCGTTGGGCTTGGCGATGTCGAGCTGGTTCCAGGCGACGTGCTGGCTGCCGTCAAAGGGATCAGTAAAATGCACCTGCTCCCAGTTTGTCCAGACGAGTTCCCCGTTGTTCATCAGCTTATCCGCATCGAGAGAATTGGCGTCGATCTCGTAAATCAGGTTCTTGTCCCGCTTCCTGATATAACGGACGCCGAGAGAAAAATCCGTGAGGATCTCTCTCTCCAGTCCGACGATGATCTCATCGTCGTAGGGAACCTTAACACTCTGGCCCTTGTACCCGACTTTAGCTCCCTGGGGAAAACTCACCGATATGATGGCCCCCGGAACCGGAGTTCCGTCCGGGAAGAGGAGGAATGCGTACGAAAGCGGTTTGTTGGGATTTGCATTCATGAAATTGATGCCCAGATTGGCTTGGTCATACCGGGAAAAACTAGCTTTGAACAGAGTTTTCCCATCCCCGGTAATATCATAGATAAGGCCGACCCTTGGGGAGAGCGACGTCCATTTCAGAGGGGTAAACGTATTCGGGACTGCCTGACTATAAGGCACACCCAGGAATGTCTTGTCGACTGCGCCTTCGTTCTGTTTGGGGATGATGCCGTTCTGGATAGAGAGCCTCAGGCCGAGATTAATAGTTAAGTTCTTCGTGATCCCCCAGGAATCCTGGAGGAACCCGGCGTAGTTCATCATCCTGAACTTTTGGCTGAACGGCTCCTGGTAGATTCCGATATAGGGCGTTCCGAAAATTTTGTAGCCGAAATAGTAATTATAGGGATTATCGGCATAGATGTGCTGTGTTTCCGATAATTCCACCCAGGAGAATTCTCCCCCGAACTTGAACTCGTGAGAGCCGGCCAGGTTGTCGGCAAAGTAGGTCCCGTCGACATTCACCTGCAGGCGCGGGTCATGGAAGAGGTCATCGTAGGGGATTCCTCCCGTCCAGACACCCGACGCCAGGTCTATCCATAACGTCGCTTTCTTATTGGGTCTCAGGTTGTGGTTGCTTTCCAGGTAGGCTGCCTTGAAATTCATAAAGAAGCTTCGGCTGAAAAACCTCGTCCACTGGAGGTTGAAGACGTGAGACATCCGTTCCCGCCTCCAGACCGTGTCTTCCGAGTTGAGTGCGTTCTGCCCCTCTTGGGGAGTGATGATCCCGGAATAATTGTAGGAAAAGATGATCTTGTTCTGTTCGTTGGGCTGATAGGTGAATTTGAAGTAAGGGAAATAGCTGTTCATTTCGATCGTGTGCTGGATCGTCGGGTCTCCACCGTAGGGAAAGCCCGCGGG
>Ga0315282_10017053_pt1 | contig 10533 bp, 8 predicted proteins | sample YL17G07_20_MG_FD_203693 | JGI IMG/M metagenome (GOLD analysis project Ga0315282, IMG submission 203693) | Sediment microbial communities from Yellowstone Lake, YNP, Wyoming, USA - YL17G07_20 | ecosystem: Environmental > Aquatic > Freshwater > Lake > Sediment | place: USA: Wyoming | collected... | reverse complement strand
ATTATGCTCTAATGCAGAGAGCGCTACCACTGCATCCAGGCTGCAATCAGGCAAATCATTCAAATCCTGGAGATCATAGTCATAGATAATCACCTGACCCTTCGCCGGCAAACAAAGCAGGAAACCAGATACTTCGCGGGATAAATAACGTACTTTCGGGAAGAAACCTCCAATAGAGTTGAGATTAGTTACCAATGCCCGCCAGGCCGGCGCCAGTTGCGGGTGGCGGTTATCGAAACCCATTACTCGAAAACGGCGCCGAAAACGAATTGGCAAATTGAGCCGGCTATTTCTATCTACACTTAAGACCCTCGCACCCCTTTGCGCCAGATACCACTGGAGCACCCCAATACCAGCCCCTGCATCCATGATTTGCCGGCCTTCGACTGCACCTAGATTTTTAATGATCCAGCATAGATCAAGCAAGTAGTGCCAGCCAAATTCCAGATTCAGAGAACCCGCCAGTCTGCGGAGTTCATTAACCAGAAAGCGATTCTCTTCTAAAAGAGCGACAGATAAGATCTCAATTTTATCAAGCGGCTGCATCAGGCTCATCTAATAAAAAAGAGCTGCCATACAATATGCCGTTTTGGATCGTTCTCAATGCTAATGAATTTTTGGGTAAAAGCTGCTGCCAATTGAACGGTTTGAGAGCTACAAAACCAGGCCGCGGCATATTTTGGAGAAAATCCTCGAAGGGTAATGAAGCTTTATAAAGCTGGTAATAAAGAAACTTGCGGGCGTTGGGGATGAATTCGGGCGGCAACTCGACCTTTTCTATCGTTAAAAATGACTCAACCATGGAATTGAAGTCTTCGATTGATGCCGGCAGAAAGACAGTTGGGATTTGGGTATAACGGGCTTTACCCGCGCATAGCACCGGGGTGCCCATCAGAGTAGCTTCCAACCCAATCGATGAATTGTAGACCATCAGAAATTTGGCGCGCTGAATTAGTTCATACGAGCTCAGGTACTCTTGAGAATCGACAAAGATGACATTCGGCAGCTTGCTTATCTTATTTCGCTCAACCCAATCGCGCACACTCTCACGGCTTTGCTTGCGCGTGCCAGGACGCATTTCATCCGGATGTGCCCGGATCACAAACAGGGTTTCGGGATGCACCTGGATCACCGGCAGGATTGCATCCAACCAGGCAAACATATGCTCGAATATTGTGTTGGCATGCACCTGGCTGGTATCATAAATCACATTCGTAAAAACCGGCACAACCTGGCTGGTGCCCGACTGGCGCAAACGTTCTAAGAAAGAAGCATCCAATCCCTTCATTTCGGGCCAAAACCGGATACCTGCCATGGTGAATTTACCCTGGAAGCGCTGCTCGAGATATTCATCCAGGCGGGCTTGCTGAGCCGGGCTGAGATCAAATTCGTCTGGGATTTGAATGGGATAAGCTGTGGCTTCTCCATCCGTAAAAAATGCCGAAAAGGGCGTAAAACCTACCTCATGAGTGATCACAACCACCCCCTGCTGGCGGGCAACCCAGCGGGCTACCGCTTCGGGATACATGACGCCATTGAAAATAATCGCCACCGAGGGTTGTTGTGTAACGAGAAGCTGTCTAAATTGGCGGGCAACATGATATGCCGAAAGGATGTATTCCCGATAGAGAGAACGGGTTGGTTGATCGTCAGGCAAGTGGTGGCAGCGGAGCGCCCATCGAATTGACGGAAGCACCAGCTTACCCAGGGGGATTGGCGTTTTTAATTCAACCCCTAATTGCCGACCACTAACCACCGATCCGTTCAACTCATACTCAAATGCCATCAACCCTTCAATATCAAAACCTTCTAGCTTGGCTGCCAATCCTTCATTTGGTTCGTAACTGAACCAATGTACCTGCGCCCCCCGAAATAGTTGATCAGATTGATGGATGCACCCGGCGCAAGGTGGGGGTTTAGTATAATCCTGGCGGTTGGTGCCCTGCACACAATAACTCATCCCAGCTCGGCAAACGAAATGCACCACTGGCACCCCCGTCAGGCGCAAACTCCAACCCGTAAGCAGCGAGAAAGCTGCATTCAAACTCATACCGGTCAGACGCGCTGAAGCATTAAAGATCACGACTGGCTTTTGGTTGGCTGATGGTCTTGACTGTTCAACTACCTGATCAGCGATTCGTTTTATTCGGGCCGCGTTGATGCGACTTGCCCAACCCTGACGGAGTCGGTTTCCTATTTTCTGCGCTACACTCAGTTTCATGGATAAATTAAGGGCCCGGGTTTAAGCCATCCCCTCGATCAATCAACACCTTCGCGGGCTTTGAAATAAGCCTCCGACAAGCGCTGGATTGCAATAAGAAAGCCTTCTCCCTGGCGCTGGTGGCCGCGCCAGATTTCCGGGATCATCGTGCCATGATAATCGCCAATGATTCGAAAGAAACGAACCCAGTCAATCGTCCCTTCGCCAATCTGTAACCCTTCACCATCCAACCCGGCCGCATCAGATAGGTGCAAATGACCGATGAAAGGCAGCAAGATGCGCACCTGCGAGTAGAAATCCAGATGAGCCCAATTGCAATACAGCTTGGAATGGGAGGTGTCAAAGCACATCATCAAACCAAGTGGAACGATAAAATTACGAATCTCCTCGGCGTCCATGAAAGCATTGGTCAACCATTGTCCACCGAAGTACCAGGGGTGAGGCGGAAGATTTTCGAGCAATAGATCAACCCCAGCATAGTCTATCTTCTCGACCGATTGGTGCAGATAATCATACAAGCGCCGCCGATCGTTTATCGGATGGTCAAGGCTCATTGCGCCGGGGTGAACAACAACTTTCGGTTTACCCCGAAAGTGCGGCGCCATTTCGCGAGTCAGGTTAATGGCTTTCTGCACCAGTTCAACCGAAGCTTCCCGTTGCCAATCATCGAAGGAGCACAAATCTACCAAAGTTCGGTCCCAGAATTCGGGAACGTGAACAACCAACTGAAAATCATGATCCATACCCGGATAATGTTCATCCAGGTCCTGATCAGTAAAATGATATTCGAGCATCCGCGGCTTATGGATCAATAACTCATCCGAATCACGAAAGCGAACTGTAAAGCCATAATCCATGGGCAGGATGTGGCTAACATCCAGCGTAATATTAATTCCAAGGTCGCGATCAAGGAATGGTTCATCTTCTTCAATCACCCGCTCCGCCACCCGGCCAACCAGGCGGGGGTAATTTTGGGGCGAAATGCCCAGGGCTGGCCCTTTTACCGCTACCTTATCCGCGCTGATCACTTCTCCAGGCTCGATGCGCCGGGCAGCTACCAGACTCTTCCCCAGAACTTCACGGTTCAGAATCTCACCCCGCGAGAAGAATTTCTCCTCGCCGGTGCCCAATGCCAGGATGACCTGGCGAATATCTCGCACCATCTTTTTGAAACCCTGCGGTTCCAGGCTGGCAGCATGATCCGGGCCATCCATCGTGCGGTCAAGAGTGAGATGGCGCTCGATAATGCAGGCGCCCATTGCTGCCGCCACTGTTGAGACTGCAATCCCGCGTTCGTGCCCCGAATAACCTACTGGCACGCCAAAACGGCGTAACTGATTCATGAAAAGCAGATTGATATCTTCAAAAGCAGCCGGGTAGGTGCTGTTGCAATGCAGTAAGGCAAATTCAGCTTGCCGCTCTTTTAAAAAGTCTACCGTAGCTTCTACCTCATCCATTCGTGACATCCCTGTCGACAGAATCAACGGTTTACCTATCGAAATCAGGTGATCTAGAAGGGGGAGATTAGTCAGATCAGCCGAAGCCACCTTGAAAGCCGGAACACCCAGTTGAGCCAGGAAATCGGCGCTTTCGGAATCAAAAGCCGAGCACAGAAAAGTAATGTTGCGCTGGTTGCAATGCTCGACGATCTCATAAAAATCATGCTCGGGCAACTCAACTTGCTGGAGAATAGGCAAGAGGTAACGCAAGGTCTTTTCGCCTGCATTGGCATTCTCCAGATACTTCCGGCCGTATAACTTATCTAACTTACGCTTTTGAAACTTGACCGCGTCTGCCCCGGCATCTGCGGCAATGTCAATCAGCTTCAAAGCTAACGCCAATATACCGTTGTGGTTCACCCCAATTTCAGCGATAATATAGGTTGGTTGTCCATCTCCAATTAAGCGATCGCCAATTTTAATCACAGCCATCATAAATCTCCCGACAGGTTCTACTTTCCATTCTGCGCTAATCTCCAATCCTCAAACGTTTCCCCCAAGGCGAAAACCCAGGTACTCCCAGGTAATCTCCATATTTTCGAGCAGACGTTCGGCTCGCCGCCAATCATCCTGGGAATCGATATCGATCCACTCACTGGGATCTATCACCAGAGGCAGGATATTTGCGCCAGTCATGCTACTCTTATTCAGGATGGTCTCATTGCGGGTAACATCGACATAACCGGTTTGCCAGTACACTACCGGCAACAACTGGCGAGGCATGTTGTAAGCCTCCCCAAAGGAAGTTTCAAGAAGCGGTTGCATGAAACCATGGCTATCGATCCGCCACATTTTATAAGGATTCTGAAAGGGGACACAAACCGTACGCACTGCATCTGCTTCAGGTCGCTCCACCAAGCTGCGCACTGCCCGGTCGATATGTTGCGCTCTGCGAAGCGGCGAGGTGGGTCGTAATTGGACGACGATATCAGGGCTGTAACCTTCATTTTCCGCCAGCCACCATAAGGCATGTTGAAAGACGGGTAAATCGGGAGTATCGTCGAGCGAAAGTTCTGATGGGCGCAGGAATGGCGTTTCGGCTCCATACTGGCGAGCGATTGAGGCTATCTCGGCATCGTCGGTCGAAACCAGCACCCGGTCAACCGTTTTGGCTGCCAGACCGGCGGCAATGCTATAGGCTACCAATGGATAACCAGCAAACCGACGTATATTTTTTCGAGGGATACTCTTTGAACCGCCGCGGGCTGGGACGAGAGCCAGGACCTGCATGTCTTCTACCATACCGACCAACCCCCATCGACCACCAGGTTGGCGCCTGTAACATACGCTGAGGCATCAGATGCCAGGTAGAGTAAGGCTCCGTTCATATCATCCTTATCCGCCATCCGCCCGAGTATGGTACGCGCTGAATAAGCCCTGACGAATTGCTCATCATGCCCATGGTAAACGCCGCCCGGCGAAATAGCATTCACCCGGATGTTCCGGCCAGCATAGTAAGCCGCCAGGTACGCGGTCAATGCCAGGATGCCGGCTTTGGTTACGGGGTAATATGCCGGTTTGTATTGGGCAGGTTGACCTTCGCGCTGGTACAACCTTTGATCGGGAGCAGTGATGCCATAAATCGAAGCTAAATTGATGATCACGCCTTTGCCCTGAGCCAACATTGGTCGGGCAGCTGCCTGGCAACATAAAAAAGTGCCTGTCAGATTGATATTCAGAGCCTGATTCCAGGCTTCTAGGGGGTAATCCTCAAACGAATTGGTATGCCCGCCTAGCTGCCCCGCTGGCGTCATGTCTCTCACCTGCGTTCGAGATAAATCAGCGGGATGGCGCTTAGGCGGCATGCTTGTTCTGAGCAGGTGCGAGGGAAAGCCGCCTCGCTGCGGGTCGAATTTTGGATCCAGAGCCGCACAATTGACCAGGATATCCAAATGGTTATAGACCTGAAGGGTCTGCTCCACAACCCGATTAACAGAATCGACCTCGGTTACGTCTAAAGTCAGACCAACAGCGGTAAATCCCTCAGCCTGCAACCGGCGAACTAACTGATCAGTTGACTCCAGATTGATATCGGCAACGACAACTTTTGCGCCCGCCTCAGCCAGGGTATGGCAGAATTCACCACCTAACAATCCTGCTCCGCCGGTAACCAGGGCAACTCGGTCGTGCAGATCAAATAATTTTAGTAAGTCGCTCATTGGTTTCGGTTCACTGTATATGCGAGTTCAGGTTCAGGTTCCTGGTTACTATTTGTTTCCCGTAATCCATAACCATCTGGCTGAAGGAAACCGCGCTCTTCAAGGTACGCAACAATCTTGCGGGCGTTCTCTTCCGCGGTCGCCTCAACCGTGTTCAAAGTCAATTCTGGGTTAACTGGTGGCTCATAAGGGTCATCAACGCCCGTGAAGCCAGTGATCTGGCCGCGCCGGGCGCGAGCATACAAACCTTTGACATCCCGCGATTCACATACCTCGATAGGTGTATCGACAAAGACTTCCACGAATCGCTCTTCGTTGACCATCTTACGGACTTCATTCCGGGTTGCCCGGTAAGGGCTGATGGCAGCGCAGATCACTGTGCCACCATGGCGAGCGATCTCACCAGCCACAAAACCGATGCGCAAGATGTTTGTATCGCGGTCCTCGCGCGAGAATCCCAGCCCCTTGGAAAGGTGAGTACGCACCACATCACCATCCAGTAAGGTTACCTGGCGACCCCGTTCCAGGAGCAGGGAGGTGAGAATCTCGGCTGTGGTAGATTTGCCAGCCCCACTCAGACCAGTGAACCAGATGCATACTCCCTGGCGATGGCGCGGCGGGTACATCTGTTGTAAAATCTCGGCAGTCTCTTTACGAGTGAACCACTCGGGCAAACTAATCCCTTTTGCCAGATATTCTTCGCGCACCTGGGTACCTGAGATCGAAAAAACGCGCTCATCTTCAGTAATCTTATCCTGCTCCTCATACCGGTCATCATCCGCCAGGTAAACCAATTCTTTGAATTGGACCGGATGGACCCCAAGCTCGTTGGCGTACTGCTCCATCATTGCTTGAGCTTCATAAGGGCCATAGAACGGTTTCCCGTGGCTATCATTTCCTGGCCCAGCATGATCCCGGCCGATAATGAAATAATTGGCGCCGTGATTACGCCGGATGATGGCATGCCACAAGGCTTCTCGCGGCCCTGCCATGCGCATCGCCAAAGGCAACAGGCTAAGTACGGTTTTCTTGCTATCATAATAATTTTCCACCAGGGCGCGATATACCCGCACCCGGGTGTAGTGGTCTACATCGCCCGGTTTAGTCATTCCAACGACCGGGTGAATGAGCAGGCTTCCATTAACCTCATCCGCGGCGCGTTTGGTTAACTCTTCATGAATGCGGTGCATGGGATTACGGGTTTGAAAGGCAACGACATTATCATTACCCATCTCTTCTAACAATCCCCTTACCTGCGCAGGTGTACGGCGCAACTCGATAAAGTCATAATAATGCGGTAAATCCAACACTTTGAGCTCGCCCGACACATACACCTTTCCCCAACTGACCATCTCGGAAATTAGTGGGTGGCGGGAATCGGTAGTTCCAAGCACCAGACGCGCTTCTCTCTGAGGATCCCAATGAAACACCTCTTCGATCTGCATGATAGCGAGGGTATTATTGCGGGCGTCGTTCAGGGTTACCTGTTCACCCCATCTCGGTAAGGCGTCTTCAGCCAGTGGAAGTGTCACCGGTATCGGAAAAAGAACACCGTTCGCCAGGCGCATCTCGGTTAAAACCCGCTCGTAATCCGCTTTACCCATAAAGCGATCCAAAGGAGAGAAAGCTCCGGTTGTCAAGAGCTCCAAATCGCAAAGAGAACGTGCCGAAATTTGAACGGAAGGTAATCGCTTGGATCTCTCGAGCAATTCTTGGCGCTCTTCACCCATAACTACCAGATTCACCAGTTTTTCGCCATACGGCAAAATCAGTTTCGCTTTTTTTGTTTCCTTAGTCATGAAAATACTTCCTCGAAAATAGGATTTCGCGCCAACCTGCAGTCGCGATCATTTAATTTCAATGTCTGCAAAGGTTTGAATGATACCGCTTAATTTCTCGTTTTCAAGAATTGATCCAGCTTGCGAGCCAGAAACAGATCGGCTTTTTCCACCGACTCCTGAGTCGCGCCGCCTATATGCGGCGTGATAAGCAGGTTATCATGGGCGCGAGCATATTCAATCAGGGCGTTCGATTTCCCAGGTTTTAGTTCGCCTTCAGCCGGTAAAACGTCAAGTGCAGCTCCAGCCAGTCGCCCCGATTCTAAGGCTCGGATCAAAGCATTCGCATCAATGACCGCACCCCGAGCGGTATTTACCAGCCACGCCCCAGAGCGCAGGCGGTTGAACTGATCTTCCGAGAACATCCCGCGGGTCTCTTCGTTCAATGGCACATGGATAGAGACGATATCGCACTCCCCCAGCATCTCAGCCAAGCCATCATAACCCAACACACCTTCTGGAAGCATTGGCTGGTAGGGATCATAGGCTAACACCCGCATTCCGAAAGCCATTCCATAACGGGCTACCATGCCGCCCAGCCGCCCGCAGCCCACAATGCCCAGGGTTTTCCCGTTCAGCTCATAACCACGGTATATATCGCGTCGCCATTCATATCTCTTCACAGCGTTGAAGGCAGCCGGGACGTGGCGAAGCAAAGCTAACATTAAAGCCATCGTGTGTTCAGCGGTGGCATACACCTGGTCGAGAAAAGCGCGTTCCCCTTTCAAGCTTAATATTTCGATCCCGAGGTGATGAGCGGTTTCTAGATCCAGATGATCTAAACCTGTTGTAGGCGTGCCAATCGCCAGCAATTTTGGATTGGCACGCATCACTTCGGCAGTCACCTGTAAACCCAACCGGATAATCAAAATAGAATAGCCATTAACCGCCTCAACAAGCTCGGATTGAGAGAGGTCTCGAGCACTTACCGGCCCGATTTCGGCCAATGCTTGCAAGCCTCGCAGGCTAAAACTAGATTTTTCAGCGACCAAAATCGAGAATCGATCAGTCTTCATCGCCTTGTTACAATCATTTGCTCAACAGAATCTCAGCCAGGAGAAAATCTAATTTGCTATCCACATTTACCGAGCGTTCTTCCGGCATGATGTAAGGGCGCGAGATTTCGCCAATCATACTATTCTGGAGCATTACCACATCACGCTTGACGGCATAGACTGCCCCGTTGCGAATATAAACCGGAGGCAAATCCTGGCGGCGGAGCATTTCACGCGGTTCGCGAATGGGCAACTCAACCAAACGATCATTCACAATCTGGCGCATACGGGCTGGGTGATATGCCCCCACCTCACAGACGCTAACGACCGAATCGGCTCCGGTCGCCACCAGTTTTTCAATAGCTGCGTCAATATCCTGGGCTTGCCGGAGTGGCGTGGTGGGTTGGAGAAGGACAACATAGTCATATTTCACCCCCTTGATGGACTCCATCTCCCGAACAGCATGCTGCACGACCAGTAAGCTAGGAGCTTCGTCAGTAGCCAACTCCGCCGGTCTCACAAAAGGCACCGGCGCGCCCCACTGCTTGGCTATTTCGATGATCTCATTATCCTCCGAGGAAACGACGAAATCGGTCAACCGGTAACTTTTCTGAGCCGTCTCGATCGTATAAACTATCATCGGTTTACCATGTAACAAGGCAATATTTTTACGCGGAACCGACTTCGATCCGCCCCGCGCCGGGATAATGCCTAATATGTTCATTCCGTAATTACAGGTTTCTCTTCCCAATTGAAGATAAATTCGTCATTAACCCGACTGGCAAACCGCCCGCGATAGTAATCCCGGTTCAACAGTTCCTCAGCGCTTAAGGTACGGTGTTCGACCCCCATCATTTGAACACTTTCTGGGATCTCGCGCCTCACGTACTCTCGAAGTTCAGATAGCTCCATCTTACTAAACCTGACCAGCTCCTGTAATTCTTGCGGCCGGATGGAGACCGGGCCATCTTTGGTTGCGTCGGCCGGTAAAATGGTAAAGTGGCGTTCGATGACTTCAGCTCCCAAACTCAAAGCAACCACCGCAGCTTTGATGCCATCTCGAGCAACTAAGGTATGGTCGCTGAATCCGACCGAAGGGGTGAACCGGCGTAAATAATTCAGGCGCGCCAGGTTCAGATTGTTCAAGGGGGTTGGATAGATTGTTACCGCGTGCAAAAAGCTAAAACCCACATCCGCTAAGGTGCTGGCTGCAGCCTCGATTTCCTCATCGTATGTAGCTCCGGTCGAGATGAACAGATGGTTGAAGTTCTTTTTTAACTCTCGCAACAGCGGGAGGCTGGCACAATCATAACTGGCAACTTTGATTGCCTGCCACCCAAGGCTTGCCAGAAAGGGAATTCGAGAGCGGGTAAACACAGTGGTTAAAGGTTTGATACCGGCTCGCTGGCATTCTTCAGCAAACAAGAGATGGGCTTCATCGCTCAAGTCTATCGGTTTAAGGCGTTCATACTCCAGGCGATAAGGGCGCTTGATTGCCACCTGCCGGCCATTTTCCCACTGCCCTTCTTCGAAACGTTCACGATAGGTCAAATCATCAGCTCGCATAGACTGGACTTTAGCATAGGTAGCCCCAGCTTCGGCGGCTGCCCAGACCATTTCTTTCAATATATTACGATCCCCTTTATGGTTTTGACAAAATTCGGCAATGATCGTTTTCATATTTCTCCTGATATTCCCGTCATTCATCCAGCCGGTTGTGATTCAAGATCTCGGGTAATTCACCTAACGAGGTAATCACCCGGTCTGCGCCCTCGTCTCTCAGACGAGCAGGCGGGTAGGTGCCGGCTTTGGCAATCATAA
>Ga0315282_10017051_pt1 | contig 10534 bp, 6 predicted proteins | sample YL17G07_20_MG_FD_203693 | JGI IMG/M metagenome (GOLD analysis project Ga0315282, IMG submission 203693) | Sediment microbial communities from Yellowstone Lake, YNP, Wyoming, USA - YL17G07_20 | ecosystem: Environmental > Aquatic > Freshwater > Lake > Sediment | place: USA: Wyoming | collected... | reverse complement strand
TCGCGGCGGCGTGCGCGGTGCTCGTGGAGTACAAGCTGCCCGAGGGCGACGGCGTGCGGCTAATTACCGTCAGTCCCGGCGGGCCGGCGGTGCGGTTCGAGGAGGCGCCGGAGGACTTCCGCTTCGCGGCCACGGTGGCGGGCTTCGGGATGATCCTGAGAAACTCGCCCCACAAGGGAACCTGCACGGTCGCGGGAATGCTCAGGCAGGCCCAGTCGTCGCTGGGCGAGGACCAACTCGGGCGGCGGAGCGGGTTTGCCGAGATGCTCCGTCAGCCAACCGTTTCTTGGCCCGAGGAGGAGTGAGCCGTAAAACCCTCATTGCCAGCGGGGCGGCGATTTCTTAGAATAGGGTGGTGATCCGAAGGTCCCCGGTGGTGGATCGTCTTGACCGGGCCGAAACGTCGGCCGGTGGAAGGATGTGAGATGGCGATCAAGATTCGCTGCCAGGATTGCGGCAAGAAGATATCCATCGACGAGGCGTTCGCCGGCAGCACCTGCCGCTGTCCGTACTGCAAGGCGCTGGTCTACGTGGCGGAATTAGTCGTCGGTGGAGGCGGGGAAGTTTCCGGCGGCGCCAGGCCGGTCGCTCCGACGAGCCGGCCGGACACGCGGGAACAGGCTGCGCCGGCGGGCAGTCAAGCCCGGGCCTCCGCCGCGGCCGGCGCGGCGGCGGACGGCAAGTATGTCCCGATGGCCCGTCCGGTGAGAATCCATGGCATAATCACCATCGTTATCTTTGTCCTGCTTGCGTTCATGGTCGGCGCGGTAATCGCCCTGGCCGTGCTGGTCCTGCCTGGCAGCCGCGACACGAAGACCCCGAACACGGAAGGGCGGCCGACCCAGATTGACAATATGCCAGACCACGAAAAGGGACCAGACAAGACCGGCAAGACGCCGGACAAAGGAAAGGGACCGGACAAGACCGGCACAACGCCGGACAAAGGAAAGGGACCGGACAAGACCGGCACAACGCCGGACAAAGGAAAGGGACCGGACAAGACCGGCAAGACGCCGGACAACGGAAAGGAACCGGACCAGATCGGCAAAACGCCGGAACAGGAGCCGGCAGTGCTGGACATCAAGATCACCCCCCCCGTGTTCTACGTGCTGGACGGCGGGTCGGGCATGCGTTGGGCGTTCGACAGCGTCGTGGGGGTTATGCTCAAGTCCGCGGAGTCGTTGGGAAACGGCAAGTTCAACGTGATCGTCGCGGGCGAGAGCCAGGACATGTTCGTCGAGCCCGACATGGCCGTCGGCGGCAAGGACGGCGCCACGAAGTGCGCGCTGGCGCTTCAGGAGACCATCCCGACAGGGGCCGCAAACATCCCCCGCGCGCTGAAGGCCGCGATAGACAGGAAACCCAAGGCCGTCGTGCTGTTCACCCGCAAGGCGGTGGACGACGCCATGAGCCTCGCCCAGCAGGCCAAGGCCCAGGGGACCGTGATTCACACCATCGCCGTCGATGCCGACAACGAGGTGAACGAGTCGCTGAAGAGACTCGCCGAGGCCGCGGGAGGACAGACGACGACCTTCTCCACCGGCCTGCAGTGAGCCGGGGCGGGCCTGGCACGCGCTTGCGGCCGGGGGGCTGTCGTGATATCTTGCCGGGCATGGCGCTAACCAAGGCGAAGATCGAGCGGAACATCCGGCGCATCGAGGAGAATGTCCAGGCCGCCTGCGCCAAGGCCAACCGCCGGCCGGAAGATGTCTCGATCGTCGCGGTGACCAAGACCGTCGAGTTCGAGCCCGTATCCTGGCTGGTCGACCTGGGAATGACGGACCTCGGCGAGAGCCGCGTCCAGCATCTGCTCGCCCGCAGCCAGGAACTCGCCGAGCATCTCCGCTGTCGCCGACAGCAGCCCCCCAGGTGCGTGCGATGGCACATGATCGGGCACCTTCAGCGCAATAAGGTCAAGGCCGTGCTGGACTGCTCGGATATGATCCACTCCGTCGACTCGCTCCGCCTGGCCGAGGATATCAACGCCCGCGCCGAGAAGCTCGCCCGGCGCGTCAACGTGATGCTCCAGATCAACTGCTCGCAGGAAGACCAGAAGTTCGGCATTGCGGTAGGCGCGGCCATGCACATGGGCGAGCTTGTCTCCACGCTGGCCAACATCCGCCTGGTGGGGCTGATGACGATGGCTCGCCTGAGCGACGACCCCGAGGCCGCCCGCCCCGCCTTCGTCCGCCTTCGCGAACTGTATGACGACATGCGCAACGACAAGATCGGCGGCGACGACTTCCGCCACCTGTCCATGGGAATGAGCCAGGACTACCGGGTCGCCGTCGAGGAAGGCGCGACCATGCTGCGGATCGGCACGGCACTGTTCGAGGAGTAGCGCGAAAAGCAGGGAGTAGTAGTTAGCAGATGGGGAGTAGGAAGAGCCGGGGAAGCAGCAGGCGGTAAGTGGGAAGCAGGCATTGGGAGGACAGACGCTTGAAGCCCAGGGATAGGAATTGAAGCCCAGGGATAGCAATCCCTGGGAGCCGAAGGGTCCCATGCCGCCACTCACGCAAGCGCCGCCATTACCGCCTTGCAGAAGGCCGGAAGGTCGTCGGGCTTGCGGGCGGTGATCACGTTGCCGTCGACCACGCACTGCTCGTCCACCCAGTTTGCCCCGGCGTTGATCATGTCGTACTTGATGGCCAGGAAGCTCGTCGCCCGCCGCCCGCGGAGGGCGTCGGTGCAGCAGAGCATCCAGCCGCCGTGGCAAATCGCCGCCAGGACGATCTTCGCCTCGGCGCACTGGCGGATGAACCGGACCATCGCATCGCTGCGGCGCATGAAGTCCGGGCACCAGCCGCCGGGGACGATCACGGCGTCGAAGTCCTTGCCTTTGACATCCGCGGCCGCCGCCTGCGAAACGCAGGGGTAGCCGAGCTTCGAGGGGTAGCTCTTGCCCGCCTCGGCCGCAACGAGCGTCACTTTGGCCCCGGCCTCGACGAATCGGTAGTACGGATACCAGACCTCCATCTCCTGGTAGCCCTGGTCGAGCATTATGGCGATCTTCCTGCCCTGTAGCGTCATTGGCTGGTCCTTTCATGCGGCGTCGAAACGACGAAGGCCCGCCTTGGCGGGCCCTTGTCGGCTGTCGGAGTGGAGATGAGGGGGTTCGAACCCCTGACCTTCGCATTGCGAACGCGACGCTCTCCCAATTGAGCTACATCCCCAACGCGGATGTCTAGTATATCGGTCCATATAAGATTGTATAGCCTTTTTTCCTCCCGGTCAAGACGGGCTTCGCAAACCTCCTTCGCGAACCCGCTTGTCTCACGGCGCCGGGCGGGTCCTTGGGGCCCCTAACGGGGGTGCGGGCGGGCGAAGCTGCCGGCGATGCTTCTGGGCCTCGCGTTCGGCCTGGTCGGCAAGGTCGCTCTGGCCTGTTCTGCGCAGGGCGGATGCGAGGGTGAGGTTGGCGTCGGCGAGCAGGGCGTGGAGGTACCACATGCCGGGCTGGTCGGCCAGAAGGCGTGTCGCGTCGGCGATGTTGCCCTCGGCCAGTGCCCTGGCCTCGTCGAGGGCTTGCTTGCCGACGGCCCGGCGCAGGAGCGTATCGGCCAGGGTGTTGCGGAACGCCGCCAGCCAGATCCGGTAGGTCGCCACTTCGGGAAACTCGCCGGCCAGGGCCGCCTGGATTTCTATGGCCTGGCGGTCGGCCTGCTCGGCCTGGTCGGGTCGCCGGGCCATGCGGAGCACCTGGGCAAGCTTGTGATTGATCAGCGCCTGGGCCGAGCGGTATTCCGGCACGGCGGGGTAACCGATGGTGAGTCGGCGCGACAGGTCCAGGGCCTTTGTCAGCCGCTTCTCAACTGCCTGGAGATCCTCGGCCCTGCCTGGCGCGCCGTCGGGGCCGCCGGGCGGGCCGAGACCCTCGATTATCGCGTATGTCTCGCTGAGGTCGAAGAGGTATTCCGGCACCTCCGGGTGCTGCTTGACCAGCGACTCGAGTATCTCGATCGCGCGGTCAACGCCCTTTTCGCCAAGGTTCCCCTGCCAGGCCGGTTGCGAGGTTGCGCCCGGCCCGCGGCCGCGACGGCCCTCGCGGTAGCACAGCGCCAGAAGGTGGCGGTACTCGCAGTTCGCCGGGTCCTCGCTGACGAGCCGGTCGAGTATCGCTGCCGCCTTGGCCAGGTTCTCGCGGTGCTCCTGCCGTTGGGGCTCATCGCCAGCCGGCGCGGGTGCGCCCAACGGGCCGGCGCCCTCGGGCCCCTGCCGGCGCCTGGGCAACCAGCCGTCCGGCAGACCGCCGTCAGGCCCGCCCTTGAGCAATGAGCCGGGCCTGCCCTGCCCCCTGCCCGCCCCGCCGCCTGTCCCCAAGCCGCCGCGATCGCCGGGAGCACCGCGCCCGCCGGGACCGCCGGGCGCCGGCGGATTCGTCCCGGGGTCCCGGGCGACGTGGCAGCCGAGGTAGTAGTACGCCTTGGCCAACTCGAAAAGCCCCGCCGGCGAGGTCGAGGGGCCTTGTTCCAGCAGGCTCAGCACCTGCCGGTGGGCCTGCCGGGCCTCGTCGAGCTTCCGCTCGAGCCTAAACGTCCTGCCAAGTTCGTTGTACGTCCCCGCCGCCGCCAGAAGCAGGCGAGGCGCGTTGGCGCCGCCCGCCGCCGCCTGCTGACGGTACATCTCGATCGCGCTTTTGTACGAGGCCGCCGCCTGGTCGTACTGGCCTAGGCGCTGGCGGATGTCGCCGATGCGGCGCGTGGCGTCGGCGGCTCGCCCGCGAAGGGCCTCGTCGCCGCCGCCGGTCTGTTTGGCGAGCCGGTCGTAGAACGGCAGCATCTCTTCCATCAGCGCAGCCGACTCCTTGGACGCCACAACCGGCCGGGGAATCTCGACGCTCGTGCCGTTGGCGTCGCCGAGGCTCAGGCTCGCCGAGGCATCCGTCCTGAGCGCGCCGAGCCGCTCGAAGACCCGGTCGATTGCCTCGCGGGCCAGGTCGGCGACGGCCTCGGCCCTGAGGCGCTGCTCGGACTCGCCCGTCAGGGCCGCCCGCGTGCGGACGTAGCTGACGGACGCGACGAGGGCCACCGCGACGACCAGCAGCATGGTCGCGGCCGACAGGGCCGCGATGGTGCGGTTGCGGCGGCACCAACGCCAGAGCCTCTCGGGCGCACCGACTCGCCGGGCGAGGATCGGCCTGTCCTCGATGAACCGGCGCAGGTCGTCGGCCAGGGCCAACGCCGAGGCGTAGCGGCCCTGAGGCTCGCGCGCCACGGCCTTGAGCACGATGGTCTCCAGGTCTCGCGGCACGGCCGGGTTTATCCGCCGCGGCGCCGGCGGGGACGACTGGGTGATCTGGCGGATCAGCGCCGAGCGGTCGGCCTCGTCGTAGCCGCACCGGCCGGTGATCAGTTCGTAGAGCGTCAGGCCGAGGCCGTAGACGTCGCCGCGGGCGTCCAGCTTGCCGCCAAAGCGCTCGGGGGGCAGGTATCGCAGCGTGCCGGTCAAGTCGCCCGGCTGGGTGACTTCCGGCCCGCTTTCCGACCTGGCCAGGCCGAAGTCCGTCACCCATACCACGCCGTGGTCGTCCACCAGGACGTTGGCGGGTTTTACGTCGCGATGCAGCGTGCCCTGCTGGTGTGCGTAGGCCAGGGCCTCGGCCGCCTGCACGCCGATTCCCGCCACGCGGCGATAGTACCGGGGATCGGCCGGCGGGCGGCGCCCCGGCTCGTCGGCGGCCGGGCCTGCCAGCGAGGACCAGACCTGCTGCAAAAGGTCGTCGGTGGCATCCGCCAAAGCCGGATGAGTGGCACGGCCGTCCCGGCCGCGCTCATGGCGCGCCGGCACGGCCAAGTCCTTGGAACCCCTGACGGGGACGCCCATGCTGCGCTCGCCCAGCCTGGCGACGAGCTTGTCCAGCCCCACGCCGCGGACGTACTGCATCACGGAGTAATGAAAACCGTCCTGCTCGCCTACGCCGTAGACCTGGACGATGTTCGTATGGTGCAGCCTCGACGCCAGCCTGGCCTCGCGCTTGAACCGCGCCAGGTGCCGCCGCTCCAGCAGCGCCTGTCGCGGAAGCACCTTGAGCGCCACGCGCCGGTTCAGGGACTCCTGCTCGGCCTCGAAGACGATCCCCATTCCCCCGCGCCCGATCTCGCGGATGATCCGAAAGTCGCCCAGCCTTTCGAGCTTCACCGGGCCAAGCGAGGCCTGGCCTCCGGAAGTCCGCTCGCCGCGAGCCTTGAGCCGCTCCATGGCCGACATGGCGGGGAAAAGCTCGCGGATCTCCTCGGCCAGCTCCGGATGGCCGGCGGCGTACTGCTCGACCGACGGCGACTCGCCGCGCCGCTGCCGGGCCAGGAAATCCTCCGCCAGTTCATCCAGCGGGTCGTTCGCCTCGGGCCGATCAGCCATCACGTTCTCCCTCAGCCCAACCGGGCGCGTCCGCCCCGTCCAGCACGCCGGGCAGGTCCGCGAGAATCTCCTTGAGCCGCCGCAGCGCCCGCACGTAGCGCAGGCTCGCCGCCTTGGGTTCTATGCCCAGCGTCTGGGCCACCTCGGCGTTGGTCAGCTCCTCGAAGTGGCGCAGGGCGAGGACCTCCTGGTCCACCGAGTTCATCGTCGCGATGGCGGCCTGGACCTTGTCGACCATCTCGACCCTCGCGGCCGCCTGGCTCGGGCTGGTCCAGTCGCCCACCAGGTGGATCGCCAGGGTTTCCGACGTGGCCTGCGGGTACGTCGCGAAGATCGCCACCTCCCTTCCGGCGTCGCGGGACTGGGCAAGCAGATGGCGGCGATGGATGTCGATCATAGTCTGCTGGACCACCACCCGCAGCCAGAGGAACGGCGAGTCGAAGCCCCCGGCCGAGTAGTAATCGATCCGCTTGGCGGCGGCGAGGTAGGATTCCTGGAGCACGTCGTCGGCATCGACTCGCCCGGCCAGCCGGTGGTCGAGGCGGAAGTTGACCATGCGCCAGAGCCGCGGCCGATGAACGGCGAACGCCTCGGCCAGCGCGGCCGCATCGGCGCGAAGCAGCCCGTCATGCACCATGTCTGCCTGCCCGCCTGGACTAGTCATGCCTCGCCGCCATATAAGAATGAACGCAGGAAACTGCGCCAATTCTACAGCCTTTCGCCGGCGGCGGACAAGGGCGGCATCTTCGCGGGCGCCTGACAATCTGACCGGGACAAAATACGGGACAGCCACGAATGGGACAATAGCGGACAGTCACGAACGGCACTGCCGTACGTTTCGCGTTCCGCGGCGGCATAATTCAACCGTTCGCGGATCCTAGGAAAAAAGCCCGCGTTTGCGCGGGCTTTTTCATGGGCAGGGGGGGAATTGAACCCCCGACACCGCAATTTTCAGTCGCGTGCTCTACCAACTGAGCTACCTACCCGTGTCGGGCCGCCTGGGAACCAGGCAATAACCACTTTATCAGACTCAGCCGCACTGTCAAGCCCGCCTTCCAAAAACGACCCGCGGCTCTTGCCTCGTTGTCAAACAACCGGCCCCCAAACGCCAGCCCCAAACGGCCCCTCGGGCTGCCAGGGCGGGCAAAAACATGCGCGCGGGCCGATTCTACTCGCCCTACTCGTGGAGTATATTCCCCTCGTGCTCGGCGGCTCCTCTTACCTTGTAGTCCAGGCGAAGACAGATGTTCTGTTCGTTGAACCACGCACCCTGCAGCAACATGCGCCGCTGGAACCTCATGAACTTGGCCACTTCGAGCCTTGCGTCCTCGTATTCCGGCCGCAGCACCGGCCTGTAGCCAGTCCGCTGGATGACCAGAACCTCCGCCTTGGCGGGGATGGGAACAACGCCGACGGCGGGGCGACCGGACGGGGCATTGGGATCGACATTCCTGGGCATCAGTTCGAAAGCCTTGGGGATGAAGTACGCCTCGAGGGCAGGCGTGTCGAGCTCGTCGAGCTTGGGCACGACGGACCAACTCATGTTCATATTCATGTCTAAACGGAGCCGCGAGAACAGGCCGGTGGTGATGACCTTGAGGCCCTTGCGCTCGGCGGCGGTGGCCAGGCCTATCGTACCGGCCGCGTCGCGGATCGTGGCGGCGTCTTTCTCGGCCAGTTTCATGGCGGCTGCAAGCTTGAGGTCTCTGACGACCTGCTCGCGGATTTCCGGGGTCATTATCTGGGGAACATTGGCGGGCGACACCTGCGTCAGGCGCCACAGCAGGCGTCCGTTTTCGGAGCCAATCTTGTCGCCGCCGATTAGGGAGTCATATCTGAAGGTGACCAGGTACATTCGCCTGCCCTGCTCGCCGAGCTTGATCATCGCGGCCTGGCTGGGGTTTTCGGTCAGTCCTTCGGCCGAGAAAACCGTCTGTGCGAAGCTCTGCCCTTCACCCGTTGCGTTGGCGAAGCAGGAGCCGAGGACCTCGTCTTTCGCGAACTGCTCGTACGTCCACAACGGGGTTTGCTCGACCTTGAGCGGGAAGAAATCGATTCCCTGCCCGGTGGTTTGGACACTGAAGAGGACCTTGTTGAAGGTCTGGCACCCGGCCCATTCCAGTCGAGGCCACTTCACCTGCCGGCAGACCTCGTCCAGCGCCTCGCGGAGTGTCATGTCGCCGACGATCGTGACCTTGACCGACGGCACCAGCGTCTGGTCGCCGTGGGTGCCCCACGGGAAGCAGATGCCCGCGAGCTTGCTTGCGCCGGCCAGGCGGGCAATGGCGTCATTGAGCGAGACGTTCTCGATCTTCAAGCCCTTGAGGGGCTTGGCCAGCATGTCGCCGGCGGGTGTCATCATCCCGTCGATGACCTTCTGATAGACCGTGTTGGGGTCCGCGGAGGACTCGAGCAGAAGCCTGACGTTCTTCTCCACCAGGGCCGTCAACTCGTCCATTCGCGTGCGGACCGCGGTGTCGTGCAGGCGCTCGATGACCTTCGCCTTGGCCTCGGCAAAGGTCAGTGGAACCCGGATGGTGGGCGTGTTGGCGTCGGCGGGCTTTGTCGCCGGGGAATTGGCGTCGGCGGGCTTTGTCGCCGGGCCGACCGGCACCTCGCGGAAGAACTCGCCCTTGTTGTGGTTGAAGTAGTCCACCTGCACGTCGAACGACGGCTCGGTCACCCTGCCGACGACCTCGCCGTTCAGCAGCATGTATTGCACCATCGCCCGGCCGGGCTGCATGTAGCCGACCATCTGATCCGGCTGCTGGTTCACATTGGGGTAGACGGACCGCCAGTCCTTGAACTGCCTGGTCATGACATCCTGGTTGGGGTCCGGCACGCCCTTGATGAAGTCCTCGGCCTTCAACCGGACCACGTCAAGACCGATCTGCTCCTTGATGTCGCGCCAGGTCACCTGGAGTTCGGTCTCTGAAGGCGGGCAGTTGACCTCGGCGTCGGTGTACGCATTGAATATCCGCAGCCAAGTGCCCACGGCGCCGCGGATGAACTGCTCGGTCCATCCCCGCTCGCCGGACCGCAGGGAGGATATCAGGCTCTTGTAGGCGTTCTCATCGGCGTAGCCGATGGATCGGAAAAAGTCGTCCACGTCATGCTGGCTGACGGTCACGCCGGCGGCATCGGCCTCCTTGAGCAGCAGGGCGTAGGTCTCGAACGCCTTGTTCTCCCTGGCGCCGCGGACCACCTGGACGAAGGCCATCTCCAGGGGCCATCTCTGGGCGCGGTCCAGATCGATGCCCAGTCCGATCGCCCGCAGGACATCAATGTCCGCCTCGGCGGATCTCAACTCGCCCAGCGTCAACGCCCCAAACCGGCTGTTGCCCATGGACGTCTTGCTCGGATCGGGCTGGAAGAACGTGCTGACTCCATACCCGCCGATCAGGAAGCTCACCATCAGGACAACCATGATGATGATGACCATCTTCTGACGTCGGCGGAAGAAACCCAGTGCCATGGGATCTCCTATTCTCTGACTGTTATTGCGATACTCTAAACTGCGCCCCGGACCGGCGCCCGGGACAGCAAACCAATAAGTATAAGGGATACACGGCTTATTGCAACTAGTTCGTTTGCCTCGCTCGGTTCAGCACGCCAGTGCCGGGGGCCGCTGCTAACGTGCGTTATATCGGCTTGTTACGGCCGCCCGGAGAGTGGAAAGGAGAAAGTGGAACACCCGAGAGGCTCACTCGTTCACCCCTTTACCACCGCCATCGGCCGCAGGCGGGCCACCTTGCGGGCCAGGCCGGCCGCGTGCACGCACTCGACCACCGCGTCGACGTCCTTGTAGGCGTCGGGCTGTTCCTCGGCCAGTCCGGTCCGCCCGCGGGCCTTGGCGATGATACCCCGCTCGGCAAGCTCCTTGTCTATGTGCCGGCCGCGAGCCGCCGCAATGGCCTGGTGGCGGCTCATCACGCGCCCCGCCCCGTGGCAGCATGAGCCGAACGATTCTTCCATCGCCCGCTTGGTGCCCACCAGCACCCAACTCGCCGTGCCCATGTCGCCGGGAATCAGCACCGGCTGGCCGGTAGAACGGTAGCGGTCGGGCAACTCCTCGTGCCCGGCCGGGAAGGCCCGAGTCGCCCCCTTGCGGTGGACGCAGAGCTTCATCTGCCGCCCGGCGACGGCGTGCGTCTCGACCTTGGCGATGTTGTGCGCC
>Ga0315282_10017050_pt1 | contig 10535 bp, 9 predicted proteins | sample YL17G07_20_MG_FD_203693 | JGI IMG/M metagenome (GOLD analysis project Ga0315282, IMG submission 203693) | Sediment microbial communities from Yellowstone Lake, YNP, Wyoming, USA - YL17G07_20 | ecosystem: Environmental > Aquatic > Freshwater > Lake > Sediment | place: USA: Wyoming | collected... | reverse complement strand
AGGGTTCAACACTCCGGAGGGATTTGATTTCCCTTCCTAAGGCATCCACTTCGATCTGCCGACCTCCATCCACTCCTCTCAAATCAGTCTCCCACCGATACTCCGCCCCGTATTTCCCGATGAAGGCGCCCATTCGATAAGGGAAATCCTTCGATTGTCTCAGTTCATTTTTATCAACCTCTCCCAGGTAACCGATAAGGTGAGAAGCCAGATTGCCGTAATTATAGGTTCTCCTTGGCCTGACATCCAAGATGAGACCTGGGAGATGAACTCGATTGAATTCGAGGAGGGCAAGTTCGTTCCAATCGACATCCGATTTAACCTTCACCGGTCTGAACGGAGGACGCTGTTTTTGGCTCTGTAGTCTATTCTTAATCTCATCCGGAGCCATGTTCAACATCTCCCCTACTTTCATGAGAACCTCTGGATTTTCTTTCAGGTCCTCAGGAACAAGATAGACTTCAAAGGAAGGTCGGTTATGGGCCAAAACACGCCCTTTCCGATCCAAAAGCATTCCCCGGTCAGCAGGATTTTCACGAATCCGAACACAATTATTTTCAGACAATCGTCGTAACTCACCCCCTTTGATCACCTGAAGGTGCCACAGGCGTATCAGGAGGAAGCAAAATACCACTATCAAGAAGGCTCGAAAATATCTATGCCTTTCAATGAGAGCATCCATCTTCTGGTTGTTCAATTCCACCATGACCTATCCCCTCTCCGTCAATCTAACTTTTTGCTTGAATATTAAAACCGATCCCTTATCGAGGAGAAAGAAGAATAGAGGGGCGATCAGACCCGTGAAAACCGACTGAGGAAGGAGAAAGGTGAAAAAGGAGTGGAAGAAGTTCGGAAGGGAGGGAAGATTGAGTGAGGATAATAAGAACAGGATGAGAAGGCCTTCCAAAAGGCAAGAGATGAAGACAAAAAGGAATTGGAATAAGAACCCTTTTAAATAGAACCAACCCCTGAAAAATTGTGCAGCATAAAAGATGAAGGGCCGGGAGAAGGTGTAAAGGCCAAAGGAGTTTCCGGAAAAGAGGTCCATGAGATACCCGATGAAGAAGGCCAAGATCCCTCCACTGACTGGAGGGTACAAGAGACCCAGATAGAGGGTAAGGATCAGAACGATGTCTGGTCTTATCCTCTGAATGGGGAATGACATCAATAGGGTGGCCTGAAGGGTTAAGAAAAGGATCGCGGAAAAAAGCGGAAAGACAACTCGTCTCATCTTTTCTTTCGACTCTTGTCTGGAGTTTTCTCCAACTTCTTTTCCTCTTCTTTTTGAGGCAAGGAAAGAGATTCTACTATGATAAAGACCTCCTCCAACTTTGTCAAATCCACGCCAGGGGTCAATTCGGCGTATTGGAAAATGCCATGACCCTTCTTCTCCACATTCCTGATCTCCCCCACCTTCAACCCTTTTGGAAAATTTCCACCCAAACCAGAGGTCATGACGATGTCCCCAACCGTCACTTCTTCTGTTCGGAGGAGGTATTTAAGTTGACATCGATTCTCACCTTTTCCTTCTACGATCGCCTTGGCCCGGGTTCTCTGGACGATAGCATCGATAGCACTGTTGTAATCGGTGATAAGAAGAATGGTGGAATATCGGGGAGAAGTTTTGAGGATCTGACCAACCACACCTTCTGGCGAAATTACTGCCATCCCCTTTCGCACCCCATCCTTTTCCCCTTTATTGACGGTTACACTCTTGAACCAGGAGGTGGGATCCTGACCGATGACTTCGGCTGCGATCATAGGGGCGGAAATCTTCTCTTTAAACTGGAGGAGCTTCCGAAGGCGTTCATTGTCCAATGCCATTTCCTTCATCTGATGGTTCTCTGCCTGAAGTTCAATGATCCTCTGTTTGAGCATCTCATTCTCCCTCTGGAGGTGAACCAAGAAAAAATATTTTTGAAAGACACCATCAATGGTCTTGATGATGAAGGTCGTGCCCTTCTGAAAGGGAGAACAGAACTCCATAGTCAGAGCATCAAAAAAGGCGATACCCTCTCGCTGTTTTACCCTCAACGACATTAGAATCAGGGCAGATAACAGAAGGATGATGATAAAAGCCGGGATGGTATATCGTCGAAAGAGGAAAAGACTCCGCATCCCTATCTATCTTTAATATTGGACTGTTACGGAATGGAGCAGTTTTTCGTTATCAAGAACCATTCCCGCACCCAGAACGATCGCCGAGAGGGGATCGTCCACAATCGTGACGGGCAGGCTGGTCACCTCCCTCAGAAGAACATCAAGGTTCTTCAAAAGCGCTCCTCCGCCTACCAGCACAATCCCTTTGTCCGCAATATCTGCGGACAATTCTGGAGGTGTCTCTTCGAAGGTGATCCGGACTGTATCAATGATCGTATTGATCGATTCGGCCAGCGCCTCCCGGACTTCCTCGCCATTGATCTCAAGGGTTTTGGGGATTCCCGTCACCAAATCTCTCCCTTTCACCTCTATGACTTGGGGATTTTCATCGGGATAAGCCGTCCCGATATTGATCTTGATCAATTCAGCCGTTCGTTCGCCGATGAGCAGATTATACTTTTTCTTCACGTATTGGACAATGGCTTCATCCATCTTGTCTCCTGCCACCCGGATGGATTGACTGGTCACGATCCCTGAAAGGGAGATGACCGCCACCTCAGTGGTTCCTCCCCCGATGTCCACAATCATATTTCCAGAGGCTTCGGTAATCGGAAGTCCAGCCCCGATGGCTCCTGCCATGGGCTCTTCAATCAGGTAGATCTCCCTTGCACCTGCAGACTGGGCTGACTCTCGAACCGCCCTTTTTTCTACAGGGGTGATGCCAGAGGGAACGGAGATGACGACCCGAGGTCGAAGTAACGTCTTACGATTGTGGGCTCTCGCGATAAAGTAACGGAGCATTTCACCCGTGATTTCAAAATCGGCGATCACTCCATCCTTCATCGGCCGAATGGCAGAGATGTTCCCCGGGGTTCGACCCAGCATCTCCTTGGCCTCACGGCCTACTGCCAGAATGTGCTTCTCCCCTCTCGAATCCCTCTTGATCGCCACCACAGACGGTTCAGAAAAGACAATCCCTTTCCCTTTGACATAGACGACTGTATTGGCCGTTCCCAAATCGATGGCCAAATCGGTCGAAAAGAGACCCCACAATAAGTCAAATACCATCCCCTTCTTCCTCCATTTAGGGCGATTTGCCTCATATTAACAAATACCTCTATTTGATTCAAGTAAATTGTTGAGAGCGCTTGTTTTTTTAAGGGGGATTGATTAATATTTTAAATAATTGAAAGGAGAAGTCAGATGTTGAGGATATTAAGGGAATATGCAACCTCTTGGATGCTCCGCGGCATCCTGATATTGGTGGCTGTCACTTTCATTTCATGGGGAGGATATTCTCTCATCCGTGAAAAAAAACACTCTTACGCGGCTAAGGTGAACGGGGTCACCATCGACTATAAGGAATATGCTGACGCTTATCAAGGGATAATCAAGCAATATCGGGACGCCATGGGTGCTTCATTTTCTGATAAGATGGGAGAGGAACTCCACCTCAAGGAGAAAGTCATCGATGAGCTTATCGCCCGTGTTCTTATTATTCAAGAAGGGGAGAGATTAGGGTTCCAAGTCCAAAATGAAGAATTGAGAGAGGCTATCGAATCCATCCCTTCTTTTCAGATCGACGGCCAATTTGATTCCCGCCTTTATGAGAGGTTTCTTCGTTTGAATCGCATAAGTGCCGAGGACTTCGAACGGATGGAACGGGATAGACTCCTTTTGTCAAAGGTTGTGATTCTGGTCCGACTGAACAGTGGGAAGGTTTCTGAAGAGGAGGTATTGGAAACCTATTTCTTCGAGAACGAACGGATCAATCTCGCCCTTATGAAGGTCACCCCTGACGCTTTTAGAGGACAGGTCAATGCTAATGAGGTGGAGGTAAAGGATTATTACCAGAAACACCAAGAGGAATTCAGGGTTCCCACTTTTATCCAGATCCAATATCTGATCTTCCGACCTTCTGATTTTGAAGGGAAGGTTCAGGTTTCTCAAGAAGAAATCAAACGATATTATGATCTTCAAAAAGAACGATTTAGGACACCTAAACGGGTTAAGGCAAGAGAGATTCTGATTAAAGTCAGCCCAGAAGATCCCCTCAACAAAATTGAGGAAAAGAAGAAGAAGGCTGAAGAAATTTTGGAGAAGGCCAAGAAGACAAAAGATTTTAGTTCTTTGGCAAAACAATATTCTGAATCAGCCTCTGCTCCTAAAGGGGGTGATATGGGATGGGTTCAGAGAGGGATGGTCGATAAGTGGGTCCAAGCTGCTCTCTTTTCTATGAAGAAGGCGGGGGAGTTGAGCGATGTGGTGAAAGGAGTGGCTGGGTTCTACATACTCAAAGCCGAAGAGGTAGTGGATGAAAAACAAAAGTCACTTGACGAAGTGAAAGACCAGATTCTCCAGACACTCAAGAAGGAAAAGGCAAAGGCAGAAGCTTCTCGCAGAGCGGATGATGCATTCTATTCTCTCTTCCGGAGCCGAGATTTAGAAAGATATGCCAGAGAAAAGGGTTTTCCGATCAAGACCACAGGTTTTTTTAAGGAAGGTGATGAGATCCCAGAAATGGGTAAAGATCCATCTTTCCATTCAAGCGCCTTCTCTTTGAAGGTTGGAGAGATCTCTCCGGTGATCAGCATCCCGCCCAATTCCTACATTTTGAAGATGGTGGATAAGAAAGAAACTCGAATTCCTCCTCTTGAGGAAGTGAAGGGAGAAGTGGGTCGAAAGGTCATCAAGATGAAGTGTGAGGAGAAGGCCCGTCAGGTGGCTGAAGACCTGCTCAAACAGATTCCAACAGGCAAGGCGATGAAGGAGGTTGCCAAAGAGAGAGGGCTCCAGATGGAAGAGACCGGTTTTTTCACCCGTATGCAAGGAGTGATTCCTAAAATTGGGCCTGCTGGAGAGTACATGGGTATTCTCTCTTCGCTGACAGAAAAAAATCCCTCTTCCAAAGAGGTTCTTCGGACAAAGGATGGATACTTTGTAGTGAGATTATTGACCTCTGAACCCGCGGATAAGAATAAATTTGCATCCGTGAAGAAAAACCTTGAAAGACGGCTGACCTATCAGAAACAAGAAGAGGCTTTCCAGAATTGGCTCAATCAATTACGATCCAAAGCCAAAATCGACATCAACAAAGAAGTGCTTTAATTTGCTTTCACGTCCCTCTCAGGGTCAAACATTAATGTTTTTTGTGGGTGGGGAGAGAGAGTTGTCTTCCTGATTCTGAATAGGGGATTCCGAAATGTTGGTAGGCCAATTCAGTAGCCTTCCTTCCATTCTGCATTCTTGCAATAAAACCGATCTTTAAGAGAAAAGGTTCTATCATACCCACCAGTGTATCGGATTCTTCTTGGAGGGTCGCTGCAATTGCCTCCAAGCCAACCGCAGAGTTAAAGGGGTGCACTTCTTGATTTCATCGCCTCCAGTCGAGCAACCATTCGCCTGAAGAAAGTTCAGAAACATCTTCCCCAGAAACGGGCTTTTCACTCCCTCAGTTAGAGTCATCTCTGTCTTCAACTGGCAAAAAGACCCAAAGATTATTCAACAATTTTCAAACTATTTGATGTGCCGAAAGGGTTCTCAATAAAAGAACTGCAATTGGGATCATTTTGCCATTCCCCATCCACAAAGAATCGATACTCATATTGACCCGGATTTAGAGCGAGTGAGATCCTCCAGATCCCCTTATCATCTATTTTCAGGGAATGCGAAGATGTATTCCATTGATTAAAATCCCCGCTATAGACACACTTCGTGCTTGAGGCGCTGATAAGGAGAACTCTGTTTTCTGTACCACCGATTTTTCTTAAATATTGCTGCCATATTCCACCCCCTATTCGTTTTAGCCTGCCCGTTCCCGCTAAATCATCCTCCCCCTGCTCCCGGATTGTCTTCGACCGGTTTGGATCTTGTGAATTTGATGGCATTGGACAGGAGATTAACAAAGACTTGGCGAAACATAGCTTGATCGCCACGAACAGGGGGAAGCGTTTTGATGTTCAGTTGCAGCATCCGATCAGTGTCAAAATATGGGGTCAATCCTTGACATTTACCAATCTGTCAACTCAAGTCCGTCTTCCCACATAAAAGAAAAGTGTCAATTTTCAACAACGTCCCATCCCACCCTTCTACCTCAGAAGACCCATGATAAGGTTTTCTATTATTGAACTTTGACATTTTGTTTACCTCCTTTAAAAGGCTAACGTGTGCCATGAGGCGCAGGCAATAGCCACGCACGGCTATTGCCTGTCGCTCTCCATGACTTTGTTGGGCGATCTCATATCAGAAGTGACCTTGTTTCAGAACCTTGTCGATCTCGGGATCTGTCTCCTCCACCATGCTCTGAATCTTGTCAATCATTCTTTGAAACACGTCAGCGTAGTACTTCGCTGATTCCAAGAACTCAACATAGGCTTGACGGTGTTTCATTCTGGCCTCGGCGCTTCTGTATTCCTGCCTGACGTTCGATGACATTCGCTTCGCTTTCCTCACCACCAGCACGTCATCTATCTGAGTCGATGTGATTGAGACCGGAGTCATATCCAGAAACTCGCATACGAGGAAGTACAGTGACGAAGGAACGGCAATTTTGAGATCCCGGCTGGTTGCCACTGCCTCTTGAAACATCGTCTTGTCCAGGTTCGTCTTGCATTCGACGCACACGTAGCCGAGATGCGATTCGATGACCTCTGATTGAGTGAAGTCCTTATCAAAAGACGTCATCATGTATAGGCGCTTGCCGAGGACGAAGTCTTGGTCTTTTGTCCTCAATCTCGGATGCCCGCCACGTCCAGAATCTACAATAGACGATGTAAAGCTCAGCCCGGCGAATGTGTTGCGCGGGCCATATTCGAATGTCTGATTGTCCAATTGCAGGCTTCGATAGGCCAGTTGCGGAAGGAACTCCTCCAGGATGGTGTTGTCAAGTTTCAGTTGGCCTTTCTGGCGATAGAGGAAGTTCTCGGGGCTATCGAATATAAGGTCCAGTTCGATGAACGTCTTGTAGCGGTTGGTTGCCTCCACAAGCTGACGGACTGAATTCTTCTGCCCGGGTTTGATGCGCTGAAGCTCACTAATCCAGTCATTGTACCTCTGTACCGCTTCTTCAACCCTGGGCTTGTCGGCAGTGGGCAGCCTGGGATTTCGAAGGAGTGCTTTGAGTTTGTCCATATGTGGCGTGGGAAATACCGGCATCTGTTCTTTTATGACTTTCTCTTCGTTCTCTTTCACCATCATGACAGAATCCCTCGTTTGGTAGTAGGTGTATTGTGCGCTATCGAAAAGCGGCGTTCCCTCAATCTCGTTGACTCTCTCAATCGCTTCTTCAAGAAGTTCATTGTTCCCTTGCGCAACTACTGGCAATGCAGCCTTAAGGGCTTCACGGGCAACCGTTCTTCCAAGAGTCAATGGAGTCATCTGGTTGCTGGTGGAGCGCCTTCTTTCTAAGTTAAGCACATCCTCCCGTATCTCTTGCCCGAAGCGGTTGAGGAACACGCGTTTCTGACGTAGGACAACATCAAACAACCCTGACTCCCGAGCTATTCGTTCCAGAATGTCCGCATTGTAAAAAGGGGCACCGAGGACTCTCGATTCGTGGCCGACAATAAAGACCGCGCGACCATTCTCCTTGATTACTCTGGAGAGTTCTTGGACCGCCTGAGCCATGTCGACGCAATATTGGATAACTGTGAGAAAGCGATTTCCCCGATTGGCCCTATTCGATCCGATCTCAGATCTGGCAACGCGTAGGATGTCCCATCCAAGAAGCTCAACCGATCTCCGATAGTTCTGGTGATAGTTGAACACATTAATGTACGGCGGAGACGTTATGGCAAAGTCAACAGACCCTGCGTCGAGAGGGAGTACCCTGGCGTCTTGCAGATCTGCTTTAATTGGCTGGTTAGTGTATGGCAGCCGGGAAACCAGCTCGGCGAGTGCATGAAATTTGCCGTGAACAAGACTGTTTGTAATGGGATTATTGTAAACGTCAAGCAGGACAACGAGGGCGTTCAACAGGATTTTCGCACGGTCACTTATCAGATTCCCAATAATAGCTATTTTCGTCTCAACAACGTTATCATCGAGCTGGTCATCAGCGAAAAGGATGAACGGGAACTGCTTGTTAAGGCTCTCTCGTAGCTCGTTGATTATCTGTCTTCTTTCTTCCCTATCCATGTTAGTGAGTTCATAGAGTTTACTGAAACACCATGCAGCAGGGTTAATCTCGAATCCATATGCTGGCAAGGACATCGCGGCGGCTTCATATAAGACTGTCCCGCTTCCGGCAAATGGATCGAGGACTATAGAGCCAGGATGACAGTACGCATCAAGAAGATATTCGATTAATTGGGGGGAGAACTGACCGCGCCACGCAAAGAGATTAGAGCGATTCTTGTCCTCAATATTCAGAAGACCAGGCTGGAGTGTTTTCGCAAAATCCTTCAATGGTTGTCCTTATTCTGTTGCAGCGCTTATTTATTGGGCATCGACACTATTACAATTGCTTTGACTAGCCAAATCATTGCCAGTAGAGTCAGATAAAGGGGCCAAATCGAAAACGAACGCAATGAAGAAAAGAGTGTTTTCAACATATCTCCAGATGGTGATACAGCATAAAGGTCAGCGGCAACTACTTTGCTATTATGCAGCTTTTCGATAAACAAATTGTACGACTGGCGAAACATTTTTTCGAGCGACAGATAGTAGGTGTCTAGTGCGAAAAATAAGATTGTCGGAACAATGGCTATCAGAGCATATTGTGGCTTACCTTTATCTGCTACGATAACCAGAATAGCGGATACCAAGGTAATACACCATGCCTTACAGGAGGTGCTGTTGGCTGCCATTCTTTGAATTACAGATTGCGTGATGCTTAGATGTGCCTGTACGGCTTGAGAGTTCTCTTTAAACTCTTGGTTTGTCGTCATAAGTAGGGCCCTCAATAGTTATTTCTGATAGTGACAGCTTCTTCAATCCAATCTGACAAGTTTTCACTGATGTAACTATAAACCTTCTTGCTGTCTGTATATGGCGGATCATAGGCCTTAACAATACTCGACAGCTTTTTACCATCACGCTTCATGGTAAAATCTTCAAAGGGATTCTTCCCCTTGGTGGTTTGATTGCCATCTAAATCTTTCAAGTTATGAATGTAGATTCCCAAAACTCCCTTTCCGTCATTCCACGATTTTTCGATTTCGTAATTGATCCATTTTCTTCCAGCGGTTTCTTTGCCAATGAGCACCATGCAACAGGAGCGGCCGTTCAGTTGGTCGTCAATCCATTTCTGGATCGACTTTTCCCCTCCTTTTTTGACAGCCTCCCAGTCATTGTCTGATGCTGGCTTGTTGCCTTCGACCACGCCGATGTTTCTGATCTGCGAAGCTCTTGCATTATCTACTTTGTAATGGAAACTATAGAATACTCTTCGTGCCATTCCATTTTGCCCCTCCTTTTTATTTTTTTCTGCCCAACGCAAAAGCTAAGGGGCGCGGCGGTTTTTCACCGCGTCCCTCTTGAGCGCCATGTTAGGCAGCGACTTTTCCCTTACGTCTTCCGGAATCGCCACTCAAGGACTCCCGCTCGAGGACGATTTGCCTTGCGAGAAAAATTTTTGCAAGACTTTGATAAGGCACATCTTTTTTATTTGCGAGGGTTTTGAGTTCAACCAGTAAATCTTCTGGGAGACGAATAGAGATGGATTTGAGTGAGGGCTTCAGGTTAGGAAATGAACCCCTTTTGAACTTTTTTGAATCAAAATAATCCAAAGGGGAATGAGTAGCCCAAAATTCTCGCTCTTCGTCTTCATTCTTAAAATTCGGCATTTTCGTTTTCATTTTTTTCATAAAATTTCCTCTCCTTATTGTTCATGTCCCGTGCGGAGATGACTCTGAGTAGGTTGCCTCTCTTCGTAAATATCACCACAAGGAGACGACCTGAATCTGTCTTGCCAAATGCGGCCCATCGCTTTTCAGTAGCCGAGTGTCCCGAGTCCTCGAGAACAAGGAGTGGTTTATTGAAGAATACCTGCTCACACTCCCAGTTCTGAACGTTGTGTTTGACGAGGTTCTTATCGTTATTACCTCGGTCCCACTGGAAACCCACAAAACTGCCAAAAATATCTTCCATAATATGTTATTGTATATGACAGGAATATACATGTCAAGGCTTTTCTGAGGAATGGAGAGGGAAATTCGATATGCCTAACGTCATAGGTCAGCGGTGGCTGTAAGCCATCCGCTGGAGTGATTTGTTAGCCCAACATCTATAGTTCATCGCCAGGGATGGGCTTACGGCTTGGAACCTTAGCCAATATTTTCCTAAAATCCTTTTCTTTCGCTCTTCTGGCTCTGTTCTCCAAGTAGTCTTCCGTCATCAACGCAGAAATTTTCTCTGATACCGCCGATGAAATAAACTGGTTGATAGACACCCCTTCCTTTTTCGCAATTTCTCTAATATGACGATGAATGGATTCT
>Ga0315282_10017049_pt1 | contig 10536 bp, 7 predicted proteins | sample YL17G07_20_MG_FD_203693 | JGI IMG/M metagenome (GOLD analysis project Ga0315282, IMG submission 203693) | Sediment microbial communities from Yellowstone Lake, YNP, Wyoming, USA - YL17G07_20 | ecosystem: Environmental > Aquatic > Freshwater > Lake > Sediment | place: USA: Wyoming | collected... | reverse complement strand
CGGCATCCTGTGGGAGCTATGGAACGAGCCCAACATCGGGTTCTGGAAACCGCAGCCGAGTGTTGATGATTACATGGCGCTGGCGAAGGCGGTGTTCCCCGCGATTCGCAAGGCCGATCCCGGGGCAACCTGCGTCGCGCCGGCGACCTCGGGCATCCCGTTCAGCTTCATCGAGGAATGCTTCCGCCAGGGGCTCCTGGGCCTGGTTGACGCGGTGACGGTTCACCCGTACCGGCAGGCGCCACCGGAAACCGTTGCCGAGGATTACGCCCGCCTGCGTGAACTCATCGCCAAGTATCGGCCCGGCCGCCGCGACCTGCCGATCCTCTCAGGCGAGTGGGGCTACTCGTCGGTGTGGTCCGACTTCGACCCCGCGCGCCAGGGGCAGTACCTCCCGCGCCAGTTCCTGACGAACCTGAGCCAGGGCGTGCCGCTCTCGATCTGGTATGACTGGCACGACGACGGCCCGGATCCGCACGAAGCAGAGCATCACTTCGGCACCGTGACGCTCGACTACAAGCCGAAGCCTGCGTACCGCGCGATGGTGCGCTTAGTGCGCGCGCTGAAAGGCATGCGGTTCGTCAGGCGCCTGCCATCCGCGCCCGAGGATTACCTGTTGCTGTTCTCGGACAGCAGTCGCTCCACCATCGCGGCGTGGACGACCGGCCGGGATCATGAGATCGAGTTGGCGCCGGGGCCGAAGATCAAGGTGACGGGCGATCCGCGCTACGTGCGGGTGACCAAGAAGGCGCAGGCGGGGCTGAGGTAGGAGGAGGCGGAGCTGAGTTCGCGCGGTCAGGAGACCGCGCGCCCAGTCTGTCAATGTTACACTGACGGATCTCGCCCGGGGGACCTGTTCGACAAGCTCAGGACAAGCCGGGCTCCCACGGGTGCGCTAGCCCATCCGAAGTGTTCGTGAACATACCCTCGCGCGGTCAGGAGACCGCGCGCCCGGATGGTTGACCGAGCGCTACACCCTTATCGCCGTTGACTTCGACTGCTCCTCGATCTCCGCTGGGGTGACCTCCCGGCCGAGGCGGGTCGAGAGGTAAATGCCCTCGCTGATGCGCATCGTCGCCAGCGCCAACCCCGCCGTATCAATCAGCGGCACGCGGCCTTGCAGCGCCGCCACCCAGTGCGCCTGCGGGCTGTCATAGGCATCGGTATCGGGGATGCACTGGTGCCAGCGCCAGTTGGCGGATTCGAGGTCGAAGGTCGCATCCATCTCCATGTCGGTGACGGTACTGAAGTACCCGAAGGGGGATAACCGAATCCCGCCGCGCGACCCCACGAGCCTGCTGCCAACCCCCGGTTCCGCCAGATGCAGCGCCCAGCTCTCCTCCACCGACAGGGTGGCGCCGCCGGCCAGGCGCACGAACCCCACGCCCAACTCCTCGACGTCGTAGCTGCTGATGGCCTGTCGGTCGGGGTACATCGGGATCTCCTGGTGCGTGGCGCCGCTCACCGTCTCCACCGCCGGATTGCCGAGCAGGTAGAGCATCTGCGCGATGTGATACACCCCCATATCGAACAGCGCGCCGCCGGCCGCGACTGCCTGCTGCACGAACGAGCATGTGCCATAGCCATCAACGTAAGGCCGCCCGCGCCGTCGAAACCCGACGGATTTCGCATAGTAGAGCTTGCCCAGGTAGCCCTCCTGGATCAGCCGCAGCGCCGCCTTGGTCTCCATCCCGAACAGGCTGCCGAGTTGGATGCTGAGCATGCGACCGGTCTTGCGCGCGGCCTCCACCATTGCCTTGCCGTCAACATAGGCGCCGGCGATCGGCTTCTCGCAGTAGACATGTTTGCCCGCCTCCATGGCGGCGATGCTCACCGGCGCGTGGAGGTTGTTGTGCAGGCAGACGTCGACCGCCTCGATCTCCTCCATCGCGAGCAGGTCGCGGAAGTTGGTGAACGTCTTCGGGATGCCGTTCTCGGCTGCGACCTTGCGCGCCTCGGTCTCGTCAGTGTCCGCGACGGCGACCAGTTCCACCGGCAGCTTCTGGTACGCCGCGACGTGGCGCTTGCCGATCTGCCCGACGCCGATGATGCCGATCTTAACCTTCTCTGCCATTTCTCTCCTGTCTCCCTCTCTTTCTCGAATTGACGATGCCTCCCGCGGTCGGTTCAGGCGCGATTCCTCGGATGGTTTGGATTTTCCTCTTTGCGCGGGGTCTCGCATGCCGGTGGTGAGGCGTCGACGTGCCGACACGCCAGTGAGACGGGGGTTTCGTTCGTTCATGCGCGATCAGCGGGGAGGGGTGCTCGCCCCTGTGGCGCCTCTGGGCACCGCAGGCCGGCCCCAATGGTCTCAAGATGCGGCGGGAATGTGGAACACGTGTATGGCTTGCTTCGGCCCCCGCCGGATGCGGCGGACCGTTGCGGCCGTGTTTCGACGCACTGGAACCGGTTACGCCGTCACGTCGCAGCAAGGAATGACCTAATGCAACGAAGCACCATCCGCTGCCTGCTCGTGATAGTCGCGCTGTGGTGCGTCGCTGCGTTTGCGGCGGCGGCTACCGATCAGTCCCCCGAAATGCTGCTCTTCGAGCAGATCCCCACCGTGGTAACCGCTGCCCGCAAGGAGCAGCTCGCCACCCAGGCGCCGATGAGCATGACCGTGATCACGCGCGACGAGATCCGGGCCTCGGGCGCGATCACCATCCCCGACGTGCTGCGCATGGTGCCGGGGCTGGACGTGATGCAGCCGACGGCCACCGACTGGGAAGTCAACGCCCGCGGCCTCAACCAGAGCATGTCGAACAAGATGCTCGTCATGGTGGACGGCCGCGTGGTCTATCGTTACCTCTACGGCAACACCGTGTGGGCGACGCTTCCGGTGGTGCTCGAGGATATCGAACGCATCGAGGTCGTCCGCGGGCCGGGGTCATCGCTCTACGGCGCCAACGCCTTCTCGGGCGTCATCAACATCATCACCCGCTCGGTGCAGAGCGCTGCGGGAACCATGGTCTCCGGGGGCTGGGGCGATTACCACACCGGCCGTTGGGCGGCGATCAGCGCGGATCCGGAGGCGCGCATTCCATATAAGCTCTCGCTCGGCTCCGAGCAATACCACTCCTGGGAATCGCCCACGGAACGCTCCGGTTTCGGCGGCAAAGTCAACCTCCTGTTGGAGCCTCGTCTGCCTGGCCGCGCCGCATTGAACATCTGGGCCGGCGGCAGCGAGGGGCGCGCCGAGATACGGCTCAACGACACCACTAGCGACCCCCTCGTCTGGTCCGACCGCACGCGGTATCTGAACGTGCTCTACCAGCGCGAGCAGACCAGCCTGCGGCTGTCCTGGAATCACGACGTCGCTGACGTGATTCACTCGCAGTTCTCGGGCCTGGCCGACCATGCGACGAACAACGTGTGGGACTTCGAGGCCCAGAGCTCCGCCAGCGCGGGACGCCGCAACTCGCTGCTGTACGGCGGCAGCTTCCGGCACAACACTCTGAGCGGCCGTTTTCTCGATCAGCCGGAGCGGCGGCAAACAACCTGGTCACTGTATGCCCAGGATGAATGGCAGGCACGGCCGGGCACGACCGTGGTCGGCGGCGCCCGTCTCGATGACAATGAGTTGCTCGGCGCGGAGGTGAGCCCGCATCTCAGCGTGCTCCACGACCTCGGCCGCAACCAGGTGCTGCGCTTCTCGGCGGGACGCGCGTATCGCAGTCCGACCTTCCTCGAGGCCTACGCTCTGGTGCGTAGCCCGGTCGCGCCCGGGGCGGACTTCGTGCTTCACGGGAATGAAGACCTGCAGCCGGAGCGCATCACTGATTTCGAGTTGGAGTACCGCGCGCGGCCCCTGGGATCTCTGCACGTGTCGGCCGAGGTGTTCCACTATGATGCCGATCGCCTGATTCTGCCGGTGGTGATCGCCTACTTCCCGTCGCCGCCGTTCCCGCCCGGCGTCAACAGCGACTCGAAGTTCTTCAACGTCTACGACGCGCGCGCAACCGGCATGACGGCAAGCGCCGAGTTTCTGCTCGCCCCCAGCGTTTCGGGATTCGCCAACTATACCTATCAGGACCTCTGGCGTAAGGACACCGGCGCGCCGCTGCGCCAGTCGCCGCGCAACAAGTACAACATCGGCTTGCGCTACGCGGCGCCGTCCCGTCTGTCCGGCAGCCTGACGCTGGATCATGTGGGCCCTACGGTGTGGGACGGCGGCCGGGTGCCCGCCTACGACTTGCTCAACGGGCGCCTCGCTTACGTCTTCCCCGAGGATGACCTCGAACTCGCACTCTCGATCTTCAACCTCGGCAAACTGCGCCATACCGAGTTTGCGCGCGCCGAGGAACTGGACCGACGCGTCGTGGTGTCCGCCACGCATCACTTCTAATCAGAACCGATTGCGGCCGCCTTGCGGAAGCGGGCGGTGGCGCCGAGGATCACGGCCGCCGCGTCTGCCCTTGATCGCCGGCACTATACGCAGCACTGATGCGGGAATGTCAGCAACAATGACGAATCGTTTTCGGCTCTTCATCACCGCAATTGCGGCGGCAGCGTTCGGCGCGTCATTGACTTGGGCGAGCGCCGCGAGCGTCGCCATCGTCAAGAGTCGCGCGCTGCCGGCGTACGATGCCGCGCAGCAGGGGTTCGTGAGCATCCTCGGCAGCCAGGCGCGCCCGGCGTATTACGCGCTGACCGGAGATCCCGCGGTCACGCGCCGGGTCATGTCGCAGATCAAGAGCAGCGCGCCCGATCTGGTGCTCGCGCTGGGCACCGAGGCGGCCGATCAAGTCAAGGCAGCGTTGGGGGGCGTGCCAGCGGTGTTCGCTATGGTAGTGGATCCGGTGCAGAGCGGCCTGGTGAGCAACCTGTCGCGCCCCGGCGGCAGCATGACCGGAGTATCGCTGACCATCGCTCCTTCCCATACGCTCGATGTGGTCAGGCGCGCCCTGCCCGAGGTGAGGCGGATCGGCATCATCTATGATCCCGCCCAGAGCCAACGGGCGGTGCGCGAGATGACGGACGCCGCGCGCGCGGTCGGGCTCCAAGTCGTGACGCGCAGTGTGCGCTCGGCGTCCGAGGTGCCCCGCGCCGCGGAGGAGGTGCACAACTCGATCGATTGCCTCTACGCGCCCGTGGACGGCACCGTGTACAGCCCGCAGTCGGCGAAGTTCCTGCTCCTGTTCGCGCTGCGCAATGGCATCCCGGTCGTGGGGTTCTCGGCGAACCTGGTCGAGGCCGGCGCGCTGCTCGCCCTCTATCCCGATTATGCAGACGTCGGCCGCCAGGCAGGCTACCTCGCGCTGCGCGTCCTCGCCGGCGAGTCTCCGGGGAGCGTTGCGGTAGCGCCGCCACGGAAGGCTCTGCTCGCAATCAACCTGAGCGTCGAGCGCACCTTGGGGCTCAGCATACCGCAGTCCGTGCGCAAGGCCGCAGATCGAGTGTTCAAGTAGCGGCATGGGCACATGTCGCACCGCGCCGCGCGGCGCGAGGTGGGTGCATATGTGGGGAATGAGACAAGTGAGGGCCGTTAGCCTGGGCGTGAGCGCGCAGTTCGCGATTCTCGCCGCGCTGCTGCTGGTGCTGACCGCGAGCATGCTCGGCGTATTCTTCGTGCACGAGCAGTCGCGTCAGATCCGCGAGAGCCTCAAAGCGCGCGGCCTGTCTCTGGCCAAGAACGCCGCCTATCACAGCGAGTACGGCATTCTCATCGGCTCCAAGGAGATGCTCGATAATCTCCTGACCGGCATGATCACGGAGCCCGATGTCGCTTACTCCCTGGTTCAGGATGCGCAGGGCAACGTGCTGGCGAGCTCGGGCGTGCGCCTCGATGAGGCGATGATTGGCGGCCCTGTCGGCTCTGCGGCGTTGAGCGCCGCCGAACCGATCGCCCAGAACCACCAGCTGGGATCGGGCGCGCTCGTGCTCGACATTGCCGCGCCCGTGCGCACTGCCGCCGGCGAGATGCCCGGGCTGGAGTCATCGCTGCTGCTCGAGACCAAGCCGACGGTCCCGCCCAACGCCGCACCTGAGAAGTCGAAGCGCATCGGTACCGTTCGTGTCGGAATGTCGCTCGACCGCGCCAACGCCACCATCGCCCAGGCCGCCCGCACCACGGCGCTCCTCACCGGCGTCGTCATTCTGTGCGCCGTGGTCTTGATCTTCCTGCTCGGGCGCGGCGTGACCAGACCGCTGCACGACCTGGTCGGGGCGGCGCAGCGGGTGGCGCAGGGCGACCTCACGCTCGGGATCGACGAGCGCAGGCGCGACGAGATCGGCCAGCTCGCCAGCGCGTTCAACCAAATGGTGCACAGCCTGCGCGCGCTCATCAAGCATCTCCAAGACGGCATCATTGAGGTCAGCGCGGCCTCCAGCGACATCGAAGGCCTCGCCGAGCAGCAGACCGCGGGCTCGGTCGAGCAGGCGGTTTCGGTGGAGGAGATCACGTCATCGTTGGAGGAGCTCGCGATATCGGCGGGGGGGATCGCCGACCGCTCGGAGTCGGTCGTCGCCATCGCGGAAGAGACCGTCGCCGCCGCCACCGGCGGCCAGCGCACCGTTTCCGCCGCGCTCGAAGGAATGGACCGCATCAGGAACACGGTGCAGAACATCGCACAGACGACGGTGCGCCTCGGCGATCGCTCCAAGAAGATCGGCGACGTCCTCGACATCATCCAGGAGATCGCATCGGAGACGCACCTGCTGGCGGTGAATGCCGCCATCGAGAGCGCAGCGGCGGGCGAGCACGGGCGCCGCTTCTCCGTGGTCGCCGGTGAGGTGCGGCGGCTGGCGGAGCGTTCGCGCGCGTCGGCGGAGGAGATCGCCGCGCTCGTCACCGAGATTCAGGCCGCGATCAGCGCGTCGGTCATGGCCACCGAAGACGGAACCAAGGAAGTCGAGACGGGGGTCGGCCTTGCGCGCGGGGTCGAGAAGGCGCTGCAAGAGATCCTCGAGATGATCGAGAAGACGACCCAGACCGCCAAGGAGATCTCATTCGCCACCCAGCAACAGCGGGCTGCGAGCGACCAGGTCGTGGCCGTCATCCGCGGCATCGCCGACAATGCGCGCGAGGCCGCCGAGGGCATGAAGCAGGCCTCGATCCTGGTTGCCCAACTCACCACCCTCGCCGCGGGCTTCAAGGAGGAGGCCGCGCGCTTCGTGTTCCGAGAGCCTCATGCAGGAACCAGCCAAAGGCTTGTTGAAGAGGCCAGCTAAGTTCAACCCAACCTGCAGGAGGTGCATCATGTTCGTGCGTCGCATGACGCTCTTATTGACCACGCTGTTCGCGTCCGCCATCCTCGCCCCGACGCTCCTGGCAGCGGCCCCCAAGCCGGCCGCGAAGAAGGTCGACGACGTGTTCACTCCCACCCACATCAAGCGCGCCGTCGTCACGTTCCAGGAACTGAAGGGCATGATGGTCACCGTCCGCCAGGCCGACGGCTCACCCCTCACCGTCGTCGCTATGAACCCGAAGCTTGTGCTGCTGAAGAACCAGCGAGTCGGCAAGCCGGGTGACTTCAAGAAGGGCGACAAGATCATCATCTACTACAACGTCCCCGCCAATCCTAAGGATATGAAGGTGCTGTGGGCGTTCATGGACCCCGGTTCCGAGGTCGTTCTCGCGGAACTGCGTGCGAAGCCCGTCGCGACGACCTTCAAGTCCTTCGATGCCGCCTTGCGCAAGATCACGGTGCAGACCAGCGGCCGCGCCGCCACCTACACCATGGTCGCGCCGCCGATGGCCGTCCGCGAGATGGACGGCGCAACCCTGGGTAGGCCCGACACCAAGGAGAAGAGGGGCTACGCTCCGGGCGACAAGCTGCTCCTGGTCATGACCGCGAATCGTAAGCAGGTACGGCTGGCCATGGATCAGTTCAGCTACGATCGTTTCAATTCCGGCCTCAAGAAGTTCCCGATCCCGCCGATGTCCAAGATCGGTAAGTAGCCCTGCCGACGCGACGCCGTGGTCGCGACGCGATCGCAGCCCCGCGACATCGCGCCTGAAACTGCGCGCAGCCTGTGCCCGGTGCAGGCTGCGCGCTCTCACACCTGCTTCGTCGGGAGTCGCCGCCCGCCCGTCGTACGGCGTCATCTCCACGCAGTTGCCGCAGCAGCCCTGGGCTGGAGTGTGAGGAGGGCGGCGGCTACCGCTTTCCCCCGCCCATTGCTTGGCTGCTGCGCATCCGCCGCAGCAGCCCCGCGCGCGAAAGTGAACCCGGTGGGGCTACCGCTTCCCCCCGCCCATTGCTTGGCTGCTGCGCAGTCGGCGCAGCAGCCCCAGGTTGCGCGTGTCCCAGCCGTCCTCCTTCGGCGTCTCAATCACTCCCGGCACCTCCGCTAGCCGAGGGTCGCGCATCAACGCCAGAAATCCCTCGCGTCCGATCGTCCCTTTGCCGATATGCGTGTGGGCGTCGCGGCGCGAGCCCACGGGGTGCTTCGCATCATTGAGATGCATCGCGCCGAGCCGCGACAGACCCACGATGCGATCGAAATCCCCGAGCACTCGCTTCACCGAATCGGCGCTCATATCATAGCCGGCGACGTGCAGGTGGCAGGTATCGAGGCAGATGCCGAGGTTCGGTTGATCCCCTGCCTCTGCGAGTGTTGCCGCCATATCCTCGAAGCGCCAGTTCATGCCGCTGCCCGAGCCGGTGGTGTTTTCGATAAGCACCCGCATGCCCCCGCCCGCGATCTGGGACAGCTCCCGAAGGCCTCGCGCCAGCGCCCGCCTGCCCTGCTTCTCGCCTGAACCCTTGTGATAGCCGCCGGGGATGATGAACCGATCCACCCCCAGCGCCAGCCCGCGGCGCATCGCCGCGGAGGCGGAGTCAAGCGATCGGCGCCACAGCTCCGGGTCCGGCGACGCAAGGTTGACGAGATAGGAGGAATGGCCCATGACCGGGGAGATGCCGTGGGCTGCAAGGGCGCGCCGCCATTCGTTGAGAACGCTCTCCTCGTCGGCCGGCGACGGCGCCCATCCGCGCGGGTTAGAGAGGAAGATCTGAATGCACTCGCAGCGCAGCCGGACCGCCTCCGCCGCGGTCCACCGCAAGCCTCGGCTGATGCCGATGTGCGCGCCCAGCTTCATGCAACTCCGTGGCGCGCGGGGTAGGGGCAGAGGCGGGCGACGTTGAGGACGCAGCGCGGACATTCGGGGCGCGGCGCCCTGCACACCCGGCGGCCGTGCGTGACCAGGTTGAGGTGCATCGCGTGACGTCGCTCGGGCGGGATCAGCGCCGCGAGTTCCGCATGTGCCCGATCGGCGGTGGTCTTGGGTCCCACCAGCTCGAGCCGCTTGGCAACCCGCAACACGTGCGTGTCGACCGGGAACGCCGGCCGCTCGAGCGCGAAAAGCAGAACGCAGTTCGCGGTCTTCAGCCCCACCCCCTCGAGCGAGAGCAGGTAGTCAATCGCCTCCTCGTCTCTCATCCGCGACAGGAAAGCCAGGCTCAGCCTGCCGCGCTCCTCGCGGATGCGGCGCAGGATGCGCTTGATGCGCGGCGCCTTGATCCGCGCCAGCCCGCCCGGGCGGATGGCCGCCGCGATGCTTCGCACCTCCGCGTTGGCGACGTCATCCCATGATCGAAAGCGCTGCTTGAGGCGCGAGAACGCCAGCGAGCTGTTGACGTCGCTCGTGTTCTGCGAGAGGATGGTGCCGATGAGCACATCGAGGGGATTACCGCGATGGGAATGCCGGCGCCCGTACTCGCGCTCCAGGGCGTCGGCGATGGCGATGACGCGGCGGCGGAGGGCCGCGGGGCGCAGTTTCATCTGCCGCGGATCCCCCTTCGCTGAAGCTACGGGGGACAAGTCATCGCGGATGGGCGCGGATGGTTCTGAAGACGTGCGTGGCATTACAGTTCAGGATACGGGGAAGTGCAGGGCGTGCCCGTTTATCCCGAGCATCGCCGAGGGGCCCAACCCGCCGAGGCCGTTTCCACCCGCTCTCATCGGCGTTCATCTGTGTTTATCCGCGGCTAACCCATCCGGCATTAATCGCCAATCACGATCGTCTGGTCGCGCCGCGGGCCGGTGCGCACCATGCACAGCTTCGCGCCCATGATCTCGGCCAGGCGATCGACGTACGCGCGCGCCGCCGCCGGCAGGTCAGCCGCGGACTTCGCCTCGGTCGTGTCCTTGCGCCAGCCGCGCATCTCCTCGTATACCGGCTCGCAGCGCGCCAACTCGTCGAGCGAATTCGGGCAGTCATCGCGCCGCTCGCCGTCGCAGCGGTAGGTCATGCAGATGGGTATGGTGTCGAACTGGTCGAGGACATCGAGGTGGGTCACCGCGAGCCGCTCGATGCCGTTGAGCATCGCCGACTTGCGCGCGACCACGGCGTCGAACCAGCCGATGCGGCGCGGCCGCCCCGTGGTGCTGCCGAACTCGCGGCCTTGCGTGCGGAACTTCTCCGCCAGGTCCGGCTCGCATTCGGTCGGGAACGGCCCGGAGCCGACGCGTGTGGTGTACGCCTTGACGACGCCGACGATGGTGTCGAGACGCTTGGGCGGAACGCCCGCGCCGACGCCGGCCGCGGCGGCGGTGGGATTGGAACTGGTGACGTAGGGATAGGTGCCGAAG
>Ga0315282_10017048_pt1 | contig 10536 bp, 8 predicted proteins | sample YL17G07_20_MG_FD_203693 | JGI IMG/M metagenome (GOLD analysis project Ga0315282, IMG submission 203693) | Sediment microbial communities from Yellowstone Lake, YNP, Wyoming, USA - YL17G07_20 | ecosystem: Environmental > Aquatic > Freshwater > Lake > Sediment | place: USA: Wyoming | collected... | reverse complement strand
GAGATGCCGGAAGCGTCTCTCCGCACGAAACCGGCCCCCTCCGGCCGGAAAGGCGAACTATACAGTATGATCGTCAATATAGCAACTACTTACCCACAGCAATCGTCTGCGCCGCGTGGCCGACGTTCTGGGCCTCGTCGGTGGTGCGGACGGCCAGCCGGTGCGGGCCGGGCACGAGTTTGTGGATCGTGAAACGGAATTCCTTCTGCCGACCGTCGAACAGCCCGTCGGCCGGCGCGAGCGTCCGCCAGTCGGTCGCCGAATCGATCGTGTAGGCGGCCTCGGTCAGGCGGCTGGTCGCATCGCGGGCGGTAAACCTGACCTCGACCTCGCCGCCGGGATGGATCTGGACCCGGAGGTTCTCGATCACGGGGGCGGTGTTGTCGACGAGGATGGGGTCGCTGACCTTCTCGGCCTCCAGCGCGGTCTCGGGCGGGTTGTCCGCCCGGTCGCTGGCCACCACCTTGATCTCATACCAGCCGTCGGCCACGGTGCTCGTGTCCCAGGCGTACTGCGGCTGGGAAAGATCGGTATCCAGCGGGATCCAGTTGGGCTCCCCCTGGCCGCGGAAGGAGATGCTGAAGCGCAGCGTATCCTGATTCGGGTCCTGGGCCTGCCATTGGATCATGCGGACAGGTTGGGCCCCCTCGGGTGGGGGTGGGGTCGGCGGGGGAGGCTGCTGGGGCAACTGGCCGGCCGGGCGGGGCTTCGGCTTCGTGGCCTGGCGGAACCGCTCGATCGCCTGGGCGCGGGCGGCCTGGTCGGGCGTCGGCGCCTCGCCGATGGAGAGGATCTTCGGCGGCTCGTTGACCCGCAGGTACGCCGCCTCGTACTGCTCGAGGACCGGCGTGACGCCGTCGCCGCGGCCCCGCATCGTCACGCGGAACTGGATGAACCGGGCCGGCGGGCTCTCGACGCGGGCGGGCGATTTCGCCGCGCCCTTCGACCAGTCGGACCACATGCCCTTGTCGGGGTCGCGGACGTTGCCGGTGCGCGTGGCGATCCGGACCTCCGTACCGTCGGGCGTCTGGCCCCGCCACTCCAGGGCGCCCCAGTGCGCCGAGCCGCCGGCGTCGTACGCCTGGCTCGTGTAGGTTCCCTCCTTGGCGTGACCATTTGAAAGGGTATAGATACGTCCTGGGCCGGCGGACCCGACGACGACCCGGCCGTCGCGGGTCACCAGCAGCGCCATGACCTGCTTGGGATCGATGCTGGCAACACAGGCCTGCTCCTCGTCCGTCTGACAGCCGACCTCGTGGACGCGGGCGCTCTTGCCGGTGCCGACGAGCAACCGTCCGCCGGAGACCGCCAGGGCGAGGACCATGGCGTCGCGCGGCTCGAAGACGCGCGTGGCGATCCCTTCGGGCGTGATACGATAGACGGCCGCGGCCGGGGCAGGCGCTCCCATGCCCGGCCGCTTGGCGGCCGAGGGCCGCGCGGCCTGGAGCGACTCGGAGAGTTTGGCCGCCAGGGCCTGGGCGGCGCTCGCGGGCGCGGGCTCGGGCGGCTTGCCGGCGCCTTCATCGGGCCTGGGCGTCTCGGCGGGGGGGGCCGACGTGTCCTTGGGCGCTTCCTTGGGTGTTTCCTTTGCCGCGTCCTTCGGCTCGGCCGTCGAGAACGGGCCGCCGGTCGGCGGGGCCGGGCTGGGAACTGAAATCCTGGCAGGCGGCTCGGACGGTATCTCCACTCCCCCGGCGCGGCCGGCGCCGCCGCCGGAGGTCCCGACGTAGAGGTTGCCGGCGGGGTCGAGGGCAAGGCTCGTGACCTCGGCCTCCTCCGCATCGTAGAAGATGAACGACTTCTTGTCGGCCCAGCGATAGACGACCGCCTCGCCGTCGGTGCCGGCGTAGAGCGTGCCGTCGGGCGCCGCCAGAACGCACAGGACGTGATTGTTCTCGGAGTTGATCAGGACTTCGCTCTTCTTGTCCGGGGTAATGCGCAGGAGTTTGCCTTTGTCGCCGGTGGCGGCGGCCAGGGCCCCGTCTTTCATCCAGGCAAGGTCCCAGACGTACTTGACGTCATCGGCCTCGAAGAAGACCTCGGCCTTGGGCTCGCCCTTGGCCTGCGGGGTGATGCGCCAGATGCGTCCTTTCGCGCCGCCCGAGCCGACGTAGAGTTCGCCGCCCTTCGCCACGATGCACGAGAAGAGGAACTTGTCGGGGAGCGTGGCGAAGAGGTCGGCCTTCTTGTCCTTGAGGCGGTAGATGCGTCCGGCGCCGCCGGTCACGGCGTAGACGGTGCCGTCGGCGGCTTCGGCCAGGTGGGCGACGTAATCGACGCCTTCGGTCTGCGTGAGCAGGTCGTCGAGCGCCCGGCCGAGGCGAAGCGTGCCGAGACTGGTCCACACGATGCCCTCGGCGTGGCCCTGGGAGAACTGGTCCTCGCTGGTCTCCAGGAAAACCTGGGTCTTGCCTGTGGCGACGGCCGCCGAGATCGCCAGTGCGGCCCCGGCCACCAGGACCAATCCCATCAACCGATGTCTCATCGCTGCCTCCAGACGAAAGCCCTGCGCCTCGTCACGGCGCGGGGGCAAACCGATTGACCGTGAATTCCACGTCGCCCGAGCCCTGAAGGACGTACGGCATGGGGCGCATCGTGACCCGCGGCGTGCGGACGCCGGTGACCTGCCGCCGGGCCGACCCGGACAGGATGGTCCGCATCGAGCCGGGCAGGTTGGGGAGTTCGTCGGTGCCGATGGCGATGCCCTCACCGGGGGCGTCGAGCCGGATGAAGAGTTGGTCGCGCCGCTCGCTGCGGCGCATCAGGCCGACCAGGCCGTCGATGTCATCCGGACGGAACCGCGCCGGGGCCTCGCGCATCTCCTGCCGCAGGGCATCGTCCGCGCCGCACAGGCTCAGCCGGCACGGGCCGTCGGGATAATCCGCGGGAACGGCCACCTCGACCTTGAGCCACTCGGGCGCGGCCCGCCACGGACGGACCTTCACCTCGACGGGCAGGGACTCGCCGGGCCGGACGGTATTGCGGAGTGCCCGGACCTCCTGGATTTCGGCCAGGCGCGAGACGACCTCGACGGTCACCTGGACGTCGACGGACTCGACCTTCAGCGCGCGGAAGGGATTCTCCATCAGGAGGCCCACCAGGGAGCGAACCTGGTTCTCGACGAAGTTGTCGGCGTTGGGAGAAACCGCCAGGTTCTCGCGCACAATGGGATCGTATCCCACGGGCTTGACGCGGATGCGATAAGAGACCGTGTGGTCCTGGGGCAACTCGGATGTGGCGGTCAGCCCGCCCCCGGCCGCCGCGGCCGCCAGGATCGGCGACAGCCGCCGGTGATGGACCATCTCGCACGCGTACGTGCGATCGGGCGCCTTGCCGGGGCCGATCACCGTCACGTGGATCGGCACCATGGGCGTGGGCTCTTGGGCGAGGCGTCCGAGGATGGCGGTCTCTTCATCCCACACGACGTGCCCGACCTCGCGGGCCGGCGCACCGAGGCGGAAGGAGTTCATCAGCGAGGGCACGACGACGTGGGCGATGCCCGCGGCGAGCGGATAGTTCGCTTCGCCGGCGCCGAGCATGGCGTGGCCGAAGCCGTAGAGGCGGTCGCCGACGATCTCGGTGATGGTCCCCATGGCGGCGACCTGGATGTCGCCGCGTAACAGGGTGACGGCCAGGGGCGCCCCGGCTTCGAGTCTCGCCACCGGGGGGAGTTTGTGGTCCGCCGCGCCGCCCTGCATCGGCACCATGCCGAACGACGCGAGGTCCTGGCGCAAGCGCTCGATGGCCCGGGAGGGAAGACCGGAGACCATCAACGGCGTCCGGATGGGCTGCATGTCGCAGGAGTCGCGGCCGCGGATGTCGGCCAGGCCGAGCGCCGCCACGGGCACGGATGGCAGGCTCGGGTCCGGCGCGCGGCCGGCCTCGGCCACGTGGGCCGGAGTCCAGGGAAACGCGTCGGTCACCCGCAGCATCTGTTCGATGGGCTGAACGCCGGCCAGCGGCAACTTGCCCCAGGGAAAGGCATAGGCCACGGCACCGATGAGCCGGCCCTTGATGTAAACGGGCGACCCGCTCATGCCCGCGACGACGCCGCTCTCGTCCAATCCTGCGCCGCTGCACCGGATGACGATCAGGTCGCGTTTCGGGCCGAAGTTCTTGAGGATCGCCAGGACCTTGACCTGGAACTCGACGATGTTCGACCCTTCCAGCGTGGTCTTGCCAACGCCGGTCATTCCCGGCTCGATCTCCGAGAGCGGCATATAGCGCTGAAGGTCGAGCGCCTGGGCGCCGGCCACGGCGGCGAACGCAAGAACCAGCCCCAGAGTAAGGCAAACCGTAAGCGCGCGCATAAACTGAAATCCCTCGCAAGGCATCCGTCGGCGGGCAACCGTAGGACTTTATACACATCCGCAGCGCCGGGCAAGGATAAAACCCGGCGGACGGCGTGAAACATGAAGATCGTTGATCGGAGCGGCCTGGCCGACGCGAAAACGGGGACGGCGGACTGCTCCGCCCATCACGCGCGGCGGGAGTCACCGCCCGAGGATTCGAGCGCCAATAGGCGGCGCTTCAGGTCAAGTCCGCCGCCGTACCCGCCGAGGCCCCCGCCGCTCGCCACCACGCGGTGGCACGGGATCACCAGCGGCACGGGGTTGCCGGCCATCGCCTGGCCGACGGCCCGTGCAGCACGAGGGCGGCCGACACGCGCGGCCAGTTGGCCGTAGGTCACGGTCCTCCCATAAGGAATCTCCCCGCAGGCCAGCAGCACTTGCCGGTGGAACGGCGGCACGCCTTCGAGGTCCACAGGCACAGTGAACTCGCGGCGCCGGCCCTCGAGGTACTCCAGGATTTCCCGTCGGGCGAGGGCCGCGTGGGCCTTGGCGGCAGGGCCACAGGGAGCCCCGCGCCCGGCCTCCTCCCCGCGGGCCTGCCGCGGAAGGACCACGCGCACGAGTCCCTTGGCCGTCGCCGCCGCTGCCATGCGCCCCCAGGGCGTCGGGAACCAGACGAGGGACGGACGGGCGGCGGTCGGCGCGCGCGTCACGGAACGCCCTCTCTCAGCCGGAGACCGCCCGGCCCCTTCGAACCCATTCGACCGTGTCTCCCCCGTCCGGGGCGGGCATCACAAACCCCGAAGCCCAACTCAGAAACCCGTGCGCCGGCAGAACGTGATCTGGAGCGGCTTGGTGGAGGCATAGTAGTCCTTCATCTCATCCAATCGGATAAACATCCACGGGTTGGACGGCCTATTGCCGTTCTTCGAGTACAGGATGTCGTCGGCGATGTAGACGGCGGCATGGATGATCGTGCCATCGTCGCGCGCAAACAGCACCACATCGCCGAGTTCGTAGTCGCTGTAAACGCGGTAGAACTCGTTCTTGAGGGTCTCCGTGACCACCTCCTTGTTCGTATACCGCTCGTCGGGCTGCTCGCTGAAGAAGTTCAAGGCCGTCCAATAGCAGTCGTGCCAGGGGGCATTGGCATCCACCGAGGGGGACGGATAGGTATAGATCCGCCGCCGCGCAAAGGGCGGCAGCAGGTGGGTGACGTCGATCGTGTTGGTGCCGGGCAACTGGGCCAGCGACTCCAGAATCGGCCGGACATCCTTGGCCCGCCCGCCCCGGGCCCAATAGTTCGCCAGGGCGTCGACGTCGGTTCTCTCGCTGATGCGGAGCCTCACCAGCATCGTCGCCTCGCGCGAGAGCGTCTTCAGGAGGCGCGCCCGTTCCTCCGAAGCCGGCAACTTCGGCAGGACGAGACGCAAGTCAGAGAAAAACAGGAGCAAGCCGTTCCTGTAGATGAGCGGCCGGACCATCTCGACGGTCGCCGGCGCCAGGCCCCCGCCGCCGAGCCACTGGTCGGCGGACTCACCGCAGAACCGAAACGCGTTAACCTGGTCCTTGTTGAGTTCGTTGTCCTTCAAGAGACTGTAGATCCCGGCCCGCGCCTTGGAACTCAGGCCGCGGATAAGATCCTCCGGCGGATCGATCACAAGGCCGTTGATCGCCGGCATAGGCTGCGCCACGGCCAGGACTTCCGCGCGCTGGGTCTCCGTCAGGTCCACGCTGGCGAGGAAATGCTCCAACTGGCCGCGATCGGTGTTCGGGAAATGCCACTGGTTCCCGAAGGTGCCCGGCAGCACCTCCTTGATGAATCCCGTCGGCGGCGCGATGATGATGCGCGTATACTCCAGGTCGCCCCACGGACCCGCTTTGGCCCTGATACTCCCCGAAGACGTCAGCGGCGAGGCGAACGTGGAGCCCAGGCTGCCGGCCCCCTTCGAGGGTTTGTAGAGCCTCATGAGCACCGCCACCATCACCCAAGGAACAAGCAAGAGGACCACCAGCACCGCCACCCATCCGCGCGAGACAACCAGATGAAGGGCGCGCGGTCCCTCGGCAGGCTGGTCCGCAGACCCATTCCGGCCGCCATTACGCATGTCGATTCTCCGCTGCGGCAACGGTCGTCAGGCCCCGCTTATCATACGCCTGAAGAACACCCGGAAACAGCCGCACCTGCGTCCGTCTCCTTCCGTCACGCCCGCCCAGACGTTGAACCCGCCACGCCGGCCCTGGTTATGGGCTCCTGCGCCGGTCCGCATGTCTATCCCGGTCATCCCGGAGCACCTTCGGCGCCGCCGGGGCCGTACGGAACACGAGCGCGCAGGTAAACGGGATTGGTGTACACCCACGGCTGTCCGTCCAGGCGGGCCTCGGCACGGTAGACGCCCGGCTCCTCGGCGCGGTACTCCAGGTCCGCGGCCGTGGCCTCCGCGACCGGCAGGCCGTTCCGCCGAAGCGTCAACGGGGCGGCGAGCGGCGAGTGGACCCGCAGGACAGCCGGGCCGCGCCAGGGCCGCTCGTCGCCCATGTGGAGCGTTTCCCCGCTGCAATCGGCCGTAAAACGAAAGCCCCGCGCGTCGGCCAGCATGTCGAGCGCCAGAAACGCCCGACCCTCACAGAGAACGTCGGAAAGCAGTCGCACGTCGTCGGCCGTACCCGTCCACTCTTCCGAAAGGACGTGGGTCCGAAGCGTCCGGAACCCCTCCTCGTACGAAAGCATCCGCATGCCGGCCAGCGGAACGGCGACGGCGTGATTGTCGAGCGACCCAACGGCCGCGAACCGACGCTCCTGCGTGATGCGGTCCCAATGGGCCATCGTGTCGGGGTGAGGCCCACGGACATGGCGGCGCCACGTGTACAGGAACGTCGGGATGCGCCAGGGCGTCAGGCCGCTACAGATGTCGTGCATGAAGGACCAGAGTTCGACGCCGGTGAAACCGGGCACTTCCCAGTCCAGAAGTTCGCCGGCCTTGAGGGAATAACCCATGATGTGGGCGGGATGGGCGTGGGCGACGAAGGCCGCGGCCCCCTGGTTCTGGAGGTCAAAGAGGACGCGCCGGAGCGGCTTGAACCGGAGTCCCGCCACATCCCCGCCGCCCAGGGCCACCACGTGGCTGCGCCCCCGGCAGGTGATCTCGACGCCGGTCACCAGGAGGACGCCGTCGCGCCAGCCCTGCCAGAGGTCATCCCGCGGCCGGAGGGTATCGTGGTCCGTCACGACGACGAAGTCGATGCCGGCCCGCCGCGCGCCGGCCGTGACGTCGCGAAGCGTGCCGCTGCCGTCGCTATAGCACGTATGCAAATGAATCGCGCCGACATACTCACGCATCGGCCGGCCCCGCTTCCATTTCCTCGCGCATGTGAGTGGCCGAGACCTCCGTCCGCCGAACCAGGTAGAAGAAGGCGCCCGGCAGGCTGGCCAGCATCTGGACCACCCGGTACGCGAGCATCATCGCCAGGGCCAGCGTGGCCCCCCCGACCGCCCCCATCCCGGCTTCCCCGCCCAGGACGGCCGGCGTGAAGAGCCTCTGGGCCAGCGTCTCCGCCACGCCAAAGCCTCCCGGCACGGGAACCGCCGACCAGCCGATCCAGATGACCGGCATGGTCAGGAAGTAGTGGTACCACGCGGCACGGCTTCCGAGGCCGGTCGCCACCCACCACATGGCCAGGACCGCCACGGCCTGGGTTCCCCAACTGTAGACCATCGCCTGCGCCACCTTGGCCTTGTGATAGCGGTACACGAAGGCGGCATTGGAGACGCGAGACACGATGGAATAGAGAGGAAGTTTGGCGAGCAGCGGGCCGGCGCCGATGATCCGCCGCAACCGGCGACTGTAGAAGACGCATCCGCCCGCGATCGCCGCCGCCAGGAACGACGCCACGAGGACCTGGGCGATGCGGACCCGCTCGTCGCCGAGGCTGACGGTGACCGCTGCCCCGCCGAGCATGCACATGGCCACCAGTCCGATGATGCGGTCGAGGAAGACGACCGTCACGGCCTCGGTTTTCTGCTGGGTCTGCCGGGCGATGTAATAGGCCTTGACAAGATCCCCGCCCGTGGCGCCGGGCATCCAGTTGTTGAAGAACCATCCGATGTACGTCAGCCGCAGGCTCTCCAGAAACGAAATGTGAATCCCCTGTACGCCGAGGAGCAGGCGCCAGCGGACGGCGCTGATGGGCGTCTGGAACATCATGACGGCCACGGCGGCGAGGGCCCAGCCCCAGTGGTCCCCGAGCCGCCGGATGATGCCCAGAATGCCCGTGATGCGGATGGGCCCCTCGGGCCGCTCGTCGGACCAGAACTCGCTGGGCCGGATCAGCCGCTCACCCCCCTCGGGCGTCCGCACGACCACGCCCTCCGGCGTATCTCGAAGGACACGCATCGGCTCGGCCCCCGGCTCCGGGCGGACCGCATCGTGCAAGGTCGTCTGGCTGAGCACATAGGCCACCAGGCCGCCCGCGACCAGCACTCGGACGATGTGCCAGATGACCTTCTTGTGGCTGTCTCTCACGTGATCCTGGCCTTCGCTACCGGATCTCGAAGATCACACGGGGCGCGGAACCGTCCTCGCCCGGCGTGCCTCGAGCCGCTCGACAAACGCCTCCAGGCGCGTGCGGCTCTGACCGGCGAGCCCGGCCGGTCGAACTCCAAGGTTAATATCGGCAAATCCAGCGCCTCTCGCATCAGCCGATCCTGGATGTGCCGGAAACAGAAACTCTGCACGTAATGGATCAAACCGTCCAGCCGCCTCTCGCGAACCGCCGATTGTATATCGGCGATGCGGCCGCCGATGCCGTAAGGATACGTGTACGCCAGGTACTGTTCAACGAGATCGGAGGCCGGGCGGCCGCCGGGAAGCGGCGGCATGCTGAACTGCCGCTGAAACTCGTTGAAGACCACCCGCGCGCCCAGCCCCTCCATGAATCCGTATAGACCGCTGCAAATCGGCGGAATACCGATGTACCCGATCCGGTGCCGCATGGGGGCAGGCGGGCGAGCGCGGGCCTCGGCCGCGAACGTCTCGGCCGAGCGCGCATAAGCATCCGGGTCGCCCGCGAAGTCACTCGACCCGATGAGCCACAGGTGGTTCTCCTCGCCCGTGACGCGGGCGTCCTGCCAGGTAAGGCGGTCGATCTCGGCGAGCGTCGCCCGTAGCGCCGCGAGGCGCTCGCGGTCGCGCTCCGCAGCCTGAAGTGTCGTACCGAGGCGGGCAGCGAGGGCACCCATCGCGGCGCCCAGCGCCTCACGGTCCTTCGGATACGGGTAGTTGAAATCGATGACCTCGGCGCCCTCGGAGGCGAGGATCTCCATCAGGGCGTGCGTGTTCGAGCAATCGCCCTGCGCCACGCCGATCACGCGCCGGACGCCCAGCCGCCGGACCGTCGAATAGATCCCCTTGATCCAGGCGCAGGAGTTGATGGGAAATCCGTGATGTTCGGCCTCGGCAACGAGGGCTGCCGGATCGGGCGAGGTGATGAACACATTATTCAGGTCAAGCGGCCGCGCCCCCGCCGCCAGCAGAACTTCCACCGGCACGGTGGCCGTGAGGCCGATCGTGTTCGCATCCATGGGGCGCAACAGCCACTCCCGGTCGAAGGACGATGCCCGCCGCTCCTGCTCGACCCCGGCCGGCGCAACCCGATTCCCCAGGGCGCGATTGCACGGAGCCCGCCCGCATCAGGGCTTCGGCCGCAGCAGGAGATCGGCGTACAGGGCGGCCGTCCAACCGTAATCGGCGACCACCGGGTATCCGGCGCCGGGGGCCGGCCGCCCTTTGCGGTCCAGGTTGGCGGGCGGCGCCTGGCCGTCGCAATCGTAGAACTCGTAGAGGCACCCGGTCTGGCCGTACCACTTGGCGATTGAGCCGAGCGTTTTCTCCCTCAGGTCGGCCGCCTCCGCGTCGTAGCCGTACCGCTGGAGGCCGCGGACGAGAAGATAGTTGATGTTGATCCACGTCGGCCCCTGCCACATGTCCTTCTTGTACTTCGGGTCATCGCGGGCGACGCTCGGCACGGGCATCGCCGTCGAGAACTTCTTGCCGACGAGGTGCTCCTTGAGTTTCGCCGCCTGCTCGCGCGTGGCAACGCCCGACCAGAGCGGCAGCAGGCCGGCGAAGGTCCAGACGTCGATCCACTCGCCGCCGGGACCCTTGCGGTCGAAGAAGAACCCGCGCTCGCCGTGCCACAACTGCTTCCGCGCGGCCTCCGCAATCGCGTCGCCGCGCTGGCCCCA
>Ga0315282_10017047_pt1 | contig 10536 bp, 8 predicted proteins | sample YL17G07_20_MG_FD_203693 | JGI IMG/M metagenome (GOLD analysis project Ga0315282, IMG submission 203693) | Sediment microbial communities from Yellowstone Lake, YNP, Wyoming, USA - YL17G07_20 | ecosystem: Environmental > Aquatic > Freshwater > Lake > Sediment | place: USA: Wyoming | collected... | reverse complement strand
CGCTCGGCAGGCGGAACGTGATCTTGCACATCGTGCCCCGGCCGCCGGCCAGGACGCTGCGGTAGGCCTGGCGCTGCGTGGCGCGCTCACTGGAAAGGGCCTTCAGCCGGGGCATGGTCTGCCGCACGCGCTCGGCCAGGGGCACGCCGTCTACCTCCACGACCTCCCAGCCCACCCGCACTCCGGCCTCGGCCGGCGGCGAGCCCGGCGGCACGAGGACGACGTAGTCTCGCGACCCGAACTGGTCGAGGGCGAGTCGTGGGCGGAAGCGGGGCTGCGGCTCCTGGCTGCCCTGGACCCACGAGTGGGTGTCGTGCAGCTCATTGACTAGCAACCATAGGAGCTGGTAGTACTCCTCGGTGCTCGCCGCCCTCGCTACCCGCAGCCGGTAGCGTGCCACCACCTGCGGCCAGTCAATGGACTTGATCCGGAACATCGCGTAGGTGTCGGCGATGCCGGTGGCCAGCGCCTCGAAGTTGCGCCGGCGCTCCTCCGGGGAGAGGTCCTCGGCGGGGACCAGGTCCTGGGGAGGCTGGCCCGTGGTCACATAGCCGCCACCGGCGCCCAGGCTCAAGGTCGGGCTGGGACCCATCCATGGGGCGACGCGGCGAAGGGCGCGCTGCGCAGTCCACACCGACAGGAGGCCACCAGCCAGGACCACGCCAGCCCCCAGCAGGAGGCCGATCAGGAGCTTCGGTCGCACCGGCATCACTCCGGACTCAGTGGGCGAGCGCAGCCGCCTGAGGGAAGAGACGCTGGCAACGCCGGCCGGCCTCGGTGGGCGCCAAACGCCAACGGCGGTCAGGGCTCCTGACCGGGAAAGCGAGTCCTCGTGCCGGGCAGCGGGTCGAAGAGCGAGGCTAGCGCAGCTCGCGTGTCTGGCGGGATGCGGCAGCACAGCAGCTCCAGATCCTGCAGGTCCTTCTCCCGCGGGCCCTCTCTAGGGTCCCAGGCCTGGAAGCCAGCCTTGAACACGTACTGGCCCTCGTAGGAGATGACCCGCACCGGCCGCCCAAGGAGCTGCGCGTTCGACTCCTCCGGGAACGTGTTGTCGGGCCACGGGAACACGCCGGTGTTGCCGGTATCAATGACCGGCGTCCCGTCGGGCAGCGTGTCGAACGTACGACACTCGATCCACTGGCCTTGCTTCTGGTACGTGCTGTAGTACCCGCCGTCGGCGACCAGCGCGAAGCCCTCCGCGCCAAGGGCATGTCGGAACCGCGGGTGGTCGAGATGGCGCACGAAGACGTCAATGTCCTCGTGGGGCCGCGTACGCCGCCCCTCCAGAGCGTCCAGGCCGTAGCCACCGCAGAGCCACACGGGGATGCCGGTGGCGTCACCCACGCTGAGCACCTGCTGGAGCACCAGAACCTGAGTCGCGTCGTCCATCGTCGGCACCCGCGGGGTGGCATGCCGTGAGAGGGTACGGCCGGGAGGGCGGCAGGTCACGGTGGGCGTGGTCGCGGCGCCGGTCAGGTGACGAGGGCCAGGACCTCGCTCAGGGACGACACCCGTAGCCCTCCCCACTCTTCGCCGTCCACGCGGTGCACGTCGGCCTCGTTCTCGTAGGGGACGCGGATCAGTACGGGGGTCATGCCCACCGCGGCAGCGCCGGACAGCTCGCGGCTGCCGCCGTCGCCAACGTACACGCACTGCGGCGGCGTCACGCCGAGTCGCTCGCACGCCAGGTGGTAGATCGCGGGGTCAGGCTTCTTCAGGTGGACCTCGGAGGAGAAGACGGCCGCGTCCACGAGGGGCGCGAGGGGCGTCTCGGGCCAGAGCACCGGTACCTCACTGGTGCAATCGCTGACCAGACCGATCCGGAACCCGGCGGCCCGCAAGGCCGAGAGAGTGGCGACCGCATCGGGACGCGGCTCGAGGTTCCGCCGGGTCAGTGCCAGGCGATAGCGGGCCGCCTCAGCCAGCCCCTCGGAGGGCGGTTCGAGGCCAAGGCGGTGGGCCACGTAGGCGATGTTGCCCTCCACGCCGCCGAAGGCACCCACGGCGCGCTGGTCAAAGCCGTGACGCCAGGCGGCCGCGAAGGCCTCGGGAGAGGCGCCGACGGCTTCCGCCACCTGTGCCAGTACGCGGAAGTACTCCTCGGCGGAGAAGATGTCCACCAACGTGCCGAAGAGGTCGAAGATGACGGCAGTGTGCTGCATGGCAGTGTGCTTCGTTGGCAGTCGTGTGCCCGCGGGTCTGGCGACCCGCGCCACCGGCGTCCCCTGGGGTCGCGGCCGATGGCCGCTCCTACGGGTGAGGCAGGACTCCGGTAGGAGGCGCCACCAGCGGCGACCTCCGGCGGAGTCGCCCCCAGTGGGGCCTCCTACGACGGAGGCAGCGCGGAGATCGCTGTAGCGGCGGCCCGCAGCTCGTCCCACGTCTTGGGCGGCCCGGCGATGCCCGCACGGCGGAAGAGCGCCTTGTTGTAGTACAGGGCTCGCGCCGAAACAGCGATCGGCAACCCATACAGCTTCCCCGCGTACTCCGCCCCGTGCAACGTGAAGGGGATGAACTGGTCGCGGAACGCCGGATCGAGGCGCGCATCCAGCGGCTCTACCACGTCGAGGTCCACCAGCTCAGGTAGCCACAGCGTGGCGATGTTCACGAGGTCGGGTGGTTGGTGGGCATTCACCAGTGTCTTGATCTTCTGCATCCCCTCGTCCCACGGCACCACCTGGATGCTCAGCTCGATGCGCGGGTACTGCTGGGCGAACTCCTGTCGCACCTGTTCGAGGAACGGCTTGGTCTTGGTGCTGTACTCCATCGCCAAGAAGGTGACCTTGCCCTCGTCGGGCTGTCCGTCGGCGCCCCGTGTGGCGCCGGTCACCCGCGGCTTGGCCGGGCTGGCGGCGAGGATCGCGTCGCACTCGGCCTTGGCCTGGTCGAGCGCGGCCTGCGCGGACAGCTCCCCGGTGTGCGCCGCCTGCAGCGAGGCGGTGATCTTGTCGGCGATCTCCTTCCACTTGGGGTGCAGCGGGACGAACTTGCCGGTGGGCAGCAGCTCCATGAAGGCCGACCACTGCGGGCTCTGCGTAACGAAGTCGGCCTGCGCGACGGACTTCAGCCCGGGCAGCATCCCCTCGCTCTGGTCCCACGCGACCTGCCGGTTGTGATCGAAGAAGAAGCGCATGAAGGTCATGGCGGCCGCCTTATGCGGCGAGTCCTTGAAGAGCACCAGGTTGTCGGTGACCGCCATCGTGGTCTGGGTGGTGTGGCCGGGGATGGGGGCGATGCCGTACTCGAGGCTGGGCGCCTTCTCCTTGAGCATGCCCCAGAACCACGGGCCGGTGACCATCATGCCGAGGCGGCCGGCCTGGAACAGCTCCTGGAGCCCCTCGCGGTTGTAGGCTGTGGGATCGGGTTCGGAAGCGCCGTCCTTCACCAGGTCCAGCATGAACTGCAGCGCCGCGACGCCCTGCGGGCTGTTGAGCGCGCACTTGCCATCCGGTCCGATGATCTCGCCGCCGTTGCCCCAGAGGAAGTAGTAGAAGTAGACGTCCGTCTCGACCTTCGCCGCCTGGAGGCCGAAGCCGTAGACCTGCTCGCCGCCGCCCGACGCGGCCCTGGCGGGCGCCGGCGAGGAAGTGCTCGCCGGCGGCGGCGACGACCGGGGGCAACCAGAGAGGAGACTCCCCAGCAGCAACGCGGCGCCTGCCAGTAGCACGCGCTTCATGCGATGCACCTCCTGCCGCTTCACCACGCCACGACGCGGACCGAATCCACAAGCACCTCGCCCCGCTTGCCGGTGCCCACAACCTCGAGGCGGGTTACCGACCCCTTGCGCTCGACCTGCAGCGCCAGCACGCGGTCCACGATGTACTGGAGGCTCTCCTGGCCGATGGTGATGGAGACACGGTGCCAGCCATGACCGACATGGGAAACGCCCTTGAGGTTGCCCCAGGCCTGATCGGAGACCGACAGCGGGTCGCCGGCTGGGCCGTCCTGGCCGGCGAGCCCGATCTGGGCCTGGCCGCCCCCGGTTACGGCCGCCCACAGCTCGACTGCCCCTTCGGCCACCGGCTCCACGTTGGCGCGCGCCCAGCCGGTCGGCGCCACCGCGAGGGCCAGGCCACGAGGGATGAAGCCGGAGGGCGGAGCCCCTGCAACGCCGCCGGCATCGAGGATGCGGGAGCCCTGGCGGCTGTACTCCCACCCGGGGCCGCCGTCATCGAAGACGGACTGCAGCACGAGGCGCTGGGTGGTCACTGACTCGAGCTGCGACCGCGCCTCCGCCGCCCGCGGACCGTTGGGATCAACGGCGAGGCACCGCTCCAGCGCGTCGCGCGCGCCCTGCCAGTCTCCCTGCCAGATCAGGGCTGACCCCAGCACGAACAGCGCATCCGGATCGTCGCCCGCGAGGCGCGCCTCCTGGACGGCGCCGGCGTAGTCGTTCGCGGCGAAGGCGGCCCCGGCGGCCGCCACGTGCTGCGCGACGTTGGCGTCCTGGCCGGGTGGGGTCGGTGCCGTGGCGGCGGGAGGTGCGACGCCGCCCGTGCCGGTCTGCAGCACCGTCAGGTGGCTGGCCTGCAGGCTGCAGCGGGAGGCCTCCTGGAACTGGTTGCTGCGCTGGTAGAACACGGCGGCCTGCGAGTAGTACGCCGCGGCCAGGCCGTAGTCGGGCGGCTCGAGGCGGGCCGCGCACCGGGCCGCACTCTCGAGGGCCTGCGCGGCCTGCACGGGTACGGTTGTCGCCCGCGCCGCGGCCTCGTACGCAGCGATCGCCTCGCGCATCCGGCCGGCCATCTCGTGGCTGCGGCCCTGCTCGGCCTTCTGGGAGTAGTTGCCGGCCTCGGGGGCGCCCTTCTGCTTCTCCTCACCCTCGGTCGGCGCGGGACCGCCCTGGACCGGCCGCTCGTCAGCGGCCTCGCCCTGGAGTGCCTTCCGGGCCTCCTCGGCATGGGGGCCGTTGGGGGCCAGGGAGAGGTACTGCTGCAGGTAGCGCGCGGCCATGTCGCGGTTGCCGTTGCGGAGGTGGACCTGCGCCACGCCCCAGACCGCCTCGGGGTCCGTCGGGTGCTGGTCGAGGGCGTCTTGGTAGGCGGCCAGGGCCTGGGCATCCTTGCCCGCGGCCAGTAGGTTCTCGGCCTGCACTAGCCGGTGGTCGCGGCGGTCGCCCTGGAAGGCCGCGGCCAAAGCAAGGGCCACCAGCAGCGCCGCGGCCGCCACCAGCGGCGGCAGCGCTGCGCGCAAGCTGCTCCGCTCCCTAGCCGGGGCGGTCGCCGCCATCGGCGGGGGGCTCTCCCGCGCGGGAGGCACGCCGTGGTAGGGCATTGAGGACCTCCGTAAGCACGCCCGTCCGGCGCTGCGCGATCAGCACCAGCGGCCACATGACGGCCCCGAAGAGCGCCGTCTCTAGCAGGCTGCGCGCGGGGGCCGCCGCAGCGGGCACTACCAGCCCGCTCGCCGCGCGAGCGCCGAGCGCCACCAGCGCCGCCCACACGACCGGGGCGAACAGGCGCACCGAACGCAGCGCCGCCCGCGGAGGGGGCCCAAAACAGCGTTCGGCGGCGTACCCCAGCGCCAGGGCCGAGACGGTCAGGCCGAGGCACTGCGCGGCGGCCACCGTCGCCAGGGAGCGCCCCGCCTGCAGGCAGTACAGCACTCCGACTGCAGACACGGCCGCTCCCAGGAGCCGCACCAGGACGTAGGTGCTCTCCTGGTTGGCGGCGATGAGCTGCACCTGGGCCGTGGCCGGCACGCCGAAGATGGCGGCGCCGAACGCTAGGACGCGGAGCGGCGGCATGGAGTTCGCGAACTGCGGCAGCAGCAACGCCACCAGCCCAGGCCCCAGCAGTCCCAGGGCTCCGGCGGCCACCGGCATCAGCAGGGAGAAGGCCTCGTTGGCCTTCCGCACGCGCGGCCGGATCGCCTGCAGGGAGCCGTGCTCCCCGAAGACCGTCAGCAGGCGGGGCATCAGGACCGCGATCACCGCCCCCTCAAGCTGCCAGAGGTAGGCGGAGAACTGGGTGGCCGGCGTGTACAGCCCCAGGTCGGTGCTCCCGCCGAGGTGGCCGATGAGCAGCGAGTCCACGGTCGTGAGCAACTGGTCGGAGAGAGCAACCAGCAGCACGGGCAAGCCCACTGCGGCCAGCCCGACCGTCTGCGCGATGTCGGGACGCAGCCGCGTGCGGAAGCCGCTGGCGCAGGCCAGGTAGACGAAGGCCGCGACCATCGCGATGAACCAGCCGCCCAACATGCCGCGCGCCGCCAGCAGCTTGGCGCCGACGACAACCAGCGGCAGGCTGATCACGACCTCGCCGAGGGTCGCGACCGACACGATGCGGAACTGGTTGTAGGCCCGCAGAATGGCCCGGTACAGGTCGCTGGTGACCCCGACGAGCGTCAGCCCGGCCGCCAGAGCCAACGTGAGGCCCGAGGCCTGCACGATGCGGACGTCGGTGAACAGCGCCACGAACAGCAGCGGCAGTGAGACCAGCAGCCCCAGGGCCAGCACGGCGGTGGTGCCGACGCCCTCGAGACGGTCGGTCTCTACCCGGTCGCCGCGCCCGAGGGCGATCGGGAGCGTCTTGTTCAGGCCCGGGATCAGGCCGACATGGCAGTACCGGGCGTAGATCTGGATGAGCTGCGCCCCGCGCACGATGCCCAGCTGCGAGGGGTCTATGAGGCGCCAGGACAGGACGCCCCGCACCAGCGAGAGGGCCACCGCGAGGGCCGTCGCCGACGCGTTCATCGCCGCAGCGACGATGACCGTGTACGGCCCGCGCTGTAGGCCCTCGTTGGGGTCCCGTTCTTCCATGCCGAGGCATCATAGCACGGGCCCCGGGGAGCGTCAACGCGAGGCGTGGTGGCAGGGAAGGCAGCCGCGGCCGTCGTCGCAGCGCCGACCTCCTCGACCGCTGGCTGCCGGCGGGGTAGGTCGCGAGACCTGCCATCCGTCCGCGTAGGTCGGGCGTCCCGCCCGACCCAGATGCGCCGAGACTCCTTCGGTGCTTACGCAACCTACCCGGTGGTTTGGGCGTTGCTACTATGTGGTATAGTAACAACGACCGCCTATAGTAGCAACGGGCGGGAGGTGGGAGCCGTGAAGAGCCGAGCCGGGACGAGCAGTGGCCACAGCGGGGTGACGCTCATCGAGTTGCTCTGCGTGATCGGCATCATCGCGCTTCTGGCCGGAGTGCTGTACCCGGTGCTGCGGGTGGTGCAGGCCAACGCGCGCGCCGCGGCCTGCGTCAGCAACCTGCACCAGTTGCACACGGCCCTGGAGGGCTACCTGCAGGACAACGACGAGGTCTTCCCCGTGGCCTACAAGCTCCACGCCGACGGCACGGTGTACTCCTGGCGCGAGGCGGCGTGGCCCTACATCCGCAACCAGGGCGTGCTGCGGTGCCCGGAGGCGGACGGCAGCCGGGAGCGGGAGCTACCGACGTGGGCGCGGGCGCACTACGCGATGAACGCCTGGCTGTCGGACCCGGACCTCTCCGAGTTCGGCGGCTACCAGGGCCACCAGGTGAGCTACGCCGAGGTGGCCGACCCCAGCAAGACCATCGAGCTAGCCGACGCCGGCTATAGCAATCACCCGTGCGCGCTGGATTGGGACCACTTCACCTGGATTGACATCCAGGAGCAGGCGGTGCCTAGCCCGCGGCACTTCGGCCAGACCAACTTCTGCTTCGTGGACGGCCACGTGAGCCGCCTGCCCGAGGCGGCCACGCGCCAACCCGAGTACCTGTGGGACCTGCAGTGAGGCTGCGGGTGCCACGCCTCGTGCCGCCCCGGCGGGCCCGGCGGCGCGAGGGGAGGATGAGTGAGGCCTGTCAGTTCCGCCGGAAGGAGGCGCCTCAGATGCTCAAGCCCAGTGCCCTGTTCGCCTACGCTACCGTCGTCGCGGTGTTGCTCGGCCTGGTGCCCCAGTGGGCGCCCCGTGCCGAGGCGTACATTCCGTCCGTCAGCAGCAGTTGGACGTACGGCTGGGAGTACCAGGGGTATTACCAGCGGTACAAGACCTACTGCTACCGTGGCCGGAGCTACCGGATCTACGCCCAGCCGGAGACGCGCTGGGATGACCCGGACCTGTACGTCGGCACGAGCAGCCCGCGGGCGACCGACTGCTACTGGGTCTCGCCCAGCAACTACTGGTGGCGGTCCACCCGCGGCCGAGGCTACACCGACTCGGTGAGCTTCCGCGCGGGCTACACCGGCTACCACTACTTCGCCATCTACGCCTACGCCCCGTCATGGACGGGCTGGTATACCTGCCGGCGGTAGTGGCGACCAGACCCAACGCCCCCCCGAACGCCGCCCGGGCCGCAAGGCCCGGGCGGCGGCACATTGGCGGGGCCCGGGATGGAGTGGGCCGGTGCGGACGCGACACGACTGAATCCGAGTTCCAGGTGTAGTTCGGGGAAGGAATGACCATTGATGGTGTCGAATATGGTGCTGGTGACCGCCAACACAGACAGAAGGGAGGCAATGGAGGAATGAGGATGAGACTGTTGCTCATGACAGGACTAGTCGCTGCTGTACAGCTATCTGTGTCCGGAGTCTCGCTCGGGCAGGTCGAGGTGGACTCTGTTGAACTTCACTTCATGCCGACGCCCCCCATCGGAACGACCATCCCTCGCGATGGGGTTTGCACGCGTGGGGCCATCGCGATCGTGCGCTGGAGGGGTACGCCCCCTCCGGGCGCTACGCTCACGATAGCCTTCGGTGTGGTGCCCGGCTTCCCGGGGACCATGACGCCAGCCACGGTGCCGTGCCCTCTCACCCAGAACCCGGTGTCAGCGGGCAGCGTCTACTCGCAGACGGAGGGTGCGAAGCCGGTGTCCACGACCATCACCGCTCAGGCGACGGCGGGCGACAAGTCCGCCATCGATAACCTTCCGCTGGCGGGATGCAGCCTGGAGACCCGCAAGGCCAGCGACGACGAGCTGTACTCAGGTACGGCCACCGGCCATGCCTGCTGCGACGTGAAGGTGTTTGCGTTCTGCCCGGAGGACGCGCGGCTGAAGCCGCAGGGGAAGGTGTGCGCCCAGGTTGGGGACGCTCAGGACGGGGTCTACCTCAAGTGGATCGACTCCACGCCGACCCCCAACACGCCACACTGGGCCAAGGAGCGGGAGCGGCCTCTGACATCCCAATGGGACCCTGTGACCCAGTCCTACCGCTCGACGTGCGGGTTCTGCGTGGCCACGGACAACCCGGCCGATCTCCCCGACAGGGCGATAGATGCCGCGTTCGTGACGTACGGGCTCAATAGCAGCACGAGCGACGTCTTGACGACCACCACCTCCGCGGTCCTCGTGCCCCAACTCCTCGACATCGTCGAGGAGACAGGGGCCATCAAGAAGGACCGCAACTTCTACGGCGACCTGGCGTGGTACGCGGACGAGGCCAAGGCGAAGTTCTACTGGGGGGCGAAGGGTGCGGTCACCTGGTCGGCGCCGCAGGACGCCCATTGCGACTACCATCAGGCGACCTTCGGGAACCCGCACGCTGAGCACTTCAGTGGTCCGCAAGAAACGGTCGAGACGAACGTCACAACGCACATCACCGAGGAGCACAACAAGGACACTGGAGGATATGAAGCGTGGGTGAACCCCCGTCCACACGACAAGCTGGCGCAAATCCTGGCCAACTGGGGCATCGTGCTCACCGGAGTCGACCACAAGGGAGACCTGGAAGACGCTTGCCTGTACTTGGCTTGGGATCTGCTCACAAACTAGGGGGCACCCGTGAGGAGGTGCGTGGCCGTGCGAGTAACCACCTTGCTGACGTTGTTGACGGTGCTGTGCTGGGTGGCAGGCCCCAGCGTTCTAGCCCAGCAGCCCGGCAGACCACTGTCCTGGGACGAACTCCAAACAAGGATGGTGGAGGAGGCGCACAACCTCGCGCCGATCGCTGGCCACGTCGTCCTCAGCTTTCGTGAGAGCAGCTACTACGAGGCACCGGAGGTGGTGGTCTTTGACTCGGCGCAGCCGGGCTCCGTGCCCCAGGGCGGCCCGGTGACCTTGCCCTGCTGGCTGCCGCTGGTCGCCGTGCTGCAGGCGGATGGGCTCAAGGACGGCCATGGCGATGCCTACACCGGGCCACTAATGGTCACCTTCGACCCCCAGCTAGTGCGCATCCTCGGGCCTTACCCGGAGGGCTTCGTGGTGGCGAAGGACGGTCGGTTCCGCGTGAGCTTCCTGCCGAGAGGGCTGCCGTTCGCCGACCACGAGGTCTACCTGAGTGTGGTGTACCGGACGGCATACCCCCGAGTGGAGGTGAACGGCCAGCGCTACCCGTTGGCGGAGGACTGGGAGACCACGCCACCGCCTGAGGAGCCGGTCACGGGCTTCGCAATGCACTTCTCGCAGCCAGACCACGACCGCGGCGAGTTCCCCCCGGTGGCGACGTCGGTCGTGGGCGGACAGAGGACGCTGACCGCGAAGGCCCGCTTCTTCCTTCCGGGAGGGCAGCCGGCGCGCAGCCTCCCGGTCCGCTTCTGGTGGCGGTTCGCCGAGGAGCTGCAGGCCCATGACCAAGAGGCCACGCACGACGCACTGACGGACCCGGAGGGGTGGGCCACGGACA
>Ga0315282_10017046_pt1 | contig 10536 bp, 7 predicted proteins | sample YL17G07_20_MG_FD_203693 | JGI IMG/M metagenome (GOLD analysis project Ga0315282, IMG submission 203693) | Sediment microbial communities from Yellowstone Lake, YNP, Wyoming, USA - YL17G07_20 | ecosystem: Environmental > Aquatic > Freshwater > Lake > Sediment | place: USA: Wyoming | collected... | reverse complement strand
TTACCTGAAGCGGAACTCAAGCCGTCAGGCAAGCGGAATCGCACATCCGAGGCAAATTCCGCCTCAAGTCGCGACCACCTCACGCGGTCTACAATTCGAATCAGTTTGCACTGGACCACCTCCTTTCCCGTGTAAGGCCATCGTAATCGGGGGCCTGCGCGCCTGTCAAGCAGCAAGCGCGGCCCTCAGGTGCCTGCGACGATACACTTCATCGGTGAATCCGCCAAGGCTCGTGAGCATCAAATGATCGGAGGTGTTTATGTCCCGCCGAGCGAGTGTGGCCGCGGTCGCCCTTTTGACGCTGGCCATGGCCGCCTGCGCGCAGCAGGCTGCCGGTCCGGTCACCCACCTCAAGGCCGGTGATCCGGCGCCCGATTTCACCTTGCGCGATCAGAACAATAAGCCGGTGAGCCTCGCCGACTTCAAGGGCCAGAAAAACGTCGTGCTCGCCTTCTATGTCCTGGCTTTCACCGGCGGCTGAACCAAAGAGCTGAAGGCGTATCAGGCTGATATCGCCAAGTTCGAAAAAGCCGGCACGCAGGTGTTGGGCATCAGCGTCGATAGCCCGTTTGCCAACAAGAAATTCGCCGAAGAGATCGGCGTCGACTTCCCGCTGCTGAGCGACCTCAATAAGAAGGTTTCCAAACTGTACGGCGTGCTGAACGAAGACGTGGGTGTTGCCCGCCGCACTACTTTTGTAGTAGACAAGCAAGGCATCGTCCGTGGCATCGAGCAGGACAAGGCCGCGCTGGACCCCAGCGGCGCACATAACGTCTGCATGCGCCTGGCTGCGGGCCAGCAGTAGCGTCGGGCCTCGCGCCCGGCACGCACCGGAATCGCGCTGCCTGGCGTGCCGGGCACAAGGCCCGGCGCTACATCCGGCCAGAGGTACAAAACCAAGCGGTCAGAGAACCGGGCTGAGAGCCCGCGAAGCGGGCGACAGTCTGGTAGCCCACGGCGTCAGCCGCGGGAAAAATTCGCGGCAGGCGGAACAAGCCCGCGAAGCGGGCGACAGAAATCTGGCGGCGTTTTCTGTCGCCCGCTTCGCGGGCTTGTTCTCCCCTCTTTTGCACCCACAGCTTGCGCTGTGGGCTACCAGACTGTCGCCCGCTTCGCGGGCTCAAGCAGCGAAGATTCCCCTGCTATTTTCCCATCTACGTCGCGCGCCGCCGCAGCACTGAAGGCTTGACGCTTCGTGAACGGTTCGGGTTACTATAGGCGGCATGAACCGCAGAGAATTTCTAGGCTTATCGGCAGCGGCGCTGCTCGGAGCGAAAGGCGCGCTGGGCAAATCGGCCGGCATGTACCCGGCGCTGAATGGGGTGCTGATTTCGGGCCGCGCGAAGTGGCCGGAGTTCGCGGAGCTGGCCGCGCGTGTCGGCTATCCGGGCGTAGACGTGGACCTGGGCCGCGCCATGAAGGCAGGCGCCGAAGGCACCCGCGCGCTGCTCGACCGTCTGAAGCTGAAGCCCGCCGCCGTTCCTTTCCCCGTGGATTTCCGCAAGGACGACACCGTGTTCCAGACGGGTCTGAAGGAGCTGGGAGCGGCCGCCGAGTTCGCCGCCGCCATCGGCTGCCCGCGGATGGCCACCTGGGTGATTGCCTCCAGCCCGCTGCCCAAGGACGAGCAGCGAAAGATTTACAAGGAGCGCTTCACGGCTGCCGCCCAAGTGCTGGCCGGCTCGGGCGTGCGGCTGGGCCTGGAGTTTCTCGGCCCGCTGGCGCTGCGCCGCCAAAACCCCCACGAGTTCATCTGGCGCATGAGCGAGATGACGGAATTCGCCGCCGAGTGCGGGCCCAACGTGGGGCTGCTGCTGGATGCCTGGCACTGGCACCACGCCGGTGCCACCACCGAGGACATCATTTCCGCCGGCAAGCAGCGCATCGTCCACGTTCACATCTCCGACTCCGCCAAGCTGCCGCCCGAGCAGGTGAAGGACAACGAGCGGTTGCTGCCTGGGGAAGGCGTAATCGACCTGACGGGCTTTCTCCGGGCGCTGGCCAAGATCGGCTACAGCGACGCGCTCAGCACCGAGGTCTTCGGCCGCACCAAGGACATGCCCGTCGAGGAAGCGGCCGCGGCCGGCCTGAAGAGCACGCTCGAAGTGATGAAAAAAGCCGGCGTGGCCTGAGCGGCGGCTTGGCGTGAGCCTGCGCCAGCCGTCAGCCGCGAGCCGCCAGCCGAACTCCGCACTTTTCCACTTGGAACCTGATCCCTGCCATAATCCTCCGAGCAATCATCGGAGGAGCCATGGCGCATCATCGCCCACTTGTTCCCGCGTTTCTGTGTCTCGCTGTGTTGGCTACGGCCGCCGTCGCCGCGGCGCCGGTCAGGGTCTGGGAAGAGAAGCTGGTCATTCCCACCTACCTGGCCGGCCCGCCCGACCCCAATCCAATGTTTTACCTGGGCCGGACATACCAGGGGGCGAAAGGCGCGATCTATCCCTACCCGCTCTACGACAAGCTCACCGACACCCGTGAGGACCGCGCCTACAAAGCCGTCTACCTGGAAAACGAGTACCTGAAGATCTGCGTGCTGCCGGAACTGGGCGGGCGGATTTTCGCCGCCGTGGATAAGACCAACGGCTACGACTTCTTCTACCACCAGCACGTCATCAAGCCGGCATTGATCGGGATGCTGGGAGCCTGGATCTCGGGCGGTGTGGAATGGAACGTGCCCCATCACCACCGGGCTTCCAGTTTCCTCCCGGTGCAATACCGCCTGGAAGAAGGCGCCGACGGCAGCCGGACCGTGTGGGTGGGCGAGATGGAGCTGCGCCACCGCATGCGCTGGACTATCGGGCTGACGCTGCGCCCAGGCCGCTCGTATCTGGAGGCGACGGTGCGGCTGTTCAACGGCACGCCGGTCGCGCAGTCGCTGCTTTCCTTCGCCAACGTGGCCGTCCACGCCAACCCCGACTACCAGATCATCTTCCCGCCGCGCACCCAGTTCGTGACCCAGCACGCCAAGCGGGAATTCGCCCGCTGGCCCGTCGCCGATTCCGTCTACAACGGCATCGACTTCCGCCGGGGCGTGGACGTGAGCAGGTGGAAGAACCATCCCAGCTCCATTTCCATGTTCGCCTGGAACTATGAGGACGACTTCCTGGCCGGGTACGACCACGGCAAAAGGGCGGGCACGCTGCACGTCGCCGACCACCACATCGTCCCGGGCAAGAAGTTCTTCACCTGGGGAACCGGACCGTCCGGACAGATGTGGGACCGCATCCTCACCGACCAGGACGGCCCCTACCTGGAACTGATGGTCGGCGCCTATTCCGACAACCAGCCCGACTACAGTTGGATCCAGCCGCACGAAGTGAAATCGTTCAAGCACTACTGGTATCCGTTCCGCGAGATCGGAGGGGTGAAGAACGCGAATCTCGACGCGGCGGTCAATCTGGATGTGAGCGGCGGGCAGGCGCGCGTCGGTTTCACCGTCACCGCCCCGCACTCGAACGCGATGGCGCTGCTGGCCGCCGGCAATCGGGTGCTGCTGCGAGAACCGATTTCGATCGCGCCCGATAAGCCTTTTCTGCGCCAGGTGGCGCTGCCCGCCGGGGTCAAAGACGAAGAGTTGCGCGCCTCGCTTTCCGCCGCCGGGCGGGAGTTGGTGTCCTACGCTCCGGTGATAGTCCAGCGCGGGCCGATGCCGGAGCCGGTCAGGCCGCCGGCGTCGCCCGCCGAAATCAAGAGCAACGAGGAACTCTACCTCGCGGGCTTGCGGCTGGAGCAGTTCCACAGTCCGGCGCTGGAACCGGACCCTTACTACGAGGAAGCGCTGCGGCGCGATCCGGGTGACGCGCGCGCCAACACCGCGCTCGGTATTCTTTACCTGAAGCGTGGCTGGTTCGCTGAAGCCGAGCAGCGCCTGCGGGCCGCCCTTGCGCGCCTTTCGCGCAACTACACCGCGCCCAAGGACGGCGAGCCATGTTACTACCTGGGCGTCGCGCTCCAGGCGCAAGGCAAGCTGGAGGCCGCTTACGATGCCTTTCAGCAGGCGGCCTGGAGCCGCGCCTGGGAAGCCGCCGCGTCATACTCGCTCGCGGAAATCGCCAGCCTCCGTCACGACTTCGGGGCGGCGCTAGAGTTCCTCGATCGCTCGCTGCGGTTGAATGCTTCCGATACCCGCGCGCTGAATCTGAAAGCCACCGTCTTGAGGCATACGGGCAGGGGGGCGGAATCGGCCCGGACCGTCGCAGAAATCGAACGGATCGACCCGCTCGACATGCGCGCTCTGGCCGAGCGTGCTTTGGCCGGCGGCCCAAAAGGGGCGTTGGGGACGCAGCAGGCAGCGCCGCTGCTCAGCGCACTGAAAGCGTTTCCAGAAGCGGGCTTGGAAACCGCGGTGGAATACGCGAATGCGGGCTTTCTGGATGACGCCACCGCCGTGCTGCTCGAGATGGCGAAGTCACCGGGGCGGGCGGTGCGGCTGCCGCAATTCGCTGCCCCGCTGCCCGCCTCCTCGGGCGTTCCTCCCATGGTGTATTACTACCTTGGCTATTTCGCTGAGAAGCAGGGCCGGGCCGCGCAGGCGGCCGGCTACTACCGGCAGGCAGCCGCGGCGCGTCCCGACTACGGCTTCCCGTTCCAGTTGGAAGCGGCCGATGCGCTGCGCGCGGCCATCAAGGCCAACCCGACCGACGCGCGCGCTCACCACTATCTCGGAAACCTTCTCTACGATCTGCAGCCGGAAAACGCCGCGAGTGAGTGGGAGGCGGCGCGCCGGCTGGATGGCTCGTTGGCTGTGGTTCATCGCAATCTGGCCATTGCCTATTCCAGGCAGGAGGGCGCTCTGGACAAGGCCATTGCTTCGCTGGAGACCGCGGTGCGGCTGAATCCGGCCGATGCCATGTATTTCTACGAACTTGACCAGTTCTACGAGGAGGCCGGAGCAAGTGTCGAAAAGCGCCTGGAGATACTCGAGCGCCACGATGCGGCCGTGCTCCAGCGCGACGACGCGCTCTCCCGCAAGATCGGGCTCCTGGTGCAGGCAGGAATATACGATCGGGCCATCGATCTGCTGGCCAACCGCCATTTCCACAGTTGGGAGGGCGGAGCGCGAGTCAACGTGCAAGACCCGTGGGTGGATGCGCACCTGCTGCGAGGCCAGGAACGCGCGGCCCGGAAGAATTTCTCCGGCGCTCTGGCCGACTTCCAGGCCGCGCTCGCGTTTCCGCAGAACCTTGAAGCAGCGCGGTCCTATCGCGGTGGCCGGGCGCCGGAAATCCTCTACTGGGCCGGCACGGCTTTCGATGCGCTGGGTCAACGGCAGCAGGCGCGCGAAGCGTGGAAACAATCGGCGGCGCAACTGGCCGGCAGCGAAGAGCACCCCCGGCCGACCGCCGACAGTGGCGCTGCCATTCTCTACTACCAGGCGCGCTCGCTCGAAAAGCTGGGCGAAGCGGCGAAGGCAGCGGGCATCTTCCAGCAATTGCTCGATGCGGCCACTGCCGCGCTCAAGCGGGGCGAGGCGGTCGATTACTTCGCCAAGTTCGGTGAGCGGCAGTCGCGGCGCGCCCGCCAGGGCCAGGCTCACTACATTGCCGGCCTCGGCTACCTCGGCTTGAATCAGCCGGAAAATGCCAGGCAGGCGTTTGCCCGGGCCGTGGAACTGAACCCCTACCAGCTCGCCGCCCGCACCGCCCTGGCCTCGCTGAAGTAAATTGGGAATGGACCGCAGATCAAGACAGACCGGCGGGGAGGAACCAAAGAGACGGGGCCGAATCCGCGGATTTTCGCGGATAAGCCGGCGAGGCATCTGTGCCGGGCCGCGAAATTGTGTTGGAAAAACAAGCTCCTCTCCCAAGAGTGTCGGAGGGCCGGGGGCTGGGATCCCCAGGGATTCCGGAGGCCAAGTTGCGGTTTTCTGATCTGCGTGAATCTGCGTTTATCTGCGGCCTATTTCCTATATTTTAGTACCGATATTTGGTTTTCTCCGCCCAGGGGCTTTTCGGATAGCGGCGATGGAGCAGGTCGAACGCCGCCTTGGAGACGCGCGGCGTGTCCTTGTCGCTGCAGCCGTAGCGAGTGGCGCGCACCGCAAGATGCAGCGCCTCGGGGACCCGCGCATCGTCGGGCTGCGCCTTCGCCCATTCCAGGACCTGCGCCGCCATGAAGTTTGGCCCCGCGCCGCAGGCGGCAATGCGCTGCCATTCCTTCTCCGCTTCCTCTTTCTGCGCCGCTGTCAGGAAGCCGGGAGAATCAACCTTGCCGCCGGGATACAGAACCTTGAGGGGCCCGCTGATGTGAAGCATTTCACTAAGCCCGGCCGGCAGCCCGCGAAACTCGTCTTTGCCTGGGAGCCGTGGGGCGCACCACCAGTTGTAGCGGAAGTCATCGAGGCGCGCGACCGGCGTCTCGCGCCCCACCCCCTGCACGACGTAGGGCTGCACCCCTGGGACGCGGAGCATCAGAAGGGCGGCGGTGAAGCGGCGGGCGGCCGCGTCGGGCGCCGAAGCGTACGCCGCCAGCGCAGGCTTCAACTCCGGCACAAGCTGTTCGAGCGCCGGGACCAACTCCTTGGCTGAGCCGTCCTGGTCCAAAATGACGGCCCTGACCCATGCCGCGATCGCTACCTGGCGGCGCAGCGGCACGGGCAGAGCGCCGCTTCTCACGCAAGCGATCAGCACTGATAGCGGCAGCTTCTCGGTCAGTGCCTGCGCCGCGTCGGCGTCGAATAACGGAAGGGGCCGCCGGCTGCTGTCAGGAAGCTCGGTGCCGTCCCTGTCGAACAAGATGGTGGCGGGGGTGCGCGCGGCCGCCGCCAGAAACTCATCCAGGTCGCGGGCCAGCTTCATGCGCAGAGCCAGCAGCAGGTTTCGGGTTGCGAGCGGAAGGTTGCGGTTGGCGAAGGCCCGATCGAGCGTGGCCCCGGCCGCCTCGGCGCGCCCGGCCTCGGCGTGCAGCCGCGCCGCGTGGAAAGCGACGGCCGGGAACGCCGGAGAACCGGCGGGCAGCGCGGCGGCGGCGTCCAGCACCGCGGCCTGCTGGGCGTGGCCCGCCGGCATCTTCGTTAGCGCCGCCACCAGCCACGCCGGCGATTTCGTGCGCTGCCATTTCTCCAGGGCATGATCGAGGCCGGCCGGCGCGGCGGACTGAAAGCTGAGGATCCAGTCGGTGAGAACGTCCTGCCGGCCGGGGTTTTGCGCCGGCATGCCGCCGGCCGGCGAGTCCAGCAGCAGCGTGTAGTCGGAAAGGTCGTGGCCGAAAGCCGCCGCATTGGGCTGCACCAGGGCGCGGGCCAGCTGCGGCAAGCGGTCCCGCGGGTTCAGCCGGAACAGCACGAAGCTGAGCAGGCGTTCAGCCGAGGCGTGAAGGTCGCGCAAATCCGGGGCCGCCAGGATTCCGCGCAACCGCTGCTCGGCCAGGCGCAACTGCGCCTCTTCCACCTTGTCGGGCAACGTTGCCTTGCGGATGAGCGTTCGCGCCGCCATGAACGACCCGAGCCGGCTCCAGGGCGAAGAAGAATCGCGCATGATGGCCTCGAAGCGGCGTTGCGCCTGGTCCAGGTCGCCGGCGTAGAAATAAGCGGCCGCGATCTGGTAAGCGCGGTCGGCCTGAACCAGCGTGTTCGCGCCCGGCGGCGCGGGCGGCGGTATCGAAGGCCCGGCCGGCGCCTTCGGCGCCACGCAGTTGGCGAAGACCGCGTCCTGGGCCGCCAGCCAGCCGCGCACCGGCTCGCTTTGCGCGCCGAACCGCGCCATGCGCTGGTCCAGGGTGACGGTGGCGCTTCGAAAGGCGTCGGGCAGGCAGTTCGGATAGGCTTGATACCGGTTGACGGTCGATACCACGCGGATAACCCCGTAGGGATGTGCGTGCCAGCCGTAATCGGGCGGGGCAGCGGCCCCGGGGACCCGCTGCCGCGCCGCCAGCCACTGCTTCAGCCAGTCGCCGGAGGTGCCGGGCATCACATCGAACTGCAGGCGGTGCTTCCATAGCGCGACCGCCCCTGCCTGCTCCCTGGCGTTCAACGGAACGCCCGAGAGATAGCGGTAGGCCACCACCAGGTAGGAGCGGGCGTAGGTAGGCTGCACAATCCCCAGCCGCCCGCCTGCATAATCTTCCAGCGGGAAGTCGGGATGCAGGGAGTAGGTGAAAATTGTTCTTGGGTAGAACGGGCCGCAGCAGAATACCGGCGCGGCCAACGCAAGCAGCAGCGTCAGCCCGGCCGCTACGCTTGTTGTTACTCTGCTTACCGCACTCATTGTCTCTCCTTGCGCCTTTGTGTCTCGGTTCCTTTGTGGTTAGTTCCCGGCTCCGAGCACTTTTCGCAACTCTTGCAGCGCGGCCGGCGACCACGGCCGGGGATGAAACACCCAGAGCCTGCGCCCGGCCGGCAGCAGCGGCACCGACTCGTCGGTGGAGATGCCCAGGCTGTGGCGGCAAGCGGGCTCGCTGAAGTCGCCGCCGGCCTCAAGGTGCAACAGGATCGGCCGCCTGTCCGGGCCCATGCGGAACAGCATCGGGACTGCTTCATCGATCGGCAGGCCGGCCAGCCAGCGGTCGCCGCTGCACCAGGACGCCAGCGCGGTGATGGAAAGCCCCACGCCCGGCGGCATCTGCCGGCGCAGGTCGCGGAGCAGCCCCGCGTAAAACGCCCGCTCCGATACGGTTGCGTCGTAATCCACCTGGAGCGAGACGATGCCGGGCAGGCGGGCGGCTTCTCCGATGGCCGCCGCCGCTCTTGCCCGCTGCGCGCCGGCGAGCGATGGCGGCTGCGCCCGGTCCGCCTCGACGCGCACCACGGCAATCAACGGCGCGCCGGCCGCAAACCGCAGCGGCTGCAGCCGCGGTTGCACGCTCACCTCGTCGCCACGCAGGAAAACAGTGCGGGCGAGGAAGGCCACGCCGGTATCCGGGCCCGCAAACCGCAGGTCCTCGGGCCGCTCCCAGGCCCATAAAACGAGCCGGGGCGCGGACGGGATGGCCGAGCCGCCGGGCCAAACCACGGCGCCGGCAGCCAACGCCAGCAAGCCCGCAGCTACGCGCCAAGTCATTCGCTTCCCTTGGGTGCAAGTCTCGTGCCAACCCGCGGACGCCACCAGGCAAGTATGACAGGTCCAAGCGAATGCGGTCTTGCCGTGGTGACCTGGTCGCCGTGATGGCGCGGCGGCTCGGTTCCGCCGCGTGTTAGAATGGACACTGGCGTTGCTGGTTAGCCACATCGAAGTGGGCGAGATCCTGAGCCGCGACAAACTGCTGGAACGCGTGGCCGCGCTGAAGCGGGCCGGGCGGCGCATTGTTTTCACCAACGGCTGCTTCGACCTGCTCCATCCCGGCCATATCATGCTGCTGGAGAAGTGCCGGTCGATGGGCGATGCGCTGATCGTGGGGATGAACAGCGACCGAAGCGTCGAGGAGCTGAAGGGGCCCGGGCGGCCGCTGCTCCCCGAGCAGGAGCGCGCCGAGGTCCTGGCCGCGCTGGCGGCCGTCGATTTCGTCTCCATCTTCGATGAGCCGACGCCGCGCGAGCTGGTGGCCGCGGTGCTGCCCCACGTCCTGGTCAAGGGCGCCGACTGGGGCACTTACATCGTGGGCCGCGACGACGTGGAGGCCAGCGGCGGCCAGGTGGTCTCCCTACAACTGGAGCCGGGGTGGTCCACCACCGCCCTGGTTGAGACCGTCGCCGAACGCTTTGGAAGTGGGTCCAAGGTCGAGTCGGGTTGACCTTGGACTTTGGACCTTAGACCTTGGACCTTGGACCTTTGGACTTCGGGTTTAATGGTTTTACCGTTCGTCCGTGACCTGTTCCTGGAACTGCAGAAGGGCCGGGCTTTCCGCTCGGTCCAGGGGGAAGTGTGCCTGCGGGTCACGGGCCTCACCGATACAGCCAGGCTGCTGTACGTAGCGCTTTTGGCGCAGGCGGCCGGTCGGCCGGTGCTGTTCTTTACCGCCAACAACAAGCAGGCCGAAGCGGCCGTTGACGTCGTCCAGACCTTTTACCAACTGATCGGGGGGCCGGGCACGGGCGGCGTGGTTCTGCTTCCGGCGCACGACACGCTTCCCTATGAAGGCCTGTCTCCCCACCCCGACATCAGCGAGAAGCGGGCCATCGCGCTTTGGAAGCTGGCGCGCGGGCAGGCCTCGATCGTGGTGGCGCCGCTGGCCGCCGCGGCCATGCGCCTGGAGCCGGCTCAGTTCTACGCGGACCTGGGGCTAACCATCCGCCGCGCCGGCGGCCTCGAGATCGAGACGCTGGCGGGGCACCTGGAATCGGTCGGCTATGCGCGCCACGAACCGGTGGAGATGGTGGGCCAGTTCTCGGTGCGCGGCGGCATCGTCGATGTGTTCTCGCCCGAATCGCCGCGCCCGGTGCGCCTGGAGCTGTTCGGCGACGAAGTCGAGTCCATCCGCGAGTTCGACGTGAGCAGCCAGCGCTCCACCGGGCCGCGCGAGGAAGTGACGCTGCTGCCGCTGGCCGACGTGCCCGTCCGCCGCGACCTGCTGGCCTCCATGGCCGAGAAGCTGCAGGCCAACGGCGAGGAGAGCTACACCACGCCCGGCGAAACCTTCCCCGGCTGGGAGTTCCTGGTT
>Ga0315282_10017045_pt1 | contig 10537 bp, 8 predicted proteins | sample YL17G07_20_MG_FD_203693 | JGI IMG/M metagenome (GOLD analysis project Ga0315282, IMG submission 203693) | Sediment microbial communities from Yellowstone Lake, YNP, Wyoming, USA - YL17G07_20 | ecosystem: Environmental > Aquatic > Freshwater > Lake > Sediment | place: USA: Wyoming | collected... | reverse complement strand
CCACCCTGGTCGAGCCCGGCCCTTCCCGCGACCACAGTGAGCGCATGCTGCGCAGCATGGGGGTTACGATTACCAACGAGAAAGGCTACCAGGACGGCAAACCGCTCTACGAGACCAGCCTGACCCCACCCAAGGGCCTGGTGCTTTCCCCGCTTGCCATGGCCCTCCCAGGCGATTTCTCTTCGGCGGCATTTTTAATCGTTGCTGCTCTGATCACCCCCGGTTCAAAGGTGACCATTCGGGAAGTGGGCCTCAACTCGGCCCGCACAGGTTTGCTGGATGCTCTACTCGGCATGGGGGCGGATATCTGCATCACCTCGCAGGCCAACCGCAGCGGTGAGCCGGTAGGTGACCTGCATGTGAAATACAGCCGTTTGCATGGCGCCACCATCTTTGGGGAGCAGGTGGTGCGTATGATCGATGAATTCCCCATCTTTGCCATCGCCGCTGCGTATGCCTCCAGCCCTACCACGGTGAGCGAGGCGGCTGAACTGCGCCTGAAAGAATCCGACCGGATTGCCGGGCTGTGTGAAGAGCTGCGCAAACTGGGCGTGCAGGCCGTCGAACATCCGGATGGTTTCACCATCCAGGGCGGGACGGCCGTCCAGGGCGGCACAATCCAGCCGCACGGCGACCATCGCCTGGCCATGTCGCTGGCGGTGGCTGGGCTGGCCTCCCAGGCGCCGGTAGCCATCCAGGATGCACAGATCATCGAGGAGTCTTTCCCGGAGTTTACCCAGACGCTGCAGGCGCTGGGGGGAAAGCTGGTAGCTGAATGAGGGAAAAAGCTCTACTCCTGGGACTGGTGGGCTGGCCGCTCGGTCACAGCCTTTCGCCCAGGCTGCACAATGCCGCCCTGGCCGCCTTGAACCTGCCCGGCGAATACCAGCTCTACCCGGTGCCGCCTTTCCCGGAAGGGCAGGCGCGCCTGGCTGAACTGCTCGACCAGGTGCGGACGGGTACGGCAGGCGCCGTGCACGGGCTGAACGTGACCATCCCGCACAAGCAAAACGTGCTGCCCCTGCTGGATGAGCTGGCCCCTACCGCCGCGGCGATCGGTGCCGCCAATCTGATCTTTTTAAAAGCTGGCCGTTTGACCGGCGACAACGCCGACGCAGCCGGCTTCCTGGCCGACCTGCGGCGCAACGGCCTGGCAGCTACCGTCTCGGGCAACCAGACGGCCCTGGTATTGGGCGCCGGAGGGTCGGCCCGGGCAGTGGTCTACGCCCTGGCAAATGCCGGCTGGCGGGTGTGGATTGCTGCCCGCCGGGTAGAGCAGGCCAGCGCATTGGCAGCCAGCCTGCCAGGGACAGGGCAGGGCATCCATGTCCTACCGCTGCAGACGGATGCTCTTGCCGGCGCCTACGATCTGATCGTCAATACGACCCCAGTGGGCATGTTCCCCGACGTAGAATCCAGCCCCTGGCCTTCAGAACTGCCTTTCCCGCCAGGGGCCGGCGTGTACGACCTGATCTACAATCCTTCCGAGACCGCCCTGGTACGCCAGGCGCGGGCGGCCGGCCTTCACGCTGCCAACGGGCTGGGCATGCTGGTTGAGCAGGCTGCAGTAGCCTTCGAGACCTGGACGGGTCAGGCCGCCCCCCTGGCAGCCATGTGGGCTGCGGTTGCGCTCCCAATGGAGAGAATATGATACCTCCCGCTCAACGAATGCAGTTGTTGACCACGACGTTTTTTGCCACCCTGGGTCCTAAGATAGAGGCGCTTCAGGCAGCAGGGAAAGATGTAATCCGCCTGGACGAAGGCTCACCCGACCTGCCGCCTGCTGCGCCGATCATTGCAGCCCTGGCCCATTCCGCCGCCGCGCCGACCACTCACAGCTACCAGCCGCACCGCGGGCCTAAGACTCTGCGCTCTGCCTGGGCGGAAATGTACCGGCGCGTTTACGGGGTCAGCCTGGATGCAGATAGTGAGGTTGTCCCGTTGCTGGGTTCTAAAGAGGGTATCTTCCACTTTTCAGCAGCTTTCTTGAACCCTGGCGACGTCAGCCTGGTCCCCGACCCTGGATACACGACCTACACGCGTGGCGCTCTTTTTTGCGGGGCCGAGCCATATTTCATGCCTCTGCGGCTGGAAAACCATTTTCTTCCCGATTTGCAGGCCATCCCGGCCAGTGTGCTCCGCCGGGCCAAGCTGTTGTGGCTCAATTACCCCAACAACCCGACCGCCGCCGTGGCCTCCCGAGAATTTTTCGCTGGCGCGGTGGCTTTTGCCCGCCAGCATGGCCTGCTGCTGTGCCACGACGCCGCCTACACCCAGGTCACCTTCGACAATTACTCCGCAGCCAGTCTTTTGGAAATCGACGGCTCCAAAGAGGCGGCGGTCGAGTTCAATTCGCTGTCCAAATCGCATAACATGGCCGGCTGGCGCGTCGGAGCCCTGGTGGGAAACGCCCAGGCCTTGAAAACATTTTTCACCTTGAAAACCAACGTCGACAGCGGTCACTTTTTGCCCATCCTGGCTGCCGCCACCCAGGCAATGACCGGCGACCAGGCCTGGCTGGCCAAACGTAATGAGGTCTATCGCCTGCGCCGGGACATCGTCGTCCAGGCGGTTAATACGCTCGGTCTGCCGGCCTTGCTGCCGCAGGCCTCAATTTACGTGTGGTGCCCCGTGCCTGCCGGTTGGAACTGCCTGGATTTCGTAAATTTAATCCTGGAGGAAGCGTCTGTTAGCCTGACCCCTGGGACAGTCTTCGGCGACAACGGCGAAGGCTACGTGCGTATCTCGCTGACCGCTCCGGCGGAACGGCTGGCCGAAGCCATGCAGCGCATGGCAAAACTGTTCCCCCTTGCGCTCGAAGGGAGGTAAATGATGGCCCTACACTTTCTTACCGCAGGCGAATCGCACGGACCGGCCCTGGCAGCCATCCTCGAAGGGCTGCCAGCCGGATTGCCCCTGGCAGCCGAGGCGATCAACCAGGACCTGGCGCGCCGCCAGCAAAGTTTTGGCGCCGGGCCACGCATGAAAATCGAACACGACCAGGCGGAAATCCTGTCCGGTGTGATGGACGGCCTGACCACCGGCGCCCCATTGGCCTTTTTAATCGCCAACCGTGACCACGAGAAATGGCGCGGCCAGGCCGTGCCGCCCTTTACCCGGCCGCGCCCCGGGCACGCCGACCTGACCGGCGCGGTCAAATATGGCTACTCCGACCTGCGCCCGGCGTTGGAGCGCGCCTCCGCCCGCGAGACTGCCGCGCGTGTGGCGGTTGGCGCCGCCTGCCGCCTGTTTCTGTCCCAGTTTGGCATCCAGGTGGGCGGGTACGTCTGTTCAATTGGCGAAATCGCCGCCAATTTAAAAGATATGAACCTGGCAGAGCGTATCCGCCAGGGGCGGGAATCGGAGGTGGGCTGCCCACAGCCTGAGGCCGCCCAGGCCATGCATACTCGCATCCAGCAGGTCATGCAGGCGCGCGACACCCTGGGCGGGGTGATCGAGGTGGCGGTGCTGGGGCTACCGCCCGGCCTGGGTTCTTACACGCAGTGGGACCGGCGCCTGGATGCCCGACTGGGAGCTGCTGTGCTGAGCATCCAGGCTATCAAAGGGGTGGAAATCGGGCCGGCTTTTGAAAATTCCCGCCTGACCGGCACACAGGTACACGACCCGATCCAGGTGGATGGCGAGCGGCTCGTCCGGCCAGCTAACCGCAGCGGTGGGCTGGAAGGCGGGATCACCACCGGGCAGCCGCTAATTGTCCGCGCCGCCATGAAACCGATTGCCACCACCCTGTCTCCCCAGGAAACGGTCGATTTGGCCAGCGGGCAGCCGGTTCCAACCCAATATGAACGCTCCGATTTCTGCCCGGTGCCGCGCTCCGTGGTTGTGGTAGAAGCCATGCTGGCCTTCGTCCTGGCAGACGCCTTGCTGGAAAAACTGGGCGGCGATTCAATGGCAGAGTTGCTGCCGCGCTTCGCGGCCCTACGCCAGATGCGCCTGCCTGATCTGCCCATGGACGCCTTGGAGCATACCTGGTGGCCAGCATGAAAAACCGTAAACTTTTCATTTATGGGCCTCCCGGCTCGGGGAAAAGCACCGTCGGGCGCCTGTTAGCCCGCAACCTCGGCCTGCCTTTTCACGACCTGGACGGAGAAATCGAAACCCGCCTGGGTAAAAACGTGGGAGAAATTTTTTCAACAGAAGGTGAACCTGCTTTCCGCGTTTATGAACAGGCCGAATTGCACAGGCTGCTGGCAGAAGGAGTCATGGTGGTCGCACTGGGAGGAGGGACGCTGGTAGATGGCGAGACCCGCCGCCTGGTGGAAGACTGCGCCCCGGTCGTGCTGCTGGACGCCCCGCCAAATGTCCTGGCGGCGCGCCTGCAAAGCGGCGCTCATTTGCGCCCGTTGTTGGCCGGGGATGCCTCTGCCCGGCTGAAGGGTCTGCTCGAACAGCGCAAAGACCATTACGATTCGTTCTCCCTTCGACTGGATACGGCACGGCTGGAGCCCGAGCAGGCGGCCTGGGAAGCGCAAATCCGCCTGGGGATGTTCCACATCCTGGGGATGGCAGAGGCCAAAAATCCGTATTCAGAGGGATACGATGTGCGTGTGCAGCCGGGTGGTTTGGACAGCCTGGGCGAGCTGCTGCGCCAGCGCCGGCTATCGGGACCGGTCGTACTGGTAAGTGATAAAAACGTGGCTGCCTTATACGCCGGGCGGGTGGAAAAAGCCCTGCAGGGCAGTGGATACGCAGTAAGTCTGGCGCTGATTGAGGCCGGTGAAGACCATAAAACCATGCAAACCATTTCCAGCCTATGGGAAGCTTTCATGGCTGCCGGCGTAGAGCGCAGCAGCACCATCGTAGCTCTGGGAGGCGGCGTGGTCAGCGACCAGGCCGGCTTCGCGGCTGCCACCTACCTGCGCGGGGTGCGCTGGGTAGCTGCGCCGACCACCCTCCTGGGCATGGTGGATGCCAGCCTGGGCGGGAAGACCGGGGTCGACCTGCCGCAGGGGAAAAACCTGGTCGGAGCGTTCCATGCCCCGGCCCTGGTACTGGCTGATCCCCTGACCCTGGCGACTCTTCCTGTAAATGAACTGCGCAGCGGAATGGCTGAAACGATCAAACATGGTCTCCTGGCTGACCCCTACCTGCTGGCATGCTGCGCTGGCCTGAAAAATCTGGATGACCCCCAGGAATTGCAGGCCCGGCTGCCTGAAATCGTCCGGCGTGGCATGGCGGTCAAGATCCAGGTGATCGAAGCTGATCCTTTCGAACAAAACCAGCGGGCAGCATTGAGCCTGGGGCATACTTTCGGCCATGCTATCGAGCTGGCGTCCGGCTTTCGCCTGCGGCATGGCGAAGCTGTGTCAATCGGGATGGTGGTCGAAGCGCGCCTGGCGGAAGAGATGGAGCTGGCAGAGGCCGGCTTGAGTCAGATGATTGCCGGCTTACTGGCGGGGCTGGGCCTGCCTACGACAATTCCAACGGATCTCGAAACGGATAAAATCCTGCGGGCCATGGAACTGGACAAGAAACGCGCCGGCAGTAAAGTGCGCTTTGCCTTGCCGGTCAGAGTGGGTGAAGTTAAACTGGGCATAGAGGTGGATGACGAGCGGAGGAAACATGCACTCGATCTTGGTTTTGCACGGTCCCAATCTAAACCTGCTGGGCCAGCGTGAGCCGGGTATTTACGGCAGCCTGACCCTGGATGAGGTCAACCGGCGCCTGGTCGAACTGGGCAAAGGATTGGGGGTGGAGGTGCGCAGCTTCCAGTCGAACCACGAAGGCGCTCTAATCGACGCCCTGCACGAAGCGCGCAATTGGGCATCCGGCGTGGTATTCAACCCTGCCGGGTACACGCATACTTCGGTAGCCCTGCGCGACGCTATCGCCGCGCTTGGCCTGCTGGTTATCGAAGTGCACCTTTCCAATGTCCACGCCCGAGAAGAATTCCGCCAACGTTCGCTGGTTTCAGCCGTGTGCGCCGGGACGATTAGCGGGCTAGGCGTGCGCTCCTACCTGCTGGGCCTGCGAGCCCTGGCGGAAATGCTGTCAGACAGTTGAAAGAAATTCTGAATTATAATTAGGCCTGAAATCCCCTCCGCTAGATGTTGCTGGAAGGGGGAACCTGGCAGCCACTGCTAAAGCCTGGCCCTTCAATGGAATAAAAGAAAGGAATGCGGTGGATAATCTAATAAGGAGCTTTTCTAGTGACCAACATCCTGTGTATTGGCGCGGGTTACGTGGGCGGGCCGACCATGGCTGTCATTGCCAGCCACTGCCCCCAGCATCGCGTCGTAGTCGTCGATATCAACGAGGCGCGCATTCAGGCCTGGCAATCCGACCAGCTTCCCATTTACGAGCCAGGCCTGGATGAGGTGGTGCGCGGTGCACGCGGGCGGAACCTGTTCTTTTCCACTGACGTCAACCGCCAAATTGCCGAAGCGGATATCATCTTTGTCAGTGTGAATACCCCCACCAAGAGTTTTGGACAGGGGGCAGGCCGGGCGGCTGATTTGCAGTACTGGGAAAAGACCGCCCGCCAGATCGTGGAAAACTCAACTTCCCCCAAGATCGTGGTGGAGAAAAGCACGCTGCCGGTGCGCACGGCTGAGGCGATGGAGCATATTCTCAATTACAACTCGGCCGGCTTGCATTTCGACATTGTCTCCAACCCCGAGTTCCTGGCGGAAGGCACTGCCATCCAGGATATGCAGCAACCAGACCGGGTGTTGATTGGCGGCAAGGATTCGCCCTCCGGGCAGAAGGCTGTGCAGGCCATCGTCGATATTTATGCCCAATGGATCCCGCTCGAGCGGATCATTACCACCAACCTGTGGTCGAGCGAACTCTCCAAGCTGGCGGCTAACGCTTTCCTAGCTCAACGCGTCTCGTCGATCAATGCCATCTCGGCCCTGTGTGAAAAAACCGGGGCAGACGTCACCGAAGTGTCTCACGCCATCGGCCTGGACAGCCGCATCGGGCGTAGTTTCCTGCGCGCCAGCGTCGGTTTTGGTGGTTCCTGTTTTCGCAAGGATATTCTTAACCTGGTTTATCTGTGCGAATATTACGGCCTGGGCGAAGTCGCCAGCTACTGGGAGCAGGTGATCAAGATGAACGAGCACCAGCAGATGCGTTTCGTCTCCAATATGGTCTCTTCGATGTTCAACACAGTCGCGGGCAAGCGCATCGCCCTGTTTGGGGCGGCCTTCAAAGCTAACACCAGCGACACGCGCGAATCGCCCGCCCTGGCGGTTTGCCGGGCCTTATTGGAGGAACGGGCTGAAATCGTCCTGACCGATCCGCACGCCCTCGATAATGCCCGCGCCGACCTTGGAGGAGCTGCCCAGCTCGTCTGCTTCGAGCCGGACCCGTACGCGGCGGCTAAGGGCGCACATGCCATCGCCATCCTGACCGATTGGGCCCAGTTTACTAACCTCGATTACGACGCCATTTATAAATCGATGGCCAAACCAGCTTTCATCTTCGATGGGCGCAACATTCTCGACCACAAAAAGCTACACGCCATCGGCTTCAATGTTTACGCCATCGGCAAACCGCCGCTAACCCATATTCCGGCGATTTGATCAAGCCGTTCATTTACGCCTAGATCCTGAAAGTCACCATTATGGCGTTCTCTGGCCAATTTGTCGATCTGCCGGCGGCACGACGCATAGAACAGGTACAATCTTGGAGGCGCTGGCGCTACGCCGAAGCCTACCGGGCCCTCCACCCCGGCCTGGAGCGCTAATGAATACTCTATGAAACTCGTAACCTGGAACTGTCAGGGCGCCTTTCGCAAAAAATACGCGCGCATTGCCCGCGGCGCGCCAGACCTGGCGGTTATCCAGGAATGTGAACATCCCGATAAACTCAAGTGGAAGGGCATACTGCCCTCACCCACCAGACAGTTATGGTTCGGTGAAAATGTCAACCGCGGCCTGGGTATCTTTTCCTGGAGCAACCTGGAGTTCAGCCCTGACGCCTGTTACGATCCATCCATCCATTTCTGCGTACCTGTAAAGGTTTTCGGAGGACAAACTTTTAACTTGTTGGCGGTTTGGGCGATGGAACATGACGACCCGCGCTTGAGCTATGTTGCCCAGGTAAACCTGGCGATCATCACTTATCGCAGCTTCATCCAGGAAAGTGATACGATTTTGATGGGCGATCTGAACAGCAATCCTCAGCAGAACCAACTCGTCCGGCTTGGCAGCCACGACTGGGTAGTGCGCGCCTTAGCCGACCTGGATATTGTCAGCGCCTACCATTATTTCTACCGCGAGACCCAGGGACGGGAAAGCCAGTCTACCTTTTTTATGAACCGTAACATCGAGCAGCCTTTTCATCTCGATTATATTTTTATCCCCCGGCGCTGGCTGAAAAGGCTTGGGAAAGTCAGGGTCGGCAACCCCCAGGTGTGGCTGAAATACAGCGACCATTGTCCGCTATTCCTAGAGATACAAGAAGGCAGCCCTGCCCCAGGCTGAACCCTCTTTTGAACCAAATATCAACCTGGCCAGCGTTTATAAAACCGCAAACATCTAACTCTTTGATATTTCGGGCACTTTCGTCTCTGGCTCCGGTCTAGTAGATCATGCTGTTTTGATGCTTGACCTCGAAGCTTTATTAGACTGCAAGGTTGGTGTAGTCAACGAAAAAGGGACTTCGTCCGCGAATGCAAGGAACTGTTTTGTAGGATGCGCAGCCCCTATGAAAGAGGGTCGTTACCGGCTTTCGAAAGGGTAGAAAGCTAAACTTCCGGGGATCGATCTTCATTCAGAATTATATCCAGCCCGTACAGCAGCGCCATGGCCTCTGGCAAGGAGAATTTGGTTTTCCTCAAAATATTAAACTGGGGGGCGATGGTGTAATTGGTAGCGCCGGTGAAGTCAGCTTCGGTCAGGTTGGTATGTATGAAGCGGCTGCTGTTGAAGTCGGTAAACGTGCAATCCGCTGAGGTCAGGTCGGCTTCCTCGAAGGACACGTCGTGAGCGATGCAGCGCACGATCTGGATTTGCTTCATCTTCAAGCCGGAAAATGTGGAATGATTGAGCACACTGTCGATGAAATCGACCGGCTTGAAGACAATAAACTTGTTTTTGGCCCAGGCGGTCTGCGTCCAATCCACGCCGATGATCTGAGAATCTTCGAAGCACGTGCTGTTGAAGGTGCTGTCCTTGAGGTTGGCCAGGCTGAGGTCGCATTCCCGGAATTTGCACTCGTGGAAGCGGCATTCCTGGAAGAGAGTTTCGCTGAAGTTGCACTTGAGGAAGGTGCAGCCCATGAAGTCTTTCTGGATCACCCGGTCGGATTTGAGGGTGAGTTTTTTGAACTCCTGGGAGGTGTAGAAATCCATGAGCAGGGAGCCTTTATTAAACTTCTTAGCATGAACTGATCGTAATCTCGTTCAACTATCAAACGGTGGGAGAAGAATTACCCAAACAGGTTTGATATTGCAAGATTGCGTGTAAATATAATAGATACTTTAAATTGGTGATATTTTGAAGATCTCGAATTTAAGAATGCCATTTTGTTTGTATATAACGTCTTCCGTCAATTGGCCGAAGTGGTGAGTTCCTGAGAAATGGGGTGAGTCTGCGCTGTGAATTTCCTGGATTCAGACCAAGCATTCGTTGCTGACCTAAGCGACTATCACAATAAGTGATAAATAACATGTGTTTTGCGCGTGTTAGAGAGACAAAAAGAAGTCTTCGTTCGTCACCCAATTGTGGTTCGCGATATTGACGTCCAGGTATATGTTGTTCTTCGGCTGCCATAACTATAACAGCACTTGCAGTTAATCCCTTGGCTTTGTGCATACTCAAAACATTAACCTTATCATGTTCGATTTCCTGTTCGATATCCATACTCTCAACTTGGATTGCAATCAATAAATCATGTAATGTACTAGCACCTGTTGCAACCTCGATCTCAGTTAGATGGTGAACGATTTCTGATCTGGTATTGGTATTAGCTACTAATCGCGTCACAATTTGATCGATTAGATTCGTGAGAGGGAGTTGGTCACCATTTGTAAGTAACTCGATTTCGCGTATAAATTGATTTATTGAGTCTAATTCCCGCAATACTGCCTTACCATAACGAGGAAGCAAGGCTTGATTTGCTGCAACAGCACAGATTGTTTGAAAGAACTGATCCCCTCTATTTCGTGCAAGTTGATAAAGATCATTAAGGCCTTTCTCTCCAATACCGTTATGGCGTAGACTAATCAAGGTTTTCCATGCCAGGTGATCTTCTGGGTCATTTATTATTTTTAAGAAAGCAAGAACCTTCCTGCCATCTCCTTCGTCAAGCGGACTGTGAGAGGAAGGGTCTACAGCCAAAGGGACATTTAATGCACTAAATGCTCTTTCAAGTTCCCGTGAGAAAGCACGTTGAGTATCAATACGAAGAAGTATTAGAATATCTTCTGGATTCAAGTGTTCTCTTTGGATAAGGTTCTGACATAGTAGAGCTACCCCGTCCGCCTCTTTGTGCTCATTTTGGAACCTTAGGAGGGCCACTTCACCATTTGGACGCCCCTCTTCAGAACGTGTTTCTTTTCTTATTCTAT
>Ga0315282_10017043_pt1 | contig 10538 bp, 8 predicted proteins | sample YL17G07_20_MG_FD_203693 | JGI IMG/M metagenome (GOLD analysis project Ga0315282, IMG submission 203693) | Sediment microbial communities from Yellowstone Lake, YNP, Wyoming, USA - YL17G07_20 | ecosystem: Environmental > Aquatic > Freshwater > Lake > Sediment | place: USA: Wyoming | collected... | reverse complement strand
CGGGAAGTCCATGCTATGTACATGGCTGATCTCACCGGCGAGGTTGAAAATGACCTGGCTGGCGCGGATCTCGTCAGCGAACTTCCCCGGCTCGCAAATCGGGTGCGGCAGCACTTTGACGTGCTGGTGGACCGGCTCGATGTTGTACGGGTTGGCGCCGCAGCCGGGCACCGACGAATCCACCATCGTGACCCGAGCGCCCGCCTCCACCAGCCGGATCCCCAGATTGCTGCCGATAAACCCAAGCCCGCCCGTAATCAGGACCTTCTTGTTCCGGTACGACATGAACCCCCTTTCTGCCGCCTGACCGCAGAGTTTCAGCTTCCTTCATTATGGTAGCCGACGCTGTTTGTCAATACACGCTTCGGCGGTTCAGACACTCAGACGGCAATCTCAAACTTGACCAGGAACTTCTCGGTTGTCTCGAAGATCCCGGAACACAGACAAGGATGTCTGTGCCACGTGGCACAGACATTCCTGCCTGTGTCAAAATGGCCCCGCAAGTTGCTGATTCTTCATTCAAGCCGTCGCCGGCAGCCCTTTTCATCCCGGCGGGTGAGGCGCAGCCTCATGGGCGCCTGTCCCCGATTTTCCGCTCTTTCGAGCGTGTCATTCCCACTGTCTGGATCGCAGGCTCCAACGATTCTTCCAACGATTCTTCCCTTGACATGCCGGGTCCAGAGTGATACTTTGATCGCTGGTTTTTATCCTGCTTCGGGACTAAAGAGTATCCGACAAGCACTCTCAGGTTCCGGGCTATACGCAGCGTCACAAGTGATTGCGCATCCGCTCCCTCACGGTCGCGGCTCCGCTGTAGATTCGGAGCCGCGCGCGTCAGCGAGCGGTCTGGAACCTGGCGCAGGCATCAATGACGCTGTGTATAGTCAGGAAAGGGTGGTACGCCATATAAGACGGTGCAACTTCACATATGTCCCAGGTTCGATTCTCTGCCTGGCCGGGCTGATTTCCACTCCGCTTGTCGCACAATCGTTCACCGCCTCGGTTCAGGGCACGGTGACGGATGCTTCCGGCGCTCTGGGACCGCGTGCGCCGATCACACTTCTCAACGAAGCGACCAGCATCAAACAGACCAAGGAATCCGACGAGAGCGGCCGTTACACCCCGACTGTCGAAGTGCCCGGATTCCAGCCGTTCGTCCGCTCGGGGATCCACTTGCAGGTGGCGCAGGAAGCAAGCATCGATGTGCGGCTCAGCCCCGGCGGTTGGACGCCGTGAGCGCCACACTGGGACGTGTGGTGGACAACAAATCGGTGCTCGACATGCCGCTTAACACGCGCGACCCGCCGTATCTGGCCTTGCTGACCCCGGGCGTGGTAGGAAGCCCTGGCTCCACGCGCACGAACTTCATCTCCAGCGGCACGCGCAACTCGCTCTCGGGCGGAAACACCAGCTCATGGGGCGGCAGCACCGCCATCCAGTGTTATTGGGACCTCCGTCTGGAGCGATCCGTCTCGCTGTTTGACATTACACACTGCTGGGTTATGGACTTCATCTACGAGCTTGCATTCGGCCGCGGCAAAGCCTTCGGTCTCAATTGGAACCGCTTCGTTGACGGATTCCTCGGGCAGTGGCACGTCAACGGCATTCTCATGTTCCAATCCGGATTCCCACTGGTCACGGCACTGTACGGCGGCATTCTACCCAACGCCACTCAGCGGCCGAATCTCCTTTTCAATCCCTCGTTGCCGGGCTCGGTCGAATCGCGATTGAACCTCTACCTGGACCCGAACGCGTTCTCGCGGCCCGCGCCGTATGTGCCCGGCAATGCTCCGCGGGTGCTGTCCAGCGTGCGCGCGCCAGGCCCGCGAAACGCCGATTTATCCATCTTCAAGAACCTCGCGCTTACAGGCGACGGCAAGCGCTACGTCCAGCTCCGGCTGGAGGCGTTCAATGCCGCTGACACACCCATCTTCGGCTCGCCGGACATGACCGTGGGAGCCATGAGCTTCGGGGTGATCAGCAATCAGGCGAACAGCCCGCGAGAGCTTCAAATCGCGGCGAAATTCTATTTGTGACCATGCCAATCCACTGGTACGCTGCGGCGGGGCTGCTGATGCTCCTGAGCCCCGCCGCCCGCCCGGCCGATGAGCCGCTGAAGATTTCCACGTACGCCACCGCCGGCGCCGTGAACCGCTACATGAACACCCCCGAGGGCCGCCAGAATGTGGTCTCCGTACTGAAGCGCTTCCGCATTTCGAAGGTCTACGTCGAGGGCAATCGCGGCGATGTGTGGGTTCCTGTCGACCTGCTCCGTGCGGTTCGAGATGACCTTACCTCCCAGGGCTTCCAAACCTCCGGAGGCGCCGGCCCATTGCCCGGCAAAACGTTCGGTGTCCACGTCAGCGGACGCCAACCCTGGCTCGACTTTCGAGCCGAGAAAACCCAGCAGGACGTCGCGCGGGCCTTCACCGAGAGTGCGGCGGTGTTCGACGAGATGATCGTCGACGACTTCTATTGCTTCGACGAAGGCCCGTCGCCCCAGTACCGCCGCGACCTGCTGGTGGGTCTCATCGACCCGATGATGTTGAAGCCGGCCCGCGCCGTCCGGCCCTCCTTCCGCCTCATTATCAAGATCCCGCAGTGGTACGACCGTCTCCAGGAGTACGGCTATGACCCGGCGCGCATGACGGCAGCCTCCGACCGCATCTGGGTGGGCGCCGAAACCCGTAACCCGGATACCCGAGCCAGCGGCCATGTCCAGCCCACGGAGGGCTACGTCAACTTCCGCTGGCTGACCTCGGTGGCCGGTTCCAAGATCGGTGGCGCCTGGTTCGATGAGTACGACTGCACCGCACAGAACTACCTCGACCAGGCCTATCAAAGCGTGCTCGCTGGGGCCCGCGAGCTGACCCTGTTCAGCCTCCAGGATCTGATGCGGGGCCACCCCGGCCACCCGCTGCTCGAAGCCGCACTCCCCAAACTGTTCGAACTGGCGGAGAAGGTCCGCGGCCGCCCAGCCTCCGGCATTGCGTACTACAAGCCTTCAAGCAGCGACGGCGAGGAGAACCTCTACCTGATGGAGTACCTGCCTATGGTGGGTCTGCCCATTGTCCCCGTCGCCAAATTCCCCTCCGGCTGGCCGGTCATTTTCCTCGGTTCGCAGGCGGCGGATCGCGACCTGCTCGCCCGGATGAAGCGGGAACTGGCGCGGGGCGGGACGCTGGTTCTGACTCCGGCCCTGCTCCGGCGCATGGACCCACGGGCGGCGACAATGGCTGGCGTCACCGTGTCGCCGCGCTTGCAGCCCGGCGTGGTCGGCGGCCTGGAAGTGGACCTCAGCCTCGCCGTCACGCGCGCCCAGACCCGCATTTCGATCCCGGCAGATGGCAAGAAGATTCCGCTGCTCACCATGCGCAAGAACGGCCGTGGGCGGATCCTGGTCGCCAATGTGCGCGCATTCTCCGCAGCCGATTGGCCGAGCGAGAGATCCGAGAAACTGTTCCCGCCGCTGAGGCTTGGTCTTCCCGAACTCGCCCAACCTCTGGCCGACGCGCTGCGTCGCGACCTGCTCGAACCGCTGAAAACCAGCCTCGCCGCGCCATCCAAAGTGGCCTTCTATATGCTTGGCGACGCAAGGGTGCTCTACAACTTTCGCAATGAACCGGTGGAAGTGAAGCTCGATGGAAAAGTCATCCAAATACCGGCGAATGGCCTGGTCTGGCGCTAGGGGAACCTGGATGCAGGGAATCCACTGCTACGTCGCGGCGGGGCTGATGACGCTCCTGATCCCCGCCGCCCGCCCGGCCGATGAGCCGCTCAAGATCTCTGTCTACGCCCCTGCCGAGACCGTGAACCGCTACCTGAACACCCCCGAGGGCCGGCAGGATGTCGTCACCGTGCTGAAACGCTTCCGCGTTTCGAAGGTCTACCTCGAGGGCAATCGCGGCGATGTGTGGGTTCCTGTCGATCTGCTCCGTGCGGTTCGAGACGACCTCGTATCCAAGGGCATCGAAGCCTCCGGAGGCGTCGGCCCATTGCCCGGCAAAACGTTCGGTGTGCACGTCACCAGCCAACGCCACCGCTGGCTCGACTATCGAGCGGAGAAATCCCAGCAGGACGTCGCGCGGGCCTTCACCGAGAGTGCGGCGGTGTTCGACGAGATGATCGTCGACGACTTCTATTGCTTTGACGAGGGCACAGTCGCGTCCCGCCGCGACCTGCTGGTGCGGCTCATCGACTCGATGATGTATAAGCCGGCCCGCGCGGTCCGGCCCTCCGTCCGCCTCATTATCAAGATCCCGCAGTGGTATGACCGTCTCCAGGAATACGGCTATGACCCGGCGCGCATGACGGCAGCCTCCGACGGCATCTGGGTCGGCGCCGAAACCCGCAACCCGGACACATACGAATCCGGCTATGTCCAGCCCATGGAGGGCTACGTCAACTTCCGCTGGCTCGCCTCGGTGGCCGGTTCCAAGATCGGCGGCGCCTGGTTCGACTTCATCGACTGCACCGCCCAGAACTACCTCGACCAGGCCTATCAAAGCGTGCTCGCCGGAGCCCGCGAGCTGACCCTGTTCAACCTCGGGAATCTGATGCGGGGCCACCCCGGCCAGCCGCTGTTCCAGGCCGCACTCCCCAAACTTCTCGAGCTGGCGGAGAAGGTCCGCGGCCGCCCAGCCTCCGGCATTGCGTACTATAAGCCTTCGAGCAGCGACGGCGACGAGAATCTCTACCTGATGGAGTACCTGCCTATGGTGGGCTTGCCTATTGTCCCCGTCGCCAAATTCCCCTCCGGCTGGCCTGTCATTTTCCTCGGTTCCCAGGCCGCGGCGGATCACGACCTGCTGGCCTCGATCAAGCGGGAACTGGCGCGGGGCGCTACCCTGGTCCTGACTCCGGCCCTGCTCCGGCGCATCGACCGACAGGCGGCCAATATGGCTGGCGTCACCGTGTCGCCGCAATTGCAGCCGGGCATGGCGGGCGGCCTGGAAGTGGACCTCAGCCTCGCCGTCACGCGCGCGGAGACGCGCGTTTCAATCCCGGCAGATGGCAAGCCGGTTCCGCTGCTCACCATGCGCAAGAACGGTCGTGGGCGAATCCTGGTCGCCAATGTGCGCGCATTCTCCGGAGACTACCCCAAAGATCCCGAGTGGATATTCCCGCCGGAGAAGCTGGGCCTGCCTGAACTCGCCCAACCCCTGGCCGACGCCCTGCGTCGTGACCTGCTCAAACCTCTGAAAACCAGCCTCGCCGCACCATCCAAGGTGGCCTTCTACATGCTCTCCGACGCAAGCGTGCTCTATAACTTTCGCAATGAACCGGTGGAAGTGAAGCTGGATGGCAAAGTAATTCAGGTACCGGCGAACGGGCTAGTCTGGCGCTATACGCAGCGTCACAAGTGATTGCGCATCCGGTCCCTCACGGTCGCGGCTCCGCTGTAGATTCGGAGCCGCGCGCGTCAGCGAGCGGCCTGGAACCTGGCGCAGGCATCAATGGCGCTGTATATAACAAAACCTCCCCTAGCCCCAACACTGTTCAGTGAGGCAGAACCGCGACTCCCCAGAGCTCTCAGAGCATGCAAAGCATGACAAAGCATCAAAAACCGGCCTCAACGGGGGCGCTTGGGTGTATACTGTATGTCGGCCGGGATGCCAAAACCGAAATCCCGGACCAATGGAGTTCTGCGTGACTTCTTCCACTAAGCTTTCCCGCCGGAACTTTCTCCGCCGCGCTACCGTCCCAGCCGCGATGGGCATTGCGGCGCCCTACGCGATCCCCTCTGGTGCGCAAGCCGCCCAAGAACCGCGCCGCTTGAAGATCTTCATGCACTGGGACATGGAAGGCGTCAGCGGCCTCTTCACGCGTGAACAAGCCTGGTACTGGGAGAATGGTGTCCGAGAGCACATCCCTGCCGAGGCCCGCGGGCTTTTAACTTCCGACGTCAACTCGGCCAGTGCGGCGGCCCTGGCGGCGGGTGTGAGCGAGCTGATCGTCTGCGACACGCACCACGGCGGGGGCAACCTGGTTCCTGAAAAGCTGTTGTCCGATCCCCGAATCACCTACCTATATCGAAGCGTCGGGATGGAGAATGGCATGCGCCGCTGGATGCCGGGGCTGAATCAGACCGTCGCCGGACTGATGCTGCCAGGTCACCATGCCAAGGCCTTCACGGAAGGGGCGTTTCTGCCGCATACGTGGAGCTTTGAATGGGCGGACTTCAAGATCAATGGGCAAAGCGTCGGCGAGATCGGCATCGAGACGTGCTACGCCGGGCACTGGGACATACCGCTCATTTTTGTGCAAGGCGACGAGGCCGCCTGTTACGAGGCACGGCAGCAGTTTCCGGGAGTTGTAACCGCGGTCGTCAAGCGGGGGACGACGGACTCGTGCACCGGCCTGGACCCCGACTCCGCCCGCCGGGAGACTGCACGAAGAGTTGCTGAAGCCATCGAGAACCTGCGAACCGGCAAGCTGCGTCCTTACAAACCCGCACTGCCCATGACCATCACGGTCCGAATGAGAACTATCGATGGAGCCGTGAAGGCCGCTCAACGGCCGGGTGTGCTCCGCATCGACGATCACACCGTGGAAGCTCGTGCGGGCAGGCAATGTGACGTGGTCAAGTGGCTCGTGGGCGCCGGCTTGGACATGACGCCGTGAACTACATGAACGTCAGCGCGCTCGTGCCGTTCCTGTGGGACTTCACCTAGGGCGGCTTGGTGTATGCTCTCCCGTATGGTCCAAGAACTCAAATGTGGCCGATGTAACATGTTACACGCCAACCCCGGCTTCCAATTTCGGGCCAACGGCACTCCTCTGGCGCGATCCGCAAAGGCCTACGGGAGAACAACTTTGACCGCGGTTGAGTTTTTGGACATTACCACGAAAACCCAAGCAGGATCAGGTTACGGATTTGCCCGACTCATCTCTCGAAAATCGCGGACTGGCTTCGGCCTTACAAGCGTTGTTTGCGCCTGGACGCCATTGCCTGTCCCCGATTTTCCGCTTTTTCGAGCGTGTCATTCCCACTGTCTGAATCGCAGGACTCAACCTGCTGCGCTTCAGCGAATCTGCTAGGCTGGGATGCGTGAGGCTCAGCAAGCTGGCCGTTCTCCGGCTGGGTTTCGGCGGTATGATCGCCCTGCTGCTGGTTTCGGCCTTTGAGGCCTACCGGATTCAGCAAACGGCCTCCCGACAAACGGCCCAGATCTACTACCGCTTTGTCCAGGAGACCGACACCTTGTACCGCATTCGCAGGGCCCTGTTCCTGGGCTCGATCTACACCCGGGACTTCCTCTTGAACAACCAGAAGGACCGCGCGGACACCTTCCGAAACCAGCTTCGAACTCTGAAGGCGGAAGCCGATGCTGCGCTGGGCCAATTGCACCTGGCGGCCGCCAACCAGCAGTCGTTTTCCGGGCTGAAAGGGAATGTCCAGGAATTCTGGACCATCCTGGAATCGCCCCTGGGATGGTCCGGCGACGTCACCAGATCGCGAGCTTTCCAGTTCGTGCAGTCGGAAGTGGCGCCTCGCCGCAGCGCCACTGGGGGAATGGTGCGCGAGTTGGTCGAGGCCAGCCAGAATGCTCTCCAGCAAAGCGAGGCGGAGTTCGCCCGCAGCCGCACCACCGCCATGCTGCGGCTCTTTGGAATAATGGGCCTTTGTCTCTTGCTGGGCCTGGCGGTGGTGTACTTCAGTCTGCGCTACGCCGGCAAGGCCGAGCGCGAGAGCCTGCAACGCTTCGAGCAGGTCACCCAAGCCAAGCGCGACCTCGAGTGCCTCTCGGCGCGTCTGCTGGAGATCCAGGAAGACGAGCGCCGCCGCCTCTCGCGCGAATTGCATGATGAGATCGGCCAGACCTTGACCGCCCTGCGCATCGAGATCTCGCATGCCCAGGCGGCCTTCAAAGCAGGTTCCCCGGTGATCCAAGCGCGGCTCGAACAGGCCCGCTCGCTGGCCGAGAAGACCGTCGAGACCATCCGCAACATTTCGCTTCTGCTCAGGCCATCCCTGCTGGACGATCTAGGTCTCGAGCCGGCCCTGCAATATCAGGTCGAGGACTTCAGCCGCCGTTCCGGCATCCGTTGCTCATTCTCGGAAGAAGGACTCCAAGAGACGCTGCCGGATGCGCTGAAGACCTGTGTCTACCGGGTGGTGCAGGAAGCGCTGAACAACTGCCAGAAGCACGCGGGCGCCACTGAGGTTCAACTGCGCCTCCGCCAGAGCGGGCTGACCCTGACCGTCCAGATCGAGGACAACGGCAGAGGTTTCGCCTTGGACAAGAGCGGCAACCCGGCCAGCCCCACCGGCATGGGCATTCTGGGCATGCGGGAACGGGCCGCTGGCTTGGGCGGCTCTCTCAAGCTCGTGTCTGCCCCAGGGCAGGGGACGCGGCTATCGTTCATTCTCCCGCTGGCGCCGCCGGCGCCCAGCCCCCGCATGGACCTCGAGACAGCCGGAAAGGGGGCCTGATGCCGACCCGTATTCTGCTGGCCGACGATCACGCCATCCTCCGGCAGGGCCTCCGCAGGATCCTCGAAAGCTACCCCGATTTCACCGTGGTCGCCGAGGCCGCCTCGGGCCTCGAAGCCGTCGAACTCGCGCGGGCCCTCCAGCCTCAGGTGGCCATTCTCGACATTGGCATGGGCGAGCTGAACGGTATCGAGGCCACCGCCCGCATCCTCCGCTGCTCTCCCCGCACGGCCGTACTCATCCTCAGCATGCATAACGACGAGCGCTATGTCATACGCGCCCTCAAGGCCGGCGCTCGCGGCTACCTGCTGAAGGACTCCGTCGAGCACGACCTGGTTCAGGCCATCCAGTTCGCTCTGGAGGGCCGGTCATTCTTCAGTCCGGCGGTGGCCCAGTTGTTGGCCAGACGCAGAAGTTCGATCCTGGTGCCCGAACAGGTGGAAGACCGTTACGACCTGCTCACCGAGCGGGAGCGCCAAATCTATCTGCTCCTGGCGGAAGGCAAGAGCAACAAAGAGATTGCCGCCCTGCTTGGCCTCAGCCTGCACACCGTGGAAACACACCGCACCCGCATCATGGAGAAGATGGATGTCCATAGCGCTGCCGAGCTGGTCTTGAGCGCAGTGCGCCGCGGGCTGGTCCAATAGCCTCTGAAAATACAGCATTTACCGTATAGCAACCACCCGGCCCTCACTGTACACTTGCTAGCCGGGTGAGGGTGAGCGCACTGTTATCGGTGGGGAGGTGTGTCCTCCCGGCATGGGCCTTGACGCTGCTCCTTTTGGCGGGCTTGGCAGTCCTCCCTTATGTGGTCATTCTGGACCAACCATTCATTGCCGATGACTACGTCCAGATCGCGCTGGGCCGCCAGTATGGCCCGGTTTCCGGATGGACCGCACTGGCCAATGACGTCCTGTACCGCGCGCGCGCCACCTCTCTCATCCTCACCTACTGGACCGAGCGGTTCTTCGGCTTTTCGCCCCTGCCTTTCTATACCACTGCGGTCCTCCTGCACGTTTTCAACACCTGGCTGGTCTTCGCGCTGGGCCTGCGGCTTGGGATTGGGCGGCGCATCGCCGTGTGCGCCGCCGCTTTTTTCGCGGTGTACGAGGGACACCAGGAAGCGGTGATGTGGTACGCCTCGCTGCCGGAACTGCTGGTGTTCTTCTTCTCGTTTGCGACCCTGCTCCTGTGGTCGCTGTGGCTGAGTTCCAAGCGTGTGTGGTACTATCCAGCGGCGTTGGTCTGCTTCTGCCTGGCCCTCGTTTCCAAGGAATCCGCCGTTGCCGTGGTCCCGCTCCTCGTCCTGACTGCCTGGAAGAAACGGCCCACTTGGCCCTGGATCGCGCCCTTCGCGCTGCTAGCTATCGGCTATGCCGGGATAACGTTCGCGGGACATGATCGCCACCTGCACTTCAACGACGCCGGGACTTTCTCGCTCCGTGCCCCCTTCTGGATCAATCTCTCGAACAGCTACGCGCGCCTGATGTGGTTCTGGGGCCTGCTCAGCCTGCTGGCGCTGATGCTCTGGCGCAGGGAACGATACTGCCGCATGGCGTTGTTTGCGGTGGGCTGGATAGTGATCACCTTCCTCCCCTACAGCTTCCTGACCTACATGCCGCGTGTGCCCAGCCGCCATACCTACCTGGCCAGCGCCGGCCTGGCCTGGGTGGTCGCGGCCGGCTTCCTGGTCTTCTACCGGCGCGTTCGAAGCCCGCACCGCTGGCCGGCTTATGCCCTGGCCGCGCTGATCCTGGTCCACAATTGCGGCTATATCTGGGTCAAGAAGAGAGCGCAGTACCTGGAGCGCGCCCTTCCCACCGAAGCCCTGGTGGATTTCGCGCGCCAAGCCGATGGCCCGGTCTATGTGCGTTGTTTTCCATACGGTGCTGAAGTCGCGGAACTGGCCGTGCAAATGAGATTGGGCAAGCCGCCAAGTAGCCTGATCTGGGCCAAGACCGCCAGCCATTTCTCGCCCGCCTGTCTTGAGGAGCGCCACTCACTGCCGTTGCAAGCGTCAGGCCCAAGCTTCCCTGGCTCGGGCCAATAACTAGCGAGGTTCCACCTCAGACCGGCCAGGGTATTCAACGCAGAGATCGCA
>Ga0315282_10017042_pt1 | contig 10539 bp, 12 predicted proteins | sample YL17G07_20_MG_FD_203693 | JGI IMG/M metagenome (GOLD analysis project Ga0315282, IMG submission 203693) | Sediment microbial communities from Yellowstone Lake, YNP, Wyoming, USA - YL17G07_20 | ecosystem: Environmental > Aquatic > Freshwater > Lake > Sediment | place: USA: Wyoming | collected... | reverse complement strand
CTCGTACCCTCACCGATCCTCGTTCTCTTCCGAAGCCAACTCCCCCACCTTCAAAGGCCTCACCGGGGGCCGAACCGTCGATGGCTTCGGAAATGGCTTTTCCAACCCCTTGCCGCTCTTCTGCAGTAACTGGCTCACCAACCGCCCGCAGGTTTTCCCCTGGCACAACCCCTTCCCAGCTCGCGTCAGCCGCTTCACATCCGTGACCGTCCGGGCTCCCCACTCAATCGAATCAACAATCTCCCCCTGGCTCACCTCTTCACAACGACAGATGATTAGCTCTCGTTCGTCCATCCTCACCCCTCGCTTCAACTCAGAATCGAATGTTCCTGATCTCCATGGCTAGCTCTTTAGGAACCAAAAGGGATACGACCGGCGTTCGATCATTCCTCTTGGAGTTACTCACCTTTAACACCTTCGCCTCTCCCACAACCTTCCCCTCCCGATCAAGGGCTTTCACTTTCGAATCCGGCTTTGGAAGTGGATAAAATTCATAGGGAATCATAAGCAGTGCTTTCTGTTTAGAGTAGTTTAGGTCCACCACAAAGATTGCCTGACCCGGGCACCCCGGGATACAGGTCCCACAACCCGTGCATTGGTCCTCCATCAGCTGTGGTAACTGGGTAATGTCCTCCCCAATCCTGATCGCTCCCTGTCGACAAGCGTCCACACAGGGATCACACGGAATCTCCTGAACACATTCTATGATGGCCACTGGCCCCTGGTTCATCCTCTTCTTCGTCGGCACCCCAGGACAGCTCAAAAGCTCTTTGCCCCGTAGGATGCCTGTCTGCTTCAGTGTGCTCTTCACTTGCCTCCCCTTCTCTGTTTGATCTTGACCTTCCCCTCCGCTCGCTTCTGCCCAAAGGGTCCCTTCCTTAAGGCATCCAAATGACCCCATGCTTCCCGTTTCAGTTGTTGAGCCTTTTCGCTCGTAAGGTATCCCAAGGATTCAGCCACAGCTATCCCTGCCACTTTCCCCTCTTCAATGGCCGTGTGTGCCTCCTCAATCCCTGTGAGATCCCCTGCAATGTAAACCCCCTTGAGGGTCGTCTCCATGTCATCGTCATGAATCGGTACATGCCCTCCCAATTCAGGAACATAGACAAACTCGCATCCGGCTAACCACGCGAGTTCTGTCATAGGGGTCAAACCCACCGCAAGGCATATCGTATCCACCGTCAGTCTCTTCTCGGTTCGGGGTTTAGGTTTAAAGTTCTCGTCCACCTTCACAATCACCGCGCTCTCTACCCGCTCTTTCCCAATGGCCTCCTTGACCGTATGAGAGGTGTAGATAGGAACCCCACATTTCCTCAGTTTGCTCGCATGAACCCCATACCCACTAATATGGGGAAGGGCTTCAACCAGCCCCACGACCTCGGCCCCTGCCTGAAGGAGCTGATAGGAAACAATCAACCCCACATTCCCCGAGCCCACCGTCAGGATCCGTTTCCCTGGCAATACCCGATGGATGTTGATCATCGTCTGCGCTGCCCCGCCACCCATCACCCCTGGCAGTGTCCACCCTGGGAAGGCCAAGGCATTCTCATTGGCTCCCGTGGCAAGAAGAACCTTCTTCGTGCTCACTCGAGATACCTTCTGGTTCGAAGAAATCCCGAGTTTGGGCCCGTCAAAGATCCCCCAAACCGCCGTGTTGAGCCGTACCTCCACCCCATGCTTCCCTGCATCCTCAAGCATCTGGGCTCCAATGTCGATCCCCCGGACCCCAGCTCCGTGCTCCTTTGACCCAAAAAATTTATGGATCTGCTTGAAAAGCTGCCCCCCTGGTCTCTCGTTCTCATCAAAAACCGCCACTTTCACGCCGCACTTGGCTGCCTCAATTGCCGCCGACAGGCCTGCAGGTCCCCCTCCAACCACACCAAATTCGATCTCTCTCATGAGCCCACCTTCCACTGCCCCAGTCCGTGCTGAGTCTCAACCTTCATCCCCTCTCTCACAGGGGTCACACACGTCCGTGTGTTAGGAATCCCATCCACAATCATAAAACAGTCCGAACAACGACCAATCGCACAAAATAATCCCCGGGGAGAAGATTTCTTCTTTGTCCGATGAAAGACAAATATCCCCGCTGCCGTCAAGGCCGCTGCAATCGGCTCGTGCTCTTCTGCCTCAACCCTCCGCCCATCGATCTCAATAAAGACCTTCCGCCCCTTTGCCTTGGGACCCAGAATGGGATGGTCCTTGATTCGCATCGCCTCTTTCATTGGAGTTCCTCCATCTCAAGGTTTCATGGACCTGTAAGCTTATACTAATGTTTATTGTCGTTTGTCAAGAAGTCTCTTCGTAGCCTAAATCACTGTTCGTCGAGCTTCTCTATTATTTCTACGCGATCGCTTGGCGATTTCATTCAATCACAAGCAACCCAATCCTCTCAGTTGAAAAGTGCATGTTCTGCGATTTCGAGAGAAAAACAAGTCTCTACCGAAGCTAATTCCTTGACTGAAGACCTTTGAAAAAGTCTAAGAGGGGGATGGCTTTTCGTGCCTTTTGGGCCATCCCCCTCTTACGGATAAATTTATTAGAATCGCCGTTCTATGTTTCGATCATGTATCTTCGGACGCGATTTTTCCTTAGGCTCCCACTGATTGCAGATCTCTCAAACGCTCAGTCCCACTTTCCTCTTAAACCGACTTACGCAGTTAATTTCGATACCCAGGATGTCGGCAATCCGGAACTTTGCATCCATCCCTTTGGTCACCCTCGGGATGGCATTCACCAATCCGAGATCCAGATCTTCCCTCACTTCAGCCATCACGACGGGGTCTGCAATATCCTCGACTGAAAGCTTGAGTTTTTCAGCAACGTATTTTTTGGCCTCCCGGATCTTCATGCCTCGGGTCATCTGCATCCGCGCCACCAGATCTCCGGCAGTACGGATTCCGCCCATGCCCGAAGCGATCCCGTGGGAAATGGCCATCCCAAAGGGATCACCCACACCCACCTACAACCCATCCATGCGTCCTATTTCGACCATCGCTTTCGAAGCTCTCGTCAGCGCATCCACTGGAGGTGAAAGGGTCAGAGGCACACCGCCCACCCCCATTCCCATGCAGGCATGACAGGGGATATGACCCTGGTCGGCACACGCCTGAGCAAAGTTGACCGCCCGAGCAATGTTCCAAGGGAGAGACCGATTGGTCACGATATTGGTCGTGGGACCAAAGATCGTCACCCCAGCCTTCTCAGCCAGCTCGAGTTGTTTATGAGGGTAGAGTCCTGCCAAGCGGACGCCGTCATAAAAGACTTCTCCGTGCATCCCCAGAATGAACTCGCTGGCCATCCCCATCATCATGCACATCTTGGGATATTTCTTTCTCAGAATTTCAATGGCCTTCAAGGTCGCTAAGAACTCGGCATCCCCTGCGGCTGCTGCCGTGTCGAAGTTGATGCCGTCTGCCCCGGACTCATACATCTCACTTCCCACATACACCATGTCCTTCACCGCATGCTCAACGGCTTCCCCATAGGAAGCCCTCGCCTCAGCGATCTTGCCTTTCGGCAGAAGGTCAGCGGGATTAGGACAGGGTCCATCGGGTTGGCTGTAGAGCCCCAGGTTTGGCATCGCTCCGTAGAACAGAGGAGGAATGGTCATTAGGAGCGCCTGCTCCAGGATGGGCTGTTCGAAGACGACAATGGGCTTGACCGGTTTGAAGCTGTAATCGATGTGGGCGAGCTCCAGCGTGTCTGACCCTAACATCCGTTCATAGATCTGGAGGGATTGGATCTTGCTGACCGACACGTTGGCTCGCTTGAATTTGGTGGTGCCACTGTCATAACTGAGGATGACCTCATTGCCTCTCTTCACTCCCACTGCATTGTCAGGACTTTTGAACAGCTCGACGAGATATCGGATTTCATCGTCGGTCAAAGGAGGGATCTTGGCTCGGTGGGCAGCATCCTGGGTGCCATCTTCGACGTCGCGCCGGATCTCTGCCTCGGTCATCTCTACGCTGAAACCATCCCCCATTCTCGTTCTATATTTTTCCATCTGAAAACTCCTTTCAGCAGAAATTTATTGTATTGTCTTCCCCGAACTTGTTTTGAAATGCTTGCCATTACCCTCTTCTCACAATCCCTTTAGGTGTCGTTGCGATCGTACCGCTTTTTCTTTTTCTATTTCCTCTTCCTAAAACTCTTCTCAAGTACCCACGAGATCCTCGCATTCAGAGGTTTCTTCTGAATATCCCGTAGATATTTGTCCAAGGCTCTCAGGTGGTGAACCATCGCTTTCTCAGCCCCTTCCCCATCTCTCTTCTTCAGAAAGTGAAGAATCCTTTTATGTTCCTCGACGGTGTCCGTCGAAAATTGAAAATCAGGCATCAAGAGATCTTTTTCGCAGAGCGTCAGAAAATCGAATACGTATTCAATCGTTAGACTCAAGACAGGATTGTGGGTTCCTTCAGCAATGAGTCGGTGGAAATTGACGTTTTCTCTGTCGAGATCGAAGAATTCTCTCTTCGTAAAGTATTTCTTCGATTTCTTCAGTCTCTCTTCACAGGCTGCGACGTTCTTCTCTAATTTTCGAATATCCTCTACCCTCATCTTCTGGGTGGCCAACCTGACCATGGCTGGTTCAACGATCTTTCTCACTTCATAGAGATGTTGGGGGGAGAGATAATGAAAGGTTAGGAAATACCCCAGGGCGGTCTTAATAGATTCACTATTGATCTCTGAGACGAAAACCCCTCCGCCTTGCCCTTTCCTTTTCTCGATGAGGCCAAAGATTTCCAGGGCTCTCAGGGCTTCTCGCAATGTGACCAGACTGACACCAAATTGTCTGGCCATCTCTTTTTCCGTCGGGAGCCGGTCTCCTGCCTTCAGCTTTCCGGCCAGAATGGATTCGGCAATCTTGCGTTCGATGTACTCTGAGGCCCTGCTAAAAAGAACAGGTTCGAATTTAATTTCGTTCATGTGCAAATCCAAGAGATTCGGGGTCCCGTGAGAAGAATCCAGTTGCTCGATCAGAGTTTCTCTGGTTCACATAGATTCTTCTCGTGACCTGCTGCCCGGCCGCATTTCCTGCAAAAAAACTTTGCATTTCTCACCAACTTTTTATACTCCTCTTTCCGGTCAACGCCCATTTCCAAGAGCTCTGGAGCCTTCAAATACCCAATGTTCTCCAAGAAACAGAGATGCTCCCCGTGCTCCGGATGGGGCATCTTAATCTTGACTGCCATAGAAACTGCTCCTTTCTCGCTGAAAAAAAGATGAAGTCTTCTATTTGAGCGTTTGATGCAACCCCAAGTTCTGGAGCTTCGCTACATCCTCTTCCTTCTTCTGGCATAGCCTACGAAACGTTCTTGCTACTTCCGGAAGAGGAACTTTTGCCGATGCATCGCTGAAGAATCGTTTCGCTCTCTCTTCAAGAATCAGGGCCACCTTGATAAGGTCCGCATCATCCTTCAGCGCCATTCCTGTTAAGTCTACTTCGTATTCCTCCTGATGAAGGCCTGTGATCGGTTCAAGGATCATCTCGGTCACATTCTCTCGGCGCGTCCTCTCCATCAGGGATTGGTTCTTCTTTTCCTCTCCTGCGAGAACCTGTAATACTTGCTTGAGGGCTGGATTCTTCGCTTTAGGGATCAAACCCTGGTAGGCCTCTTCTGTCTGCTTAACGATCTCACCAGCGTAACCCATGATTGCGCCGAAGGTGCTGAGAGCCATTTTGTTCCTCCTTGCTCATCGTCGTTGTCTTTCTCGTTCTTGCACCGTCATCAGAAGGATCACTACGTCCATCGCTGAATAACGACTTTCGTGTCCGTAAAGAATTGGAGGACCTCTCTTCCGTGGCCTTTGATGTCTCCAAAGAATGATCCCTTGGCCCCCCCAAAGGGGAAAAAGGACATAGGCGCTGCAATCCCAAGATTAATCCCCATCATGCTCGCAACCGCGCGGTATTTGAATTCCCGGGCTGTCTTTCCGTTCGTCGTGTAGAGGCAGGCAGCGTTCCCGTATTCGCTATTCTCAATGAGCTTTAGCCCCTCATCCAAATTCTTCACGCGGACGATGGAGACCACTGGCCCGAAGATCTCCTCCTTGGCAATCGCCATGTTGGGATGAACGTCGTCAAATACCGTAGGACCGATGTAAAAGCCATTCGGGTGCCCTTCAACCCTGATGTTACGGCCGTCGAGGATAAGCTTTGCCCCTTCATGAAGCCCTTTCTCAATGTACCCCAAGACTTTTTCCTTATGCTTCTTGGACACCACTGGACCCATCTGTATCCCTTCCTGGAGGCCATCTCCGACCCTCAGGGCTTTCGCTGCCGCGACGAATTTCTCTTTCAGCTCCTTATGGACGTCACCGACCGGAACCAGAACCGAACCCGAAAGGCACCGTTCTCCGGCGCATCCATAGAATGAGGTGATTAGGGAAGGGATATTTCGGTCGATCTCAGCATCGGGCATGACGATGACGAAATTCTTAGCACCCCCGAGAGACTGAACACGCTTCCCTGTTTCCCCACAAGCCTTATAGACATAACGGGCCGTCGCGCTCTGACCCACAAAAGAAATCCCCTTGATATCCGGATGATAGAGCATCCCATTCACAGCGTCTCTCGCCCCATGAACCATGTTGATGACCCCTTCGGGGAATCCACACTCATCGACAGCCTCAAAAATACGAGTCTGGGTCATGGGAACTTGTTCCGAAGGTTTGACGATATACGTGTTTCCACTGACCACCGCATAGGGAAGAAACCACCACGGAACCATGGCCGGAAAGTTGAAGGGAGCAATGACACCAAAGACGCCAATCGGCTGACGTTCTGCCGTACAATCGATCCCTTGGGCGATGTCCTCCAAGTTATACCCGGTCATGAGGGTCGTTACCCCCGTAGCATGCTCCACATTTTCGATCATTCGCCTCACTTCACCTCTTGACTCATCCAAGGTCTTCCCCTCTTCCGTCACCAAGGCCCGTGCGATGTCCTCAAAAGCATCCTCAAAAAGGCTCTTGAGTCTGAAAAGGTACCGGGCCCTCGTTAAGGGAGGGGTACATCGCCATTCCCAGTATGCCTTCTTTGCTGCCTGAACAGCCTTATCCACATCGGCAGCGGTTGAAAAAGGAACTTCCCCAATCTTCTCGCCCGTGGCAGGGCACCACACGTCGCCGTATTCTTTCGTGTCAGAATCGACCCAAGCTCCGTTGATAAAATTTTTGACTCGTTTCATGCACAAACCTCCTTTACGCGAATCGAATTTGAAGCAGAGATTTCTTCCACTTCTTATTAGACCTTCTGAAAAGCCTGATCCAGAGTCTCCAGCATCTTTTCCATCTGTTTTTGGGAGATGATGCACGGGGGTTGAATCCTCAACACATTTCCGAACACACCTCCCTGGCCGATGAGCAGTCCCTTCTCGCAACAGAAATCCCTGATCTTGGTTGCCTCCGTGTTGGCAGGCGTCTTCTCTTTGTCTCGAACCAGCTCGATCCCGATCATGAGTCCCTTGCCCCGGACCTCACCCATCAGGCCGTACTTCTTTTTCATCTTTTCCAATTGCGACGTCAGGAATTCACCTTTCTTGCGGGCTTGGTCCGCCAGTTTCTGCTCCTCCATGAACTCGATATTGGCCAAGCTCGCAGCGCAAGAGACAGGATTTCCCCCAAAGGTGGAGAGATGGTCTCCCGGTTTGAAGGAATCCGCAATCTCTTCCCTGGCAATGAATCCGCTCAGAGGAAACCCGTCCGCGATTCCTTTGGCCATCACCAGGATATCGGGCTCGACTTTGTAATGCTCGATGCCAAACATTTTGCCCGTCCGGCAGAAACCTGTCTGAACCTCGTCAATCAGCAGAAGAATTTGATTCTTCTTCAAGATCTTGTCAATCTCTAGAAAGTAATCATCGGGTGGGGTGATGATCCCGCCTTCTCCAAGAATGGGCTCGGCAATGAAAGCAGCCACACTATCATACGTGTTGTACCGAAGGATGTCCTCCAAGGCTCTTGCACACCTGAGATGGCAGTCGGGGTACTTCAATTCGAAGAAACATCGGAAGCAGTAAGGAGTCGGGACAAAGGTACAACCAACCATATAGGGCCCCCCTCTCCTCTTCCGCGCCACGTTTCCTGTCACACTTAGGGTCGCATAGGACCGCCCATGGAAGGAAGCCTGAATGGCGACAAACTCTGTTTTACCCGTAAACTGTTTCGCCAACCTCATGGCTCCCTCAATGGCCTCGGCGCCAGCGCTGCCGAAGAAGGTTTTCTGGAGTCTGCCAGGGCTGATTTGAGCCAATTTCTCAGCCAAGTCAGCCGTGGGTTGCGAGTAATAGACATAGGAACAGCAGTGAATCAACTTGTCAATCTGGGCCTTGGCGGCCTCGACTACCTTTCCATTGCCGTGTCCTGCATTCGCCACCGCAATCCCAGAGAAACAGTCGATGTACTCTTTCCCCTGAGTATCGGTGATCGTAGCCCCACTTGCCTTTTCGATGACGACAGGCTGCACCTTGTCCACCATGGCCGTGTTCACATATTTCTTGTATTTTTCGACTGTGTTCATACGTTCACTCCTCCTTTTCCGTTAATGGATATCATTGGGTATCTTGAAGACTCTGTATCCGGGGCGATGGCTTGAAAAGTCTAAGTTCATAAAAACTAATCTTAAGAACAAGATACAAGAGCTGATTTTAACTGTCAAGACAATTTTTGCGGCTATGGAAATTTTCTCCGACATTCTCTCGACCTATGAAAATCTTCAAACCACCAACGACTTACATTCTAAGGAACATTCTGAGACCGACCCATGGCACGTCCGTTGAACGGCGTCCGAAAGGAATAATTTTCCTTGCCCACCCCCAGTTTTTTTAGGGTCCCAAGGTTTGGGGCAGATAGAGTTGAGTGGCAGAGAGAAGTGGGCGTTGCCCAGAGGCCTTCCAAATTACTTTCAGCAATAAAGCGATGGCCCGTTCCACCCACGCAGGATGAGAAAGAATCAACATGGCTATACTTAAAGCACTTAGGGTTCGTCGGGTACCGTGGCGGGGAGTATGGCGTGGAAGTTCAAATGTTGTCCTGGCGTGCTGTCCCAAAGAACTCTCACCGAGTAAAACACATAGGATATAAGCGAGACAGAAGGCCAGCAGTAGCCTTCCCATTCGAGGAGCAATGTCGATCTGCAGATTCAGTCCTCGGAGACCCAAGTGGGTTTTGAAGTCACGAAAACTCTGCTCAATCTGCATCCTCTCTCGGTAAAGGTCAACCACTAAGTCCGTCTCTAAAGGTTTCCGGTAAGCCACAGGAACAAGCAAATACCATGGTTCCTGATAGGTCGGATCATAATAAACAATAACATCCACCGGGACTTTGCGGTGGGCATGATAGAGGACGTCCTGATAACGGAGAGCCTTGCGTGGTGGCGCATGGAGTTGTCCCAATTTCATTCGCCGCCCCTGGCATGTAATAATAGTCTCCTTTCGCCCCCGGACGATGTAGGGTCGTCGTTCCTGTTCACTCTGTTGGAGCAAAAGTGAACGGGCGTAGGCGCGATCAGCAATCCAGACAGCCATAACCCCGGGAGGAAGAGAGATTTCTGTATCGAGGAGAAAGATGTGTTCTAGTTGATTCTGACTTTTGAGAGCCGGCTCCGTGAGCGGGTAAGCGAAGGTATAACAACCGAGAGGAAGAGCCCGTCCCGCATAGGGAACCGCTGCGAGAAGGGCCTGGGCAGAACCGCTCTTGGTTTGGTCCAAAATCACGGGGCAGAACCGTTTCCCGGGAGGAAGCAAAATCGCCGCCAGACTCCCGGTGACCGCCCGGAAGTCCAAACGGGGATTCTTGAGAAAACGATGAAGCCGTTTCTCCCGGGCATGGGCTGTCCCCTGGGTGGGAAGAACTCGGGCCAAAGCAGCTAAAGACAAGCGACCTTGGCCACTTCGCACCGCAGACAAGACCAGAATAAATGCAAACGTCAAAACCACTAAATTCTTTCGGATGGGTTTCGCCAATGCCGAAAACCTGGAATCCATTAACTGAGAAAGGGTCTTGAGCAGTTGTTCATTCATCTCCTTTTCCGTTGAGTCTTGAGCGCGTTCACATAGCGACGGCCTACCTCAACCAACAGTTCTTGAAGCTTCTTACGGTTTTGGACTGCAACTTCAGCCTTTTGAACCAGTTCATCGGGAACATATAGAGAAGTCTGCCGACCCTGTGAGCGCGTGTGTAGAGCATAAGCCGGATGACCTTCTCCGCTTCGGCACACCGGACAGTTGGGTCGAATACATCGGTTCTTACGAAGGCTCAACGATCCGCCCGCCAGAGGCCAGAGTTTCTCTACCTCCTTCAAGAACCACTTCCGCACGTCTTCTGGGGTTTCACCCACCATGATGTACATGTATCATAACACACATGTACATGTCAAGAAAAAAATGGGGGTGGGCAAGAATAATGGGCCTGCGACATAAAAGTGGGGTAAATTATGGCGCCCGTGCCTCCCAATAGTCTTCGAAGCGATTCGACTTGATTGTGCATCGAAGAGAGATAATTGCGTTTGCACCTCGGACGGACCATTCCATT
>Ga0315282_10017041_pt1 | contig 10539 bp, 9 predicted proteins | sample YL17G07_20_MG_FD_203693 | JGI IMG/M metagenome (GOLD analysis project Ga0315282, IMG submission 203693) | Sediment microbial communities from Yellowstone Lake, YNP, Wyoming, USA - YL17G07_20 | ecosystem: Environmental > Aquatic > Freshwater > Lake > Sediment | place: USA: Wyoming | collected... | reverse complement strand
AAGGTTCAACATTGGCATGGCCTACGACGGCGACCAGAAGAAGATCGTGCTATTCGGAGGGTTCAGCGCCATTGACAGGGTGGGAGACACCTGGATCTACGACACAGCCGCTAACACCTGGGCAGCCTTCACCCCTCAGGTGAGCCCCTCGAGGAGGAGCGACATGGGGATCGCGTATGATTACGGAGCCAAGAAGGTGGTGATCTTCGGGGGCTACGGCCTAGGGGATAGGATACTCGACGACACATGGGCATATGACGTTGAGGCAAACACCTGGACTCAGATGGCTCCAGAGACCCACCCGACCGCGAGGTACGGTGGAATAATGGTCTACGACTCATACACGGAGAAGGTACTGCTTTTCGGTGGCCATATGAACCAGGATGGGAGAAGCCTAGGCTACGACAACGAGGTGTGGGCCTATGAATATGAATCAGACAGCTGGGAGAAGATACCCACCACGAACAAGCCCCCCGCCAGGTACTGGCACGACCTGTCCTACGATCCCGAGAGGCACAGGATCATCCTATTCGGCGGCAGCCAGGGGGGTGGCAACGACCTCGGAGACACATGGATCTACAGCTGCGAGGATAGCTCATGGAGCAGGGTAACCTCCGCCGAGAACCCAGAGGCGCGTTCGCAGCCCTCCCTAGCCTACGACGCGTCCACTAGGATGACGGTGATGTTCGGGGGAGCCGACTTCAAGATCCAGGGGGAGTTCCTCTACTACAACGACGTCTGGGCGCTCGATGAGAACGACCAATGGAGGAGGTTATCCGCGGGGGCACCATCTGCGCCTGAGTCAAGCATACCAGGCTTTCAGCCCGTTACATTGATGACCGGCATCACCTTAGCTGCTATTGTACTTGTATTCGCTAAAAGGAGAAAATTTCAGGCCTTGCCCTGTCAACAGCTATAGAAAGTCAAGCTATTCATCGTGAGAGAGGGAGGTCATGGACCCCGTGAGGATGATGATGGGCTAGAGCCGTGGCCTCACCTCATCCCAGAAGAGCCTAGCTGACTCCACCTCCTCGCCGAAGTGGAACCTGAGGATGAAGTGATCGACGCCGATCGCGACATACTCACCGATCCTCTCGGCTATGATATCAGGTGTCCCGACGATGTTCGGCGGCTGCTTGCTCAGGTAGCGCATGTAGGGCGCCCCGCTCCTCCTCCGCTGATCTGCGAGCTTCAGCTCCAGCTCCTCACGGGTATCAGCCATCGTGATCATCAGGCCCGCGGACTTCCTGATCTCGCCGTAGTCTCTGCCGATCCTCCTGCACTTGGCTTCGAGTTCGGAGAGCTTCTCCTCGAAGAAGCTCGGCGGCTGGGACCAGGCGAAGTTGACGGCGTCCGCGTGCTTCGCGGCGACCCTCAGGGTCAGGCCGCCTGTGCCGCCTACCCAGATCGGTATCCTGGGCTTCTGGACGGGTTTAGGGGCGCAGATCGCGTCCTCGATCGAGTAGTATCTACCCTTATAGGAGGCCTTCTCCCTCGACCACATCAGCTTCGCTATCTCCAGCGCCTCGTCCAGCTGACGAATCCGTACGGAGGGTGGAGGGTACCTGTAGCCGTATGCTCTATATTCGACATCCTTCCAGCCGGCGCCGACGCCGAAGTTGACCCTGCCGCCGCTTATGTTGTCGAGGCTCGCGGCGATCTTCGCCATCAGCGCCGGGTTCCGGTAGCTCTGGGAGGAGACCATGGGGCCCAGCCTGAGCCTCCTCGTGTCCCTCGCGACGGCGGCGAGGGTCGTCCAGCACTCGAGGCAGGGTGTCTCCACCGACTCGTCGGTCATGAAGAAGTGGTCTGAGACCCAGAGGGACTCGAAGCCAAGTGACTCAACGTAGACCGCTATGTCTCGAATCTTCTGGTAGGTGAAGCCGTACTGCGGCTCGATCTGCAGCCCAAAGTCTAGACGACCCACACTGCACCACGTAAAAATTAGCAGTGTAGTGATTTAACGGCTACCGGGTTTATCTCAATCTACACTGTTGAATGAGGAAAAATTTAGGAAAAGTTATCGTTTTTACCTGACCCCCTGGCCGCCAGCAGCTAGTCGACGCTATTAAGAGGCTAGGGAAGGTGCAGCAGGCGGGATACGAAATCACCCTGAGCCGGGACCTAAAATTCCTCAATCGGAAAAAGATGCAGGGGGTCTAGTCGTGCGACAACGACCGTAGGCTAGCGCGTGTCGCCCTCAGGCAGTCCTCGCAGACGCCCGAGCAGACTCGAATGGCGGAGGCGAACGCAGCGACACGAGACCGAAGAAGAAGACTGAGGTGGGGGCATGAAGATCGAGGAGGCCATCCCTCGTGCGTGGGGCTGGAAGTGCGACTGCAGGAGTTCCGGGCCAGACGGGTCGCCCAAGGCGTGCGAGTACTCCTGTCGCCGCAGCCTAGAGAGGTATAATTCGGCCCTCTCCTTCCTCGAGGGGTACGAGGTCCCCGAGGAGAGCGCCAGAATGGAGTGGGCTATTCAGAGGGCCGAGGAGGAGGTAAATCAGCAAATAAGTGAATTCCTATTTAATCGAGCTGGAGCCAAAGTAACGCTGAATGTGGTCGTTTAATGTCTATTCGCACACGCGCGCTCTAGCAGGTAGCCGAGGCAATAAACCGCCTAGGAAAAATGAATTATATAGGGTTGAACTTAAATATTCTTTGAATGATTGTTTCTGCATGATTGACGTTCCTGAGCTTGATTTATATTTAAAAACGTTTTATTATGTATTTAATTTCGATTCGGAAATATTTAGAAGTATACGTTTTTCTGAAGGTCTCCGCCACTGGGGTAATTATTTCCAAAATAATCAAGGTATATTACGTCGTTTTGAAAACGTTGTTGAGCATCCAGACCATGGTTTCAATTTTGAACTTGGTAGAGCAAGATCCATGTTTGGACCACGAGAAGTAACTACGTATGATCCTGTCTTGACTCATAAAGCGCAGTTTTTAAAAATCTATCCCAGGTTATTATATCAATATGGTTTTATAAATACGCCACAGAATCTGAATTCTTATAATTATTTCTTTAGATATATTCCAAAAATGGTGGTTCCTATTTATCATAATATTTCAGGTAATCCTGAACCTGTCCTTTCGCCTTCCCAACTTTGGACAGAAGGAACTTGCTTAAGTGTAAATGGCCAAGTGTCAATATCATATAATGTTGCTGTTGAAGTTAGTCTTAGGACAATTATTGAAGAAGAACTACATGTTCAGATACCCGATTTACATGGAACTAATACGGTTACGGAAACAGTGGAAAGAATCCAAAGAGAAATGCCTGATCTTAAAGCTGAAATGGAAGCCAATTTAAACAGAATACTAACAACAGAAGAAAAAAGATTCGCTAACGCAGGAGAAGCAATTAGGATTGATATGGCTTCAGAACTTAGATTATTGGAAGACTTTGTTACAACATTCGAAAGAGAGGTAATAGAAAGCACGGAATTGAACTTCGCAGAGCTGGAGCGCGCCGCGCGGTCACGTGGCCCACCATCCATATAATTTTTAAGCTTCAAATGTGCAGATAAATTTGCGTTAAAATGGTAGAACAAGCGTCAAGACCGATTATATCAACAAAAATCTTAGAAAAAGTAACATCATCGCAAAGCTCTAGAAGTGCATGCGAAGTCATCAATTATTCCGATGAAGATCACACATATTATTTTAAAACTGAAATTGGAAAGAAATAACCGCGCAATACTAAAGGGTTTCAGCTTTGACGGTGTCATATTTACATTACTTAGCTTGCGCTTGTGCTCTAGGCTGATGCGAACTACCCTTTTACCGAATATAGTCGTCGAACTTCCAGTAGTGCTCCTCTTCCTGGAGGACTATGTCCTCGAACATGCGCCTCGTCAGCGTGTCGCCCCGCTTCATCGCCTCCTCGATTATCCTCCTGTAGAGGACGATGGCGTCGTTCTGCGCGCGCGACGAGGCATCTCACCTCATTATGGCAAGGCTCGAAAATCTACCCGTTGAAAGCTACAACTTGCTGAGTTTCAGCTCTAATGTTATTCTCAGTGTGCCTGGATCTGTTTGGCTCTTCCTGAGTGGACCAATCGTTGTATCCGTCATAGTCGGGATCGGTTTGTGGTATAGCTGGAGAAAACCAATGAGAAATTACCTTATTGCGTTGCTCATCGCAGAGTTAGCAGCCGATGTAGTTGATTTTAGCACAGCCATCAGGTTGGTTCTGCACACCGCTCTTATTATCTAGGTAAAACTGAGTTGCTGAGTACTTAAGATAAGAAAAAGTCAATAAACATTTACTACTGATAAATACTCATATTTCTCAATAATTTTTTTTATCAAATCTTCCTTGAATCGAGATTCCTTTAATAATAGTATTATTATAATTAATCTTAATTTTTGATTATAAAGTATCAAATCTTTTCCTTTTATTATATTTGGCTCTAATGTTTTATCATAATGAGTATAATAGTTACATGTGTTGACTATTTTATCAATAAATATATTCTTATTTTTTATTATTCCCTTTAGTTCATTATCATTATTCTGATATAATTCCTTTAATCTAATTCTCAGAGTTTTTGAATTCCAATGAATTAATCTACTAATTAAGAAATCTTTATAATAACGCTCAATACTTTCACCGTCTATTTTTTTCTTTAGTATTTTTATAATTTTATTATATTCCTTTTTAGGAACTACATAATCTTTCGTATATTTTCTACTATGAAAAGATTCTAGTGCTTGCGTTAGTGTCAAAAATTCATGTACTGGATTAATATAAGGATTATCGAAACTTGCAAAAAGAGTCTCATATGTAGGATTATATTTTTTAATAACATTAAACCATCCTTTTAAATATTTAGCAATATCATGCAATATTTCATCATAGACGAAAGGCATAAAATATGATTTATATTCATTTGTTTTTCCTTTGTCAAATATCATGTAGTATATTTCAATATTGTTTACTCTCTCTTCATTATGAATTGGTATAGCCTGTAAATTTAATAATTTTGATCGTTTTCCTATACCTAAATCAATAAAACTACTTACGTTTTGAAGATAATACCAAATATCTTCTAATTTTTTAGCTTCATTAAAGTCTATCATAATCCAAGGATTCAGATTTTTTATTGAAAAACCTTCATTTCCGTAGGATAAAGAATAAAAATATTTAAATGACATTCTAATATCTTCAAAACTCACAATTTTTAATTTAGGTATTTTAGCTTCAATTGAATAGATTTCTGAATCTTTAGTGCTTTTTTCTTTAGTATTTTTAAATATTTTATGTCCTAACCATTCATTTAAACTATCAAATCTAAAAAGAATCGAATTAAATTTGATATCTTCTTCCGTGTTATAGTGATAACTAACTAAGCAAATAACGCATGTGTATGATTCCGTCACGTAACCAGGGACTGATGCCTGAGAAGAAGTTTTCAAACATTTATAAAGTGTTATTATTTTTCCATTTGAACAGGAACCAAGAATTAATATTTGGAAATCACTGTTGGGTCGAATCTCACCATTTAATTCAAGCTTGAGCATTTTACCGAATTCATATGATATTACGCCGCTAGTTGTTTCAGTTTCATGCCCTGGCACCCACCAAATACCTGAATAACTAAATGGTTCATTCATTCCAATTTAGAAAAATGCGAGATCATGTATAAGTAACTTTCAAAATTATTATTTGGAAATGCTTACCATCTTGGCTTTGAATATGAGTTAGTTATTTATTTTGATTAGCCCGACGCATTTGATTTTTATGGATCATCCAACAGTTTGACATCAACCTTTTATAAAAAAAATAACATTAATTTTAGAAATTTGTGATAGTATTCACTTTATTAATTCCTCTATAAACTCTCGCCAACCACCTGTATAATAGTGACTAAGAGTCTGAACATTTTCAGACGCGCGCGCACCATTTTCTTATGCTCAAATTCATTCAAAATCTTTATGTAAATTCTATAAATAATTAATACCACAATGAAAACTATGGAAGAATTTGTTTTAGATTGGGAGGCTCCCATACCCTTCAAAGAACCTACTCCTCCTCGTTTCTCGGGGATGCCTGGATTATATGCGATAGTGTTTGAAAATGAGATCATTTACATTGGAAAAGCAGAGTCCCAAGGCTCATCTGCACGTGCACGCCAACACGATTTTACTGCCTGTCTAAAAGACCAAGGGAAAATTTGGGACGCCAGTAAGGCGATTCGATACTTTGCTACGTTTTCAAATGATCAAAATAGTGCAAGGATTGATGATGCCGAAAAGTTACTGGTGTTTAAACTTCCCACAACAATTTGTAATCAAATTCTATGGAGAAAATATAAGGGAGTAATTCCTTTCAAAGTAATAAGTCAGGGCTCTAGACCACCAGGGTTGCCCGAGGTAATTCAATATCCTTATCTTATATTAAAAATCGGATAAAAAATTTGATCAATTAATCGAAAATTCTCTTATATACATGCAATTTCCATCCATAGTGAAATATTTCAATATTTTTCAATCTTGAAAATTCATCAATAAATGATGGCAAAATGTCTTCGCATATTAAAATTCCTCTAACTTCTTTATCATAATCCGCTTCTATATCTTTTATGTATCCCCGCAATTGATTAATAGCTGATCTACCAATTTCATTTATCTTTAATTCGATAACTATGATTTCTTTATCGTTTTCAAGTAACAAATCAATACGTCCAGATTTAACTTGTACCTGTCTACCTATCAGCTTAACATCTTTTCCAATTAAATTTGTATTGCTTACAATAAAATTCTCCAAGTCTTTTTCTATTATTTCAAGAACTTCATCTGTAGATAGTATTACATCCGATAAAATAGATTTACCTTCATGCTCCTTTATCGCATCCATCAAAACTTTAACATCCTTATTTGTCAGGTCCCTCCAAGCCCGTGTCGAAGATGAAACCATTTGATTATCGGGGTAGTCATCTCTAAATGGAATGTTCAATGATAATTTCGTGGCAATTTGTCTATCAAAGGGTAGAGGAGGGTTAATTATTTTTGATCTAATTGGATCACCAAATACGAGTGTATCAAAGGGGTATTGATCTCCGTACTCTTCGTATCTAATTAGATGAGCATTTTTGTATTTTGCTCTAATTTCTCTATCCTTATAGGCATCTGAGGTTAGAAGAACTTCTTCAACAACGTAATAGGCTGTAATCGCTTTTCTACCCTTGATAGAGGTATGAAGGAAAATGAAGTCGCCCTTCTTAACTTCCTCTAATAATTTTTTTCCTCTCGATTCGACATCTCCGTATGTAAATTCTTCTAACAGCGGATCGGGGTGATCGGCTCTAGGAATGTAGGGAATCAAAAGACTGGTCATACCAGATTTAGTTTTTACTGGATGATAATAAAAATATAATGTATCTCGAATATGGGATTGAATCGCTAATCTTATCAACTTGAAACAATTTTGATTAAAAAATATAATAAGTATGGAGTCAAATTGATTATTAATGAACCTTTTTACCTATTGTATTCCTTACGATGACGGTGCTGCACCTAATCCTTTCTGGGGGTTATGCACTCTAACGATTTGCAAACCAGCAATCAGACGCACCACTTCAGTGGGCGACTGGATTGTAGGAACTGGTTCTAAGAATGTAAAAGGTCATGGAGATCTTTCAAACAAACTTGTGTATGCAATGAAGGTCACTGATAAAAAGACGTTAAAGGACTACGGCTTATATTGTAAGGAAAACTTTCCAAATAAGATGCCTGATTGGGTGAGCAAAGATTATCGTATCAGACTTAGACTGCATCTACGACTATTCTCAGGGAAAACCTGTGCAGAGGAAAGGCGTCCACAGTAAAGAGAATGAGAAAAGAGATCTCAGTGGAAAATATGCCTTGATCTCAGACCATTTTTATTATTTCGGTGATAAACCAATTGATATTCCAAAAGAATTACAACCGATTGTCAACCAAAGACAAGCTCATCGATCGACTTCAAACCAACCATACCTAGAAAAATTTATCGACTGGATAGATTCGGGTAATTATATATTAGACCTTAGTCGTAATTGTTTACTAATACAAAAAACAATGTAAGAAGCCGTGGAATCCACGTAAAAAGCACCAAAAAACATTAGAATCATAATAAAATATGGTGAAAACATTAACCATTTTTCGAGGCGAATAATTACGACTAAGGTCTATTGAATAAATTATATGGTAAACCTCAACTTGATATTTTCAATAATCCCGAATGTCAATTACTTTGTTCTAGTGCCCGAGCCAAAGAGAACTGAAATATCTTGAGTATCAGATAGTATTAAATAAAGAACAACTAAAAGATAATCAGTTTGTCGGAGCTAAATATTCAAGTGTGGAACCACTTTTGGAGGAATACTAAATCAAGTAAAGAAATCGTCTATCCCTCCATACCGATTTTATACTTTGGCGACAGAGACGCCTGTATAAAATCACGAATCAAGATAGTGACAGTCGGTCTTAACCCATCCTTTAACGAGTTCCCTAGCGACAGACCTTTCGCTAGATTCCCAACCGCCAATTCTCTACTTATTAATCAAGGAACTATTCCAAAATATGAAACATATCAAAAAATTTTAAATCAATACTTCACCGATGGGGCCCTTCCATACAAGAGTTGGTTCAGTTCTTTTGAACCAATTCTCAATGGACTGAACGCAAGTTATTATAAAACTAAAGGTAATACTGCCCTTCACACTGATATTTGTACCCCACTCGCAACCAGAACAACTTGGTCGGATCTGAAAAGAACACTATCGCAGAAAGGGCTTAATTCATTGAAAAAAGAGGGAACAGAAATCTGGCATTCCCTGATTAATGAGCTAAAGCCAGACACGATATTGATATCAGTCGCACACTCTTACCTAGGAGAAATTAAATTTCCAAAAAGAGTACCTTGGAGCCTCTTGAGTAGAATTGAAACTAATAAAAAAGGTGAAAAAAGGAACCCTTACGATATTATATTTAGCCGATTAGCCTTGAAAGATAAAGAATCGCTAATCGTTTTTGGTAGAGCTGCACAGAAACCATTTAGCCTAATATCTGATTTACAGAAAATAGCAATAGGGAAAATGATTGCTGAAATAGTAAGTGCGATTTGAAATACTCTCTTTCTCTCTCACAATATTTTTTAAACCTTGAAATTCAATTTATCGATGATGCAATATTCTATACTTGAATCCAGGAGTTGGTTACAACTCAAAGTGTTTATGAACCTACCAGATGAAACAAATTGGAAAGAACGTCTGAATTGCTACTTTGGAATACTTTCATTTCTAAGACCCATTCTTACAAACAAACAATTAATTGATACCTTTTTCTTTTCACAGTACGGTCCAGAAGATTATGCACTTGAACCTGAAACAATTTACGAGAAAAAGCTTCAGGTTCTGCCAACTAATAAAATATCGTATATTAGAATTCGTATCCATCCAATGGAAGAAAAACGGATCGTTGTCATCGACTCCGTAACAAGATCATTAACAGATCAAGCACTAGTGTTGGGTTTTGAGATTTTAAATAAGTATGATGCAAGAGGCGACTTAGGATACCGTTATGGCAAGAGGGATGATGACACAATCGATGATGAGGCGACTATTAATTTTATTAAGTATTGGGATTCGGGATGTAGATATATCCTATCTGTGCTAAACGATTCTAGGGAGTTCAGGCGAAATGTCGATGTTTGGGGTATTCCACATCTACTCAATAACGCTATAGGATCTTTCCTACGACTTCCAAGTTATTGCCCAAGATGCGGTGGAAGATTGTGGTTATTGACTACCCCTATTGAAATTTCAGAGGTCTCAATAAAGAAGGCTCCAGTATTCCCGATTTACTGTCAGGACTGTGAATTAATGATGGTGTGTCCCTCTAATATCTGAGATAATGAAACGAAAGTTGGTTGGAGATATTTTTGAGTAACTTCAAGTTAGCTGTAGTCTAAAAAAACGGAGCTTTTAGGGGAAAAAACTACTAATTTACCTACAATAATCGTCAAATTTCCAGTAGTGCTCCTCTTCCTGGATCACTATGTCCTCAAACATGCGCCTCGTCAGCGTGTCGCCTCGCTTCATCGCCTCCTCGATTATCCTCCTGTAGAGGAGGATGGCGTCGTTCTCGGCCTCGTGGTCGAGCAGGAGGAAGTCGTCGGCGGTGTCCCCCACCCTGGGAAGCGGGTCCGGCAGAGCCGTCGCCTCGCCCTCGAGGAGGTAGATCCTCTCAGAGATCTTCTCGAGGTGCTCCATCTCCTGCATGAAGATGGGCTTGAGGAGGTCGCTCACCGCCTTGGTCTTGTTCTTCTCGGCGATCACCTCTAGGGGCGTCTCCTTCATGCGTAGGCTGAGGAGCGCCGCCTTCTCGTGCTGGTTCGTGTACTGGATGATCGCCATGATCTCGCTGGCGACGGCCTTGTTGAGGAGGGCGAAGTAGTCGTCCGTGAATATCTTCCTCCACTCGGAGGGCTCGGCGCCCTCACCCTCTGGCTCGTCCCGCACCTTGACGTACTCCTGGAACTTGAAGA
>Ga0315282_10017040_pt1 | contig 10540 bp, 9 predicted proteins | sample YL17G07_20_MG_FD_203693 | JGI IMG/M metagenome (GOLD analysis project Ga0315282, IMG submission 203693) | Sediment microbial communities from Yellowstone Lake, YNP, Wyoming, USA - YL17G07_20 | ecosystem: Environmental > Aquatic > Freshwater > Lake > Sediment | place: USA: Wyoming | collected... | reverse complement strand
ACCCATAATTTAACCCCTCTTGATAAAATAAAAAGTCCCTAAGTCCTTAATGCTTTGAAGCTTCTCTAACTTCAAAGTTAGAATACTATAACATATTTTCATAGCTTTAAAATAAAAAAATAAATGTGTATGACCCAACACCTGATTCCTGTTACGGGTTTTTTGGTTGTTGCTTATCCTGCTTCTTTTTTGCCTCTTGTCCCTGTTTTTTTATCTTCTGTTTCTGAATCTTGTTCTTATCCTTCTTGCCGCCTTTGTCTCCCATTATGTGTATCCTCTCTTCTTGTCAGTCAACTTCTCGCCGTGAGGCGCGCTACCGCGTCGCCAGTTCCGGCTTTGCATATTTTGATTGCACTGGAGGCCAACCAGTGATTATATAGTTTCTGCATATCTCCAGAAATCTTATCATACTTGCTTGTTTTTTTCAGAAAATCTGTGATTTTAACTGTATATCATGAAGTTTAGGAAGTCCTCATTTCCAATAATTGCTAAAATAGTGTAGATTATATCCAGTAATCTATATGGGTTACGGGTCTCTGTATAGAATTATATCAGGGCAAGAAAGAGGCGTGGATATATATGGAAGAACTATCTAAAGCACAAATAGCTATAGTAAAGGAAATAGAAAAACTAATAGTTCAATTACGAGGCGGAAATGAAGAACAGATATGGAAGAAGACATTTGAAAAAATCCTCAATTTAGTAGACGAATTTGAGCTTACAAAACACAAAGACACAATAGAATCCATATACGATAAATTTATGAAAGAAGGTCTTTACGAATATGCTGGAAGGTTTGCTAAAAAATGTAACTTTTAAAACAGATAGAAATTCCAAAACTATACCAAAAAATTATCCCTAATAACCGTCACCAGACCGTCACCAGAATTTCATCTCTTTATGTTAACGATTACTTCCTGAAACACGCGCACTGGATAAGCTCAATGAAATTGAAGATTAGAGTATTTCATGGCTAATGCTCTGCTCTTACTGTAGGCTATACCGCGGCCCGCCCCCGCCCTCCGGCAGGTTCCAGACGATATTTTGACAAGGACATTTTAAATCGCAGGTCTTACAGTGCAGGCAATTACTGAAGTTCACTTTTATTTTATCATGTTCCAGTTCATAGACGCCGGCAGGGCAGAACACCGTGCAGGGCGATTCATATTCTGAAATACATTTTTTGCATACAGCTTCATCTTTCAACTGGATATGGCTTTTCTGTTTTTCGTCATGCGCTGTGCCGGAGAAATAAACATCCGTTAATTTTGTCATCTGCCTTCGGCAATGATTCGGGTGATTTACTGCCGTAAAAATGCTTCATATCTTCGGTTGTCGAGTAATCGGGTTTTGTTTTAAGATTACCTATCGGTGTGGCGCCGCCGGTAATAAACTGGAATCCAAGAAGCGGCCCGCCCGGAAAAGGAACTCCCATGGCAACCGCAGGAGTGAAATTGCGGCTCTTCTTGAGGTCGGAGTATATCCAGCTGTTTTTCAATTTCTCTTCATATTTTGCCAATTGGTTTGCCGAGAAATCATTAATCTTGAACGCTTCAAAGAGAACTTCAGCCGCAAGCATTCCCGATTTTATGGATGTATGTAGTCCTTTCAGCTTTTGCGAATCGACAAGGTTCGCGGAGTCGCCGGTTATCATAACGCCGTCGGAGGTAAGTTTAGGTATGGAGAAATACCCGCCGCAGGGAAGCGTCCGGGCGCCGTAATGCGTGGGTTTTCCGTCTTTGACGATATTGGTAATCAACGGATGCTGTTTGTATTTTTGAAGTTCCTTGTGCGGATCGAACTGCGGGTCTTCGGAACTGAGATGAGCGATAAGCCCAATGACAACCTTGGTTTCGGAAATACAATATATAAATCCATCGCCAGAAAGTCCTTTCCGGAACGGATATCCGAGTGTATGGATACATTCCCCCTTTTGGAGAGGATTACTCGTCAGTTCATATACCTCTTTTACGCCGAGTTCATAGATGGAAGGAGTCTTGTCTTTATCAAGATGCAGTTTTTCAACGATGCTTTTGCGCAAAGTACCGTTGCTCCCCTCTCCCAGCACAACGACCTTTGAGTTTAGAATATAACCCGGAGTCTCATATTCGCCATTCTCCTGAAGACGTTTGTCGTCCGTTCGGACACCAATTACTTTGGTACCTTCATAGAGAATTTCAACTGCGGCTGTTCCCTCAAGCATCATCACTTTGTTCTTTTCCGCAATTTTAGAAAGCCAACAGACAAATTTGGAGAGCGAAAGAAAATAATTGCCGTGATTATTTAAAAACGGCGGGGTAAAAGGAATTTTGATATTTCCCTTTTTGGTCAGAAAATAAATGGATTCCTTGTTTACCTCTGTATCAACGGGGCAGCCAAGCTGCTTATGGTCAGGCAATAGTTCCGAAAGTACATCAGGAATGAGCACTGCTCCGGAAATGTTATGCGCACCGAAATACGCGCCTTTTTCGAGAACAGCAATTTTGTCTTCGATATCGATTTTTTTGCCTTGCTGTTTCCCGTTTTCAATCTCTTTATTATGTTTCTGGACGAGGTTCGTCAGATGAATTGCACTGCTTAAATTGGCTGGCCCGCCGCCGGCAAAGATAACATCGAATTCTATTATTTCGCGTTCCATATTTATTCCCCTTTCCTTTTAATGACGACCTTGGTACCTTCTTTTATGATACACGAACATCTTGCAAATATCGTGGCATATCATACAGCCCTCGCCTCAACCGGGCATCCGATAGGAGGGACAGCGCCCAATTTCTTGACTTTGACTAATAGTGAGATTCTGGATATATTCAAATGCAAATACCCCCGTATTTGCTTAATAAACCTCTAATTGAAAGCCATGCATGTTACGGGGCATAAGTTGCATGGGCAGCGTCGGTGGGACCATAGAGCAACGTTCTTTCCTGAAGTCGACGATCTGGAATTTTCTTCATTAGACAATATTTCAAACAGAAAGCAACATTCATTAAATCTATATATTTTTTCGTTTATATATAAATTAACTATTTCACTTGTTTGAATTATATATGTAAATTATAAACAGGTTATCAAATTATCTCGGTTAGGGATAGTTAATGATAAAATCCTTAGAACTATCTTCTGCTGCTTGGTTGAAAGGTAGTTCAAGGTACTAAGTGAACACCGCAAAACTTTAGAAAGGGAGGAATATAGGGATGAAATACGGTGCAAGAAACAAACTTGTTGCGAAAGTGAAATCGGTAAAGAAAGGTGACGTTATGTCACTTGTGAAGTTCGATGTGAGCACCCCAGCCGAAATGGCGTCTGTTCTGACTACTGAATCCGTAAAAGAACTTGGTCTGAAAAAAGGTGATACTGTCCATCTGATTATTAAAGCTATACATGTTTTGCCAGTGAAAGAGTAGAAAGATTCAAGGTTAATTAAACTATTTAAGGTATTTTTTTACAGGTCAGTACAGTAATTCTCAATTTGACCTTGATAGCGATTTGTTTTTTTCTCGCTTCCTTCCTGAAATGTCGGTTTTTAAATATAGCCTCACAATACAACCTTACTATTATAAATCAACACATAAGCATTGCCTTTAATTTTTAAACTGGCGACTTTATAATTGACAAATATTTTTAAATTGACAAAAGGAATTTATTATAGTTTACTTTGATAGACAGCAGTTGGGTTCATAGTTACTCACTTTAAAAACAACCTATTTTTGATTTAGTTACTACAGGGGAAGAGGGAAAGTGATCTGCAAGGGGGGGCTATATACTACATTTAAGAGCATAAAATCCTTTTGTTATTATTTTTGTAATGGAAAACCTGAAATTGAAGATTTAAGTTTCAAATAGTTGGTTGTGCAGATATAGCTATAACAAAAAAGACCATTTGAAATATTTTTAAACAAATATTAGGGGAGATGAAATTGTGAGTGTTTATTGTAGTTTAGGCAAAACAGATATTCCTCCAATAGGGTGTCGGGGTTTGGATACAAAATGGTGTCAACTCGAAATGGTATGTCACTTTTTGAAGGAAGATGCAGGAAAAGTTTATGACCAAAGATCTGAGAATAGACTAAGAATAGAGGAAAAATTACTCAGTTCTAAAAAATAGGTCTCAGATGTTTCACCCTTTTGACACAGGGAAAGTTTACTTACTAATCAGTTCATAAGTAAAGCCTCATTGTGTTATAATATGAGGCATGAGAGAGACAGATGGCAGGAAGTTAAATCACGATGTTTTAGAAGCGATACGTATAAGGGCGGTACTACAAATTGAACATGGAGAAAGTCCGGAGCATGTCATAAGGGTGTTAGGAATGAACCGGAGGACTATCTACAAATGGATAGCTCTCTATCGAGAAGGCGGGATCAAAGCACTGAAAGCAAGACCTCTTTTAGGGAGGCCATTAACGCTGAGCGGCGCAAAGCTACGGTGGATATTCAAGACAGTTACAACAAAGAATCCTTTGCAATTGAAGTTTCCCTTTGCACTGTGGACAAGAGAGATGGTAAGAGAGCTTATTGAAAGGAAATACGGTATTAAGCTTAGTGTTATATCTGCTGGGAGATTATTAAAGAAGCTTGGGCTTAGTTGCCAGAAGCCATTAATGAAAGCATTTCAACAAGATCCGGTTATCGTACAACAGTGGATCGCAGAAGATTATCCAAAGATAAAAGTGCTTGCAAAGAGGGAAGGAGCAGAGATTTACTTTGAAGATGAGGCTGGGGTTCGTTCTGATTATCACAGCGGCACGACATGGGCGATCAAAGGGGAAACGCCGGTTGTGAAAACAACAGGTGCAAGGTTTTCTCTGAATATGATTTCTGCGATTACTTCAAAAGGGAAGATGAAGTTTATGACGCATTCGGGGAAAGTGAATGCATCAGTATTTTGCGAATTTTTAAAGAGGTTTATGCACAATATTACCAAGAAGATATTTCTTATTCTGGACGGTCATCCTGTGCATCGATCCTCAAAGGTCAAGAAGCTTATGCAGTCGATGGATGGCAGATTGCGACTTTTCTATTTGCCGCCATATTCGCCGGAGTTGAACCCTGACGAACTTGTATGGAATAGTGTGAAAAATAAGGTTGGGCGCTCATCAATAAAAGGGCCAGATGATTTTGAAAACAAAGTGAGAAATCACTTAAGGCAGCTTCAACGGAATCCTGGTATCATATGCGCCTTTTTCCAGGAACCCAATGTGAGATATGCAACCTGATTTATGTGGCTTTACTTATGAACTCCTTAGTAAGTAAAGGAAATGGAAATTTCCCTGAAACAAAAACCTGCATACTACCTACTAAAGAAAAACTAATCTTACCTATTAACTTTGACCTGAAGGACATACCATTTAACTTCCTGTAGTCTTCATTTCCAAAATTTTCTAAAATATTGTAGATTACGACCAAATAATCTATAATTAAGATAGTTGAGTTGTGAAAGATGAAGGTAATTAATTTATTACTTCTTTTTAATACCCCACAGTCTCTGCTGTGGGGTTTCCTCCTACCCCCACTTTGGAGAAGGGGGCGAGGGGGGATTTTAAATTAATAAAATTTACCTAAAGATACCCCGCCGTCTCTGCGGCGGGGAGTATTCATTCATCACTATCCTCTTTATTTATCTTGTCTGTTTCCTCTCTATTTATGCCAAAGCTGAAGAAAACGGATGGAAACTTTACTATACAAATACTGATGGCACCAAATATTTTTATGACTTAAAAAGTATAACCCCTACATCCAAAGGTCATATTACAACTCCCCAAAGACGTATTACAACTCGTAAAAATTACAATAAAATACTGCTTGTTAAAGTAAAGGAAAAGATAATTTTCAATAATCCTGATAGTAAATTGACAGAATCGAGTATTTTAAGGGAATTTGACTGCTCTAAAAGTAAAGTTCGTGTGCTTATGAAAAGCGAATTTTTTAAAGATGGTTCCAGAAAAATAGAAGGGAAAACTGGTCTGTGGAAAAATATCGATTCAGAACCTTTTTATAAAGCTCTTTATGAAATAGTGTGTCAATCCTGAAATAACACTTTCGCTAAATTCTTCCTGGAATAGTTACATATTAGATTTATTAAAATGTTGCATATTTCCACTAAAAATAAACAATTATTTGACTAATCTGTGACCACTTTTTATGTTTAAATTATTAAGCATTGAGGTAAAACAATAATGAAAGTAATTTTTTGGACATGTATTTTCATTAGCTTCGATAATGGAAGAATAGCGATACTTGATGCAGGCATAGGGATAAGAAAACTCGGAGAAGATTTTATTCATAGAGTCAGGTTCACTGCTTCTACGAGTACAGCAATTAGTGATGCTTTGAAATAGAATTAATACTCAATAACTCCTTGTAAAATTTAAGGGTCTGTCTCGCTACGCTTTTCCAACTAAAACATTCTTCAACTTTTTGCCTTGCTTGCTTACCCATCATATTTATTGCTTTCGAGGATTTTAGAAGACTATTGATGGCCTCAGCCAGATCCTTAGAAAATCGCATAGGGTCTTTCGGTTCAAAATTACGGTAATCCTTTTGTACAAATGGGATTAGCAATCCGGTTTCACCATGGTCAACAATTTCTGGAATCCCTCCTACTTTTGATGATACAACTGGTGTACCACAAGCCATTGCTTCCAGATTTATAAGTCCAAAGGGTTCATAAATGGAAGGACATACAAATACCGACGCATGGCTATACAGGGGGATCAGGTAGTTCTTAGGAATTGATCGATCTATCCAAATAATTTTATTTTTTGTTCTTATGCGAGCTTCTTTAATCTTACCCGCTATTTCTCTTTTAAGTTCCTCTGTATCAGGAGAACTAGCACACAGAACAACTTGTATATCAGGAATTAAATACTGTATGGCATTGATGAGATGTACGATACCTTTTTGTCTAGTAATTCTTCCCACAAAGAGAATGAAGGGCTTGTCAGGTTGAATTTTATAATCAACTAATACAGAAGGTGCAAACGTAGGTTTGTATTGATTAACATCAATTGCATTGTGAATAACATGAATCTTGTTCTTGGGGACTTGATAGAGATTATGCACTGTTTTTTTCATAAATTCTGAAACTGCAATGACTCCGTCAGCATTCTCGTAGGCTGTTTTTTCCAGCCACGTACTAACATGATATGCGGTTCCTAGCTGTTCTTCTTTCCATGTGCGTTGCGGTTCTAATGAATGGGTTGTCAGAATAAGAGGAGTATTATACATCTGCTTCAGTAAACATCCAGCAAAGTGTGTATACCATGTATGACAGTGGACGATATCAAACTCTCCAGCAGCTCCAGAGATGAGGATATTCCTGAAAAGAGTATCCATGAGCTTCTTATGTCTGGGGTCACGAGAAGTGAAACGGACATTGTGATGAATGCCTTTGACTGTTTTGTTAGCAGTATGTTCTCTTTGGTCACCAAAACAAAAAACTTTTAAGGAGTGATTTCCTTTTTCTAACTCGCATAATTCTTGCACAAGTTTTTCAACATGAACACCAGCTCCTCCATAAATATTTGGTGGATATTCATTTGTAAGGATAAGAATTTTCATAATAATTCTCTCATTATCAGATTACATTTATAAACATAGATATATTTTGTGTATACTTATGATTACAAAATAACTATTTACTAAAAAAGGCTGGAAGATATTCTAAAGCGAAACTTTGATAATGTCCATTGCAATGACATCCTGAGGGCTACTTTGCATGGTATCACTATAAGATTAGATGTTCCTTATGTATTTTCGACAAGACAGGCAAACCCTATAAGAGTATAGGGCGTAGTTTTAAGACAGCGTTAAGAAAAGCACACATCAAGGACTTTCATTTTCAAGATCTCAGGCATACCTTTGCTTCACATCTTGTGATTTCAGGGGTTGACCTTATTACAGTGAAAAAACTTTTAAGGCATAAAACCTTTTTTATGACCTCAGATATACACACCTTGCACCCTCTCACAAGGTAAAGGTTGTGAATGTCCTCGACAGTACTTTGAATGAAAAGAAAGACAAAGCGGGTGTTGCAGGGGTAATGCAGTAGCCGATCAAGCTATAGGGTAAGCCCTTCAAATTCATAATTAAAGAGTAACACTCTTAGAAACTATTCCTTCCTGAAGCAAACGCCTCTTGGAATATCGATAGGGATACACAGTCCATATAGAAATAAGCACTTTTAGAATTGTCCTCTATGTGGATTACGGTTTGGAAATCGACATTTGACAGGTATTTTCTAAATATTTTAGATTATATCCAATAATCGCTAATCAAGAGTTTTAAGATGAACATCGATGAGGCAATTCAATTAGCTTTTAAGTATCATCAGGAAGGAAATTTACAGCAAGCAGAAAATATCTACAAGGAAATATTAAAAGCTCAACCAAGTAATTTCCACACCTTACACTACTTGGGGATATTATATTACGAGCAAGGGAACTATGATTTTGCAATAGAATATATTGATAAAGCCTTACAGCTTATTCCTACCGATGCTCATGCGTATTACAATCTGGGGAATGTCTATAAAGATAAAGGACAACTTGATGAAGCGATAAGATGTTTTCAGGAGGCTATCAAGCTTAATCCGACAAATGCTGATGCCCATTTTGCTATAGGTAATGCTTTCAGAAAAAAAGGACTCCTTAATCATGCAATAATGAGTTACCAGAAGGCTATACAGTTTAGACCTGATTTTGCAGATGGTTATTGTACCTTAGGGAATATTTATGAAGAAATGATGATGTTCGATGAGGCAGCTTCCTGTTACCTGGAAGTAGTCAGGATTAATCCAAATCATTCCTATGCATATGCAAAGCTTGGTTTTGCTTTTTATAACAGGGGACGATTAGACGAAGCAATACGATATTTAGAGATGTTTTTGAAGGTCAATCCAAAATACGAAGAGGCTTATTGTTGTCTTGGTATGATTTTCACAGAAAAAGCGAAGTTTGACGAGGCTATTTTATGTTTCAATAAAGCTTTGGAGATTAACCCTGAATCAGCATGGCTATATACTAATCTAGGTGCTACCATGCAGCAGAAAGGACAACATGAAGAGGGGAGAAAGTATCTACATAAGGCCTTAGAGAAGAACCCCAATATTTATAATGCTCAACATAATCTGGATAATCTGCTTATTCATGATCATGAATTCCTTAATAAAAAAAATGAATTCACAAAAACAGAGCACAAAAAAATTCTTATTACTGTTTCTACGTTTAACAGAAAAAAAATCACAGCTTTGTCTCTAGAGCAAACGAAGCGATACAAAACCACTTATTGCCATTTACAGGTTTACAATGACCATTCTTCAGAGTATGACAATACTTTTCTGTCTAGTTATGCTGATAAGGTAATACTATTGCCTAATAAAATGGGTATCAATGATTTAAGATGGTATCAGTTCGAGAATTTTTTGGAAACTGATTTTGATTTTCTCTATATGACGGATAACGATGTAATTCATGATCCTAATTATGTGTCCATGCTTGAACAGTTGTATGAAAAGGGAAAAAGAAAGCTTCCAGTTTCTCTTTTCAATAGCATCTTTATGCTTCAGCCACGGCTGATTCTTTTTTATGAAAAAGGAGTATTTATCAAGACATCCGCACAAGGCCTCTCAATGTTCTACGACAAAAGAATGGTGGAAAAAATAGTATCGACATCAAATAATATCGGTGATCTACTTGATTATCTTCCATGGGACGCTAAAGCTAGTGCCTGTTTAGAACTACCTTGGATAACACCGGAAATATCATATCTTGAACATTTTGGAGCTGATGGATTACATAGTGATAATTATGAACGACAAAGAGCAATAAATCCTACTGAGTATCTACAGGAACGAAGAAGCTCAATATTACAATATTTGACACAGGATATTGATCTAAATATTGATTTTTAAGATTTAATGAAAGGAGGGTGATTTATAAATTTTGCTCTTTTTTATTGTGGATACCTTTAGTAATAGTTGGCTTTCAGAACTTCTTAATAGTGAACATTACCGGTGGATGAAATATGAACTCTATGAAGATATTTCAGAGTGCGGACTTCAATGAAAAATCGATAATATTTCAGACCTCTTGAAATTCTCTGCTTGTAGGTGGAATCGATAATCACGATTTAATCTTTCACTGTCTGTCAGGTAAAGTTCTGGTTTTGCAACTTATCTGAATACAGTAAGATTCTTTTAGACAGGCCGTGCAGGTATCAGGGGGCTATTACCCCAAGCTCTTTATGTTTTTGAAGGATGTCATCTGCTAATCTATCCAATGCCCTATAATCTTCCTCCTTTGGATGTCCCTTTACAATAACAGGCTCAATAAATTCTATCTTGAGATTTGTTAACATTCCTTTCAAATGTTCTAACATCCTGCTTCCCCATCCATAAGAACCAATTACTGATGCATATTTCAATTTTGGTCTCAGGGCATTCACCAGATATGTAGCATAAACGGTCGTTGGATGTGGTCCAACTAATACTGTAGGTGAGGCGATTACTATTGTGGCAGCGTCTACGAGCGCTATTGCCAGTTCA
>Ga0315282_10017039_pt1 | contig 10541 bp, 7 predicted proteins | sample YL17G07_20_MG_FD_203693 | JGI IMG/M metagenome (GOLD analysis project Ga0315282, IMG submission 203693) | Sediment microbial communities from Yellowstone Lake, YNP, Wyoming, USA - YL17G07_20 | ecosystem: Environmental > Aquatic > Freshwater > Lake > Sediment | place: USA: Wyoming | collected... | reverse complement strand
ATATAAATTCGCCGCAGGAGGCACACGAATACTTAACTAGTCTAAAAAGTATTATTGAATATCTGGATGTTTCTGATTGCGATATGGAGAAGGGGTCTTTACGTTGCGATGCCAATATTTCTATCAGAAAGAAGGGTGCCCGAGAACTTGGCGTAAAAACAGAATTGAAGAATATGAATTCCTTTAAAGCAGTCAAAGAAGCATTAAGTTTTGAAGTAGAGCGCCAAACAGAATTATTAAATAAAGGCAAGCCTATCGTCCAGGAGACAAGATTATGGGATGTAAGAGAGCTAAAAACAGTCTCCATGCGCACTAAAGAAGAGGCGCAAGATTACCGTTATTTTCCCGAGCCGGATTTACCGCCTTTTATTATCTCAAAAGAAAAAATTGAAGAGATAAGAAAGACCATTCCGGAATTACCCAAAGAGAAAAAGCAAAGATTCATGCAATGGGTATCAGCCTCTTCTGCTAATACTTTGGTTTCATGTAAGATAGACGCAGAGCTTGCTGAAAGATTGCTGCAGAGTTATAGTAACAAAAAACTTATTGCTGATTGGCTTATTAATGCTGCTTCTTCTACAGCTAATAGTTTAAACTGCTCAATAGCGCAACTTGGAGTTAAGGAAGAATATTATATCGAAATTTTCGACTACCTAGACAAAGAGTTAATTTCTAATCTGACCGCAAAAGCAGTTTGGGATGAAGTAGTTAAAACGAAAAAATCTCCTTCTGAAATCATTAAAGAGAAAAATCTCATTCAGATTTCCGATGAGTCCAGTCTGGAAAAAGATATAGAGGAAGTTATCAAAGAAAACCCCAAGTCCGTGGAAGCGTTTAAATCTGGCAAAGAAAATGCGGTAATGTTTTTAGTTGGCCAGGTTATGAAAAGAACAAAAGGTAAGGCAAATCCTAAGATGGTCCAGGAAATATTGAAGAGGAGGTTGACAGATGCGTAGGAGAGTTGCTGCAGTCTTAATTTTAGTATTGATAGTTTTCGGGATTTATTCCTTTGTTTCCTCAGCCACAGAAAAAAAGAAGAAAGATGAATTATACCGGCAGGTGGAGCTATTCTCGGATACTTTGGCAATTATACAAAGTGAATATGTCGATGAAGTCCAACCCCGTAATTTAATTTACGGAGCGCTAAAGGGCATGTTGTCTTCGCTGGACCCCCATAGCCAATTCTTGGATCCGGATGCTTATAACGAATTAAAGGTAGATACAGAAGGAAAATTCGGCGGCTTAGGCATAGAAATTACCATAAAGGACGGTTTATTGACCATAGTGACCCCGATAGAAGGTACGCCTGCCTGGAAAGCCGGCTTAAAGACCAATGACAGGATTGTGAAGATTAACAATGAATTAACCCGCGATATGACGATTAGTGACGCAGTAAAAAGACTAAGGGGCAAACCGGGAGAAGCGGTGAATATTACTATTTTAAGAGAGTCGGAGAAAAAGATTTTAGAATTCAAGATAGTTCGCGATATCATTAAAATAAATAATATAAAAGAAGCCAAAATCTTAGAAGATAGCATTGGTTATATACGTCTGGTTGAATTCAGGGAGAACACAGCTAAAGATATGGATACAGCGTTAGAGAATTTAAAAAAACAAGGCATGAATGCGCTTATACTGGATTTGCGTAACAACCCCGGGGGGCTACTTGATGCCGCGGTAAAAGTCACAGAAAAGTTTATTGATAAAGATAAACTCATCGTCTATACAAAAGGCCGGCGCCCTAATCAAAATATGGAATTTATTTCTTTAGGCAGCCACCCCATTATTGATGTACCGATAGTTGTGTTAATAAACGAAGGTTCTGCCTCAGGAAGCGAAATTATGGCCGGGGCCCTTCAGGACCATAAACGCGCCATAATATTAGGCACAAAGTCTTTTGGTAAAGGTTCGGTGCAAACGGTTATACCGTTAAGTGACGGTTCGGCATTGAGGCTTACCACGAGTAAATATTTTACTCCTTCGGGTAAACAGATACACGGCAAAGGGATAATGCCGGATATTGTCGTGGAAGAAGGTAGGATAGAACTTGCAGCGGTCCTCGAGTCTGAGCCCAAGGCGCAAAAACCGGAAGAAATATTTGAACAAATTGAAAAGAAAGAAAAACCCGAGAAGGAAGAAGAGGCAAAAGAATATAGCGCTGATAATCAGCTTATGCGGGCAGTGGATGCCTTAAAAGCGATTAAGATTTATAAAGGGAATACAAAATAAGTGAAAAGATACTCAATATATCAAATCTTAACTTTAGTCTTGTCACTTGTAGTAATTATAGAAACCATATTACTAATTCATCTATGGATTAGCCGGCCCAAGAAGATAATTAAAATACCGGCAATTATAAAAGGCAGGATAGCCATAGTAATTGACGACTGGGGTTATAATCTGGATAATTTATATCTGCTGGATGAGATAAAATATCCTTTCACCGCTTCTGTGTTACCCAGGCTTGATTATTCAAAGGCGGTTGCGGCAGAGCTCCATAGACGCGGAGTTCAAATAATCTTACATTTGCCTATGGAGCCGTATGAGAAATATAGATTAGAGAAAAATACTATTCTGGCCTCTATGGGTGAACAGGAAATAATAAATATCATTGAGCAAGATTTAGCCGATATTCATTATGCCTCAGGCGTGTCCAACCATATGGGTTCAAAGTCCACAGAGGATTTAAGGACAATGAGTATTGTATTTAATGAGTTAAAAAAAAGAAATCTTTTTTTTCTGGATAGCCTCGTATCTCCCAAAACCATTTGTTCTAATTTGGCGGCTAAATTGCATATAGGTTTTATAAAAAGAGACATTTTTTTAGATAATAAAGAAGAACCCGGATATATAAAAGACCAAATTTATAAATTAAAGAGAAAAGCCCAGATTTATGGCCACGCCGTAGGAATAGGCCATGATCGAAAGATTACTTTAGAGGTCCTGAGAGACACAATGCCCGAGTTGGAAAAAGAAGGGTATAAATTCGTTTTCGTATCCGATTTAGTACACTAATTTCGTTAGGCTCGTTATGCCCGTTAGGCTCGTTTAAATTAACGAGCACAACGAACTAAACGAACAAAACGAATCGGAGGTATAAGATTATGAAGAAAACTTATTTATTAACTCCCGGACCGACGCCTTTACCGCCGCAGGTTTGCGAAGCCATGGCGCGGCCAATTATTCATCATCGCACACCTCAGTTTCAAGCAGTATTAAAAGAAGCGACCGTTGGCCTAAAGTATGTCTATCAAACTAAAGGCGATGTCTTTATATTAGCTTCTTCAGGCACAGGTGTAATGGAGGCGGGAGTTGTGAATTTATTATCAGGCGGCGATACAGCCATAACTATTCAGGGTGGTAAATTTGGCGAGAGATGGACGGAGATTTGTAAAAGTTACAGCATAAATACCGATATTATTGATGTGAGGTGGGGTGAGGCAGTCCAGCCTCGTGAAATAGAAAAAAGACTTAAAATAAACCCTAAGATAAAGGCAGTGTTTACGACGTTGTGCGAGACTTCTACCGGAGTAGTCAATGATATTGCGGCCATTGGTAAAGCAGTAAAAGATACAAATGCGGTATTAGTGGTAGATGCGATAAGCGGCTTAGGAGCAATTGATTTGCAAACCGATGCCTGGTTTTGCGATGTAGTGGTTTCTGGTTCGCAAAAAGGCCTGATGTTACCTCCGGGACTAGGTTTTATTTCTGTGAGCCCAAAAGCTTGGAAGTTAGTAGAAGATTCTCGTTGCCCTAAATATTATTTTGATTTGAAAGCAGCAAAAAAGGCGCTTGACAAAACCGATACGCCATTTACACCCGCAATAACTTTAATAATTGCTCTCTGCGAATCTCTGAAAATGATAAAGCAGGACGGCCTGGAGAATGTTTTTCTGCGTCATAAAAAGATGGCGGATGCAACGAGACTTGCAGTTAAAGCATTAGGATTAGAGTTATTCGCGCCAACTTGCGCTTCCGATGTAGTTACAGCTATAAAAGTGCCTCAAGGCATAGACGGCGAGAAGTTAGTTAAGACTATGCGCGATAGTTATGGCGTGACTATTGCCGGAGGCCAGGCAGAATTTAAAGGCAAAGTATTTAGGATTGCCCATATGGGTTTTATTGAAGAGTTTGATATTATTGCAGGCATTTCCTGTTTAGAAAAAGTATTGCATCAGATGGGTTATAAGTTTAGTTTGGGCGTAGGCTTAAAAGCTGCCCAGGAGGTATTCTATGAGCAAAAGTAACTATAAAACAGGAATTGAAGGAAGAATAGAATCTCGCCTGCCATTAAATATAAAATTTAAATATATAATACAAAGTCAAACCGAAGGTTTTGGTGAAATCAGGGGTGCCTTAACAAAGGACCTTAGTGCCTCGGGGTTACTTTTTGAAAGCGAAAAACAGATCCCTATAGATACACTGATAAAAATTTTTATAGATATGCCGGGAACTCCACCTCTGACGCTTGAACTTAAAGGTGAAGTGGTCAGGATTGAGCAACTGCCTTTGCTTAAGTTTAATATTGGTATGCATTTTGTGAAGATCTCTGAAGAGCAAAAGGAAGAAATCAAAAAGCGAATCGAACGCATGGATATTATGAAGTTACTGGAGAGAGCTTATAAGAAAGAAATCTCTGATTTACATCTTACGGTTAATGCTCCCCCCATGGTCAGAAAGTATGGAGAATTAGAGTCATTAGATGACAAACCGCTATCTAGTGAAGAAATCAAGCAAATGATTTGTAGTATACTCTCAGACGAGCAAAAGAAGTATTTCCAACAGTATAAAGATTTGGACTTTGCATTTTCTCCCTCCCCAGATATCAGATTTAGAGTTAGTATTTATCAACAGCGGGGAAGGATGGAAGTAGTCTTCAGGAATATCATGTCTAATATAAAGAGTAGAGGAGAATTAGGTTTACCCGAAGTCATCGATGATATCTGCCAATTAAAAGAAGGATTAGTAATTATTGGTGGAACCACAGGTTCAGGGAAAACTACAACGATTACCACCATGATTGATATCATTAATAAAAAAAGGAGCGGCGTAATTCTTTCTTTGGAAAAACCTATTGAGTATTTACATAATAATATTAAGGGAATAGTTAAGCAGCGAGAGGTAGGAACAGATGTCCCGACTTTTGCCAGTGGTTTAAAAGCAGCTTTAAGGCAAGATCCTAATATTATTGTTGTAGGAGAGGTTGTCGACGCTGATACGATTGAGACCGTGCTTCAGGCAGCAGAAACAGGACATCTGGTGATAACCTCAATTCATTCTACGGATACACTGCAAGTTTTTGACCGCATAGTAAGTTTTTTCCCTTTAGAGCAACGGGGCTTCATCTATGCCCGTTTATCCCATTCTCTAAAAGCAATAGTTATACAGAAACTACTGCCTAAAAATGACGGCATCGGTCGCGCAATTGCTACTGAAGTTTGCATAGTGAATATAGCAGTCAGAAGGATTATTCGCAGCGGAGATTTTACTCAGCTGCCCTCGGTGATACAAACAGGCTCACAATACAAAATGCACCTGATGAGGCATTCTCTAGATAGAATTTTTGAACAAGGCCTGATTAGTGCTGATACATATGAGATGCATACAAAAGAAATAGGACAATAGAAGAGGCAGAGTCCAAGTTAACAAAACCGTAAGCACAGGAGGGTATTTAATGAGAATTCTAGTCAGTGATCCGTTATCCGAAGAAGGCCTGAAGATACTTAAAGATGTCAAGGAATTCCAAGTCGAGGTCAAGACCGAATTAAAACCAGAGGCACTAAAAGAGATAATTAAAGATTACGATGCGCTCATTGTCAGAAGCGCCACCAAGGTAACTAAGGATATAATTAGTGCAAGCCAAAAATTAAAAGTAATTGGCCGGGCAGGGGTAGGGTTAGATAACGTAGACTTAGAGGCAGCCACACAAAAAGGTATCATCGTCATGAATACGCCTGCAGGAAATACTATTTCTACCGCGGAACATACTATGAGTATGATTTTGGCGCTCTCCAGAAACATTCCACAAGCCAATGCCTCCACAAAAAAAGGGGAATGGAAACGTTCTAAATTTATGGGCGTTGAACTTTATAATAAGGCATTAGGCATTGTAGGGTTAGGCAGAATAGGTACAGAGGTAGCTAAACGGGCTTTATCTTTTGGGATGAAGGTCCTGGCGTATGACCCATTTTTATCGCGCGAAGTTGCGGAGAGCCTGGGCGTAGAAATAACAGAATTAAAAGACTTACTTGGGCGCTGCGATTATATTACCGTGCATACGCCGCTTACCGAAGAAACAAAACATATAATCTCCGCTAAAGAATTTGGCCTAATGAAGACGGGCGTGCGCATAATTAATTGTGCCCGCGGCGGTATAATTGATGAGGCAGCATTATTAAATGCGATGAAAGAAGGTAAAGTTGCCGCAGCTGCTCTAGATGTGTTTGAGAAAGAGCCGCTGCCCCCTGGTAGCGAACTGCTTAAATTAGATAATCTTATCACAACTCCACACTTAGGTGCATCTACGGAGGAAGCGCAGGTTAATGTCGCCATTGAAGTCGCAGAAATTGTGCGCGATGCACTCTTAGGCAAAGGTATACGCAATGCTGCAAACTATCCTTGTATAGAAGCAGAGGTTTGCAAATTTTTAGAGCCGTATATAAATTTAACCGAGAAATTAGGAGTGTTTTCCAGCCAATTAGTCGAAGGAAGATTCCAGGGACTCAATATAAGTTATAGCGGCGAGATTATACAATATGATTTAACTCCGCTTACTATGGCTTTAGTTAAGGGGATACTTTCACCCATATTAAAGGAAACGGTAAACTTTATCAATGCCACAAGCCTTGCCAAAGAAAGAGGCATAAAGATTAAAGAGGCAAAAACTTCTAAAGAGGAAGAGTTTGTTAACTTGATTCAATTAGAGATAAAGACAGATAAAGAGACAAGAAGGATCGGCGGCACCCTCTCTGCCAATAAACAGCCGCGCATTGTGAAGATTGACGACTATTATGTGGAAGTTTCGCCTTGGGGTGAGATGATAATGATACAAAACTGGGATAGACCGGGCATTATCGGTAATCTGGGCACACTCCTGGGTAAACACAATATCAATATCGCTGCCATGACCTTTGGCCGTGAAAAACCCGGTGGAAAAGCTATTACTATATTGAATGTAGATAGCGCCGTAGCAGCTGAAATCCTGGATAAGATAAAGAAAACCGAGAATATTTTAGCAGTGAAAGTAATAAGGCTATGAAGCGCAAAGTGCAAAGCGAAGAGCGTAAAGTTAAAGTACAAAGTCTAAAACTTTTAGTTTTAAGTTTTGGTTTTGCGCTTTTCGCTTTTAGTTTTACGTTGGCTTGTTATGCCCAAGAAATCACCGTATTATATACCGGTGAGACTCATGCCATGCTTTATCCTTGTAATTGCCCTAGAGAGCTGGACGGAGGCATTGCTCGTCGAGCCACTTTGATTAAACAGTTAAGACAAGATAACCATAATACGTTGGTTTTGGATTCAGGCGGGTTTTTCGCCGGAGGCCTTCAGGATGAATATACCCAGAATACTGCATTGGATATGCAGCGCACCCGCGTAAATCTTAAGGCAATGGAATTAATGAAGTACGACGCCGCGGCAGTCGGAGACGATGAGTTTAATTTCGGCAGGGAATTCCTGGAGGATAACATTGCAAATACTAGGGTCGTTTTCCTATCCTGCAATATTGTTGATACACCAAAAAGGCAGAAAGTAGTCAGTCCTTATATGTTCGCCCCCTATATTGTAAAAGAAATCGCCGGCACAAAAATCGGGATAATCGGAGTGACCGGATTATTTGCCGCGCAGAAGGCGGGCGGGCTTAAATTTATTGAGCCCAAGATTGCAGTTAAGCAGGCAGTATCAGAATTAAAGAAAAATAACGCAGACATTATTATACTTCTAAGCCATTTGGGTGAAAGCGAAGATTTAAATTTAATAAAGGACGTTGAAGGCATAGATATTCTTATCGTCGGTCAGAGTCGGATGAAAGAAGACCTTTCCACTAAGATAGGTCGCACTTTAATCTTAAGGCCTTCCTGGCAAGGCCGCAGGCTAGGGAACCTGACTATAACTATAAAAGATAACAAAATAACAAATTATAAAATAGGAGAATTACGCCTTTCAGATAAGATAACCAATGACCTAGATATACTTTCTATTTTACCGCGCTGTTTTTCCGATAATAATTGTAAACAGGAAGGCCTGATAGGCATATGTCAGGACCCCGGCACGCTAAAATCTCAGTGCGAATTTAGCGAAGCATCTAAGGTTAACCTTTTGATTATTACCACGAAACTTTGTAATGTATGTAATACCGAAGGGACAATGAGGTATTTAAAGACATTATTCCCGGGTTTAGTTACTTCTTACCTATATTATCCTGAAGCCAAAGCCAATAAACTAATCAGTAATTTTGGGATTAAGGCTCTGCCGGTTTTTCTTTTAGGAAAGGAAGCAGAGCGAGAGAATGGTTTTGATAAGTTAAAAGAAAATCTAGAAATAAAAGGCGATTTTTATATGCTAAAAGCCCAATTTAGCGGCATTGCTTATTATCCGCAGAGAAAAAGCGTTAAAGGAAGATTAGATTTATTTATAAGTTTATACGACAAGAATGCCTCTGCCTTATTGGATATGATAAAAGAATTTAATCCTATAGTACACTTTTTAGCCGTCGAGAAGGCCAGGGGCAACTTCGAAGCTCAGGGAGGAAACCTTGAGGCTGAAGAATACCTGCGTAGCGTGTGTGTCCAGAAATATTATCCTGCAAATTTCTGGAATTATATTAGCTGCCGGGGGAAATTTATCAATACTTCGTGGTGGCAGAATTGCTTAAATCAATTGGATACAAACAAAATAATGGTGTGTGCGCAGGGTGAAGAGGGCAAAGAACTTTTAAGAGAAAATATAGGCCTGAATAAGGAGTTGCAGATTATGTCTGGGCCTGCCTATCTTTTGGATAATCAGGAGATATTTGGTTCGCAAGGCGTGCCGGTAAAGGAAGAATTTAAAAAGATAATAAAAAGATAATCTCGTTAATCTCGTTAGGCTCGTTATGCCCGTTAAGCTCGTTTCAATTAACGAGCTTAACGAACTAAACGAGCAAAACGAACTTAAAGGAGTTAATTATGCGTAAGCCAAAAATATACATTGTTGATGTAACTAACCGCGATGGGGTTCAGACTTCCAGGATTTGTCTTTCTAAATTAGAGAAGACAATGATAAACTTGTATTTAAATGAAATGGGTGTATTCCAGTCAGAATTTGGTTTTCCCGTTACGCATCATGAGACAAATTATTTAAATGCTAATTTAGAGTTAGCAAAAAAAGGAGCGCTTTCTCCTCTGCGGTTAGGAGGGTGGCTCAGAGCGACTAAGGATGATGTGAAGAATGCCTTTAAACTTGTGCCGGGAATAAAACATGTAAATTTATCTATTTCGACTTCTGACCAGATGATTCTACATAAATTTAAGGGAAAACTCGATCACGGCTCGGTGATAAAAGAGATGGTCGAGGCAGTCAAAGATGCGCGCAAGTTAGGAGCTGAATCCATAGGGGTAAATGCAGAGGATGCATCGCGCACTAGGATGGATTATCTTATCGAATTTTCCCGGGCAGCTAAGGAGGTAGGTTGCGACAGGATCCGTTATTGCGATACATTAGGATGTGATACACCTTTTACAATTTATGAACGCATAAAACTTCTTGCCGAGGAAGTCAGAATCCCAATTGAGATTCACTGCCATAATGATCTGGGATTGGTTGTAGCAAACTCTATTGCCGGAGCAAAAGCAGCCTGCGATAGCGGTCTGGATGCTTACATCAATACCTGCGTTAATGGCATGGGTGAGCGGGCGGGTAATGCGGATCTGATTTCCGTAATCTTGGCCATAAAATATGGTAGTGGTATGCAGGGTTATCCTCTTGATGAGCGGATAAATCTAAAGATGGCCTGGAAGATTTGTAAATATGCCTCTTATGCCTTTGGTGTGCCCATACCTATAAATCAACCTGGTGTGGGTGCAAACGCCTTTGCCCATGAGTCAGGCATCCATGCGGACGGCGCTTTAAAGGACCGGCGTAATTACGAACTCTATGATTTTGAGGAATTAGGCCGGGGAGAGCCTGAGATAATTGAAACCGGACGCAAGATTACTGCGGGTGAATATTCAGGAATTAAGGGTTTTAGGAACGTCTATGAAAAATTAGAGGTTGTTTTTCGCGATGACGCGGAGGCGACTCAGGTTCTGGAATTGGTGCGTTATGCCAATGTGCATAATCAAAAGCCGCTCGTGGATGATGAATTGAAATTCATCGCTAATCATCCGGAGATTGCCCGCAAGATATTCGCCATGAGTCCGTAATTTAAGATTGAGGTCAAGGTCAAGGTTAAGGTTAAGAAAAAATTTAACCTTAGCCTCAGTCTTAGCCTAAACCTTTCTATTTTAAATGAATATAGTAATCGTGGGGACACAATGGGGAGATGAAGGTAAAGGTAAGATTAT
>Ga0315282_10017038_pt1 | contig 10541 bp, 6 predicted proteins | sample YL17G07_20_MG_FD_203693 | JGI IMG/M metagenome (GOLD analysis project Ga0315282, IMG submission 203693) | Sediment microbial communities from Yellowstone Lake, YNP, Wyoming, USA - YL17G07_20 | ecosystem: Environmental > Aquatic > Freshwater > Lake > Sediment | place: USA: Wyoming | collected... | reverse complement strand
TAGTCCGGCTTCCGCCAGGATGCCGAAGAGGACGCTCAGATTCTGCTTGATCGCCTTCATCGGGTTCGTCCAATCCAGAAGCGGCCTGGCCAGGTCGATGATCATTCCCACCGCGGTCAGCGCGACCGATGCCAGCGCGGCGATTGCGACCGCGGCGAGGCACGCCCCGGCGTCGATCCGGACGACGGCGACCAGGGCCGCGGCCCCCGCGGCGATTCCCAGTCCGGCGACGAGATAGGAGTGCAGGAATTTGGCGAGGACCTGCTTCCGCGGGGAGACGGGAATAACTTTGGATATCCAGAACTGGCTCCCCTCGCGGGAAAAGGTCGAGGCGGATGTTCCGTTGAGGCTCCCGCAGGCGGTCATGAAGGCCGCCGCTCCGAGGACAAAATAGATCGATCGGGCCGAAACGAGGGCCCTCAACAGAGAGGGGATATCTCCCGAGCCGGAGCCGGTTTTCGCCATGACGATAAATATCACCGGAAACAGGATGGCGGTCAAGGTCCCGTTGAGCAGGAATATCGGCGTCCGGTTCATGATCCGCCACTCCCGGAGGAAGATCGCCCGGATGGGCCGTCGCCCCGAGGTCACCCGGCGCGAGATCTCGGCCCGGGAAAGAGTTTTTTTCCGGGCCGAGATCTCCCCGAGGCCGATCAGTCCGCGATAAAACAGCCTCTCCGCGAGGATGACGATTCCGGCGAAGAGGGCTATCGACGCTCCGGCCAATTCGAGAAGGCTCGCCAGGGAACGACCTGGAAATTTCCCGACCAGCGCCCGGGTCGCCCAGACGCTGGGGGGGAACCAAGAGCCGATGCGGACAAAGAGGCTGTCCGGTGAGGCCAAGAGGGCGAGAGCCGCCCCGCCGCCTGGCTGCGCCGCCGCCGACCTGCTCAGTGCAGACTGCAGTCCGATGGTCGAAGCAATGAGGACGAGGCTTCCGACAACGATTAGGGCGTCCTTTTTCCGGCTGAGGTTGACGACGCGCATCAGGCCGATGACCAGGACCGAGACGACGGCCAGGGGAATGACCGGCAGGAGAAGAAAAACCAGGACCGAGCCCGTCCAGTAGGCTGGCCCTGACCGGGACAGAATCCCGTAGACCGCGAACGCGGGCAGGACGAGGACGCCGATCGTCAGGTACTCGTTGGCCAGAATCACGCAGAATTTCGAGATCATGACCTCGTGGGGCTTGAGCGGGAGGGGGACGAGAATCTCCAGGTCTTTCGAAAAGTAGAAGGCCGAGATGACGTAGTAGAAACCGAAGAGAAAGACGAGGAATTGGCTCGCCAGGATGGCCATCGTCAGGACGGTTCGTTCCTGGCCGATCGGCAGGAGGAGGCGGTACAGGCCGGCGATCAGTCGAACGTAGCCGTAGAGAGTCGGAACGATTCCGATGGCGCCCAGCAGGACGAGCGGCACCATCCAGAGGTCTTTTCTTTGCTTGAGCCACCGAAAGCGGAGGACCGAAAGGCCGAAGTTGGACTTGAGGCCGACGCGGGTGAGGGTGAGCAGTCTCGTCATTTATCGGTAAGCTCGAGGAAGATGCTCTCCAGCGAGGGTCCCGCTTCGCGGTCGAAGGCCTTGAGCTCTTCCATGGTCCCGCAGGCCACGAGCTTCCCCTTGTCGATGATCCCGATGCGGTCGCAGAGTTTCTCGGCGACCTCCATGATGTGAGTCGAGAAGAACAGAGTCTTGCCCGCGTCGCAGTGCCGCCGCATGAGCTCCTTGAGATGGTGGGCCGCCCTGGGGTCGAGTCCGACCATCGGCTCGTCGAGAACCATCACCCGGGGGGAGGGGAGGATCGCGGCGATCAGGACGATCTTCTGCTTCATGCCGTGCGAATAGCTCTGGATGGGGTTGCCGACGGCCTGGCCCAGCTCGAAGATCTCGAGCCATTTTTCGATCCTCTCCAGACGCTCGGCCTTGGGCACGCCGTAGACATCGCCGATGAAATTCAGATACTCGAGGCCGGTCAGACGCTCGTAGACGGCCGGATAGTCCGGGACGTAGGTCGTGATCGATTTGCACCTCAGGGCCTCCCGGCCGGTGTCCAGGCCGTCGACGGCGATCGTCCCCGCGTCCGGCTTGAGAAGCCCCGCGATCATTTTGATCGTCGTCGTCTTCCCGGCGCCGTTCGGCCCGAGAAAGCCGAAAATCTCTCCCGGCTGGACGACGAGATTCAGGTCATCGACGGCTTTGACCTTGCCGGCGTTGTAGCTCTTCGACACGTGGCGGATCTCGATCACGGTCTTGCCTCCCGAGAGTTTTATAACACAGGTGGGCCGAAATTTCTAAAGGAACAATCCTATCATTCGTGGACGACTCGCGTGTGCGGCTTCCCGCGTCTTTATGTTGGAACTTGCGAGCTCATCGACCTGCGGTATTGACTTTCCCGCGGCATATTTAATATTCTTATGGCTAACAGGATTCGGCGCGGCGAAATCGCCTGGACAGGGAGGACATATTTCCGTGGAAAATAAGCCGTTGATCAATATCAAGTCGCTGAAGGAGCAGGTGTACGAGTATCTCCGGGAGCAAATGAGAACCGGGAATATTCTCCCGGGCTCGGTGATCGATATGGAAGAGACATCAAAGAAGCTGGGCGTCAGCAAGACCCCTCTCAGGGACGCGCTCCTCCAGCTCGAAATGGAGGGCTTTGTCTCCATTCTCCCGCGCCGCAAGGTCGTGGTCAACGAGCTTTCGATCCAGGATATCAAGGATTACTACGAGATCATCGGCGCCCTCGAGAGCGTGGCCCTTCTCGCGGCGTTCGATCGTCTCGGAGACGCCGAGGTCAAGAATCTGGCGAAGCTCAACGACGAGATGAAGGAAGCCATCGAGATCGATAACTTCGATCTCTACTACGACAAGAACCTGAAATTCCACAACGCCTACCTGATCCCCTGCGGCAACGAGAGTCTGATCAGGATCGTAAACACCCTGAAAAAAAGGCTGTACGACTTCCCCCGCCGGTCCGGCTTTGTCAAGGAATGGGAGCAGGCATCCATCGGCGAGCACGCCGAGCTCGTCAACCTCATCAGGGAGAAGAAGAAGGACGAGGCGATCAGCTTTATCCGGGATATGCATTGGTCCTACAAGGTCCAGGAAAGGTATATCAAGAGGTACTACACCAAGGCCTCCCTTCCCCCCCACTAGATTTCGACTCTTTTTCCGCCCGGGACCGGTACGCCCAGTAGTCCGGCCCAGGCCCCTCCATCTTGCTTTTCTCAGGCTATAGGGTTATCTTATGGGGGAGAATTCGGCCGTTTATGAGGTGACCTGAAAGCGATGAAACGCGCGATTTTGATCATAGGCCTATGTCTGGCGGCCGCACTGGCGGTCTGGACCGACGCCGCCGGTCAAAAAGCCAAGCTTGCCGACCGCTACAAGAAGTGGCTGGACGAAGAAGTCGTCTACATCATTCGACCCCTGGAGAGGGATGTTTTTCTGAAGCTTCAGAACGACCGGGAAAGGGAGCTCTTCATCGAGGCGTTCTGGAAGCAGCGAGACCCGACTCCGGGGACGCCCGAGAATGAGTTCAAGAACGAGCACTACCGGCGGATCAATTACGCCAATAAGTATTACGGACGGTCCGCGCCGATGCCAGGGTGGAGGACCGACCGGGGACGGATCTACATCATCCTCGGGGAGCCCAACGACGTCCAGCGGTTCACCGGAACCCAGGGCGTTTATAACTGTGAAGTCTGGTTCTACCAGGACAAGGCGAGCGTCGGACTGCCGGCCGGCTTTAACCTCCTCTTTTTTCAGCGGACCGGACAGGGTGATTACGAGCTTTACAGTCCCTCGAGAGACGGGCCGCAGGCCCTCCTCTCCGCCTACATGGGCGACCAGACCGATTATATGACGGCCTACCAGGCCCTCCAGGACATCGAGCCGACCCTGGCCGACGTCTCCATGTCGCTGATTCCCGGCGAGAGCAATTCCGGACTCGGCCGGCCGTCTCTCGCTTCCGATATGCTCATCCAAAAGGTCGAAAACACTCCCCAGTCCCAGTTGGATGATAAATACGCCCAGAAGTTCCTCCAGTACAAGGATGTGGTTGAGGTCGATTATACGCCGAATTATCTCGACAGCGACGCGATGATCAAGCTCGTGAAAGATCCTTCCGGGATCTATTTCGTCCACTACGCCCTGGAGCCGAAGAGGCTCTCGGTCAACAACTATCAGGACAAGTACACGACGACGCTGAAGCTCAACGGAACGGTCAGGACGCTCGACGGCAAGCTCGTCTACCAGTTCGAGAAGCCCGTCGCCGTGACCATGGACGAGGCCCAGATGAAACTGGCCAACTCCCAGCCGTTCGACATGCACGACCTGTTTCCCCTCATCCCGGGGACCTATCGGATCTCGATCCTGGTCAAGAACGAATCCTCCAAGGAATTCTGCTCGTTCGAGCAGACGATCGTCGTGCCGGGGGATTCGCCCGTCCTGCAGATGACCTCCCCCATCCTCGGGTACAAGACCGCCCGGGCCGACGCTTCGAAGAAGAGGCTGAAGCCCTTTCAGATCGGCTCCAACCAGATCTACTGCCAGCCTACCCGCATCTTCACCCATAACGATACCGTGGCCGTGGCCTTCCAGGTCATGGGCCTGACCGCCTCGCAGAGACAGTCGGGGCAGATCCGGTACGTGTTTACGCGAAACGCAGCGACCTTCCGCGAAAAGAGCCGGGCGATCGGAGAGTATCCCGAAGTCCCCAACTTTCTCGAGGAATTCCCCCTCGCCGATTTCATCCCCGCTCACTACAACCTGTCGGTTTCCGTTTTCGCCGACGGGCGCGAGCTCGTCACGGGCACCGAAGAATTCGACGTGACCCACCAGGAGGTCGTTCCCCGGCCCTGGTACTATTCCAAACTCATGCCCGAGGGAACGGACCCCCTCTATTCCGAGCTCATCGGAACCCAGCTCCTGAATTCCGGACGGCCGGCAGAGGCCAGAACCTATCTCGAGAAAGCCTACAAGGCCACCCCCCAGGTGGAGGGCGTCGCCCTGACCCTGGCCCAGCTGTACATGACCATCGGAGAAACGTCGAGCGTCCCGGGGATCCTCTCGCCCTTCTTGAATCCTCCGAACCCGCCGAAATACGAGGTTTATTTGCTCGCCGGCCAGGCCTACGAGAAGCTGGGCGATTATGCCAAGGGGCTCGAGATCCTCGATAGCGCCCTCAGTCACTTCGGGGTCAACGTCATCCTGCTGAACTCCATCGGCGAGTGCAACGCCCGGCTCGGCCGGACCCGGGACGCGCTGTCGGCCTGGGATAAGTCTCTCCAGATCAATCCCGACCAGCCGGATATCAAGAAAAAGGCTGAGGCGCTGAGGGAAAAGAAATGACGGCGCGCCGATCCCGGGCTCTCGTCTTCGTGATGGCGGTGGGATTAACGCTCACCGCGGGCTGCCGTCTCTATAACCTGGAGCGGCATCTCAATCCCGAAAACGCCGATTTTTTGAACAAGGTCCGCTACATCATCACCGGCCAGGAGCGGAAGGAATTCCTCTTGACCCCGGATGCCGAGAAGCCCCAGTTCATCGATAATTTCTGGAAGAGCAGAGATCCCGACCCGGACACGCCCGAAAATGAATTCCAGATCGAGTACATGAACCGTATCCAGCGGGCCACGGAGATGTTCATCGGCGAAGGCATGCCCGGCTGGCTGACTGACCGCGGCCGGATCTATATCCTTTTTGGACCGCCGACCGACCGAATCACCGAGCCCATGGGAGCCGACTCGTACAACCGGTGCCAGGAAGTCTGGTACTACGGCGATTTCCCGGTCTTTTTCTCCGACCCCTCGTGCACCGGCTCTTACAAGCTGGTGTCGTATGACCTGAGCGGGCTTCGGAGCATCGACCTGATGTACATGCACGAGCTGAACATGGCCCAGGCCGAAGCCGAGCGAGCCCCAACCAAGGGGCGGACGACCAGGCTGACCGACTTCGAAACGAAGATCGAGATCAAGATGCGGGAGCCGGAGAGGATCGAAGCCGCCGTGACGGTGGATGTCCCCTACGACCGGATCTGGTTCAAGTCCGAGGGGAAGAATTTCTGGACGACCCTCGAGACCCGGCTCGAGCTCCTCGACGCCAAGAAGACCGTTGTCTGGTGGCGCGAGGACAAGTACGACCTGAAGCTGGATCAGGCTGAGCTCGAAAAGAACCACGGCAAGAGCTACGAGATCCGGATCCCCGTGGAGATCGGCGACAAGGAGAAGATCGCCCGGCTCGGTCAGGACGGGAATCTCCTCGCCGTCACGGTCGTCAACGCGACCGGCAACGAAACGATGAAAAAGGTTCTCGAATTTAAATAAGGAGGCGACGGGGTCAACGGCTCCGCGTTTCCCTTCGTTGGAGGCATACATGATAGGTTTCTTAAGAAAGCGTGAGGTTTCTTTCGCCGGGCTCGCAGCGTTCGTCTTCTCACTCCTGCTGGCCTCTTCTCTCGGCGCCCAGGAAAACATGGGGCGGGGAAGGATCACGGGGTCTGTGGTCGACGAGGCCGGCAATCCCCTGGACGGCGTTTCGATTTTGGTCGAGAGCCTCTCGGCGACGACGAAGCTCGAGGGGGCGTCGGACAAGAAGGGCCACTTTGCCCTCGCCGGCCTGGGCACGGGGATGTGGCGGATCTCGGCCAAGAAGAACGGTTATTCGCCCGCGTCCCAGGACCTGAACGTCAAGCAGCTTTCGGCGAACCCTCCCGTTCAGTTTACCCTGAAGAAGATGACGGGCATCGCCGCGTTCCTCCAGGATAAAGAATCCTCGGCGCTTTTCGACAAGGGCAACGAGCTCATCGCCCAGGAAAAGTACGACGAGGCCATCAAGATCTTCGAGGATTTCATGGTGAAATATCCGGAGATCTATCAGACCCATCTGAACATCGGAACCTGTTACCTGAAGAAGGATGAGCTCGACAAGGCGGCGGCGGAGTTTCAACTCGTCCTGGACAAGCTCCTCCAGACCCAGGGATCTTACAAGAAGGATGTCCAGACATCCATCCGGGCCCTCTCCGGCCTGGGCGAGGTCGCCCTTAAGAAGGGGGATTTCGACGCGGGGCAAAAGTATTTCACCCAGGCGCTCGATATCTCACCCCAGGACGAGGTCGCGGCCTACAACGTCGGCGAGATCTTTTTTTCCAACCAGAAGACCGACGAAGCGATCAAATATTTCGAGATGGCGATCCAGATCAAGAAGGATTGGTCCAAGCCCTATTACAAGCTCGGCGTCGTCTACCTCAACAAGGGAGACTTCGCCAAGTCGCTGGAATATTTGAACAAGTTCGTTCAGATGGATCCGGATTCGCCCGAGGCGCCCCAGGTCAGGAGCATGATCGCCGCCGTCGAGAAGATGAAGAAATAAACCCGGCTCAGAAATCCAGCCTGAATCCGAATCGAAAGACCTGCCGGCCCAGGAGGGCGTTCGTCACGTTATAGTCCGGCTGGGCGAGCTTCCTGCCCGGCTGTCCCGCTCCCTCGGCCGCCGGCTCCCAGCGGGCGATATCGTTGAGCCCGACGAGAGAGGCCGTATAGCCCAGGACGTTTGTCATATCGACATAGATCTTGAGCCGGCTCGTCGACCCGAGCGGCAGTTGTTTCTCCAGCCTCACGTCGAGGTTCGAATAAGCCTTCTCCCGCCGCGTCCCGGGCGTTTCAAGGTTGACGGCGTAGAGCGTCCGTTCGGCCCCGTTCGCCGCCGCCCAGGCGGCCGGGGGGAGAATCTGGACCGACCGCTGCCATGGCAGGCCGCTTCGATACTGGAACGAAGCGCTGAGCCAGAACCCGAACGGTAGTTCTCCCGTGCCCTGGAGCTTGATCTGCAGGGGCCTGTCGGTGTCGAGTCGTCCGGTGCTGTTGATGAAGGAGTTCACGCTGTTCCCCACGGCGGTAAATCCCGTCGTCTGGTCGGCCAGGCCGCCGATGTTCCCCTCGGTCCTGCTCACGACCGCGGAACCGGCCAGCTGCCAGCCCTGAGACATGCGCTTGTTGAAGTCGAATTCCAGGGCGCGGTACCTTCTCTTCAGCTCCGGAACGTTCCGCAGCTGGAGGAAGACCCGAGGGGCCTGAAGGGATTTCGCATAGAAGGTCACCGTCTCGTTCGGGATTGAACCCGTGCCGGGGACCGTCGTTGTGAACGGGATCCAGTATTTTTGCGCCGCGGCCTGGTCCAGGGAATACCAATACTCTCCCGTATCCGGGGCATAGAGAACGTCCTCGATGATGTTCTTCTGATCCCGGGAGATGAGATGAAATCCGAGGCTGAAGTCCTTGAGGAGCTCCTGCTCGAGACCGAGCGAATATTCCTCGGTGAAGGGCGCCCGGATATCCCCGGCGACGAGGCGCTTGCTGTAGGACGCGGAGAGATATCGGAAATCGACGGGAAACAGGCTGTAATCGTCTTCGACGGTCTGACGCCCGTCGCCGTTCGTATCCTGCCACGTGAATTCGATCGGCTTGGGGTAAAGCGGGCTGAGGGGCAGAAAGTCCCGATGAGACAGGACCTCGGGAGTGCGGGAAACCGCGACCTTGAGGACGGTTCGCCCGTTTCCCCATACGTCGAAGGCCAGACCCAGCCGCGGTGAAAAGGAATTCCAGGTTATGACGCTGTCCTGGTTCGGCGTGGCGAATTGTCCCCAGGGATTCAGGCCGTTGGGAAAGACGTCCGGGTACAAGGATTTGACAAGAGGACTGATGAGCTCGTCCCCGAGGAAGATGGAAAGCTCGTTTCCGGAAAAGTATTTCGTGGCCGCGGGGGACGAACCCCAGGAGCGGTCGAAGCGCAGTCCGAGATTGAAGGTCAGCCGGCCGCCCACCGAAAAGGAGTCCTCGACGTGGATTCCCACCCGTCTCGACTCGCCCGTCAGGATGTTGGTCCCCTGCTGGGCGCCGCACAACCAGAACGCCAGGAGTCCCCTGTCTCCGTAGTAGAGATTGTTCGGGTTCCGGCTGTCCAGATAGTTGAGCATGTTGTCCTGCCGCCACCAGTCGAGGGTCGTCGTCGAGTCTTCGAAATCTCCCCCGGCGAGGAGCGTGTGCTGGGTGCCGAGAAGATGGTCGGCAAACTTCCGGAGCCAGATCTCTCCTTTGATCCGCTGCCGCTTGACGTCGGAATTGTAATCGGCGCCGCTCAGCGGTCCGTAGAGGTCCGCGGCGTTGTCCGTCCAGGGGAGGTCGACCGCATCGTTCTGGAGAGGCGTGGGGATGTGCCAATCGAGATAGCTCGCCCGCGCGGTGACGAGGGTCGTGTCATTGAGGCTGTAGTCGCCCGCCCCGTGAAGGGCGAGGGACGTCTGGTGATTGAGGATGTGCGTTGAGACGAAGGGCAGCCGCGGGGACGGGTTTTCGGCGACGGGTTGATAGACGTTGGATAAATTGACCCAGGCGGTGAACTTGGCCTTGGAAATCGGCCGCACCGTCGTTTTGAAAAACAGGGACTTGTCCTCGTGGAACCAGTCGTAGGTGACGTCCCGGCGGTTCAGAATATCGACGAAGGGGCCGATGAAGGGATTGACGAGAGAGCTCTTGAAGTATCGGCCGGCCAGGAAAAACCAGGCGCGGTCTTCCCAAAAAGGCCCCCCGAGGCTCAGGGCGGGTTCGAAGAGGTTCTTGTCTCCGGCCGGGGGGGCCACCCCCAGGTTTTGAACCTGGGATACCGTCCAGAGACTCCGGTTCAGCGCGTTATCGATAAAGTAGACTCCGAGTTCTCCGGCGAAGGAGTTGCCGCCCGATTGGCTGACCACATTGATATACGCTCCCCCCGCGGGAAGCCGGGAAGCGGGCTGTCCCGTCGTGACAATCTCGACATCCTCCATCGTGTCGGTGTTGAGACTGACGAGCGGAGTCATCGAAAACAAGTCGGTGAGATCGACCCCGTCCAGGCTATAGACGTTGTCCCTGACCGTGCCGCCGGACATCGCGGCGTCCTCGTGAAAGGCGTAGCCGAACGCGACGGCGCCCGGGGCGATTTCCAGAACGTTGCCGAGGTCGCGTCCAAGGGGGATATTCCGCAAGAGGTCCTGATCGATGACGGCCGACGTTTTGGATGAGGAGGCATCCAGGATCGGAGGGGGGGGCTGGACCCGGACTTCCTCCCCCTGCTCGGAGGGTCCGAGCTCAAGACGAAAGACCAGGGTCATTCCGGGCCGGATGACGATCCGGTCACGAGTGACGGTTTCGAAGCCGGGCATCTCCGCCGTCAGCGTATAAACACCGGGGGCCAAATCCGCGAAATCGAAGGCGCCCGCTTGCCCGACCACGACCCTCCGTTGCCCGAGCACGGCCGGGGACGTCAGGTAGACGGCCGCCCCGATGACGGGCTTGGCCGATTTGTCGAGGATCAGGCCTTGGATGGTCCCGCTGTGATCTTGTGCCCCGGCGATTAAGATCCCGCCCGAGAGGAGCCCGAGGAAGACGATGATGGAGACGAACGTTTTTCGCACGGTGGGTTCCTCTACTTGATCTTGACCGGATTTTGGGGAATCTTGATCGGGATCTGAGCCCCTCCCTTGGTCGGGGCGGCCGGCGGTGCCGACG
>Ga0315282_10017037_pt1 | contig 10541 bp, 14 predicted proteins | sample YL17G07_20_MG_FD_203693 | JGI IMG/M metagenome (GOLD analysis project Ga0315282, IMG submission 203693) | Sediment microbial communities from Yellowstone Lake, YNP, Wyoming, USA - YL17G07_20 | ecosystem: Environmental > Aquatic > Freshwater > Lake > Sediment | place: USA: Wyoming | collected... | reverse complement strand
AATGGAGATTTATTGTCGTCCAGGATAAAAATACCCGGCAGCGCCTTATGAAAGCAGCCAAAAACCAGACCTTTGTTGGCCAGGCACCGGTTGTAATCGTCTGCTGTGCCGAGACCGATAACCATGCAATGACCTGCGGCCAATTGTGTTATCCCATTGATGTGGCTATTGCCATTGAGCATATGGCGCTTAAGGCAACCGAAGAGGGGTTGGGGACTTGCTGGATCGGGGCTTTTTATGAAGATCAGATTAAGGAGATTTTGGGCATCCCTAAAGATATCCGAGTAGTGGACCTCTTAACCTTAGGATATCCGGATAAACCCTGCCCAAGCCATAAAGACAGATTAAGCCTTGAAGAAATCGTAATGTATGAGGGATGGAGGAATAAAAATGGCTAAAGTTTTAGTTGTTTATCATACTCAGACAGGAAATACAGAAAAATTGGCTCTTGCCGTAAAAGAAGGAATGGAATCTTCCGGTATAGATGTAATATTAAAAAAGGCATCTGAAGCAAATTTAGAGGATTTACTATCCTCTGATGGCTATTGCTTTGGAACCCCGGATTATTTCAGTTATATGGCAGGAGCGTTAAAGGATTTCTTTGATAGAACTTGTTATCCATCTGAAGGCAAGATTATCAACAGACCCTATGTTTGTTTTGTTAGTCACGGCGGCGGCGGAAAGGCAGTTGGCAGCCTGGAGACGATGGCAAAGAGATTTAAATTAAAAAAGATTACTGAACCATTACTTGTGGAAGGCAAACCTAAAAAAGAGGATTTACAAAAGGCAAAAGAGCTGGGTAAGAAATTAGCAAAAGCGATAATGAAAAGATGAAGATTATCTTTAAAACCTCCAAAGTAACCATAGAAGGCGAACTTAATAATTCCCAGACTGCCCTAAAGATTTATGAGAAACTGCCAATTGAAGCAAAGGTAAACACCTGGGGTGATGAGATATATTTTGAAATCCCGGTTAGTTTAAAACCAGAAAATGCCACTTTAGATGTAGAAGTAGGCGATATTGCTTATTGGCCGGAAGGCGACTGCCTATGCATCTTTTTTGGAAGAACTCCCGTAAGTACAAACAATAAACCAAGGCCAGCATCTAAGGTAAATATTGTAGGCAAAGTATTAGGAGATGTATCTATTCTGAAAAATATCAAATCAGGAGATAAAATAACAGTAACGAGAAAAGAACTCTCAATAGGGGGATAGCGACCATTTTTCTGAAGCCGAATAAACGGTAGCTGTCCCTGATTTACTTAGAGGCTATTGATCGGATACGGGTCAATAGCCTTTTCATTGCAGAAGGCAATGCACCGGCCGATCCGATACGGCCGGGTGTAAGTTTACCTGTTTACAGAGAGTATTTTTAAGGTGAGCCCTTTCTGGGCGTCCTGAGAGGAAACACCTCTCAAGTCTTACTCAAGCAGTAAGCAAAGAGAGTAACTCCTCATTTGAATAGTTACGCTTGGGTTATAGAAATGCCCAGATGTTTGGCATCTGTGCATACGTTCGCGCTTGACACTACTATAAATTATATTTTATTGGAGATTAATTTAAGATGGAGTATAATTATAACTAATATTTGCACGGATTAATACTAAGATATAAGGAGTAGATGAATGCGGATTCTCATTATTGAAGACGAAAAGAAAGTCGCTGATTTCATAAAACGAGGCCTTAAAGAAGAAGGTTATTCTGTCGATGTGGCCTTTGATGGTGAAGAAGGGCATTTTCAAGCCTCAAGCAATGAGTACGATGCCATTATTCTGGATTTAATGCTCCCTAAAATGGATGGAATATCTCTTTGTAAAAAATTGAGAGCGGATAAAATTAACGTTCCTGTTCTAATGCTTACAGCAAGGGATTCTATTAAGGATAAGGTAACTGGACTTGACTCTGGGGCCAATGATTACCTCACCAAGCCTTTTTCCTTTGAAGAATTACTTGCAAGAATTCGTGCACTCTTAAGAAAAAGTGAAACTGCCACACCTACAAAACTTCAAATAGGTGATTTAATATTGGACCTATTAACTCATAAAGTTACTCGCGCAGGTAAAGAAATTATCTTAACAAACAAGGAGTATGCTTTATTGGAATATCTTATGCGTAACGCAGGCTCAATTATAACCAGAACCATGATTTCTGAGCATGTCTGGGATATTAATTTTGACACCTTCACCAATGTAATAGATGTGTATGTGAATTATTTACGCAACAAAATTGACAAGGGACATAAAAAGAAATTGATACACACTATTAGAGGTAGAGGCTACATGATTAAAGAGTAATAAGATGATTTTTAAGACCATACGATTTAAAATCATTTTTTGGTATACATTAGCACTAACCGTAATAATTTCTTTATTTAGCATATCCCTTTACTCTAATTTCAAAAATAATCTATATGCAGATTTGGATGATTTACTACAATCTAAAACAGAGGGTATAGCAGATTCTATTGATACTTATTGGGAGACGGAAAAATTAGATACTCTAGAGGCAGATATAAAGCAGGATGTTTTTAGTAAGATAAATAATATAAATTTTGTTAAGATTGCCCAGCGCTGGGTTAAAGAAAAATCGAATGACCCCAAATTGATAAATATCATTGTGCAGATATTCGATGCAGGTGGGAATAATATTGCCTCTTCAAAAAATATTCCCAGCATAATGGTTCTTTCAAAAGAAGCTCTCAATTATGTATTAAAGGGTAATGGCCATTTTGATAATCTTAATATTGAATTGCCCGATAGAAAGACATTATCATTAAGAGCATTAACTACCCCGGTTATTGAAAATGGTAAAGTAACCTATATTATTCAGGTTACCAGCCCTTTAGCTCAAGTAGCAGCTGCATTAAATAGGTTAAGATTTATACTATTGTTACTTTTACCCGCAGCTATTTTTTTAACGGGTATTGTAGGTTTATTTTTGGCAGAATTTACCTTAAAACCCCTTAAAAAAATAATTAAAACCGTACGCCAAATTACCGCTGAAAATTTGAAATTAAGGGTAGATTTACCGGATACCAAAGATGAAATAAAGAGATTAGCAGATACCTTCGATGATATGTTAGAAAAACTTGATCAATCCTTTTCATCGCAACAGCAATTTATTCATGATATATCCCATGAACTAAGGACCCCGCTTACTATACTAAAAGGAGAGCTTGAAGTAACGCTAAAAAAAGTCCGTTCTCAGAAAGAATACGAATCTATTTTATTCAGCTCTCTGGAAGAGCTGAATAAAATAAACCGCATTATAGAAAACCTATTGATGCTTGCCAGATTTGAGAATAAAGAGGTTTCCCTTGAAATTAAGCCTTTGGATTTGAACCAACTAACACAAGATATCTTAGATGACGTAAAAATATTGTCAGGACATAGAGGTATTCAAATAAATTTTTCTCCACAAGAAAGTATAATCTTGGAAGCGGATGAGAGTCAATTAAGGCGCGTTATATTAAATATCCTTGATAATGCAGTCAAATATACCACAGGAAATGGTAAGATTTTTGTAAAGCTAGAGAAAGACAATAATGCTGCAAAAATAAAAATAAGCGACACCGGCATAGGTATAGCAAAAGAGAATTTACCTTTTATCTTTAACCGGTTTTATCGTGTGGATAAATCTCGTAATACTAATGGCTTTGGTTTAGGTTTAAGCATAGCTAAATCTATTATTGAAACACACAGAGGTAAAATTGAAGTGGAAAGTCAACCAAATCAAGGCACAACCTTCACAATTTCCCTACCTTTATCTTATCGCCAGTAATCAGGTCTTAATTTCCAAGTTCGCAATTGTTTAACAAGATTAAAATTTTTTAATCTTCTTCTAATGAAGTTTTAATTGTTTATAGTCTATAATTATCCTTAAGAAAAATAACTCTTGAGAGGAGGTGAATAAGAATGAAAAGAATAATGGCTATTTTGATTTTAGTTGGTTTGGTGGCATTCGCAGTTGGCTGTAAGCAGCAGACCACTACTCCAGGCATTTCAAAGACTCCTTCAACACAGCAGGTTCCTAAGAAGTAATTATTTTGGAGGTTTAAGAAAGTGAGGTGAGAGAAATGAGGAAAACAATAGCTGTGGTGGTTGCTTTGATATTTCTTTTAGGCTTTACTAGTTCTACTTTTGCTCAAGAGAAGAAACCTAAAGCTACAAAGGCAACCCAAGAGAACGTAGAAATAATTAGAGGTACGATTCTTTCTGTTAACCAAGCCACGAAGGAGATAGTAGTAAAAGACAATAAGACTCAAGCAGACAGGACATTTGTGGTAAGCGAGAAAGCAATTGCGGTGGTAAAAGCAGGAGATGAAGTAAAAGTAAAAGTAAAAGTCGGTAGCACTCACGCAGAGAGCGTAAAGATAATAAAATCAGAAGCAAAGAAAAAACAATAACATTTCAAAGCGAGGTGAAATATGAAAAATTTATTATTAGTTTTTTGTATAATGGGGCTGGCTGTTTCGCCATGCTTAGCTCAACGACCCACAGCACCAGTAACCCCAAAATTAACTCCTCAGACAGTGGAAACAAAGACAGTAACCGGCGAAGTTAAATCTGTAACTCTGGCTGATCCTGTAAAAGGAACAAAGTCAGAGATAGTGGTAGTGGATAAGAGTGGAACAGAGCCTAAAGAATATACCTTCTTGGTTAAATCTACCACAACCATTTATGATGCAGACTGGAAAGCAATTAGCCTCGATAAGATAGCTAAAGACGAAAAAGTGAGGGTAAAATATACCACTACTAAAGAGGGAGTTAATGAGGCAGTTTCGATTAATCTGAAAAAATAATCGTTATTTCTTGAGCCGGCAGGCGCATTTTTGTGTCTGCCGGTTTTTTAATGATGGTTAGATTTCGATGAGATTTTTGAGAAAATTGATTGAATCCAATTTAATTTTTGGAATATTTATAGCAATATTTATAATTTCTGTAGGCATTGCTGCAGTTGTAAGAGGCGGTAAGGATTTAAAAGTAGATTTATTTGGTGTCGAGCAGGTTTTGCAGAAGAAATCTCCATATGATAACCCTACCGATCCCGGTCGCCCGCTATTTAGATATGCTCCGCCATTTGCCCTAATGATGCGCCCCTTTTTGATAGAAGGAGAACAAATCCCAAGTCAATTGCCTCCGTTTTTTTTAAAATATAAGAATATCGAAATCATCAGTTTTTATATAACTAAAATTTTTTTGTTATTCTTGGCAATCTTTTTTTTATTAAAATTAATTCCTTGTTCTTCTCTAAGAAGATCTGGGATGAATTTTAAGCTTGCTTTTTTTCTTTCGATGCCCTTTATTGGCTATGAGCTTACAAACAATCAGAATAAATTGATTGCATTGTGTTTCATTATCTTTTCTCTATATTTATTTGATCAGCAAAGATTATGGCTTTCAAGTTTATTTTTCAATCTCGCACTGGTTGTATATCTGCCCTTGGTTCCATTTATAATCTATTTTTTAAAATACAGAAAAAAATTCATTATAACTTTTATTGTAACTTTTGCTTTAGTATTTATAATAATACCTTCTTTTATATGGGGAATTCATTATAATAATTTCCTTTTAAAAGATTGGTTTAACCGATGCCTGAAGCCGTTTTTTATCACTAAATCTTATTCTACATACATAGACTTAAGAAGAAGTAGCCAATCACTACCCAGCGCTATAGGTAGGATTTTTGTTAGGGGTAAAACAGGAAACTTTCAATATTTAATTTCTCCCTTCTTTATCCATATAATTATCCGATTTCTATCCTTATTAGTATCGCTTTTAACTTTTTTTGCTATTTGGTTTTCAAAAGATAAATATAAGGGTCTTCAATTTTCTGTTCTTCTAATCCTCTCACTGATTTTGCCCCAATATTGTATTTATTACACATGGGCATATTTATTGGTTATATACTTTTCTGTTTTTAATTATATTGATCTCAATAAAGACGATATATCTTCCAAGAAAATATTATTTACTTTTTGTATATTAGTATTTATAACTACTTGTTTAACCTGGATCAAAGTTATCAAATATTTATCGGTTCTTTTCTGGTCTACATTGGCTTTATGGCTGGGGATGGTTTATATAATGTCAAAGAGTATTAGGTATAAAAGGGTATGAAAAATAATCTTTCTGTAGTTTTGATAGCACATAATGAAGAGTTAAACATTGCAAGGATGATTGAGGGTTTATCAGAATCTTACGACAAAGATATTTTAGAGGTTGTAGTGGTAGATGATTATAGCAGCGATAGAACACCACTTATAGTTGAAGAACTGCAAAAGAAGTATAAAAAAGTGGGTCTTGTAAGAAAAGGGCCTCCTTGTGGAGTGGGTAGGGCATTAAAAACAGGGTTTAAATCCGTAAATCCAAAAGCAGAGTATATTTTGAGTATGGACAGTGATTTTATAGAAAACATAAGCGAAGCCTCTCTTCTTATTGATGAAATAGAGAAGGGTTACGATGGAATTATAGGCTCGCGTTTTATAAAGGGGAGCAAATTAAATGCTTATCCGTTTTTAAAAAGAGTTGCTAACAGAATCTTTCATTTAATCATAAGAGTTTTGTTTAATATAAAATGCAGGGACTTAACTAATAATTTTAAACTTTATAGAAGGGAGATTTTTCAAGAATTACCCTATCTGAGTAATGATTTTGCAATGAATGCAGAGACGGGAATTTTACCAATAATTCACGGATATAAAATTAAAGAAGTCCCAATTTCTTGGACAGAAAGAAGTAAAAGTATGGGAAAATCAAAGTTTAGTATATTAAAATATGGCCCAAGTTATATAAAGGTAATATTTAATTTAATTAGGAAAATATACTAAATCTATACGCAAATACTTTCCTAACTAAGTGAAGAGTAGCCCGTTTAGATTATGGCATAAGGCTCACTTATGACAAAGATGAACTTCGCTCAAGAGTTCATATAACTTTTGGTATACCATTTTAAATTGTAATTAAATTTTAAAAAATTATAACCAAGCCAAAATTTTCAACAAAAATAGTGTAGTTTTATCCACTGATACTTAATCACCCTTTCGCCTTTTCTAACCAATTAAATTCCCTTAGAAGAAGGGATCTTTTTTTATTTGTCTTTAGAAAGTACTAAAGGAGGTGATTAAAAAGGAATCGAATCCCGATTTTGAAACCGCATCCCATTTAAGGGCTATTCTTGAAGATGGGAAAAGAGTGATTTACGATATAGCCTTCTACTTGGAAAAGAAAGAACGAATCGCAAACTTTGAAGAGTCAACTTTAGAGCTTGATAAAGAAGAAAAAGATTTGCTTGTTAAATTACTTAAGAATAAGTTGGCATCTAAAGAATTTTAAATAATTTTTTTATCCAATTTACAATAAATACTTTGTTGATGCAACTGTGTTGTTGGTCTTTGTAGAAGAAGCAAACGGTGTAAAAAATTAGCCGGTTTATAAGGGCTAGGAGATGTGGATAGTCTTATGTCCACCTATAAGAGGTGGACATTTTACATCTATTTACCCGTCAAATAGATACGTCATTTTCAGGTAAAAAAGACCGGACAAAACGGACATCCTGCTTCGTAATCGCTACAAAATTATCGAAGAGAATTTTGTAGCACTCGTAGGATTTCGCTAGATAAAAGCTCAATGTGCTCAAATTTAGCGAGGAATTACCTCTCTAAACCAAAAATATTCTTGATAACCGCTCTATTCAGCCTTATAATACATACCTGTAAATAGCGAGAGGTTTCCCCTCGGCTAATAGGAGAGGGACCCCAAAAATTTTTAATGTAAAAATTTTTGGGCATTCGGAAGTACATATTTCATTAATGAAATATGTACTGAAGGATGCCTAAGGCGAAGCAAGTGCCTAAATATGCCTCATACCGCATACCCGTAAAGTTAGTCTACAGCGAAGAATACCTTAGTAAACCGGATGCTTTAAAGCGCGAAGCGCTTTCTTGTGAATACTGACCAGGACCACAGTCAAAAGAAGTATTTTATACGTAACTGGCTATTAGTAAAGTGCACTGGGAATGCAAGCCGGATTTGTGTGAGATGAAGAAGTTATTTTTTATTTTATTGGCCGTTTCTTTTTTTATTTTTCTCTCATCAATTTTTATTAATTCAGCAATTATATTTTTGGCAAAAAGACAGCTGAATACTATTTTTAAGGGGAGTGAGGTTACTATCGGCTCATGCCGCCTGAATCCAGTAAAACAGCTTAGTCTTTTTGAGATCAGTATTAAAAATAAGCAGGCTTACGATTTTCTGATTAAGGAAGCAAGGGCTGAATATAGCCTTTTTTCAATTTTTAAAAGTAAGACTCTAAAGTTTTCTTTAAAAGATGCAAAGATTTATATTAACCTGCCGCAAAAAAGCATCACAGCATTTTCTCAATATCTCAATCTCGACCCCAAAGGCGTATTTCTGGTTAAATCTTTAGAGCTTTCGAATTTTAACCTCGATTTAAAAGCAAAAGATTTCAATATCAGCGGTGTTTTATTTTCACAGGTGAATCTTATCGAAAAAATAATGGATTATCTCGATATTAAAATTGATTCTTTAGGTATTCAGGGTCTTAATTTAAGCAACATTTCTTTTAAAGCCGCGCAGGGTTCATCTGAAGGTTGCTTTGGTATAAGCCAGATAAAATACAACAAGCTAAATATCTCCGAGATTAAGAGTCAGGTAATGCTTTCCGGAAAAGAATTATTTTTGGAAAATGTTTACGCAAAGGCTTTTGACGGAAATATCGGCGGTAATTTAAAATTTAAAATCGATCAAGATTTTAGCTACGGCGCTGTTTTAAGAATTACAAATTTGGATATCGCCAGATTTATTAATGATTTTGATCTCAAAGAGAAATTTGAGATGACTGGCAGATTAAGCGGAGATTTGGCCTTTAAAGGTAAAGGATCTTACATTGAAATTTTAAACGGTAAACTTTCTAGCCTTGAATCCGGGGGTATGTTGATAATTAAAGATACCAAGTTTTTAGAGAATATGGCGCGCGACACAAACCAATCCTTAGATTTATTGGTGGAAAATTTCAAAGATTATCATTATAATATAGGGACTATTAAACTATTTTTAGATAATAGCAATTTGATTCTGGATACCGTTTTAGACGGAGAAACAGGTAAACGTAATATCAACATAGTTTTGCATGATTTTAGATTAAAAAAGGAGGGAATATGAAATTTTTTTTAATTTTGTTGCTAGTTATATCTTTTAGTTTAGGCTGCGCAAAGATGCAGGTAGGAGGAACTAAGGAGCCAATTAAGGTGGATATTTCGATGCGCCTGGATATTTATCAGCATGTGGAGAAGGATATAGACGCCATTGAGAGTATCGTTTCCGGTTCTAAAGACAATAAAAGGGCTGTAGATAAACAGAGCCTTTTAGGGATTTTTGTTAGGGAGGCTTATGCTCAGGAAGGCCTTAGCCCAGAAGTAGAACAGGCAGCTTTGAGGCGTAAAGATCGTCTTATAGAATTATCTTCTTGGGAGGCAAAAGGGGTAATCGGAGAGAATAAAAATGGTTTAGTAGAAATTAGAAACTCTCAGGGTGCAGACTCTGCCGCAGGTCAAATTGTGGCAGGAGAGAATGCCGACCGGATGATAATTTACCAATCAGTTGCCAAGAAAAACGGTACTTCTGTAGAAGAAGTGCAGAAGTTATATTGTAAGCGTTTACAGAATGATGCTCTTTCAGGTACGCCCGTAGAAGCGCCGGATGGTACGTGGAAAGTAAAATAAAAAATAAAATATTCTTGTTATAAAGAGATATTGTGTCTTTGATTAGGCTAATAAATAAAGAGAGGTTTCCCCTCGGCTCATACGAGAGGGACCCCATTCTATCGGATGAATTGGTGCCCCGCCTTCTGCGGTGCTTAACACCCAAACCTATCGGATGGTTTGGTGTAAGCTTGTGCTTAAGGAGAGTATTGTGACCAGAGATAATTATTCATATAAAAAGTATCAGAAAGAATTGGCCAGGAAAAAGAAGGTAGAGGAAAAGAAACAAAGAAAACTGGAGAAAAAAGCGATAGAGGCCACGCCTGAATCTGGACAGGTCCCCAATGACCAGGTCGCCTTAGAATAAAGAAACACTTGCAGTTTTTTTTAAAAGCCTTATAATCATCAACTTAGGGACTAAAATCTTTAACAAAACTAAAAAGGAGGTAACATGGCATATCAACAAGGTGGTGGCGGTGGATACGGCGGAGGGCCACGGGAGATGCATAAGGCGATTTGCGCAGAATGTAAGAAAGAATGCGAAGTCCCTTTTAAACCCAGAGATGACCGTCCGATATACTGCAAGGATTGCTATTCAAAGCGCAAGAGCGAAGGTCGTTAAAAGAAGAGATGAGGAGAGGGGTTTCTCCTAGTGAAGCTAGAGAGGGCCCCCCCAATTTTTTATTTTATTATTGTGTAATCGCAATACAATAATGTCCGCTTTTAACAAAGCAAAAATGTCCTGTTTCAAAGCTGCTATAATGGTTCTCCTCAAAGGAGGATCACATGGCAGGAAAGGACATTATAATGGCTACGCAGGA
>Ga0315282_10017036_pt1 | contig 10542 bp, 10 predicted proteins | sample YL17G07_20_MG_FD_203693 | JGI IMG/M metagenome (GOLD analysis project Ga0315282, IMG submission 203693) | Sediment microbial communities from Yellowstone Lake, YNP, Wyoming, USA - YL17G07_20 | ecosystem: Environmental > Aquatic > Freshwater > Lake > Sediment | place: USA: Wyoming | collected... | reverse complement strand
CCACCCTGGTCGGGCAGTCGGTGGGCGCGCGGCGCTTTGACCGGGCCGCGAGCGCGTTCCGCCATTGCGCAGCGATGAGCGCCGGCTTCATGGCGGTGATGGGACTTTGTCTCTATGCTTTGGTGAACCCCTCGATCCTCGGCCATCTGTTCAACGAGCTTTCGCCGGAGGCCATCCAATATGCCCGCTCTTACATCACGCTCCTGATCTGGAGCATGCCCCTGATGGGCGTAGCCTTCAGCCTGGGCGGCGGCTTGCGCGGCGCGGGTGACACGGTCCCGCCTTTGACCGCTTCCTTGCTCGGCATGTACGGCGGACGCATCCTGGCCGCGTTCGGGCTCTATGCTCTGCTGCACCCGCCGGTGGTGGTGATCTGGTGCTCGATGTTCCCGGACTTCATCCTGCGCATCTCGGTGCTGATGGCAAGGCTGAATTCGGGGAAATGGAAGGAAACCAAGGCCGTGAAGTCCGGCCGCAGCCAGGCGCAACTCTAGTGTCATGTCCCAGAAGTAACTTCACCGTGGTGGCAGGTGTAGGGGCGGTTCGCGAACCGCCCCTACTGAGGTTTGGCCAACATGGTCGCGAGAAAATTATTTCAATTATCTCTGGGACACGACACTAGGCAGGAGCAGCCGATCGTAGAAACGAACCTGTCCTTCCCGCCTCCGTTCAGCTGGAACGCAGGGGTTCCCTCATCCAGAAGATCTCTTTATTCGATTGTGAAATTGAGAGTCGAGAGCACCTTGCCCTCGGCATCCTGAACTTCCACCTTCCAGGCGCCGGTCAGCTTGGGGTCAATGGTCTTCGAGCTCCAGGTGCGCCAGCTCGCGGCGCCGACCTTGAGTTCCATGGCGTCCAGCTTCTCATCGCCATGGAACCACACGTGCTTGATCACGGTCCCCTCGGCTCCGCCTACGATCTTGGTGAAGCAATACAGCTTGCCCGCCGTGGCCGGGAACTTCTCGGCCGCGCCCTCCGGCGCCCGGTCCTTGACGCCGGTGCAGATGGCCGCGTTCTCCACCTTCAACTCCGCTGCCACCACCCCCGCGGCCACCACCAGCACGCACAGCCCCATCACTACCAACATTCTCTTGCTCATGGTTCCTTCCTTTCTTCTTGCCAAGATTGATTCGGGTCCGCTGCCCGAGACTCCTGACTAACGCTAGCATACTAATAGACCGTCGGCCTCATTCTGTCAAGAACCTCTCCCGACCTTCTCTCAGTTATGGCGAACTACTAAACTTGATTTTTTCCAATAACTGTGGCAACTCTAGAAGGCGATGTAATCGGTCTTTAGGAGGCAAAATGAAAATTTGGAAATGGGTTTTGATTCTGGCGGGCTTGCTCGCTTTCTCCGCCTGCCAACGCTCGATCACGAGCATGATCCAGATGGACCCGGGCCAACCCGGCGTCACCGTGGAAATGAACGTGATGGTTCCGATGCACGACGGGGTCAAGCTGGCCATGGACATTTACCGGCCCAAGCACGCCACCGGCAAGCTCCCGGCCGTGCTCACCATCCTGCCCTACGGCACGGACAACTCAATGTTCCGCCAGCTCGGAAAACTCTTTGCCCGCCACGGCTACGTCTTCCTGGCCGAGGACTGCCGCGGCATCCAGCACTCCCAAGGCAAGTTCTTCCCCCTGGTCTATGATTGGGACGACGCCCACGACACTTTGGCCTGGATCGAGCAGCAGCCGTGGTTCGACGGCAACCTGGGCATGTGGGGCGGCAGCTACTTCGGCTATACCCAGTGGGAAGCCGCGCCGGACTCGCCTGCGCTCAAGGCCATGGTGCCGCTCTTCACCTCGCCCAATATGCACCAGATGGTGATCAACGGCGGCGCCCTCGAATACATCATGGTCGAGGGCTGGCTGACCGATATGAAAGCCCAGATCCAGGACAAGAAGATCCAGCCCGAATTCTCCACCGGCTTTTACAACCAGCCGCTCCGCGACGTCAAACCCCTCGACATCGCCATGCTCTACAGCAACCCCGAGCTGCTCGAGCAAGATCCCATGGTGCTGCTCAATCATCCCGGCGACTCCGAGTTTGCCCGGCCCACCAATTTCAGCGGCTATTACTCGAAAGTCTCGGCCCCGGCCCTGCTGGTGGCGGGATGGTTCGATCAGTTCGAGCAGCCCCAGCTCGACGACTTCGTGAAAATCCGGGCCGAGGGCAAGGGCGACGCGAAAAAATCGCGCCTGATCGTGGGCCCCTGGACCCACGGCCTGCCCTCTTCCAAGTTCGAGGAGAGCAAGTATGCGGGGGTCCGCTTCTACGCGAAAGAAACCTTTGCCTGGTACGAGCGCTGGCTCAAAGGGGTGCCGAACGGCGCCGAGAACGAAGCTCCGGTCAAAATCTTCATCATGGGCGAGAACCAGTGGCGGGACGAGCAGGAATGGCCCCTGGCCCGGACCCAGTACACCAAGTACTATGTGCACAGCAGCGGACCGGCCAACGCCCGAAGCGGCAAGGGCACGGTTTCCACCACCGCGCCCGGGCCGGAGCCGGCGGATCGCCTCAGCTACGATCCCAGGAATCCGGTCCCGACCAAGGGCGGCACCTTCCAGCCTTTCACCGGGCATCCGGCCGGGAGCTTTGACCAGAGCGAGATGCTCAAGCGCGACGACGTGCTCTTCTTTCAAACCGAGCCGCTGACCCAGGGGGTGGAAGTGACCGGCCCCATCTCGGTCAAGCTCTACGCGGCGTCCTCGGCCAAGGACACCGACTTCGTGGCCATGCTGCTCGACGTCCATCCCGACGGGACCGCCTGGTACATCCAGGACGGCTGCATCCGCGCCCGCTATCGCGACGGCTACCAGAAACCCACGCTGATCGAGCCGGGCCAGGTCTATGAATACACCATTGACCTCTGGTCAACCTCGAATTACTTTTTGCCCGGACACCGGATCGCGGTCGAGATCACCTCCTCCAACTTCCCCCAGTACGACCGCAACACCAATGCCGGCGGCGAGGGCGGACCCGATAACATCTTCGTGGCCGAGCAGACGATCTACCACGACCAGGAGCACCCGAGCCATGTCCTGTTGCCGGTGATTCCGCGCTAAAACCAGCCCACCCTTGCTTGGCAAGAGTGGGCTGCCTCCTGATTCCGTAGCAACCCACCCTTCGTTCCGGCGAAGGGTGGGTTTTTCTTGTCTCCGCCAGGAACATCTCCGGCCGGGCATCTTATTCAGTTTTGCTTGAGAAATTCCTTGACCTTGTCGAGGAAGGTTTTTTGCTGGGGGGCGATCTCATCGCCGGAGATCTCGGCCAGGCGCTTGAGCAGCTCTTTCTGGTCCTTGGAGAGCTTCTGCGGCACTTCCACGAAGACGCGGACGTGGAGGTCGCCATGGCCGTAGCCTTGGAGTTCGGGCATACCCTTGTGCTTGAGGCGGAAGACCTTGCCGGTCTGGGTGCCGGCCGGGATTTTGAGCTTGGCCGGGCCGTCGAGGGTGGGCACCTCGATCTCGTCGCCCAGCGCGGCCTGGGGAAAGCTGAGGGGCAGGTCCACGATCAGCTCGGTGCCCTGGCGTTGGAACAGCGGATGCGGCTCGACCGTGATCACCACGTGCAGGTCGCCGGGCGGACCGCCCTGCTCGCCCAGCTCGCCTTCGCTCCGCAGCCGCAAGGTGGCCCCGGTGTCCACCCCGGCCGGAATTTTTACCTTGAGCTGGCGCTCGTGCTCGACCAGGCCATGGCCCCGGCAGACGGAGCAGGGCGTCTGGATCACGGCGCCCTTGCCCCCGCAATGGCCGCAGGTGCGGGCGACCGAGAAGAACCCCTGCTGGTAGCGGACCTGGCCGGCCCCGCGGCAGGCGGGACAGGCCACCGGCGCGGTGCCCGGCTTGGCGCCCGTGCCGCGACATTCGTCGCAAGGGACCTGGCGCGGCACCTTGATGGTCTTCTCGCAGCCCCGGGCCGCCTCCAGAAAAGTGATCTCCAAATCGTAGCGCAGGTCCGATCCCCGGCGCCGGCGGGGTCCGCGCGGCCGGCTGCCGAAGATGTCGCCGAAGACCTCGGAGAAAAGGTCGTCAAGGTGGGTGACGCTGAAATCGTTGAAGTCAAAACCGCCCGGCGCCTGGTGGCCCCAGCGGTCGTAGCGGGAGCGCTTGTCCGGGTCGGAGAGCACCTGGTAGGCCTCGCTCGCGTCCTTGAAACGCTCCTCCGCGTCCGGCTCCGGGTTGCGATCCGGGTGATGCTTGAGCGCCGCCTGGCGGTAGGCCTTCTTGATCTCGTCCGGGCTCGCGCTTTTCGGAACGCCCAGCACCTCATAATAATCGCGTTTGGTTGCCATTTTTCCTTAAAACAAGCTGGCCACAACGACATCATCCTGAGCCATTTGCGGCCTTCCCTATCTTAATTCGCTCGGGGGCAAAATGCTGGCGTAGTCCAAATCCTTTCGTTTGATATCCCACTTCGCAATGATGATCCGCTTATTTTTACGATACTCCAAGAGATCGTAGCAGCCAAAGGTTTTAAACAAAGATCCTAGGGAATCAGAAAGGCCTTCAGGTGAAACCAGTAAAGCATATTCAGGCGAAGCAATTTTACAATAGGTCACAAATGGACCAACATGTTTCAATGTAATATTTTTGGGATTGAATTCCATTAAAACCAAGAAAGCTGAATTTTTCTTTTCTACAATTCCAGCAATATCAACATGAATATCGAATGCGTTGTAATGTGGGAAGAATTTTGTCATTTTTTCTTGAAAAATAAATTTAGATAACCTTTGATTCTTGGAATTGATAACGCGAATCCGTGAGTTCTTATATCTATCAGAAAGAAATTGATAAAGCCACACTGATAGTTGAGGCAGAGTATTTTCCCCTCTTATTTTCTTATTCATTGAATTCTCCTTCCGGGCATTCACTTCTTCGATCGCAATGCGAGGATAAGGTTCATTTTGATAATTTGATTTCTGTATTCAGGCATGTTCAGATATCGCAAGTATTAGGGCGTCAGCCGATCAAACCTGCTTGAACATCTGCATTTTAATGCATTCCTTTGTAACATCAAAAGGTTGCTCAAGTTTCTTCTAAACTATAACTCGTAACAGTGATTGGGTAATAGCCACCGATCTCTTTTAGTCTATAGGCTGTTATTTCAATTGTTTCCCAATCTTGAGTAACTGCAAGCAAAACCCTCGCCAAATGGATTGCTTGATCCTTTGATAGTCTGATTCCTACGGTCTTTAATTCTGCGATATCCTTTTTTGTCCCTTTAACAGGATAAACTTTCAGACATCTAACTTTCGGCGAGATGCTTATGCTCGTTGACGATTTTCTTTTCATCTTGCCTAACCTCCAACCTTGGCTGGTTGATTTAGCCTAATCTCTTCCGGGTTCTTGCGAATATCATCCCAAATGCTGATGGAGTACCTGAGCCAGGTTTTGCCGTCCAGGCTATTTGCCTTGCGTATTGGCTTTGACAGTCTATCGTTTTCAACCGGCTCGATGATTTTTTTTTGCGCTTTCATGGAGTTTAGGTCCTATGGGACATAATCAAGTCACTTTCATTTTTCGAATAGGATTGCGGATGCCGAACGCTTTACTAACTTGCCGGCTGGCTTCTGGATCAAAAAGCTTTTCACCGCAATCCGGGCAAACTTCGAGCTCCAAGTTTTTTACCACTTTCCGCCGGCCCTTGACCTTAAAAGTGACATCGGTCTTTTGGCGCTTGATCTTGCGACTTCCGCAGGTGGGACAGGTGGTGATGGGCATCGGCCTCCGCTTATTTTTTCTCCATCTTCTGCGCCACCTGGGAGTAAACGGCCTCGGCCAATTTATGAGCCGCTTCACTCAACTCGTCCACCGCTTTCTTGAGTTTGGCCGCGTCGGCGGTCTCGACCAGGTCCATGGCGGTCTTGAGCCGCTGCTCGATCAGCTTGCGGTCGGCTTCCTCGAGGCGCTTGCCGAACTCCTCGAGCGATTTCTGGGAGGTGTAGATCAGCCCCTCGGCCTGGTTGCGTATGTCCACCAGCTCTTTCTGCTTTTTGTCCTCTTCGGCGTGCGTCTCCGCTTCCTTGACCAGCTTTTCGATCTCGTCGTCGGAAAGCCCGTGGCCCGAGGTGATCTTGATCTTCTGCTCCTTGCCGGTGCCCAGGTCGCGCGCCTTCACGTGCACGATGCCGTTGGTGTCAATCTCGAAGGCCACCTCGATCTGGGGCACGCCCCGGGGCGAGGGGGGGATGCCGACCAGCTCGAAGCGGCCGAGGGTCTTGTTGTGTTCGGCCATCTCGCGCTCGCCCTGGAGCACGTGGATGTTGACCGAGGGCTGGTCGTCCACCGCGGTGGAGAAAATCTCCGAGCGCTTGCAGGGCACGGTGGTGTTCTTGGGGATCAAGACCGTGAAGATGCCGCCCTTGGTCTCCACGCCCAGGGAGAGCGGGGTCACGTCGAGGAGGAGCACGTCCTTGACGTCGCCCTTGATCACGGCCCCCTGGATCGAGGCCCCGATGGCCACCACCTCGTCCGGGTTGACCGAGCGGTTCGGCTCCTTGCCGAAGATCTCCTTGACTTTCTCCTGCACCTTGGGCATGCGGGTGGCGCCGCCCACCAGGATCACCTGGTCAATCTGCTCCGGGGTCAGGTTGGCGTCCTTCATCGCGGTCCGGCAGGGATCTTCCAGCCGGTCAATCAAATCCTGGACCAGGCCCTCGAGCTGGGCCCGGGTCAGTTTGAGGTTGAGGTGTTTGGGCCCGCTCTTGTCGGCGCTGATAAAGGGCAGGTTGATGTCGGTCTCCAGCGAGGGCGACAGCTCGCACTTGGCCCGCTCCGCCGCTTCCTTGATTCGCTGCAGCGCCATCCGGTCCTTGGAGAGATCAATCTTCTGCTCTTCCTTGAACCGCTCGACCAGGTAGTTGATGACCCGCTGGTCGAAGTCCTCGCCGCCCAGGAAGGTGTCGCCGCAAGTCGAAAGCACCTCGAACACTCCCTCGGAGAGCTCGAGGATGGAAATGTCGAAGGTGCCGCCGCCGAGGTCGAAGACCGCGATCTTGCCGCTTTCCTTTTTGTCCATGCCATAGGCCAAAGCCGCGGCGGTGGGCTCGTTGATCACCCGCAGCACGTCCAGGCCGGCGATCTTGCCCGCGTCCTTGGTGGCGCTGCGCTGGCTGTCGTTGAAGTAGGCCGGGCAGGTGATCACCGCCTCCTTCACTTCCTCGCCCAGGTAATCCTCCGCGGTCTCCTTCATCCGCTTCAGGATCATGCCCGAGATCTCGGAGGGGCTCATCTGCCGGCCCTTGCACTCCACCCAGGCATCGTTGTTCTTGGCCTGGATGATTTTATACGGCAGCATGTTGAACGCCTTCTGCACTTCCTCCGCATCGAACTTGCGCCCGATCAGCCGCTTGACCGCGGAGACCGTGTTCTCCGGGTTGGTGATGGCCTGGCGCTTGGCGATCTGCCCCACCAGCCGCTCCCCCGAGTCGGTAAAACCCACAATGGACGGGGTCGTCCGCGAGCCTTCCGAGTTCGGGATCACCACCGGGTTCCCGTTCTCCACTGCGGCCACGCAAGAGTTGGTCGTTCCCAAATCTATTCCGATAACTTTTGCCATTCCTCTCTTCCTCGACTAGTCTAGTCTTCGCCCTTGCGGGTTAGCTCTGATTCACCGATGTCTTCTGCTTGAGTTTCTTCTGTCCCCACCGCGGTTTCCTCCTCAGCCGCAGTTTCTTTGGGCGCAGGCTGGCGCGAGATGGTCACCATGCTCGGCCGCAGCAGCCGATCCCGCAGCACATAACCCTTCTGATGCTCTTCCACCACCGTGTTCGGCGCCGCCTCGTCCGTCTCTTTCGCCCGCATCGCCTCGTGGAAAGCCGGATTAAATCGCTGCCCCAGCGCCGACACCGGCTCGACGCCGAACTTGCCCAAGACCTGCAGGAAGAGACGGCAAGTCAGCGCGACTCCTTCCCGCAGCGCCTTGAAATCTTCCGGCCGGCTGGCATGCGCCAAGGCCCGCTCCAGATTATCCACCACCGGCAGCAGTTCCCGCGCCAGCGGTTCATGCCCGTAATTGAACCAGTCCGCCTTCTCTCTTTGCACCCGGCCCCGATAGCCCTCCAGTTGTTCCTTGAACCGCTGCCCTTGCTCGAAATTCTGCTTGACCTCCTGGATCCGCTTCTCCAGATCCAGCTCCAGTTGCCGAATCCGGTGCTGCAGATCCAGAATCTGCATCTTCAGCTCGAGCTCTTTCGGGGTGGGAGGGGGCGGAGCTTCCGGCGACGCCGCCTCGGTCCGCCGCTCCAGGCTGGCCAGCGCCTCCTGCATGGCCGCTTCCAGCTCCGGGCTGGCCGCGGCGAGTTCCTCCTCTTTCCCGGCCGCGGCGGTCGGCTCCTCCGCCTTCGCGCCCGCGGGCGAAGCTTCTTCCCCTGCCGCCTCGCTCGTCTTTTCCTCGGCCGCCTCGGACGCGGCGGGTTCGAACGAATCGAGCTCCGGATCTTTTGACTGGTCGTCGGTGGACATGAAAATGGCGTCAGCTCCGCAGGAATTCCGTCATCAAGCCGGCGGTGTATTTCACCAACGGGATCACGCGGACGTAGTTCATCCGCAACGGCCCCAGCACGCCCAGGAAGCCCTGGTCGGCGCCCTCGCTGAGGTAGCGGTCCGTGACCAGGGCCAGGTGCTGCAAGCCGGGCAGCGCGCTCTCGTCGCCGATGATCACCCGCGGCCCCTCCGCCTCGATGGCTTCGTCCAGCAACTGGATCATAATCGCATTTTCTTCCAAAACCTGCAGCAGCCGCTTCACGCTATTCACATCTGAAAACTCGGGCTGGTCCAAAATCCGGGACTGGCCCTCGATATACCATCCGCTCGAAGGGTCCTCGGCCACCAGCCGCTCGCCCAGGCTGAGCGCCCTGAGCAGAAGCTGATCGCAGGCGGCCTGCGCGGACTCCTGCTGGCGTTCCAGCTCGGCGCGGAGCTCGACCAGGGTCTTGCCTTCGGCCAGGGGCTGGAGGCGGTTCCCGATCCGCTGCAGCTCCGCCGAATCCAGTCCGAGCTGGTTGGGGATCATCCGCTGCTCGACCCGGCCCGAGCTTGTGACCAGCACCGCCAAAATCCGCTCCTGGCGCAGGGGCAAGAAGGTCAAGGTGCGGATGGCCGCCCGCTCCACCGAGGGTAGAAAGACCACTCCCGCGTAGTGCGAGAGCAGGCTCAACACCCGCGAAGTCTCGTGCAGGATCTCCGGCCCGCTCATGGCGCTTAGATTGTAATGGGAGCGGACGCTCTCCCGCTCCTGCGTCGAGAGCGACCGTTCCCGCAGCAGGTGGTTGATGTAGTAGCGGAAACCCCGCGCCGTCGGAATCCGGCCCGAGGAAGGATGGGGCTGGGCCAGATAGCCCTCCCGCTCCAGCTCCGCCATTTGATTGCGCAAGGTGGCCGAGCTCAATCCCAACCCGGAAACTCGAGAGACCGCAGCCGAACTGACCGGCTCCGCGGATTCCGTATAGAGATCAACTACCTTGGCTAAAATTCGCTCCTGGCGCGGACCCAAGCCCCTCTCGCATTTTTCTCGCTGATAGCGCCTATATTTCATTAAGTTTCCCCGGTTTATATTTTAAAACAAAAACGAGAGAAGTCAAACCTTTTCTAGGGCCTGCGACATAAAATGGGGGCCGGCCGGGCTATTGCTAACATGAGTGTGTCAGGTGTCAAGTGGCAAGTGTCAGGTAAAGAAATCTGCTGCCAAACGGCAACATCGCTGGCGAAGAACTTGACACCTGACACTTGACACACTTTCAATCCCGAATTTGCGCCCCAACTTTCAAAACTTCACCGCCGGCACTTTCTTGCTTTCCTCGGGCGCTTCAAAGTAAGGTCGTTTGCTAAAGCCAAACAAGCGCGCCACGATCACGCCCGGAAAGGCCCGGATCCGCGTGTTGTAAACCTGCACCGCCTCGTTGTATCGCCGGCGGGCCACCGCGATCCGATTTTCCGTTCCGGCCAACTCATCCTGCAACCGGATAAAATTCTGATCCGCCTTCAACTGCGGGTAGTTTTCCACCACCACCAGCAGCCGCGACAGCGCGGCGCTCATCTCGTTCGCCGCCTTCATCTTGTCTTCCACTTGGGTGGCGCCGGCCAGCTTGGCCCGGGCCTCGGCCACCTTCACGAAGATCTCTTTCTCGTGGCTGGCGTAACCCTTCACCGTCTCCACGTAATTGGGGATCAGGTCGTTGCGGCGCTGGAGCTGGTTCTCGATCTCGCTCCAGCTCTGGTCAATCCGCTCCTGGTCGGCCACCATCTGGTTGTAGCTCATACAACCCGGACCGAAGAGCAGCGCGATTACGAGCAGACCGATCCGCGACATTCTGGATTTCATCGTCATCCTTTCTCGGTCATCCAATCTAGAATAGAGGAATCGGCTTGTCAAGCCTGTCTTTCTCTTGCCCACCCCCATTTTTTCGGGGACCGGGGTAGGGGCGCGATTTATCGCGCCCTTGCGGAGATGGGGCGCAATGAATTGATATGGTGAAAGACGGGCACTTCTGTAAAATAGGTTTGGAAAGAACCAAATCACAGAAGGAGGCCCGT
>Ga0315282_10017035_pt1 | contig 10542 bp, 13 predicted proteins | sample YL17G07_20_MG_FD_203693 | JGI IMG/M metagenome (GOLD analysis project Ga0315282, IMG submission 203693) | Sediment microbial communities from Yellowstone Lake, YNP, Wyoming, USA - YL17G07_20 | ecosystem: Environmental > Aquatic > Freshwater > Lake > Sediment | place: USA: Wyoming | collected... | reverse complement strand
GATCCTGAGAAGTGCACGGGTTGTACTCGATGTGTGAAAGCCTGTCCTGTAGAGGCCATCAAGGGTGAAAGGAAGGTGGCTCATAAGATCGACCTCCAGAAGTGTATCAAATGTGGCTCCTGTTTTGAGAAATGTAAATTTGATGCGGTAATTCGACAGTAGAGGATTGGAATCTATGATCGTCTTGAAGATTGACGGAAAAGAGATTGGGGCTAAAGAGGGTTCTACGATCTTGGATGCAGCCAAGAAAGTCGGGATCTCCATTCCAACCCTTTGTTTTCATGAGGTCCTTTCTGCTTCAGGAGCCTGCCGGCTTTGCAGCGTTGAGGTCATTCGAAGGGGGAGATCGAGGGTCGTGGTTTCGTGTCTCTATCCCGTTGAAGAAGGGCTGGAGGTGCGCACTCATTCCGAAAAAGTTCTGAGACTCCGAAGAGGGATTCTTGAATTACTTCTCGCGAGATGTCCTCATTCAGAACGTGTTCAGGAATTAGCGAGGCAGATGGGAATTGCGAAACCACGGTTTCAACCGGATAATGAGGAGTGCATTCTTTGCGGTCTGTGTGTGAGGGTTTGTACTGAGATCGCAGAGGCCAAGGCCATCAGTTTTGTAAACCGAGGGGTGAAGAAGGAAGTGGCAACCCCCTTCTTCGATCTTTCTGCGGGTTGCATTGGATGTGGGGGGTGTGCTTATGTCTGCCCGACCCGTGCCATAAAGATTGAGAATAACCAGATCAAGTTGGGTTCAAAGGTATTTAAAGAACTCTCTACAGAGGCGAGCCAGAAGGTAATGGAAACCCTCAGGTCGCAATCATAGAGGAATGGATGGAGAAGACAAAAGAAAAGTTGTCCAGGATGCTGGAGGAGAAGGAGGTTTCTGGGATACTGGGCCTGAGATTGAACCATGGCCACCCCGCCCCTTGTCTCTTCGTCAGGCCGGAGGACCTGAAGGATTGGGTCGTCGATGAGGCCAATCGATATCCTCTCACCAAGATTCTCATCCAGATTTCAAAAAAACATCCAGACGAAGTAATCGGAATTCCAGTCCGTGGCTGTGAAGAACGATCCCTGATCGAGCTCTTTAAAAACCATCAGCTTCTTCCAGAGAAGGTGAAGGCGATCGGGATCGTCTGCAGTCAAGAGTTAGCAAATCGTTGCCGCTGTGATCGACCTTACCCTTCCCAGGTGGAAGAGGGGGACCTGGCCCAACCAGTAGAAGACATCTCTGATATTGAGGAGGTGGAAAGCCTTTCCGAAGAGGAGCGCTTCCAATATTGGATGAGACAGTTTGGGAAATGCATCAAATGTTATGGATGCCGTAATATCTGCCCGGCCTGTTTCTGTCCCACCTGCACATTGGAGGACCATTCTCTGATCAAAGCCGGCGGGATGCCTCCGGAGATTCCCATCTTTCATCTCCATAAGGCTTATCACATGGCTGACCGTTGTATCAATTGTGGTCTCTGTGAAGAAGCCTGTCCAATGGGGATTCCCGTGAGGAGGCTCTACCGAAGAGTGCGAAAATCGGTGAAAGATCTTTTTGGATATGCCCCGGGTGAAAAGGAAGATGAGAAAGGCCCCTTGGAATTTTTAGGCGATGGGAATTATGAACTACCTGGAACTGGAAGGTAAAGAATGAACTACGAGACCGTTTTAACGACCTGCACCTATTGTGGTTGCGGTTGCGGCCTTCTTTTAGAGGTACTGGATGGAGAGATCATAGGAACCCTTCCACAAAAAAGCCATCCCATCAACCAGGGTGGGCTCTGTATTAAGGGGTGGAGTGCCCACGAGTTCATCTATGACCAAGGAAGGCTCAAGGAACCTCTACTGAGAAAGGACGGTTCGTTAAAGGAGATCTCCTGGGAGGAGGCCTTCGATGAGGTCGTCTCCCGTTTTAAGAGAATTAAGGAGGAGAACGGACCGGACAGCATTGCAGGGTTGGCCTCGGCAAAGTGCACCAATGAGGAGAATTATCTCTTCCAGAAGTGGATGAGGGTAGTGGTTGGGACGAATAATGTGGATCACTGCGCCCGTCTCTGACACTCCTCAACGGTGGCTGGTCTAGCCAAATCATTCGGAAGCGGGGCCATGACCAATGCGATACCGGAACTGGAGGATGCGGATTGCATCCTCATCACTGGCTCCAATACCACAGAAGCCCATCCTCTCATAGCGAGCCGAATCCTCAAGGCAAAGGAGAAGGGTGCCAAATTGATCGTCATTGATCCGAGAAGGACACAGATCGCTCGCTATGCCGATATCTTCGTTCGACAGCGATTAGGAACGGACGTCGCGTGGATCAATGGGCTGATGCATATTATCCTCAAGGAGGGTTGGGAGGATAAACAATTCATCAAGACCCGTACAGAAGGATTTGAGGATTTAAAGAAAGAGGTGGAGAAATATCCACCAGAAAAGGTCGAGGAGATCACCGGCATCTCTCTGTCTGATTTGAGGGCGATTGCCGAGACTTATACAAAGGCAGAGAAGGGTGCTATCGTTTACGCCATGGGAATCACCCAGCATATTACAGGAACAGAGAATGTTCTTTCCTTGGCCAATTTGTCAATGTTGACTGGGAATATCGGTCGTCTGAGCACGGGCGTCAATCCCTTGCGGGGACAGAACAATGTCCAGGGTGCCTGCGATATGGGTGGGCTTCCCAATGTCTATACAGGGTATCAAAGTGTGACCGACGAAGCAGTGGCAAAGAAATTTGAGCAGGCCTGGAATGTAACGCTTTCGAGGAAACCCGGACTCACCATCATGGAGATGTTTCAAGCGATCGAAGAGGGAAAGGTGAAGGCCCTCTATATTATGGGTGAAAACCCACTGATGAGCGACCCGGATCTTCATCATGTGGAGAAGGTTCTGAAGAAGTTGGAGCTATTGGTCGTCCAAGACATCTTCCTGACGGAGACTGCTCAATTTGCCCATGTCATCCTGCCAGGGGTCAGTTTTGCAGAGAAGGATGGAACCTTCACCGCTACAGATCGAAGAGTCCAGAGGGTGAGAAAGGCAATCGAACCATTGGGAAATGCAAAGCAGGATTGGCAGATCCTCTCAGAGATCGCTACAAAAATGGGGGGCCGAAATTTCAGGTATTCATTCCCTGAGGAGATCTTTAAGGAGATGATAGGGCTTACCCCCATCTATCAGGGGATCACTTATGAAAAAATAGAGAAGGACGGAATTCAGTGGCCCTGTCGAACTCCGGAGGACAAAGGAACCCCGTTCCTTCACAAGGATCAGTTCTCGAAAGGAAAAGGTTCCTTTTTTCCCATCCCTTATCGGGAACCTGCAGAACTTATCAATGAAGAGTTTCCCTTATGGCTCACGACGGGGAGGATGGGCTTCCATTATCACACAAGAACAATGACAGGGGTTTCGCCTTCTCTGCAGAAAGAGGCGGAAGAAGGGTATATGGAGATGAACCCCTTCGATGCGGCCCAGTTAAGGATTGAGGAGGGTGAGTTGGTGAAGGTGGTTTCCCGAAGGGGTGAGATTCAAACCAAAGTGAAGTTGACCTTCGGTGTGGGCCGGAATGTTGTTTTCATCCCTTTCCATTTTGTTGAGGGTGCAGCCAATGTCTTAACGAATGCGGCCTTCGACCCTGTGGCGAAGATTCCTGAATATAAGGTCTGCGCAGTAAGGGTGGAGAAGATTGAAGAAAGGGTAAGCGCCTGATGCCCAGAATTGGTGTCTTTATCTGCCATTGAGGAACGAACATCGCGTCCGTGGTTGACGTGAAGGCAATGGTGGAAGCGGTGAAGAAATTTCCAAACGTGGCCTATGCCGCGGACCTTCAATATACCTGTTCTGATCTCGGTCAGGGGACGATCAAAGAGGCGATCAAGGGGCATCAACTGGATCGGATAGTGGTCTCCTCCTGCAGTCCAAGAATGCATGAGATCACATTCCAGCGATGCATCGAGGCTGGAGGATTGAACCGGTATCTCTTTGAAATGGCCAATATTCGGGAGCAGGTCTCCTGGGTGACGCTCGGTAAAGAAGAGGCCACGCAGAAGGCGATCCGGTTAACAGAGATCGCCATTGCCAAGGCTGCTCGACTCCAACCCCTTACCCCAATGAAATCACCTGTGGAGAAAAGGGCATTGGTGATCGGAGGGGGGATCTCTGGTATACAGGCGGCCCTGGATGTAAGCCTGGCAGGATACAAAGTGACCCTTGTCGAAAAACTCCCGACCATCGGCGGTCGAATGGCTCAACTGGAGAAGACATTCCCCACCTTAGACTGTTCTGCCTGAATACTCACACCGAGGATGACGGAGTCATCCCACGATGAGAATATTGAACTTCTGACCTATTCGGAGATCATCGAGGTCAAAGGCTTTGTCGGAAATTTTGATGTGACGATCCGCAAGAAGCCGCGATATGTTGACATGACGAAATGCACAGGCTGTGATTCTTGCATCGAAAAGTGTCTCACTTTTGTTCCCAGTGAATGGAATCTGGGATTGGGTTCGAGAAAGACTATTTATAAACCTTATGGCCAGGCCGTTCCTAATGTCCCGGTGATCGACCGGGAACATTGCGGACATTTCACCACAGGGCTCTGTAGCGTGTGTTCCAAGATATGTCCTGCCTTCGCCATCGATTATGATCAGAAAGAGGAGATCATAACAAAGAAATTTGGAACGATCATCGTAGCGACAGGGTTTACCCAATTCGACCATAAGGTTTACGGAGAATACGGAGCGGGCCGTTTTAAGGATGTGATCACAGGTCTCCATTTGGAGAGGATGCTCGATACAGCAGGACCGACAGGTGGGCACGTGATCCGCCCCTCCAATTACAAGGAAGCAAAAAATATTGTCTTTATCCAGTGCGTTGGCTCAAGAGATGAATCAAAGGGTCATCCCTATTGTTCCCGAATCTGTTGTATGTATACGGCCAAACAGGCGATCCTCCTCAAAGATCATTTTCCAGAGAGTCAATCCTACATCTTTTATATTGATATCCGAGCCGGTGGAAAGAATTATGAAGAGTTTGTTAAAAAGGCTCAGCGAGAATATGGAGCCATCTATATCCGGGGAAGGGTGTCGAAAATCTATGAGAAGGGTGATCAGCTGATCGTTCGAGGTGTGGATACCTTGGTGGGAAAACAGGTTGAGATCGAGGCTGACCTGGTCGTTTTAGCCACAGCTGTGGTTCCCCAATTCGATGCGGTCGAATTGGCCAAAATCTTAAACATCCCCTATGATCAGTATGGGTTTTATTTAGAAGCTCATCCAAAACTTCAACCTGTCGAGAGTGTGACGAAAGGAATCTTTCTCACCGGTTCCTGTCAGTTCCCTAAAGATATCCCTGATTCTGTTGCCACCACAGGTGCCGCCTCTGTTCGGGCCTGCGAGATCCTCTCAAAGGATGAATTAATCCTCGATCCGAAAGTGGCCTTTGTCGATTCTGAGATATGCAGTGGCTGCCTTAATTGTCTTGAAGTTTGCCCTTTCGATGCGATTGAGACAAAGGAGGTCGATGGGAAGGTCGTTGCCCAGGTGATCTCCACTCTTTGTCATGGCTGTGGAAATTGCGCCGCAACCTGTCGAACCAAAGCGGCCAATGTCCAAGGGTTTACAGACGAACAGATCTATGCCCAGGTGGCTTCAATATTTGAAGTATTGAAAAAGGAGAAGCTCCTTGAAGTATCTGAGTAGCCAGGACATTCATCAATTCAGGAATTATATCTTATCAGTCAATGGCGAGGATGTCTCCAAGTGCATCCAGTGCGGGAAATGTTCTGCAGGATGTCCCATCTCCCCGGAGATGGATCTTCAGCCCAATCAGGTGCTCCGTTTGATCCAGATCAATGATCCAAGGGCCGTGCTTCGATCATCAACGATCTGGCTCTGCGCTTCTTGCGAGACCTGTTCTGTTCGTTGCCCGGAGGAGATCGAGATTGCCAAGATTATGGATACCCTGAGAAAGTTGGCCGTGGAAGCCAAGGTTCCTCTGGGTGAGGAAAATGTGGTGAAATTTGATGAGATCTTTCTCGATTCAATTCGGAAACGAGGCCGCGTCCATGAGCTGGAGTTGGTGATGCGTTACAATCTGGCCATTCGTCAGCCCCTCAAGGATGCCCATCTTGGACCAATAATGTTTACCAGAGGAAAATTGAATCTTTTGGGGCATAAAATTAAGGAGTTGGGTCGGATCAAAGAGATTTTTAGGAGCAGTAAGAGAATCATAAAGGGACAGGAGTAATTCATGCAGGTGGGATATTATCCGGGTTGTTCCCTTGAGAGCAGTGCAAAGGAGTTCGATCTCTCCATTCGGGCGATCTTTAAAGAGATGGGGGTTTCATTGCAAGAGATCCCTGATTGGAACTGCTGTGGAGCAAGCCCTGCCCACTCTCTCAATGAAGAATTGGCGATAGCCCTACCTTATTGGAATCTGGTGAAGGCCGAAGAGGCTGGTCTCGATAAAATCGTCTCCCCCTGCCCGGCTTGTTACAGCCATTTAAAGCACATCCACGAAGAGGTGGTAAAGGATTCCCATCTGGCAGATAGGCTCCAAACGATTGTAGGAAAAGGATACGGAGGGAAGACCGAATCGAAGCATCTTTTAGACTTCATCAAAGAGGACATCGGACTGGAGCGATTGAAATCGAGCATGAAGACTTCTCTTAAAGGGTTGAAAGTGGTCAGTTATTATGGGTGCTTGACACGACTGCCGGGGGTAAACTTAGACGATGTCGAGAATCCGGTGCTCATGGATGAGATCATTGATGCCCTTGGAGGAGAGCCATTGGACTGGTCTCATAAGACCGAATGCTGTGGGGCCAGCCTTTCCGTGACAAGGACAGAGATTGCATTGAGGCTGGTCAGATCGATTCTGGAAGCAGCTCAAGAGAAAGGAGCAGAATGCATTGCCGCCGTGTGTCCCCTATGTCAATCTAACTTAGATACTCGACAGGGTGACATCTTCAAGAAGTATGGGACCCTCTATAAAATGCCTACGCTCTACCTCACCCAATTGATTGGGCTGACCCAAAAACTTGGGTTTGCTCAGCTCGGACTGGATCGATTGATCATCAGTCCTGTCGATCTCCTTTTAAAAAAGGGGATTATTGAGAAGTGAATCTAATCCTAAAGCCCCTGAGATTGACATTGATGTAATAAATTGTGTTTTAAATCTCATGAATTGTTTTTTCAATCCTTAATTCCAGCCTATTAAAGAAATATTAATAAAAACAATAGATTATATATAATTTTAAAGAGGAAATTAACAATAATTTTTCATAAAATTTTTCTTGACAAAAATATAGCAATTTTGTAGTTTGTTGCGAGAACAAGAAAATTTTCACAAATAGAGGTCATTATGTTGATTGAATATCTTGCTATCCTTATCTATATTGCCATAGCTATTGCCTTTGCTATTTTCGCAATTGCCGCTTCCTATTTCTTAGGTCAGAGGAAACCCACAGCTCTGAAACAGGCACCTTATGAATGTGGAATGACCACTATTGGTTCGAGCTTCCGGAGGATACCTATTAAATATTACATCATCGCAATGCTTTTTCTCCTTTTCGATATCGAGGTGGTCTTCCTCTACCCTTGGGCAGTGGTCTTCAAAGAATTAAAGATTTTTGCCTTCATCTCAATGGCCATCTTCATTGGAATTTTACTCATCGCCTATATTTACATTTGGAAAAAAGGAGCATTGGAATGGGAATAGAAACCTACCTTGAGAAAACCCCTTTTATGCCCTACCTGGATAAACTCGTCAATTGGGGACGGAAGTATTCGATTTGGCCTGTGACCTTTGGCTTGGCCTGATGTGCCTTGGAAATGATGGTCGCCAGTATGGCGACATGGGATATAGCTCGATTTGGTTCAGAGGTCTTCAGGGCATCACCTCGACAAGCAGATCTGATGATTGTTGCGGGGACATTAACGAAGAAAATGGCACCCATGGTCAAGCGAATCTATGAGCAGATGCCTGAGCCAAAGTGGGTGATTGCTTACGGGGTTTGTGCTTGTTCGGGTGGGATTTTTAAGACATACAGCGTAGTGCAAGGAGTTGATCAAATACTTCCAGTGGATATCTATGTTCCGGGTTGTCCACCCAGACCTGAATCATTGCTCACAGCATTGGTGAAGCTCCAGAAGAAGATTGAAAAAGAGACGCTCTTGGATCGAAAGGATGTTCGTAGCGGTTTGGAATTGAGATAAATGAGAGGAAGGGGTATGGAGGAAGTAAATCTCACGATAAAAAAGTTGAAAGAAAAATTTCCAACTTCCATTTTGGATAGGAAGACTTTCCGGGGTGAAGTGACTGTTACGGTCCCGAAGAAGGACATCTTTGGGATCTGTAAATTTCTTCATTCCGATCCTGATCTCCAATATCAGTTCCTCACCGACCTCTGTGGTGTGGACTTCTTTCCTGAAACTCCCCGCTTTGAAGTGGTCTACACCCTCTGCTCATTCAAGAACAAAGAAAGGCTGCGACTAAAGGCGAAAGTTGGAGAGTCTGAATCGATTTTGAGTGTGGAGTCCGTCTGGAAGGCAGCCAACTGGTTAGAGCGGGAGGTCTATGACCTTTTCGGGATCTCCTTTGAGAACCATCCCGACCTGAGGAGAATTCTGCTTTGGGATGGCTATGAAGGTTACCCCTTGAGAAAGGACTTTCCTGTCGAAGGACCGGATTTCGATAAACCCTTTGTTCCCGAGGTTTGACATGGCAGAGACGCGGACCATGACCATCAACATGGGACCTCAACACCCGGCTACTCATGGGGTGTTGAGGCTTGTGTTGGAATTGGATGGAGAAGTGGTTGCCAAGGCAACCCCCCATATTGGCCACCTTCACCGGGGGGTTGAGAAACTGGCTGAAAGTAAGACCTATCATCAAGCCATTCCCCTTACCGACCGATTAGACTATACCAATGCGATGGGCAATAACCTGGCCTATGTTTTAGCCGTGGAGAAGCTTCTGGGCATTGAAATCCCCAAACGGGCTCAATACCTGAGAGTGATGATGGCTGAGCTTCAAAGGATTGCAGCTCATCTCATCTGGTTGGGGACCCATGTCTTAGACATCGGAGCACTCACCCCCATCTTCTATACCTTTCGGGAAAGGGAAGATGTTTTAAGAATCTTCGAGGAGGTCGCCGGTGGAAGGCTCACCCCAACCTATCTGAGGATTGGCGGGGTTTCTAAAGATCTCCCGGAGGGAGTTGATGAAAAGGTCAAGGCTTTCGTCCAGACCTTCCCAGAGCATATTAGGGATTATGAAACACTCCTGACAAAGAATGTAATCTGGTTGGAGCGAATCAAAGAGGTTGGGATCATCTCGAAAGAGGATGCGATTAACTTTGGGGTGACCGGGCCTACATTGAGAGGTTCTGGTGTAAAATGGGATATCCGAAAGGTCTTTCCTTATTCGAGTTATGAGGAGTTCGATTTTGATATCCCCATTGGTTCGGTGGGGGACGTTTACGATCGGTATATTGTTCGTCTGAGGGAAATGGAATGGTCGAATGCCATTGTGGAACAGGCATTGGAACGATTGCCAAAAGGTCCTGTGATCACCGATGATCCACGTATTGCTCTGCCACCCAAAGACAATGTCGTCAAAGATATTGATGCCTTGATCCGTCAGTTTAAGATCGTCTCAGAGGGCTTCCAACCGCCGAAAGGTGAGGTCTATGCCAGTGTAGAGTCAGCAAAGGGAGAATTGGGTTTTTATATAGTGAGCGATGGCTCGAACCGCCCTTTCCGGATGAGGATTCGACCACCCTCCTTCCTCAACTTAAGTGCCCTTCCTAAGATGATTGAAGGAAGCCTGATTGCTGATGTGATTTCGACCATTGGGAGCATTGATATCGTTCTGGGTGAAATAGATCGTTAGTCCCTAAAATCTCCCCTCCCCTGGCGGGAGGGGATTCACCCTGTTAGATAGGAAACTTCGTCTAACGAGGAATAAATAGAGAATCTTATCTAACAGGGTAAAGGGGAGGGGGGAATGGTTCGACGAGCTCACCATGAATTCACCCTGAGCATGTCGAAGGGTCACCCCCACCCCTGCCTACCGCAGGCAGGCGTACCCCCCGTCAGAGGGGGAGGGGAAAATCTGTGTAAGAGGTCATCATGACGGATATTCTTTTTAGCAGCTGGGGTGGAGTAGTCACGGATAATCGAGGGAAGCCCGATGCAGAGAGGCAGGCCATCCCTGGTCTCAATCTACCCTTAGAATTTGACAAAGAGAGAAAGATCAAAGCCTTTATCGGATGGGATGGGATTGCCATCAGAGATCTTGATGCCAACATAGTCGATATGGTTCGAGCCTACCTGGAAGCAGTCCAAGGTGAATCGTGCGGGAAATGTACTCCCTGCCGGGTAGGAACCCGGATCATGGCGACCATTGTGAATCGGATCGCCGATGGGCAAGGGAAGGCAGAGGATTTAGACCAGTTGAAATATTTAGGCGAGATGATCAAAAAAAGTTCCAAATGCAATCTCGGTCAGACTGGGCCGAAGCCCGTATTAGATGCGATCGATCATTTCAAAGAACAATTTT
>Ga0315282_10017034_pt1 | contig 10543 bp, 9 predicted proteins | sample YL17G07_20_MG_FD_203693 | JGI IMG/M metagenome (GOLD analysis project Ga0315282, IMG submission 203693) | Sediment microbial communities from Yellowstone Lake, YNP, Wyoming, USA - YL17G07_20 | ecosystem: Environmental > Aquatic > Freshwater > Lake > Sediment | place: USA: Wyoming | collected... | reverse complement strand
GTTTTCCGTGATCGGATACCTGAAGCCTGGGGGCGGCGGTGGAGGGAGTAAGTACGTCTGGCGTTATCGAGACCCACGCGCGAGGTTTGATAGTGCAACTGAGAAACTCCGCGTTCACGCTGGGTTTAAAGAAGCGCTCGACCTCGTAAGGCGCGCTAGTTAAGAAGGATCGCCCGCGGGCGTTCAGATCAGCGACTTGTAGATCTCGAGGTGGCTCGCCGCTGCCGCGTCCCAGCTGAGTGCCTCGCGCGCGGCCAGCGCGCCTTTGCGAGCACTGGCGAGAGCCTTCGGATCGGCAAGCAGCTTGCGCAGCGCCTCGGTCATCGCCTCGACGTCGCCGGGCGGAACGACGGCGCCGGCGCCGAAGTCGCGCACCGGCTCGGCCAGGCCGCCGACGTCGTAGACGACCACCGGTACTCCGGCGCCGAGCGCGCGCAGAAGGGCGCCCGACTGATCGAGCTCGGGCCGATAGGGGAAGAGCGCCACGGTCGTCTCACCGAGGGCGCGGTCGATCCCTGCGTCGTCGAGCCAGCCCAGCCGGAACTCGGCGACCTCTCCGGCTTGCTCGCGGTAGGGCTCGACCGGCTCGATCGAGTCGCCGGCAACGAGCAGGCGCACGTTCCCGAGTCGCTTCGTCACCTCGATCGCGTCGGCGAGTCCCTTGTAGGGACGGATCATGCCCAGGCTGAGGAGAGTGCGACCGTCGTCTGCGCGTAGCGGTTCGCTACGGAACACGGGGTGGGGGACGACGTGCAGGCGTTCGTCGGCGACACCCAGCTCGGCGAGCGCCTCGCGTCCCCGGCTCGAGTGCACGACGATCGCGTCGAAGCGGCGCAGGAGCTCGAGCCAGAGATCGCGCTTGCCGACCGTGCGCCGCGGTAAGAGGTCGTGGGCGGTGAAGACGAGCGGCGCCTTCTTAGGGAGCAGGTAGCGGTCGAGCTGGGGGAGGGCCAGCCATTGCAGGTGGAAGACGTCCGGCCGACGGCGGCGCAGGCGTGCCATCCCCAGCGGGTGCTCGGCCAGCTTCAGCGGCAGGCGCAGGCGCGAGCGCTTGAACAAACGCGAGCTAAGTGGATAGAAGAGCTCCTCGCGCTTGTAACCGCTCGGCTCGGGCACCGGCCCGAAGCGGAAGCGAGAGGTGACCAGCTCGACCTCGGCGCCGGCACGGGCGAGCGCGGTTGCCAGCTCGTGGTCGTACGGCGGCGTGAAGGCGGGCGGATCAGCGATGAGGACGCGCACGCCGCAAGATTAGAGCGCTGGGCGGAATGACGATTCGTCGATGGGGTGGCCACGCGGAGCGCTTCTCTATTCGCCCGCCACCGAGCCACCCGCCCGCGGGGTTGGATCAGAGTACCGTCCGGTCAAGCCGAGAAGAGCGAAAACTTCGTGCGGAGTTAGTGCCAGAAGGGAATCGCGTAGTAGACAGCCGCGCGGAGAACGTCTCCCGCGAGCGTAGTGAGTCGAACCAGCCCGGCGCTTCCGTACACTCGCAGGCGATGCTCGTCCGCTCCTGGAACCTCCACCACGGCATGGCGTCGCCTCGAACCAGGCGAAGTCACCTCGAGGAGTTGGTACGGCTGATCTCGTCCGATCGGCCCGACGTCGTCTGCCTGCAGGAGATTCCGCTTTGGGGCTGCCCTTTCCTCGGGGATTGGAGTGGCATGACGGCGATCTGGAGAAGTTGTCGCCGCGTCTGGTTTCCGCCCCGGCTGGGCGGCTGGATCACCCGGCTAAACCAGGGCTTCTTTCGCTCTGCCGTCTCGGGTCAGGCGAACGCTATCCTGCTCGGTCCCCGTGTCGTCCCGCTCGAAGAGCATTGCCAGACGATCAACCGCGGCCGGCGCGAGCGTCGCATCTGCCAGACCATACGCCTGGAGGGGATGGTGATCGCCAATCTGCACGCCTCGAGCGAAGCCGGTCATCCGGAGATCGGCGCTGCCGAGATCCTGCGCGCGCTCGCCTTCGCCGAGTCGGTCGCCGCGGAGGGCGATGCGATCGTCCTCGCCGGCGACTTCAACCTACGCCCGGACCAGCTGCCCGATTTACCCGGCTTCTCGCCGCCCGGCCCGTGCATCGACCACATTCTCGTCCGCGGCGCTGTCGCGAGCCGGCTCAGGGTCTGGCCCCGAGAGCAGCGGACGACCACATCCGGAATCCTTTCCGATCACGCGCCGGTCGAGCTCACCGTCGGGTAGTAGCGGTTATCGTCCCGGCGATGGACTTCGCCAAGGCGCGCGCTCAGTTCCCGCTGCTCGAGAACCTCGCTTATCTGAACGCGGGGTCGTTCGGGCCGCTGGCTCGCGCCACGGTCGAGGCGATGGAAGAACGGCAGCGGCGCGATCTCGAGCTCGGACGCTCGGGGCCGGATTACTTATCCGAGGTCATGCGCCTGCGTGATCGCGTGCGGGCTCGGGTAGCGGCGCTCGTCGGCACTGAGCCGGCGCAGGTCGCCCTTACCTGCTCGACCACCGACGGCTGCAACATCGTCCTGGCCGGGCTCGACCTCTCGCCCACGGACGAGATCGTGACCACGACCGACGAGCACTTCGGTTTGCTCGGGCCGCTTCATGCCTCGGGCGCCGGCGTCGTCGTCATCGAGCCCGATCCCGAGAAGGTTCTGGCCGCGGTGACGCCGCGCACCAGGTTGCTCGCGCTCTCGCAGGTGCTCTGGACGGACGGGCGCGTCCTGCCTGTCGCCGAGCTCAGTGAGCGAAGTGGGCTGCCCGTGCTCGTGGACGGCGCCCAGGCGGTCGGCGCTATTCCGGTCAACGCCGCCGGGCTCGACTTCCTCACCGTCTCGGCGCAGAAGTGGCTGTGCGGGCCGGACACGATCGGGGCTCTCGTCGTCCGCGATCCCGAGCAGCTGCGCGTGGCCCGGCCGAGCTACTTCGCCCAGAAGAGCTTCCAGCCCGACGGATCTTTCGAGCCGCGGCCGGGTGCCGCCCGCTTCGACTCGCAGTGGATCTCGCCGGCCTCGCTGGCCGGGCTGCTCGCGGCGCTCGATTCCGTTCCCGAGTGGAGCTACGAGCGCGCCGCCGAGATGAGCGAGCGCTGCCGCTCGGCGCTGGCGGAGCGCTTCGACGTCGTCTCAAGTCCGGGTCAGGGAACGCTCGTGAGCTGGCGGGCGGAGGGTGATCCCACCGAGATAGTTCGGCATCTGTTCGAGCGCGGCGTCGTCGCCCGCGACATCCCGGGAAGGAACCTGATCCGCGCCTCCTGCGGCTGGTGGACGAGCGAAAGCGATATCGAGCGGCTGCTCGGCGCCCTCGAGGGCTAGGAGTCCGCGGCCGCCGTTCGTAACCCGAGCTCGGCGGCGATCGGCCTGAGCGCGACGATCACGAAGGCGATGTGCTCGTCGAGATCGACGCCCAGCTCCTCGGCCCCTTGATAGACCTCGTCGCGATTGACGCCGGCGGCGAAGGAGGGTTGCTTCAGCTTCTTGCGCACCGACTTCGGCTCCAGCGTGTCGATCCCGTCCGGGCGCACCAGCCCGCAGGCGTGCACGAAGCCCGCCAGTTCGTCGCAGGCGAAGATCGTCTTCTGCAGCGGCGTCTCGCGCGGGACGCCGGTGTGGCTGGCGTGGGAGAGGATCGCTTGCACGATCTCCTCCGGGTAGCCCTGCTCGCGCAGGATCGGGGCACCCGCCTGCGGATGCTTCTCGAGGGTCGGGTGGATCTCGTAGTCGAAGTCGTGCAGGAGCGCGGCGATACCCCAGAGCTCCTCGTCCTCACCGAACTTTCGCGCGTAGGCGCGAACCGCCGCTTCGACCGCCAGCGCGTGCCGGCGCAGCGCCTCGCTCTTTGTGTACTCGGTCAGCGTCGCCAAGGCTTGCTCGCGTGTGGCAGGCATCGACGGCAGCATAACGCGCTCGATCAACGCGTCCCGGCTCGGAAAGTCGAATTAGGTCCGAGCCTCCGGGAGACCGGGTCGCTACGATAGGCGCGCTCGCTTGTAGATAGCGGGTGCCGAGACCATGACCGACGCCGCAGTCGCCGAAGCCCTACACCGCGATTCCTTCGTGATCGAGGGTGGGCAGCCGCTTTCTGGAACTGTTCGGGCGTCCGGGAACAAGAACGCGGCCCTGCCGATCCTGGCTGCCTCGCTGCTCAGCGCGGAGCCGGTTGTGCTGCAGAACGTCCCCCGGATTCTCGACGTCGAGACCATGGTCGAGCTGATCGCGAACGTCGGTGTCGAGGCCGAATGGACCGGTCCGAACGAGGTGCGCATCAAAGCCGGCGAGATCACCAACACCGACCTCGATCCCGAGCTCTGCCGTCGCATTCGAGCGTCTTTCCTTCTCGCCGGGCCGCTTCTTGCCCGCGCCGGCGCGGTCAAGATCCCGGCGCCGGGCGGCGACGTGATCGGCCGCCGGCGTCTCGACACGCACGTCAAGGCCTTCGTCGAGCTGGGCGTGGAGATCGAGATCGAGCGCGACTACGTGATGAAGGTCCGCAAGCTGCGGGGCCAGAGGCTGTTCCTAGACGAGCCCAGCGTGATGGGCACCGAGAACGTCGTCATGGCGGCCGTCCTGGCCGAGGGCGAGACGGTAATCGGCAACGCCGCCGGCGAGCCGCACGTCCAGGATCTGTGCCGCTTCCTCGTCTCGCTCGGGGCGGAGATCGAGGGCATCGGCTCCAACCTCCTGCGCATTCGCGGCGTGCCCAGCCTGAACGGCGGCGAGCATCGCATCACGCCCGATCACATCGAGATCGCCAGCTTCATCGGCCTTGGCGCGGTCACGTCCGGCGAGCTGACGATCGAAGGTTGCAGCGGCGACGATCTGCGCCCGATCTTGCCGCATTTAGAGCGGCTGGGCGTGCGCTTGCAGGCCAGCGACTGCACGGTTCATGTTTCCGGCGAGCAGGATCTGGTGATCCAGGATGACCTTGGCGGAGCGATTCCGAAAATCGAGGACGGGCCTTGGCCCCAGTTCCCCGCCGACCTGACCTCGATAGCGGTGGTCGTGGCGACGCAGGCGCGCGGCACCGTACTGATCTTCGAGAAGATGTTCGAGAGTAGGCTCTTCTTCGTCGACAAGCTGGTCGGGATGGGCGCTCGGATCATCCTCTGCGACCCGCACCGGGCGGTGGTAACGGGTCCGGCGCCACTCGTCGGCGACCGCATGGAGAGCCCGGACATCCGCGCCGGCATGGCGATGCTGATCGCCAGCCTCTGCGCCGACGGTGTCTCGACGATAGGGAACATCGGCCAGATCGATCGCGGCTACGAGCGCATCGACGAGCGCTTACGCTCGCTCGGAGCTCGTATAGATCGAATCTCGAGTTAGGACTCGAAGCGGAATGAAAACCCGACGGAGTGCTTCGTTTTGTTAGGGGTTCTCAGTTAGGGTGCCCTATGGCTGCTGATGAGACCGCCAGCGCTCGCAGCGCAGTCCGGCTGGCTCTGGCGGGTGCAGGGAAGGCTCACGTCGAGACGGGCGTTCCCGTTCTCGACCGGCTACTGGAGGAACTAGCTCGCTACGGCCGTTTCGATCTCACGCTCGGAGTAGCCCTGGGCAGCGCCGACACGCAGGTGGCCGAGTCCGGGCAGGCATTCGGAAGCGCGCTGGCCACGCTTCTGCGTGCCGAGGGAGCGTACGGGCACGGAAGCGCGCACGTACCCTTGGCCGAAGCACTCGCGCACGTCGCGCTCGACCTCAGCGACGATCCCTGTCTAGTCACCAATTTCGATCTCTCGGCCGCTCATGTCGGCGGTCTCGCCGGCGACCTGGCCGATCGTTTCCTGAACGAGCTGGCGCGCGCCGCCGGAATCACGCTACACGTTCGTCTTGTCGAGGGCCGCGACACCGAGCACGTGCTCGGCGCGATCTTCAAGGCGCTGGGCGTAGCACTCGAGGCCGCTTGTCGGGTCAGAGGAGAGAGAACTTGAACGAGAAGCAGGTCGTTCGCAGCGAGGCCGCGCCCGCGCCCTTTCAGGGAGCGCCCTACAACCAGGCGATCTCCGCCGGCGGTCTCGTCTTCATCTCCGGCCAGCTCGGGCTCGTTCCCGGCGAGACCACGCTCGAGGGCAAGGGCATCGAGGCGCAGACGCGCCAGGTGCTCGAGAACATCAGGGCGATCCTAGAGGAGGCCGGGAGCGGGTTGGCTAGCCTGCTCAAGACGACCGTCTTCTTAGCCGACCTGGCCGACTTCGCCGCGATGAACGCGGTTTACGCGGAGTTTGTCGGGGAGGTTCCGCCGGCCCGGGCAACCGTGCAGGTGGCGGCGCTTCCCTCCGGGGCTCTGGTCGAGATCGACGCCGTCGCTCTAGCCGACTAGCCGGTTTGCAGCGGAGATGAACGACGCGAAGCCGAAGTCCCACGCCCCGGGCGAGGATGAACGCTGGCTGACCCGGAGCGTGGCCGCAATCGGCGGCGCCAGCTTCTTCGCCGACCTCGGCTACGAGATACCGACGTCGCTTCTACCGAGCTTCTTGACGACGACGCTGGGCGCTCCCGCGGCGGCGCTCGGGCTGATCGAAGGCGTTGCCGACGGGCTGGGAGGTGTATCGCGATTGGCCGGCGGTGCCATCGCCGACGATCCGGGGCGCCGGCGCAAGACCGCCGTTGGCGGCTACACGGCGACGGCTCTTCTCGGCGGTGCGATCGGTCTGGCAACGGCGGTCTGGCAAGTGGGCGGCCTGCGCGTCGCGGCGTGGGTCGCGCGCGGGCTGCGCGCTCCCTCGCGCAGCGCGCTTCTCGCCGAAGCCGTCTCGGAGGGAACCTACGGACGCGCCTTCGGCTACGAGCGGGCGATGGACAACCTGGGCGCGATCGGCGGGCCGCTGCTGGCGATCGGGCTTGTGGCGCTCGTCGGTATTCGTACGGCGATTCTGGTCAGCATCGTTCCCGGACTACTCGCCGCTCTGGCGATCGTGGTGGGTATCCGCGCCATACCCAAACCGGAGCGCGGAGAGCGAAGGCCGCTGCGTCTGCGCGTACGCCCCGTTCTGCGCGGGCGCTTGGGCGGGCTCTTCCTGGCCATCTCAGCCTTCGAGGTTGGTAACGTGGCGGCAACGCTGCTGATCCTGCGCGCGACGGATCTGCTCCAGCCCGGTCACGCCCGTCACAGTGCAGTCCAGATCGCGCTCGCTCTCTACGCGGGCTATAACCTGGCGGCCGTCGTGGCCAGCTTCCTGGGCGGGCGCCTCGGCGACCGACGCGGCATGACGCTCGTGTTCGCGCTCGGGGTGGTCGCGTTCGCGGTTGCCTACGCCGGGCTGGCTGCTACCGGCTCCTCGATCGTCGTGATCGCCGTCTTCTTCGTCATCGCCGGAGTCGGGATCGGCTTCGCCGAGACGGCCGAGAGTGCGGCCGTCGCGGGGCTGGCGCCGGACGAGCTGGTCGGGTCGGCCTTCGGGTTGCTGGCCGCGGTCCAGAGCTTCGGCAACTTCGCTGCCAGCGCCGTCGTGGGCGGGCTCTGGACGCTCGTCTCGCCACGGGCGGCCTTTGCTTATCTCGCGGCCTGGATGTTGCTCTCGCTTACGACGCTGGGGTTCGTTCGCGCGCGCTCCGGCACCTAACCCGTAGCCTAGGAGCGCCGCGCGTCACAATTACCGCATGCGCGCCCAAACGATCATCACCACCCACTCGAGCACCGACTTCGACGCCTTCGCCTCGATGCTGGCCGCACGCCGCCTCTATCCGGGCTCGGCTGTCGTACTGCAACCGATGCTGGCTCGTAATGTGCGTGAGTTCGCGCGCCTCTACGCCGACGAGCTCGATCTGATCGAGGCGGCTTCACTGGAGCGCTCGCAGGTTCGCCGCCTGGTCGTGGTCGAGACGGTGGATGCCTCGCGCCTGGGCGAGCTCGAGTCGCTCGCGCTCGATCCGGCCGTGGAGAAGATCGTCTTCGACCACCACGAGCGAGAGCACCCCGAATGGGTGCGGTCCGAGAACTTCTTTGTGACCGGGGAGGGAGCGCTGACGACAACGCTCGTCGGCATCCTGGCCGAGCGCGAGCTGTCGGTGAGCCCGCTCGAGGCTACCGCGTTTGCTCTCGGTATCCACGAGGACACCGGCTCACTCACCTTCGCCTCGACCACACGGCGGGACGCCGAAGCGCTCGCCTGGTGCCTGCGCCACGGCGCCCGTCTGGAAGAGCTCGGGCATTTCCTGCGCCCCGCCCTCGGCGACGAAGAGCGCGAGCTGTTGGGCGAGCTGCTGGCATCGGTACGCTCCGTGCAGGAGGCTGGAGTCGAGCTTCTGATCGCAAGCGCTCGCTGGCCGCGCTACCTCGAGGACATCGCCCTGCTCGCTCATAAGCTGGTCGAGCTGACCGACTGCGACGCGCTCGCCTGCCTGGTCGAGATGGAAAAGCGCGTACTCGGCGTCTTTCGCAGCCGTGTGCCTGAGTTGGACGCCGCCAAGCTGGCGGCATTGCTCGGCGGTGGCGGCCATCGCGGCGCGGCTTCGGCCGCGGCTCGTGTCTCGCTCGAGCAGGCGTCGCAGATGATCGAGGATGGTTTGGGCTCGGCGCTCGAGCAGCCGCAGCGAGCGAGCGAGGTGATGTCGAAGCCGGCGCGCTCGGTCTCGCCCAAGGCGACCGTCGCCGAGGCGATGGCCGCCTGCCAGCGCTATCACCAGTCGGGCTTGCTCGTGCTCGAGGACGGTCATCTGCGCGGCGTGGTCAATCGCGAGGATCTGGACAAGGCACTTGGACACGGTCTCGATCAGGCGCCGGTGAAAGCGATCATGGCGCTCGAGGTCGCCGTCTGCGAGCAGACGACCACGTTGCCCGAGCTTAGGCGGCTGCTGGTCGATTCCCCCGCCGGCCGAATCGCGGTCGTCGAGGACGGGGAGGTCGTCGGCGTCGTTACCCGCGGCGATCTGCTCGCGGCTCTCGGGCAGCACGAAGTGCCCGAGACCGCGGTCGATGTCGATCTGAAACAGGAGCTCGAGAGCCTGAAGCAGCTTGAGCCGCTGCGCGAGGCGATCGCAACGATCGGCGGCGCTCATGAGGGTATCTACCTGGTCGGCGGCTCGGTGCGAGACGTCCTGCTCGGGGCGGAGGGGTTCGACATCGACATCGCCGTCGAGGGCGACGCAATCGGGCTGGCGCGGGAGCTGGCGCGGCTGCTCCAAGGTCGGATTCGAGCGCACGAGAAGTTCGGAACTGCGGTCGTGCTCTACGGCGATCATGCGCGCGTCGACGTCGTCACCACTCGCAGCGAGTTCTACGACGCGCCGGCGGCGCTGCCCTCGGTCGAGCACGCGACTATCCGCGAGGATCTGTTCCGCCGAGATTTCACCGTCAACGCGATGGCGGTGTCGCTCAAGGCGGGCGAGTTTGGGCGGCTCGTTGATCCCTTCGGCGGTCGCCGCGACATCGCCGCCAGGCGCCTGCGCGTGCTCCACAACCTCTCTTTCGTCGACGACCCGACGCGCATCTTCCGCGCCGTTCGCTACGAGAGCCGGCTCGGCTTTCGCATCGACGAGCACGGCGTCGCGCTCGCTCGCAGCTGCGTCGAGATGGGCCTCTTCGACGACGTCTCCTCGGCGCGCCTGCGCGACGAGCTGACGGACATTCTCGACGAGACCGACGCGCCCCGCTCGATCCTGCGCCTGGCCGAGATCGGCGTCGCCAAGGCCGTGCACCCCCACCTGGCCGCCGACGAGGAGGCGGCCGAGCTGGTGGAGCGCGCCTTTGCTCTCCGCGAGCGCTACGCCCCGGAGGTACCGCGCTGGCGCCTCGGGCTGGCCGTGCTGGCGCGACGCCTGCCGACCTACGAGGTCTACGCCTGGCTCGGGCGCCTGCGCCTGCGCCGCCGCGACGTCGAGCGGATCGTGGGCGCGGTCGTCTTCGCGCCGCGACTGGTCGAACGCCTGCAACGGGACATAAGCCCGGCCGAGATCGTCTCGTTGGCCGATCCGGTTGCTCCCGACGCGCCGCTGATCGCCCTCGCCATGCAGGAGCTGCCGGCGCTGGAGCAGTACTTCGAGCGTCTGCGCGGAATCGAGCTCGAGATCGACGGCAGCGACCTGGTGGGGATGGGGCTCGGGGAGTCGCCGCGAGTAGGGGAGATCCTGGCGGAGCTGCGCCGGCGCAAGCTGAACGGCGCTCTCTCTGGACGCGCCGCCGAGCTGAAGGCCGCTCGCGCTCTGATCGGGGAGGGAGGCTGAGCCGTGGAAGGGATGTTCTTTCGCTGGCAGGCGCCGGGCCCATACCGGGTCGCCTTCTCGACCCGCCAGGGTGGAGTCAGCGAGGGCCCTTTCGCCTCGCTCAATCTGGGCAAGCGAACCGGGGACGAGCCCGAGCGGGTGTTCGAGAACCGGACGCTTCTCTGCCGGGAGCTGGAGATCGATCCCGCTCGCTCGAGCATGGCTCGGCAAAAGCACGGCGCCGCGGCGCAGCGCGCCGAGCCGAGAGGACTGCTCTCGAACAACTCCTTCCCCGAGTGCGACGCCCTCTGGAGCGAGGAGCCCGGGCAAGGGATGCTGCTCGTGACCGCCGACTGCCTTCCGGTCGCGATCGTCCGCACGAACGGCGCCGAGCCCGCTCTCGCGCTCGCGCACGCGGGTTGGCGCGGATTGCTTGCGGGCGTG
>Ga0315282_10017033_pt1 | contig 10543 bp, 9 predicted proteins | sample YL17G07_20_MG_FD_203693 | JGI IMG/M metagenome (GOLD analysis project Ga0315282, IMG submission 203693) | Sediment microbial communities from Yellowstone Lake, YNP, Wyoming, USA - YL17G07_20 | ecosystem: Environmental > Aquatic > Freshwater > Lake > Sediment | place: USA: Wyoming | collected... | reverse complement strand
GATAGTTCTCCAGTTCTTTCTCCAGGCGCTTCTTCTCCAGCGCGCGGTCGACGCTCTTCGAGACCATTTCAAGCTGGAAAGGCTTCAGCAGGTAATCAGCCGCCCCGTGCTTCATCGCTTGGATGCCCACTCGGATGTCGTCTTCGGCAGTGCCCATCAGGAAAGTCGTCTGCGGGTACTTCTTGTGGACTTCCCTCAGGAGCTCCAGGCCCGACATCCCCGGCATGCGCATGTCCGAGAGGATGGCGTCAAAGGTCTCACGCGCCAACGCCTCCAGCGCCGCCTCCCCACTCAAGCAGGTTCGGCACTCAAATCCCTCACTGGAGAGTCTCTCGCTCAAGAGGTGACCCACACTGGGCTCGTCATCGACAATAAGAATGCGGCGCTTGGTCGCGTCTGCCTTTTCCATCGGAGACCTCAAACGAGGGGGGACGACTTCAATACTACAAGCTCGCCGCCAGGGCTTAGCCTACAACTCGACAGCGGGCTGGTCAAGTTAGCCGCGGGCCAGCCAACAAAGGGGCCAGGCATCACGCGGGAAATTACCTTGGCACGCGCGCGCAGCCGTCTTTTCTCCACTCTGACAAAAGGCCCACCGCGCTTCTGCTGTTGACGCGCCAAGAAATCTGGGAGTATCTTGCCACACGGCATTTGGGATTTGCTGGCGGAACGCCCGGCGTCGGAAGATACTCCGCGATCCGGCCAGGAGGAGATGCAAGCCGTATGAAGCTGCACCACATCATCGAAGCGCAACAGTTTGATGTCCCCACTTTGCAGCAGCTTTTTGAAGTTACGAAGAAAATGGAGCAGCTGGTGGCGCGGGGAGGCATGGCTGACTTCAGCAACCGAATCATGGTCGCGTTGTTCTACGAACCCTCCACCCGCACCCGCTTCTCCTTTGAAACGGCGATGCAGCGCCTGGGGGGTCGCGTGGTTTCGACGGAGAACGCCGCAGAGTTCTCCTCCGTCGCCAAAGGCGAGACCCTGGAAGACACCATCCGCATCCTGAACGGCTATGCGGACGTGATCGTCATCCGCCATTACGAAGTCGGGGCGGCCAAACGCGCTGCCGCCGTCTCCCGCGTCCCCGTGATCAACGCGGGGGACGGCGTCGGACAACACCCCACCCAGGCGCTGCTCGACCTCTATACCATCCGCAAAGAAATCGGCGCAATCGATGGCTTGCGGATCGCCATGGTGGGGGACCTGGCGCAGGGCCGCACGGTCCGTTCGCTCGCTTACCTACTCAGCAAGTTCCGTGACATCAAGTTGTATTTCGTGGCGCCGCCGGAATTGAAAATGAAAGAGGATATCCTAGCCCACCTCCGCGAGCGCAACATCCCGTATGTGGAAGAAACCGTCCTGGAGAAAGTCCTGCCGGAAGTGCAGGTGGTTTACCAGACGCGCATTCAGAAAGAACGGTTCGGCGACCGCATCGCCGACTACGAGAAGTGCCGCGGCGTGTACGTGATCAATCAGGAGTGCCTGCGGCTGATGAAGCCGGACGCCATCATCATGCATCCGCTCCCCCGCCTGGACGAGATTACCAGGGAGGTTGACTCGGATCCACGCGCCGCTTACTTCCGCCAGGCCCAGAATGGGCTTTACGTGCGCATGGCGCTGCTTTCCCTGGTACTGGGATAAGGATGGCTCCCCGCCCTCTCCATCAAGAAGCGCTCCGGCCAGGGGGATGGCCAGCAGCAGGGGGGAGTTCAGCCCGGGTCTTTACACTCTGGTACTAGTACGAACGGATACTTGTATTCCTGACTCATTTCCGGCGATACTTAGCTGTACGGGTAAATGCGTTTGTTGCTGTGAGCAATCTGTCAAAGGAGCGTAAGATAATGCTAATCGGCGCGCGACTACGTAAACTTCGCGATTCGAAAGAGCTTTCTCAGGGTGACATCGAGAAGGCGACTGGCCTGCTGCGGTGCTACATCTCCCGGGTTGAGAACGGCCATACCGTGCCTTCACTCGAAACCCTGGAAAGATTTGCGACGGCTCTGGAGGTCCCCCTGTATCGGCTCTTCTACGAAGGTGAGGATCCTCCCGAGACCCCTAACTTGACCCCACGTAAGACTCTTGAAGAACTGGCTCAGGAGGAAGGGAAAACAGGAGCGGAGGCCCGGTTCCTTTTGAAGTTCAAAAGGCTGCTGGGTCAGCTCGGCAACCCCGACCGGGAAGTTCTGCTCAGCTTGGCCAAGAAACTGGCCACCCGGTAACCTGACGCCGCCACGTCTGTTGGCTTGAATGACGAAGGGGGGCACGAATGCTTCGGGCCCCCATTCTCTACGGCTTACAGTTGGGTGTCAGCTTCCGCACAAGCTGCGGAGCAGAATGGATTCTTGCGAAGCGCGCTCTCGGTGCGCGTCAGCCGGCGCCGACCACGCCACCTTAACCCTATTGGGGAACCAGGATAATGTTCTCCTCGGGTTCCTTCTCCTTGGACTTCTCCGGCGGTTTACCACCGGCGGCCCTTAGAAAGTTCACCAAATCCCACTTCTGCTTGTCAGTCATCCGGGTTCCTTGCCCTGGCATGACGGCAGACCCGCTACCAATGATGGCAAACCATTCGCCATCGGTGCCCTTTTTGAGGGTGTCCGGCTTGGTGAAATCGGGTGGGTTAAGCTTCATCTCCTCCACCATTTCGCCTTTGCCGTCCGCATCCTTGCCATGGCACATGGCACATTGAGTTGTGAACATCTTCTTGCCGCGATTAATGGATGCCTCGGTGAACTTTACGGGGTTCTTCCGCGCTACATCTTCAGCCGAGAGGGTTAGATTGTGCGCTTCCTGGGGTGGCGCAGCGGTCGAAGCCGCAGTGCCGGAGGGTTTCTCCCCCGGCTTCTTTTGCTCTTGCCCCCAGAAACTCCCCACCGCCAGGCAGAATACCAGCACTCCTAACAAAGCTTTTGATGACATCGAGCACCCCACTGTGGCTCAAATCTCCCGCGCGCAATCCCTGGCAGACACAACCACGTTGCGGTGTTTTTCAACCACAATAACTTCTACACAGCAATTCACATGCCCGCTTTGAGGCGTATCAACCGCCGGCTTGGATTGCAAGGCACCATTAGACTCTGAGGTCTGACATCTTGTCCGAATCGACCCGCAAGCTTGCTAGCGACAGACCGTCAAACGAGGATTAACCAAACAGGCAAGGCATCAGCATCCTTTCTACCCCGCACGACACCGAAGGCCAATCGTCTCGCGCCTAGCAGCCAGATGACTAAATGACCGGCCATATCCGATTGATCGACGTTCCGAGGCGTCGGTAGGGTTGCCGACCTCTTCGCCCGCGCAAGTTACACCCGCTTTAGGGTCTTTTCACCTGCCCTCGCTGCCCCCGTAGTAGCACCGACTGGTGCAGTACTCTCTTGTTGCGCCCCAAAAGGGATAGGGCCGATGGGGCCTGTCGAGGATATCCCGCCCTCGATGCTGGTGGCGTTGAACCCATCGTACCTTTGGGTTAGAATGCTTTTTCAATTGCCAAGGCAGCTTCCCGGTACCGAGGAGACAATCGATGGCCCTGATTCAGTTCACCAAGAACCACTCCGATCACTCCACTGATAAAGGTTATCAGTTCGAATTCTTCTGCGATCGGTGTGGCAACGGGTTTATGTCGGAGTTCAAAGCCTCGGCAACAGGTATGGCCACGAGCGCCTTGCGAGCTGCCGGCGACCTTTTCGGAGGTATCTTCGGCCAGGCCGCCTCCAGCACTTACGAGATCGAGCGCGCCGTGCAGGGTCCGGGCCACGACCGGGCCTTCCAGGCGGCAGTGGAAGAAGCCAAGCCCAATTTCCGCCAGTGTCCCAAGTGCGCGCGTTGGGTTTGCTTAACCATGTGCTGGAATCAGAAACGCGGTCTTTGCTATGAGTGCGCTCCCAGTGTCGAGACCGAACTGGCCGCCGCCCAGGCGCAAATCACGGTCGATCAAATCAAGGAGAAGCTCCAGACGCAGGATCTGACCAAGGACATCGACCTGACCACGGAAGCCGCGGCCCTCTGCCCCAGTTGCGGCGCGCGCACCCAGGGCGCCAAATTCTGCCCGGAGTGTGGCAAGCCTCTGCGCCCCAAGAACGAATGCCCCCGCTGCGGCACCAAGGCTGAGGCCGGGACCAAGTTCTGCCCGGAGTGCGGCCAGAAGATGGCCTAGCCTTCATGCCCACTTTTTCAGGAAAATTCCAATACCTGAACCCCGACGGGACTCCCGTTCAGGCGGGGCCCTGCAAGGTTACCTTCGAGGCCGAGACCCTGACGCTGGTCCCCGGCTCCGGCGCCCCCATCGCCTTGGACCTCGGCGATATCGACGTCTTTGTCCCCGGCGATTACGAACTCACCCTGACGCTTTACACCGGCAAGAGAATCCTGCTCAACCAGTTTGGCAAGACGTTCCAGAACTTGTGCCACGACCTCCTGGAAGCTTATCGCCGGCGCCTGGTTCAATGTCTGCTGCTCGAAGACCTGGAGGAAATCTCGCGCTTTGACGGCTTCGCGCGTCTCGACTCGCCCACGCGAACCTTTTCCAGCCCCGCCGAGTTCCGGCTTTATAAGAGCAACCTTGCCCTATTGCCCACTCAAGCCACAGGCTTCCAGTGGCGCCTGGCGGATATTGACACAGTGAGCTTCGACGAGGCCAATTACGCGGTCGTGCTTGCATCGGCGGGCGAGCGGCTGGCGATCACCAAGCTCGCCAAGCGCACCCGGGAATTCCACGAACGACTTCAAGAATCCACCTCGCAGCTCGCCCAGAAGGGCGCGGAAACGCTGCACGCCCTCTTCCCTTTCCTCGACCCCGACCAGTTCCAGCAGGTCGCGCTGCTCATGAAGGAAGGTCGCGCCGCCCCACTGGCAAAACTTAAAGCCATCCACGCGAAGACGGAACAGGCTCTCGCCGGAAATGTGGTTGATACAACACTCAAGCCTTATTTCGAAGCACTGATGAGTCATACGCCGGCAGGTTGGCTTTATGCAGGGTTCAAGCTGCTGCGGAAGGACGAAGGCGAGGGAGAGACGGAGCGACAGGAGCAACAAGAACAGGCTCCCGAAGAGGCTGGCGCCACCCCGGAATCAACGGGCGAGGGTGCCAGCGAAGAGACGCCGGAAGAAGCTGCCGATCAGCCCCTTGCCGAGGCCGGCGTTGAGAAACCCGGGGAGGAGGAACAACCCATCCTCCATTGGTTCTTTTTCCCGCTGGCGGCGAAGCCGGGAGCCAGACTCCCCTCCAACCTCGTGGCGTGGGAAGCAACCTCCAGGTCGGGACGCGCGACCTACTTCTTCCGGCTCGTGCCGCCGGAACAGGCGGGCCTGCTTCAAGACGCCGCCAAGGCCCCTGGCATCGTGGATACCACTATCCGTCAATTGAACCACGCCATCGTCCTGCTCAATTTCCGTCGCGAGCCGATTTATCTGCCCGATGATGCCCTCGAAATCCAGCCACGGTTCCGCCGCTATGCCATAGCCTGTCGCAAGATCGCGGAACTTCGCCGCCTGCGCGCCTCCTTCCTCGGTCGCGCCATCCACACGTCGCCCCCCGCGTGGCAGAAGCGGGTTGACAAGTTTCTTGCGGAAGCGTAGAGAATCGCCTGTTGCCACCCGCGTTGGGCATCGCGGTGGGGCTGCACTCAGCGCGTGTGGTATAATTCGAGTAAATTGCGGAGAGGCAGATTCGTGCTGGAACTGGTGGTTCTCGATATTTCCGGCTGCGATCTGTCACCGATAGCACAACGATGAGTCAATGGGCATGCTCAAGGGCGACCAACCACGGGTAGCGTGGTCGGCGCGAAACATGCGCCGCGCAGGAGAACAAGATGTTTGATTTCATAAAGGTTGAAGGATTTCGGAGCTTCAGATTGGTGGAACTGGAACTCTCTCCTCTCACTGTTCTAATCGGACCGAATGGAAGCGGGAAATCGAATTTCCTCGACCTGTTGTCTCTCGTGGCCGAAGCCGCCAATGGGAACCTCGGGAACGGCATCGCAACCAGGGGGGGCTTCGATGACATAGCCTTCAAGGGCGACCCTCGCGAGATATTCCTCGAATTCCGATTCCGACCCGAAGGCGTCTTCGTTGAGGAGCGTGCGCCCGTCACGTTCAAGCTCATGTTGCGGAAAGTGGGCACAAATCCCAGGGTATGGTTTGAACAGCTTTCTAAGGGGTCCGATGCTTACCATCCTACGCCGCTCTTTCTAATGCACAGAGACAAAGACGGGTGTATGTTCCGGTCCATTAAGACAGGCATGAAAGAGGAATTGGGGGAGGAAGGGAAAAAGGCATTGGAGTCAGAGTCAGAGCTAGCGATTTTCCAGGTCAAAGACCAAGACAACTACCCAACGCCCCATAAGCTTCTCCGCCTGCTACAAGAGTGGGTGCTCTACCAGGACATAGACGTAGGCCCAGACGCGCCCATCCGTCAGCCGACACTGCTCCGCACCAGTTTTGCCCTCGCCCGAAGCGGCGCCAACCTTGCCAGCGTGCTCCATTCCTTCCAACAGTTGCGCCCAGCGACGTGGCGAGAAATCGAGGGGCTTCTGGAAACAGTGTATCCAGATTTTCACAGCATCACATTCCCGGGTGAGGGTGGAGATGGAAAGGTAGTTCTCCGCTGGTGGGAGCGCCCCTACGAGAAGCAAGCCGGTTTCTCTGCAAACCTGCTATCCGACGGCACCTTGAAACTCCTATGCCTTATCGCCATCCTGAAAAGCCCTGATCCACCTCCGCTGATCTGCATTGACGAACCTGAGCTTGGCCTGCACCCGGATTGGGTAAAGCTGGTCGCGGAAATGATGCAGTCGGCGGCCACTCGCACACAGCTAGTTGTGGCTACACACTCACCACAACTGATCGCAAACTTGAGGCCGGAGGAGGTAATCGTTGCTGAGAAGTCGAACGGAGAAACTCGGCTCAGCTCTCTCTCTAGTGTGGACCTCGAGAAGTGGCTGAAGGAATTCTCGCTTGCTGATTTGTGGCTCGCAGGCCACTTTGGGGGCCGCCCGTGACAGTGGACTGGAGGCTCGGGGGCGGGAAGATAGTCGTACTGTGTGAGGGCGACACGGAGGAAGTGGCAATAAGATATTTCGTGACTCGGCAGTGGCGGGCAGACAATCTCCATTCGGTAAGCTTACGCCCCGTGAATTTGTTTGGAAAACTGCAGCACATAAGCGTGAAGGCGAAGCTCTTCCTCGACGAGCAGGATACTCGCGCGGTCTTCACTCTCGTTGACTTGTACGGAATGGACCGGGTTACTCATGATTCCAATGACTCGCTCCCAGCAAAGGTCGGCCGGGTAAGGAACTGGCTGTCGAGGCAAGTAGATCATCCGCGCGCGGGGGACTTCGTCCCGCACGTGTCTGCGCATGAAACAGAGGCATGGCTCTTGGCGGAAGGTTTAGCGCTAGCTAAGCGACTCGGAGACGCAAGTATCCAACCGGAGAACGACGCGGAGTTCAAGAATTTTCAGCGCCCCCCCTCCAAGCGTCTCCATGAACTCTTCCGTTCAAGAAGACACGGGGACGGCTACCGCAAGATCTCGGACGGGGTCCCCCTTTTCAAAGCATTACAGTTCGACCCAGTGTACAGGTCCTGCCGGTATTTCAAGGCCTTTTACGACGACTTGAAATCAGTGGCTCTCCGCTAGGCCGTGTTGTCAATCCATCAAGGGTGACCTCGCCTCCTTCCTCGGTCGCGCCATCCACACGTCGCCCCAGGCATGGGAGAAACAGTTGGCCGGGTTCCTCACCAAAGCCTAGGCCAAGCCCGATTGGCGGGTCTGCGGCCTTCGCAGCGCACACCCTTCCCGCCAGGAAGGAGCGTGCGGCCGCCAACCCTCATGTTGCACAACAGACCAGGAGGTCATATGCTCCGGGGCCAGAGGAGTTGAAGGAGTCCGCGCGGTGGTTCCCCCTAGGCTTCCACCGCGAACTCCAACCACGAAATCGAATGGCGCGGGAAGCGATACTCAAAGCGGTTGCCCGCCGCCTCGAGTTTGACTTCCTGTGTGCTCACCGCATGGGGATTCTGGAAGGTATTTTGCACCTCGGGGTCAGCCCCGCTGATGAGGAAAGCGCGGCCACCGGGCTTGGCTCGGGCGCCCGCAAGCTCGATGCTTCCCACCACGTCCCCATCTTTGCGGCGGTTTACGACGGCCAGAGTGACCTGGCGTTTTTCTTCGTGGTAGGTAGCTGAAACGTCCAGATAGGGCTGGTCGCCAAAATGCTGGGTGGCGAAGCGTGGCGAAGCCGCCAGGACATCGAGCGCCACGTTGCCGGAGCGGTTCGCGTAGAGTTCCAGGGGATAGTAAATCGTCAGCAGGAGCAAGCTGTTGGGCCTGGTTTGCATGGGAGCGATGACGTTCACCAGTTGCGCCAGGTTGGCCAAGCGAACCGTCCGACAGTTGCGCTGGATGGAGTTCAGCGCCGAGGCCACCCAGAGCGCGTCGCGCAGGTTGTAAGGCACCTCAAACCGGTGCACGTCATCGCGTTTCGCGCCGTCAGACCAGTTGTTGATGATGTTCCATTCATCGAGCGCCGTCCACACGGGTGTGGCCTTTCGCGCCTGGGCCGAGATAGCCTGGGCGGTCAGGGCGGAATTCCGAATCGTCGTCTCCATCTCCGCCACCGAGCCCAGAATCTCGTAGTAATCCTTCAAATCATCGATAACGCTATAGTGGTGCGCGGAGATGTAGTCCACCTGATCGACCAGCGCTTCGAGCACCGGGCGGTCCCAGCTTGGGTCGCCCGTACCGCAAGCCACCAGCTTGATGCCAGGGTCCTGCCACTTCATCACCTTGGCGAATTCCCGGGCGAGCTTGGCGTAATCGGCGGCGTTCTTGTGGCCGATCTGCCAATCGCCATAAATTTCGTTTCCAATGCCCCAGTATTTCACCCGGTAAGGTTCGGGATGACCATTCTTCTTTCGCAGGTCCGAGAAGTAGGTTCCTCCCTGCCGGTTGCAATACTCCACCCAGGAAGAGGCTTCATCGATGGAGCCGGTGCCAATGCTGACGCAGATATACGGTTCCGTACCCAGCTTGCGGCAGGTGGCGATGAACTCATCTGTGCCGTAGCGATTCGATTCCCGCTCGAACCATGCCAGGTCGTAGCGCGCGGGGCGCGAGTCTTTCGGCCCGATGCCGTCCTGCCAATGATAGCCCGAGCCGAAGTTCCCACCCGGCCAGCGCAACTGCGTGACATGCAGCCGGCGCGCCGCTTCCAGCACGTCCTTGCGGATGCCGTCGGCATCGGAGAGCAGTGAGCCTTCATCGTAGATGCCGCCATAAATGCAGCGGCCGAGGTGCTCGATAAAGTTTCCGTAAATGTTGGGATCAATCGCGCCCAGCCGGCGCTCCAGATCAATCTTGAGACTGGCGCGCAGCGGCTTCTCGGTCGCCGTCTGGGCTAAAGCCCGCACCGAGCCAAAGACCCGAAGCGCTCGCCCCGCTGCCAAGCTCAGTCCCAGCGTCCCCGCGTCGCGCACAAAATCCCGCCGCGTTAACCCTTTCCTCCAAGACTCACGATCCATAGAAGTTCCCTCCCTAAGGACTTAAGGAAGCCTTAGAGTATCGCACATCTGGTGTTTCAAACTCGACTCTCTGCGGCCCCGCTTTGCGGTCGCATCATTTTCCGCTATAGTCTGGGGGCGGGGGAAAGGCCAAGGCGTGGCTGGAGAAACCGCCCAATTCACTGCCGAAGAACTCAGCCTGCTCTACCGTGTGGCGCGGGCGCTGCTCAGGGAGCGCGACTATGGCGAGCTGCTGGCTGACCTGCTGGACGCCACCATCGAGGCGCTGGGCGCGGACCGGGGCTTCATCGTGGTGCGCGAAGGCGGTGGACTTCGTGCCGCCGTGGCGCGCGACCTGAACATCCGCATCGAACAATTCCCTTCCAACCTCATCGCGAGTCTCTTCAACTTCCAGCCGCGCGAGTTCTTTGAAAGCGCTGGGGCAGAACGGGACTCACCCCAAGTTTAGTTCTGAGCCGGTTGGGTCAAGGACTTTCAGCGCATCCCTCTTCCAGCCCAGACGTTGTAGAATAGTTGCCATGCGAAAGCCCTTGCTCCTCGGCCTAAGCCTGCTGGGTTTGTTTGATTCCCTCTACCTCCTGTGGATTTACACCTCGCCCTCAAGGCCGATGGTATGTATAGGCAGCGGCTGCGACGTGGTGCGCGCCAGCGCGTACTCACACCTCTGGGGAGTTCCGCTGCCCGCGTTTGGCGTCCTGATGTACGTGGTGCTGGCCTTGCTGATTTTCGCTGAGCCTCTCTTGCCGGCCGGGCTGGGAGGCGCAAGCCGGACGCTGGTGGCGGGAATTGCCGGCGCCGGTTTCCTCTTTTCCCTCTACCTGACATATCTTCAGGCTTTCGTAATCCACGCCTGGTGCGCCTGGTGTGACACTTCGGCGCTGGTGGTCACCTTCATTTCCGCTCTTGCCGTCCTGGAGCTGGCCCGGCCCGCACCCCAGCCCGAACCTGCCGTGAGCCTCGCCCGGGCGCGAAGGCAGTTTGTCCTGTGCGTGTTGGCGCTGGTGGCGGGCGCGCCGGCGTTCCT
>Ga0315282_10017032_pt1 | contig 10544 bp, 16 predicted proteins | sample YL17G07_20_MG_FD_203693 | JGI IMG/M metagenome (GOLD analysis project Ga0315282, IMG submission 203693) | Sediment microbial communities from Yellowstone Lake, YNP, Wyoming, USA - YL17G07_20 | ecosystem: Environmental > Aquatic > Freshwater > Lake > Sediment | place: USA: Wyoming | collected... | reverse complement strand
AAGAAAAAATATCCTTCTGACAAACCAATTTACATAGGGAAACTTTTGTTTGAGCCAAATGTGAGTGGTTGAAACATGGTGAAAATTAGAATAGAAGATTTGAAGCGTTTCTTCACGTTGAAGGAATACCAAACGGTTTTCGCTGGCGACGGCGAAGTTTATTATTCGGTTGTTAGAAGGGGCGACGTTTTAATTATTAAGGAGAGATCGAAAGATTGATTTCAATTTCTACTTTATCCGCCATTTTTAGCATCTAAAGCTTAGTTTCCTTTTCAATTTCTACTTTTTCGGTTGAAAACGACATTAAAATTAAATTTATTAGTTCGATTTCAACAGTAAAATATAAATACTCCGATACATCATAGTATTTGTAGTGATTGAAATGGTTGAAGAAGGAGAATTAGAAAAAAGAATAACGAAAATGTTGACGTTGGCAACTTTTGGTATGGGCGACCAGTCTTATTTGTCAAAACGAGCTTCTCAGATTCTTGATGATGTTAGAAAAGAAATATTTGAAGAATTAGAACGTATGGCAAAAGATGGATGTTATGTTCCCCAACTTGCGACAATTCTTCGAAAGTGGTTTGGTGATATGTATGAGTGAAGGAGAATTTAAATCATTCATAAAAAGGATGGGACTTCCCGAACTTTGTAAAGCCTTGCTTTTAGAAAATATTGATAATGCTAAACGAGAATATCCCAAAGTTTCTCAAAGATGGGTGCTAGTCAAAGGAAGGCGAGTTGATTGGAAAAGCCTTTGTAAACTGATGGAACTACGGATTATAGAATTTGAAAATTTTGGCAAAAAATGGTTTGGTGACAAAAAATGAATGAAGGAGAATTCAAAAAACTCTTCAAAAGGAAAGCAAAACAATACAAAACTGTACCTGCTTATGAAGTAATGGCTGTTATTGATGAAGCTAAAAAAGAATTTCCGTGTTATCCAATATGTAAATATGACGGAGAAGATACAACTAAAGAGTTAGGTAAAGGCTACATTTTTCCGTCGTGTGAAGATTGTTACGCTTGGAAAGTTTGGTTTTTGAAGTGGTTTGGTGATGCGGATGTTTGAATGGCTCAAAAAGTTATTCAGAAAGAAACCGCCAATCTGTGGAAAGTGTGGGACTTCGATGATTCATTCTAACGGTCATTCGTCTGCGTGGTATTGTCCCAAATGTGCAAGTTTTGAGAGAGAGGAAAAAGACTTAGAAGAAGAAGTTCGAAAAAAGTTTAAACAACAACTAGAAAAATTTAAACCAAAACCAGAAGAAGGTTCATTGTGGACTAAAGATGCGTATGGTTGGAAACAATTAGAAAAAGTGAAGGAAGAACAGGTAAGGAAACAATTTTTGCCAGAACCGCAAATTCACAGAAGAACTACATCTCATTCTTATGTGGCGCCCGCAGAGCGTCATCGTGAAGCCATCAGCAAAGCCATGAAGGGCAAAGCGTCTTCTCGATATTTGAAAACGATCAAGAAGTCTCCGAAAATCAAGATTGAAGAGGAAGATTGAAGTTGAATTATGGTTTGTTTTTGCTTGGATGGGTTATCGGCATAGGCATTGGATTTGGAATTATAGTGCTTTATGAGCGATGGAGCGATAGAAGATGATTTCTAATTCCGTTGATCGCTGGAAGTCTCGCGTTGGCGAAAGCAGCCAGCGTACGTATCTTCCCATATTTGAGAATTTTAAAAAATTTTCTGGAAAAACATCTGAGCAACTTGTTCAATTGACTTCGCAACAGGCTAGCGATTTGGCTGCTGAGTTTTACAATTCTCTTAGAAGCGAAAATTATAGTAGCAAGTCCTGTAGCACAGCCTATGGTGCAATTAGAAGTTTTTTTGCTTACAATGGAATTCGTCTTGAAAAGATGAGTAAAAAGTTTAGTGGAAGAACTCAATATGAAGGAACGAGAGACTTGACTCAGTTAGAGGTTTATAGACTTGTCGAAGCGGTTAACGATTATCGAGATAAGGGAGCGGTTGGTGTATGTTTTCAGGGTGGACAGCGCGATAGTGTTGTGGCTAATTTGAAAATCAAAAACATATTAACAAAGAATTGGGAAGAAGTTTCTGTCGTTATATTTGACGTTCCAGAATTTCTTACAAATGAACATGGCAGAAACGTTAATAAACGTGAAGTTAAGTATCGCTTTGCCATTCTAAATGATGTTGCTCGCTTTATAAAGTTGCATTTAGACGAAAGACGCTGTGCGGGCGAAAAGATAGAATATGGTAGTTGGCTTTTCCGCAGTCGAATGATTGGAAAGGCGCAGAAAAGCAACTATGCTGATTCGTGTGTGCGACCTATTACTCCAGATTATATTAATCATGTTGTTGTTGCTGCTGCGAAGAAAATTGGGATTCAACAGTGGATTAAAACAGGACGGGGAAGACAAAAGGCTGTAATTCACGCGCATTGTGCAAGAGAATATTTTAAAACTCAAACGCGCATGGCAGGTGTTGATCCTGATTTGAGAAATTTTATGATGGGACATCAGATGCCTTACGGTGGAGCCTACGACAAGTTTGCAGAACTTGAGATTATGGCTGCTATGGAAAAGTCGCGTTCGCGTTTGGCTTTGAGTCCGCAACCACTGGATGAAGTTGAACGTAAGAGACAGAATTTTTTGGATGCTGGTCGCGTGGCACTTTCGCCAGAGAAGTATGCGGAACTTGAGAAGTTGCTGTTGACGTGCAAGAGCACGAGCGAACTTGAAGTGACTTTGGATAAATTTAAAAATGGAAGATAAAGAGGGGGTGAGAAGATGGATATGGAGAAAAAAATCATTGTTGTTATATTGGCAATCTTAACACTTTTAATACTTGTCTTTATTGCGTTCATTGCGTTCTCCAAATCTGGCGAAATTGTTGTTGTGGACAAACAAAAAGAATTTCCCGATTCGTTGTTAGTGACAATTCAAAATATTGGTTCTGCTTCTGTTGAAGTAACGGTATATTTTCCTAGCGGAACTATAAGAAGTTATCTTTTAAAGCCTAATGAAAAATGGAGCTTTTATGTTTGGGGCAATGGAGATCGAATAACTTGGGATTCTCATAGTATGTGGATAGAACCTTAATCTCTTTTTCCCTTCATCTTCAATTTTTTTATTATTTGTTCCACTTCTTCTTTATGTTCGGTGAGCATGACTTCTATTATTTCGCTTGCAAGTTCTTTCGCTGTAATATCGTTCATTTTTGCCATTATACCCACTTTCTTTTGCAAGTCTGAACGTATCTGTTGAGCTTGAAAATGGTTATTCATTATGTTCTCCCTTCCTGTTTAGTTTATGCATAAGTTCATAGCATTGTAGTTCCTCTTTTGAATATGGTAATCTACAAGTTGTTTTGATTCCTCGGTTGAATCGACTTTCGAGGAACTTTATTAAACATTTGGCTTGTGGTTTCTTTAAATCTAAATAATTTACAATGTTTTTGACGATATAATATGTTTCATTAAAGTTTGTGGCTTCCCAAATCCAGACTTGTTTATATGGAAATTTTGGCTTACGTTTGTAGAAAGTGCCTAGTTTTATAATACTATAAAATTTCATTAGTAATTTATGGCTGGTATTTCCTATTGTTATAATTGGAGCTAAATCAAAGCGTTTTGGATTTCTTGATTTTTTGTGACTTTTATGTATTGAAATGGTGCCTTCCCAGTCTATACTCCAAGCTATAATCTTCTTTTCTTCTTCTGTCCATATTGGTGGGTTCTCTAGTTCTTTTAAGAAGTATCTAGATAGTTTTAACGAGTTTAGTTTCACGTTTCAGAACTCCATATCTTGCCTGTTTGAAACCAACATTTATTTTTAAAAGTTAGTGGACATCGCAAACACTTGTATCGCATGGGCGGGATTTGTTTTTCTGGATTATTCCAACTCCACAATATTCGTTCAATGTCCGCTAGAAGTTGTAGTTCAGTTTCTTCATTCCAGAACATTTGTTCCGTCTGTCCTATTGGTTCAAAGTTTCCGTTTCTTCCTATACGCTTCAGGAATATTATTTGTCCGCCTGCAAGCGTAAATGGGATCACACTAAAAATGGGGGCGAAAAGCCAGCAGTAAAGTTTGTTTTGGAAACGGGCAGGTGCAAGGTCAACGGGAGTTACGTAGTCGCTTGTTTTTGTTTTGTATTCGATAATCCATGTTTTGCGGTCGTTTGTTACTTTCCATTCATCTGCCCCATGGGTGATGAAGGTGCCGTCTGCTTGGATCTTCGTGTTCTTGTATGTTCGGCTGATTATGGGTTCGCCGTCTTCGCCAAGCGTGTAGAATGGTTTTAGTGCTTCATTCAGTTCTACTTCGAGGGGCGAAGGATTGCGAGCCGTTGTGATGTTCTTGTGGATGAGAGTGCCCGTTGCGGCTTCGTTGCTGGTTTCAGACTCAACTCCAAGAGCTTGCAATCTTGCTTTCTCAGAGCAGTACCAATATCCAGAGAGGCAACTTGCCCTGATGGTGCGGACTATGTGTGGAACGTGGATGAGTTTTCTGTACAGCTCGATGGGGTTGAGTTTTTCCATTTACTTTTTCCTCATTTTCTCTTTCATTTCTGCAAGTGTGTAAATGCGGTAGTCGTAGCCCGTTGCTTTTCCTTTCGGAGCTTTGGGTGTCTTAAAGGTTCGTTTTCCAACGTTGATAATCACGAGTTCTTTGTTTGTAGATGGCAAGAATTTTTGGAAGTTTCTCCATAGTGAAGCGTGGCGTTTTAGGTTCATGGTTACTTTGGTTCCTTTTGGTGCTTCGTGTTCTGCTCCTTCTTTTTCGCCTTCTGTTCTTTCATATACTGATGCTGGCTCAAGCAATTCCATGTTCACGAACGCTAGTTCTTTTCCGTCTGGCATGGTTTTCAGTCTTGGTTCGTCGAGGCATTTTACGGCTACTGCTCCATCGGCTTGCACGCTGAGGCTCGGCAGTTTCTCGTAAACTACTGCTGGTTCTCTTTTAGCGACTTCAACGGCTCCTTCGAGCCATCCCATCGCATTTAACACTCGTATTTTTCTTATTTTTTCCATTTTTTATTTCCTCCATTGTCACCATAAACTGATGACTACCATGTAATCTCCTTTAGTATCGCTTCCACTTGTCCCCGATACCATTCTCTTCCCGTTACGGGTTGAGTTCGGGGAGTCAAACTTAATTTTGAATGAATCATTTTCGTGTCCGTGCTCCAGTCATATTCCACTTCAACGATTCTCCACTGTTCATTTGAGATTCCGTATCGGGGCATGTTTACGGTTACGTATTGGTTTGGTTTCACCCAAGTTTTCGCGCCGACTTTAACGGTTAGTTTTGGAACAGGGTTTTTAGTGTGCAACAAGATTTTTTGTCCGTATTCTTGTAGAAGTGAGTAAATGTCTAAAGATTCTTCTTCAAGATGAAGCACTCGTCTTCCATAGTTTGTTATGCTTGTAGAGTCATATACTTGTAATCCTGTGTCTAAAATGGGGTTTGCCGCTATTGCACCTTCGAAATGCAAGCCGTCAATATACCAAGTACATGAAAGAGCGGGATCAATGTATATAATGTCAAACTTTACTTTTTGAACATTTTCCCAGTTGAAGTTCGCACCAACTGCTGCGTACCAAGTGTCTGTTGGAATCACTTCGGGCGCGACTTCTCGTTCGTGCCACGTCATGTAGCCTTTGTCTCGGTAAATTGTTCCTAATGGAATGTTGAGAACTATCCATCCGCCTGTGTATTTTTGGTTGCCTATGTAGAGGCTTTGTCTCCAATGTATCCAGTTTACTCCATCAAAGAGGTGAATCTGTAGATACAAATCGTCTTTTGATGCTTTTAAAAGGAACGAAAGAAATGTAAGTTTGTTTGTAGTTACACTTATTGTGGTGGGAAATGTGCATATTGCTCCCATAGTTGTTAAACTTCCAGTCGCCTTCGTGATTTTTATGCTTTTGTTGTTGACTTTCTTTTCCGTTGTTTCATCCGCCACTGTGCATTCAGCGTTTAGTGGTGTCCAGTATCCGAGGGCGACGCCTTCTTCCGTGCAGTAGTCTCCTTGCGGGTATGCACCTCTACAGTTCATTCCCCAAATGAATAAGTGGTTGTAAACGTCATCTAAGTTTCCTTTTGAAAATTCTCTTTCGAGGACTTTATATACACCGTCGTCGTTCTCGTTTATTGTTATTGCGGGATTCGTGGCTTGCCATCCGTAAGGATAAAGGTTCACGTTAATGGCGGATCCGCTTACTTCTTCATATCCCGCGTAACTTATGTATTCGCATATTTGTTGTATAGCTTCGAGGAGAGAAGTGCGGTTGAAATCATGTTTTGCTTTTACGGTTGTTATGTCTCCAGCGTCCGTCACTAAAGATATTCCCGTAGCGTATCCGCTGTCTGGAGTTGCCAAGAAATGTTCAATCACTTGCTTCATGCTTCTGTCTGCAACGTTTTCTTGCTGTTCTTTCGCATAGTTTTTGGTTATCGTGTCATTGAGAGATTTTTGGAGCATTCCCCGTGCGGTAATAGTTAAGATTTCCCGTTTTTCTTGGTCTTGTTTAGATGGTGGTTCCGTCATTCTGCCGTAAAAGAGGGTGTCTATGGTTCCCCGCACGTCTGCCCGCACGCGAAATATTTTGTTGAGTGCGAGGAACAACGCGGGATAATTTGTTGGATCGGTGTATTGACCGTTTTTGTTTTTGAGTGTAAGCGTTAATTCTGGAGTTTTCAGTATTCCACTGTTTTTGACTTTGAAGTTTATGGCGTTGTCTAATAATGACCACCATGTTGCAGGCGGAAACGCTTCGTTGCTGTATTCGATGTAGATGTCTGGGTTGTTTTCGTCGGTCATTTTTCATCGTCCCCTAAAATAAACTTCATCACTTCTTTAATGAAGTTTTTTGAACCTGTTACGAATAAGACTATGAACGCTAAAAATAAAATTAAGGCATCGTACAAGTCTACGATGGGAAGTTGTCCGTAGAATATTAGCCACGATATTTTGATGGCTATTGCAAGTATGCAAACAGAAAGCAACAAGAAAAAGAATTTTGAATAAAAACCTTTAGGCACCCACATCAACCTCTTTTTGTTGTTTTCCTTTAAATTTGAAATGGGGAACTTTAGTTTTAACGAGGGCTTCAAGTTGGTTTATTGCGGATTGTGGAAGGTCTTCTATGAAACTGATTTTCACGCAATCCCCTTTTTTTTCTGCTCTAACTGGTGTGAATCCTGTTGTCTCGAAAATTTGGTTTAGAATGTCGCTTATTTCGAAGCCGAATTCATATTCGTTTATTTTAAGTTTCTTTATTACTGGCATTTTAGATGTCGCCTCTTTGGCTTCTGAAAGCGCGATCCCTCAAGCAGAATTCTTTCACGTATATTGACAGACTTGCCACTCCGTCGGCTCCTGCTTGTACTTGGATGTAGCCTTGAAGTTTTACTTTGAGTATCGAATTTAAACCTGTTAAAAGAGACTGTGAAAATGTTTTAAGCGAATAGGTTGTTGTTACGTTTCCTAAAGAAATTTCGCTTCCGAATTGATACCAGTTGGTTCCGTCTGTCGTGTACATGCATCTTATTTTTGTTGTTCCACTAATGACGTATGCGTTAGCTTCTACTCTTGCGAGCACAGTGACTGTGTTGAGTTCATGTTTTACGTATGTGTAAGCATTGAAGCTGAAAATGCAATCTGTGTTTATGTCTGCCCAATCACATGTGTTCGTTTGTCCTTTTAAGGCTGTGCATGACATTACGTATTCGTTTATGTTTATGACTGGGACTTCTGCACTTTTTATTCCGAGAAGTTCCGCAAGTTTTCCAGACGTTACCACTAAGTCGTTTAACATCACAGTTTGCGTTATTATTGCCACGTCCGTTCTCAATTGAGAAGAAGAAATCCTGTATGCCATAATGTCTCCTGAATATAGTTTGCTTGCAACAATGGTTCCCGCAATGATTTTTGCAGCATCTAAATCGTTTATTTTTGCGTCTGTAACAGCGAGATTATTTATCTTGGCAGTAGTAACGTTCAAGTCAGCTATCTTTGCTTCAGTAACAGCTAGATTATCTATTTTAGCGTTCGTTACTGCAAGATTTCCGATTTTAGCTTCTGTCACAGCTAAGTTGTCTATTAATGCCTCGTTCACGAATAATTCTGCAAACTTTCCTCTTCCAGTAACATCCGCTGTGAACAATCCCGTGGCGAACTTTGCCAGTCCCTTTACTCCCGTGAAGAAACCAATAGCCATTTGTTCCAATGTGTTGATGGCTCCAGTGGCGATTGTTCCAGCACTTGTTATCGCTGAAAGTCCACTGCTTATTAATGCATAAAATGTGTCCCAAGTGACCGTTAGAAACTGTGCTGTGCTAAGTGTAAGCTTGCCCAATACGGTAGAAACCATGTTTGCCCATGAACCAAGCACGGCACAAAAATCTGTATAAGTAGCTTGAATGAAACTTTGAAAAGCCGTCCACGTTTGAAACGCCATTCTCGCCCAGTCAAGCACGGGAATCGAATCTATCGAAGGTGCGGGGGGATAAGACGTTTCTAGTTCTTCTGGATAGTGCGTGTGTCGCGGAAGTTTTCTCATGGTCGCATCCTCTTCCATTCATTTACTATTTTCTTGTTTTGAATTGCTAAGGCTCTTTCAAGGTCTGTTTCAACGTGTATGTCTGATTGGATGTTGAACACTTCTGCTTTCGAAGTTTCCATAGTCGTTGAAACGTATTCTCCAGCGTGTAAAGTGTAAAGTCCCGTTTGTGGAACGTATCCACCTTGTTGTTTTGAACCCATATAGTAGCCCGCTATTCCCGCTGCGGCTGCGGCTCCCACAACCATTGCGGGAACTGCGAGTCCTCCGCTTAATATTCCTTCTAAAACTATTTGTGCTTGGAGAGCGGCGTTCTCTATCCATATTATTGCTGTGTTTGCTAGGCGTGTAGTTGTATCCCAAATCTTCGCTAGTATGCCTTCGCCAGTCGCCGCCGTTTCAATTTTTGTGGCTATTGCATGTGCGGCTTTAGCTGCTGTGGCTTGCATTGTCGCCCAAGTTTCTCCTTTTAAAAGCCCTGTTGAAAGGAGAAAGCTTCCTGCCATCAGCCCCATGCTCACGTTTGCCCGCATGTTTGCGGCATCGAGATACTGCATTTCTTGAGTTAGTTGGCGCGCCGCTTGTTGTGCTTCTTTGCTGTTTACACCGTAGCGGGCGACTGCGCTGTTGTAGCGGTCTTGAGCGTTCGACGCCATTATCGAAGCCATCGTCTGTCGCATCCACGCGGATTCAAGCATGTTGAACATGAAGCCGACGCTCATTGCGCTGCGGGCGATTCCTTGAAGTCCTATTCCCGCTTCTGCTGCTCCTTGACCAACAGTTACGCCTACTTTTGCGCCTTGAAACTGTATCTTGTCCAGTTCTTGCACAGCTTGCTCTAGTTGTTCGCGCCCTTCGAACGTGGCGCGTAATACTAATCTATATGTTAAGTCTGCCATTTCATTTTCCTCGCTTCATTTATCCTTTCCAATTGCGTAAACAAACGCAGAGAAACTTTTTGGGGATCTATTTGGAGTCCCAATTCTTTTATGGAGACGTACAGTTTTATTGCTGGGTGGAAGACGGGCTGTTTGAGGAAGATGGCGAGAGTAAAAAACGGGCTTCTTTGTCGCTGATGTTATTGAGTCGTTCGTTTGCCGCGAGCAATATGTTGTAGAGTTTATTCGGGATCTGGTTAAAGTTTTCAACTTTGAAATTTTTGCCGTTGTGGGTTACTGCTTTTTCGAGGAGTTTCTGTTTGTATATTGTGGTGGTTATTCGTTCGGGTTCTGTGAATTGTAACACAAGTTCGTCTAACGCGTCGATTCCGTCTTGCGCCGTAAGTTCCTTGATTTCATATTCTCCGTAGTATTCTTCTTTCCAGTCTTCGCCGATGCTGATTTCTGATTTTGAGGCGACACCTTTGACGACGGTGAATTTGATGTGCATTAAGTTATCACCATCGTTTTGCCTTCCCATTCAATACGCTCGATTATCATGTCCAGTCCTCTTGCTTGCACTTGCGAGCGTCTCAGTTCCGCGTTGGTGAAAGTGAATGTTTTAGCTACTGGCGTTGCTTGGTTGTCGGTTAGGGTTATGACGATTGTTTTTGGCGTTCCAGCGATGACGTCGGACACTAAACTTGCTTGTGCCACTGCTCTTATGATGTGTCCGCTGTAGAGTGCTTGGCGTTCGCCGACTTCTGTTGGTGTTATTAAGATTCCTAACATCTCCTGTATCACGTTGTTGTCAACGCCGAATTCGACTTCTTGCCATTTTGTTTCTACGACTCCGCCGATGCTTAAAGTTGTTAATGCCGTCTTATACATTGCTTCGTCTGTTGCTTTCACGAAGTCCCATGTGGTTTGTGTTGAACGGGCTTTTGCGAGAACTTCCAATGCCGCCTTAATGCTTTCGGCTTGGCGTATTGTGATTCTGCAAGTGTTGACTTTGCATCCCGTGAACAAGTGCAGTCCGCCAGCGCCTTCGTCTACTGCTAAATCGTGCGCTGGAACTGCTCCTTCCGCGGTTATTAATGCATTTAGTGTTATGTAG
>Ga0315282_10017031_pt1 | contig 10544 bp, 8 predicted proteins | sample YL17G07_20_MG_FD_203693 | JGI IMG/M metagenome (GOLD analysis project Ga0315282, IMG submission 203693) | Sediment microbial communities from Yellowstone Lake, YNP, Wyoming, USA - YL17G07_20 | ecosystem: Environmental > Aquatic > Freshwater > Lake > Sediment | place: USA: Wyoming | collected... | reverse complement strand
ACGATGCCGCGGTCGCTGATATCGGCCGACAACTCGGGCGGGGTGCGCTCCAGCGCCACCCGGATGGCGTTCATGATGGTGGAAACGCACTCCGACAGCGCCTCGCGAATCTCGCTGTCGTCGATGGTCAGGGTCTTGGGCACTCCCTCGATCAGGTTGCGTCCCTTGATCTCCATGGTCAGCGGCTTCTCCAGCGGATAGGCGGAGCCGATTTCGATCTTGATCTGCTCGGCGGTGCGCTCGCCGATCAGCAGGTTATATTTGCGTTTCAGGTAGTGCATGATGGCCTCGTCCATCTCGTTGCCGGCCACACGCACCGAGCGGCTGTAGACGATGCCGGACAGGGAAATCACGGCGACGTCGGTGGTGCCCCCGCCGATGTCCACGATCATGTTGCCGCTGGGCTCGGTAATGGGTAGGCCCGCTCCGATGGCCGCCACCATGGCCTGCTCCACCAGGTGCACCTCGCTGGCCTTGGCTTGGTAGGCCGACTCCGTCACCGCGCGCTTCTCCACCTGGGTGATCTCGCTGGGCACCCCTATCACGATCCGCGGGTGCACCAGCATCTTGCGGTTGTGGGCCTTCTGGATGAAGTAATTCAGCATCTTCTCGGTGACTTTGAAGTCGGCGATCACTCCATCCTTCAGCGGCCGGATGGCCACGATGTTGCCCGGGGTGCGGCCCAGCATCTCCTTGGCCTCCTTGCCCACCGCTTCCACCTCCCCGGTATTCTTGTTCATGGCGACAATGGAGGGCTCGTTGACCACGATGCCTTTGCCCTTGGCATAGACCAGGGTGTTGGCCGTGCCCAGGTCGATGGCAAGGTCCGATGAAAACAGACTGAATAGCGAACGCAGGTTCATCGCTCGAATTACTCCCTCTCCTGTCGCGGCGGCCATCCCATACCCATCCCGCGGGCGGCCCGAGGCCCCTGCCCCTGGCCGCCGTGGCGCCGCCCCTGCCAAGCCCGTACTATTGAATGTACACCGTTTTGCGGCGCGTGGCGATCTGCCCTTTCGCGTTCTGCGCCGTCACGGTGATGGTGTTGGCGCCGTTGGTGTTGAACGGCGGGGTGAAATGCTTGAAGGTCCCGTCGGGCTGAACCGAAAACACCGGCTGATCATTCACCATGACGCGGGCGCCGGGTTCGGTCCGCCCCACGATCTCGATGGTTCTGCCGTGCTGAATCACGTTCTGCACCTCCAGCAGAATCTCGTCCTTCTGCCGGAGGAGGCTGAACTTGCTGGCGTCGCTGGTCTGGCTCTCTTTGCCGTTTTCGCCGATCGACGATACGGCCCAGTAATAGACGCCCTCCGTCAAGGCCGGGACTTTCACGGTGCTCGAGGGCACTCTTTTGTCGTACACCAGCGTGGAGAAGATGGGCGAGGTGGAAAGGCGCAGGTGGTAGTTCTTGGCCGTGGGAACCGGGCTCCAAACGAAGGTAACCTCGCTCCTGCCGCTCTCCGCGGCGATCACCGGCGCCTGGTTGACCGGCGTCAGCAACATCGGCGGCCCCACCACGCGCCGCCGCTCCATGGCGCTCGAATCTGTCTGGAACGACACCTGTTCGTAAGGGCCGAGCTCGACTTTCTCGCTGCCGCGCAGCACCTCGGCACGGCCCTGGGTCATGGTCAACTGGCTGGTCTGGCTCTTGGGATCGTTCCTGACGCTGGCCCGGGTGTCCTGGGAGATGTGGGCCACGGCATTGGCGAACACCACCTTGGACTCGCCCTCAAACTTGGTGGTCGAAAGATCGACTTCGCCCGTCGTCACCTGTACCGACACGTTGGTGACCTTGGAGTTGGGCACTCCGGAGTTCTCCTCCACCACCACCAGCGTATCGGCCCGCACCATGTAAATGGTGCCGTCAGCGAAAGCGATGCGCGCCTGCCCGTCGGAAGAGGTCTGGACCACGTCCCCCTTTTCCAGGGCCAGGTTGGGGGAGGCCGCCACCCATTGCACGCCGTTGGCCTTCTTCACCCGGACCGTGCCGTCGATATTGACGAAGCGCGCCTGCCGTTGTTCGAGGGCCGGGGCGACGGCGGTGCCGCCGGTGCTTTCCAGCAACTTGGCGATGGCGCGCTTGATCTGCTCGGGGTAGAGGAACACGGAGAGGCCCACGCCAACGCCGGTCACCACCAGAACGACCAGGATCACCACCGAGCGGTAGGAGATCGCCCGGTACTCCGTTTCGTCCCGTTCCGCTCTGGCGCTTTTCGGTGCTAAAGATTCCGGGAGCTCAGGCATCATGTCACACTACCACACGGGATGAGGGTCTCAAGAATCTACCATGGGCGGCCGGGCGGGGCAATAGCCTTGTGCGGCCAGGACCGCACCGCCGGCGGGAGGCCGGCGGCACCAGGGCCCCGTCGGTCTTTGTTCCTTGGTGGTTCCCGCGCCGGTATGGAATAATCGCCTACGGCGATGGGCAAGATCCGCATTCTCCCCGACAACGTGGCCAACAAGATCGCGGCGGGCGAGGTCGTGGAGCGCCCGGCGTCGGTGGTCAAGGAGCTGGTCGAGAACGCGCTGGACGCCGGCGCCTCGGCCATCGGCATCGACGTGGAAGCGGGCGGCAAGAAGCTGGTCCGGGTCACCGACGACGGCTGCGGCATGGGACGCGACGACGCTTTGTTGGCCTTCGAGCGCCACGCCACCAGCAAGCTGCGTACGGCCGACGACCTGCTCTCGGTTTCCACCCTGGGCTTCCGCGGCGAAGCCCTGCCCTCCATCGCCGCCGTCTCGCGGCTCACGCTGGAGACCCGCGCGGCCGAGGAAGGCGCGGGCACGCGCCTGGAGATCAACGGCGGCCGCCTGGCCGAGGTGCGGGAGGCCGGCCTCCCGCCCGGCACCGCGATCAGCGTGCGCGACCTGTTCTACAACATTCCGGCGCGCCGCAAGTTCCTGAGGTCGGAGCCTACCGAACTGGCGCACATCGCTTCGCTGGCCACGCATTACGCTCTGGCGCATCCCGAGCGGCAGGTGCGGCTGACCGCCGCCACCGGCGATCTGCTCAGCGTGACGCCGGTGGCCTCGCACCGCGAGCGCCTGTTCCAGATTTTCGGCCCCGAGACCCTGGAACAACTCGTGGAGCTGGGCCAGATGGAGACCGAGCTGCTGATCCCGTCGGCCACCAGCGGCGCGCCCCCCGGGTTTACGCCCGAGCACCCGGGCGCCGATTCCGACGCCGAGCGCCGGCCGGCGGCCAAGACGCTTCGCCTCTCCGGCTTCATCTCCCGGCCGCAATTCCAGAAGCCGAATCGCAATTCCATTTTCATATTCGTGAACCGGCGGCTGATCCGCGACCGCCTGGCGCTGCACGCCATCAGCGAGGCCTACCGCAACCTGATTCCGTCGTCCACCTTCCCGCTGGCGCTGCTGTTTCTGGAGATCCCCTTCGACGAGGTGGACGTGAACGTGCACCCGTCGAAGATCGAGGTGCGTTTCCGCCACCAGGCTTTCGTGCATGATTTCGTCCGCGACGCGCTGCGGCGCCGCCTGACCGAATCGCGCCCCGTTTCCACCTTCCCGGTGAGCGCGCCGCCGGTGCTTGAGCCGCAGCCGGTGTTTCCCGAGGGAGTCGGGAAGCCAGGGGCGGCGCCGGAGCCCGCACCTGCCGCTCCCGCACCCGGCGCCGAGGGCGCGCCGCCGCTGGTCTTGCGGCCGCCGCGCGTCGAGCCGGAGAGCCGCCGCTTCGAGTTCAGCGCGGCCACGCCCATCGACATGGAGGTCCCAGGTCGTCGCCGCGGCGACTCCAAGGTCCAAGGTCCGGCGGGCGGCCCCGACTTGGCCGGGTTGCGGCCGTTGGGGCAGCTTCGCGAAAGCTTCATCGTGGCGGCCGGCGACGACGCCCTGTGGATCATCGATCAGCACGTGGCCCACGAGCGCATCCTGTTCGAGAAGACCTTGCGCCAGCGCTCCGCCGGCCGCGCCGAGGGCCAGCACCTGCTGATGCCGCTGGTCATCCAGCTTACGCCCGCCCAGCAGGCCGCCCTGGACGACATCCGCGGGGAGCTGGAGGCCAACGGCTTCGAGATCGAGCCCTTCGGGCGCCGCACCATCGCCGTCAAATCCGCGCCCGCCGGCATCGCCGCCGCGGAGATCGAGAAGATGCTGCACGAGCTGCTGGATGGGATCGACGCCACGCACGTCAGCCCGCTGGCCGACGCCCGCAGCCGCGTGGCCGCCTCCATTGCCTGCCACGCCGCTATCAAGGTGAACATGCCGCTGGACACCGCGAAAATGCAGTGGCTGCTGGATGAGCTGGCCCGCACCGAAGCGCCCATGAGCTGCCCGCACGGACGCCCCGTGGTGCTGAAGTATGAGTTGCGCGAGATTCTCAAGGCATTCCACCGTATTTAGGTTCTAGGTGGCAGGTTGCAGGTGGCAGGTTAGCGCCTGCGCGCCTGCAACCTGTCACCTGCAACCTGCAACCTATGGTTATAGCCATTGACGGGCCCGCCGGGGCGGGCAAGAGCACGGTGGCGCGGCTGCTGGCACAGCGCCTCGGCTGCCCCTACATCGAAACCGGGGCCATGTACCGGGCGGTGGGGCTGTTCGCGCTCCGCCGCGGCGTTCCGCTGTCGGATGCGCCGGCGCTCGAGGAACTGGCCGGGGGCATCCACTACCGTTTCCTGTCCACCGCGCAGGGCAACCGGCTGTTGGCCGACGGCGAAGACATTACCGACGTCATTCGCGACGAGGAGGTCAGCCGGGCGGCCTCCGTCGTTTCCGCGTTGCCCGGTGTTCGCCGGGCGCTGGTCCGACGGCAGCGCGAGCTGGGGCGCTCCGGCAACGTGGTGATGGAAGGCCGCGACATCGGCACCAAGGTCTTCCCGGACGCGGAAGTGAAAGTCTACCTGGACGCCAATGCCGAAGTGCGCGGCCGCCGCCGGCTGGCCCAGTCGGATGCCGGGACGCCCGGCGATCCCGCCCGCCTGAAGCAGCTCATGGCGGAAATCGGGGAGCGCGACCGGCGCGACAGCCAGCGCGCCGACTCGCCCCTGCTCCAGGCCCCCGACGCCATGTACCTCGATTCCTCTTCCCTTACCATCGAGCAGGTGGTCGATGCCATCCTGCAGCTCGTCCGGCAGAAATCCAAGTCCTAACCCGGTAATTCACAACGGACAGATGCCTCCGCGCCGGTCGCCATCGTCTGAATAGTCAAGGGGTAGGCCCATGCGGACCCGCTGCACCCACCTCCGGCAGATCAAGGTCACGGAGCCGGACAAACACCTGTGCCAGGAGTGCGTGAAGACCGGCGATCGCTGGCTCCATCTTCGGATGTGCCTGTCGTGCGGGTACGTGGGCTGCTGCGATTCATCCAAGAACCGGCACGCCACCAGGCACTTCTTCGCCACCCACCACCCGCTGATCCGGTCCGTGGAACCGGGCGAGAACTGGACTTGGTGCTACGTCGATGAGGTATCGCCGGGCGTGGTAGACAGCGGCAAGCTGCGCAAAATCGCCTGAGCCGAGCGCGGAGTGCGGAATTCGGAGCGCGGAGTCTACTCACTCCGCATTCGGTTCCTGCCAGCGGAGGATGGGGCGGCGGGCGGCCGTGACTTCATCCAGCCGGCCGACCCGCGTGGTATGCGGCGCGGCCAGCACCGTCTGCGGCTCCTCGTCGGCCTCCCGCGCGATCTCGCGCATGGCCTCGATGAACAGGTCCAGCTCTTCCTTGCTCTCACTCTCGGTGGGCTCGATCATCAGCGCGCCGTGCACGATCAGCGGGAAGCTGACCGTGTAGGGGTGGAAGCCGTAATCGATCAGGCGCTTGGCGATATCGCCGGTGCGCACGCCGTGGCCGGCCTGCCGGCGGTCACTGAACACGCATTCGTGCAGGCTGGGCTGCTTGTAGGGAAGGTCGTAGACATCCTCAAGACCCTTGCGGATGTAATTCGCGTTCAGCACGGCGTCCTGGGTGGCGGCCTTCAGCCCGTTGCCGCCGCAGGCCAGGATGTAGGCCAGGGCGCGGACCAGCACGCCGAAGTTGCCGGTGAAGGCGCGCACCCGGCCGATGGCCTGCGGCCGGTGGTGGATCAGGCGCAGGCGGCCGCCGGCGCCCTCCTCCAGCACGGGAACGGGCAGGAACGGCTCCAGGTGCTTCTTGACACCCACCGGCCCGGCGCCCGGCCCTCCGCCGCCGTGGGGCGTGGAGAAGGTCTTGTGCAGGTTCAGGTGCATCACGTCCACGCCGGCGTCGCCGGGCCGCACCATGCCCACCAGGGCGTTCATGTTGGCGCCGTCCATGTAAAGCTGCGCGCCCCGGGCATGCAGGATTTCGGCGATGGTGCCGATGTTCTCCTCGAACACGCCGAGCGTGTTCGGGTTCGTGATCATCAGCGCCGCCACGTCTTCGGTGACGGCACGGCGAAGAACATCCAGGTCCACGGTCCCCAGGGCGTTGGAGCGGATGTTTTCCACCTGGTAGCCGGCAATCGCCGCGGTGGCCGGATTGGTGCCGTGCGCGGAGTCCGGGATCAGGATCTTCCGGCGTGGGTTGCCCCGGGATTCCAGATAGGCGCGGACCAGCAGGATGCCCGTCAACTCCCCGTGGGCGCCGGCGGCCGGCTGCAGCGTGATAGCCTCCATCCCCGTGATCTCCAGCAGACAGTCGGAAAGCAGCCGCAGGATCTTCAAGCAGCCCTGGGCCAGGGCGTCCGGCTGGTAGGGATGCTGGCCGGCGATGCCCTCCAGCCGCGCCACCACCTCGTTCACCTTGGGGTTGTACTTCATGGTGCAGGAGCCCAGCGGGTACAGGCCGGTGTCCACACCGTAGTTCCAGGTGGAGAGGCGGGTGAAGTGGCGGACCACCTCCACCTCGCTCACCTCGGGGAAGCCGCCGATGGCCTCGCGTATGTGGTCGCCGCCCAGCGCCGCGGCCGGGTCCACCTCAGGCACGTCGAGCGGCGGCAACTGCCAGGCCCGCTTGCCCGGCGAGGAGTGCTCGAAGATCAGCCCCTCGTTCTGGTTGACGTGTGGCCTTGCTTTCTTCATGCCAGTCCCCCGACCAGCTCATCGATCTGCCGGCGCGTATGGACCTCGGTGACCGCGACCAGCAGCGCCTCGCCGAGCTCCGGATAAAACTTGCGCAAATCCAGCCCGCCGAGAATCTTCTTGTCCAGCAGCGCCGTCGTCTTGCCGCCCGCCACCACGAACTCGTTGAAAAACGGCCCGGAGAACTTCAGCTTCAACCGCGCCGCGGCGTAATGGGCCTTGGCCAGGTTCTGCCGGGCCAGCTCGCGCAGGCCCTCTTTGCCGTACACGGTCATGAAGATGGCGGCCATCAGCGCGCACAGCGCCTGGTTGGTGCAGATGTTGGAGGTGGCTTTCTCGCGGCGGATGTGCTGCTCGCGGGTGGCCAGCGTCAGGCAAAAGCCGCGCCGGCCCTGCGCGTCGGTGGTCTGCCCCACCAGGCGCCCGGGCATGCTGCGCACGTATTTCTCGCGCGTGGCGATCACCCCGGCATACGGCCCGCCGTAACTGGGCGCCATGCCGAAAGCCTGCGTTTCCATGGCCACGATATCGGCCGAGGCCGGCGGCTTGAGCAGCCCCAGCGACACCGGCTCGGCGACGACCACGATCAACAGCGCGCCTTTAGCATGGGCGATTTCCGCCGCTTGCTCGATGTCCTCGACGATCCCGAAGAAATTGGGCGATTGCAAAACTATGGCGGCCACGCCGTCGTCGATGGTAAACGGCGCCAGCGTGCCCGCCTCCCGGTCATACTCCAGTTCCTGCACCTGAATGCCCTGGAAGCGCGTGTAGGTGTCGAGCACCTGCCGGTACTCCGGGTGTACGGAGCGGGCCACGGCCACCTTGCGCCGTCCCGTGATTCGCGCCGCCATCAGCACCGCCTCGGGCAGCGCCGTCGAGCCGTCGTACACGGAAGCGTTGGCCACTTCCATGCCGGTGAGCTGGCAGATCATGGTCTGGAATTCGAAGATGGACTGCAGCGTGCCCTGGGCGATCTCCGCCTGGTAGGGCGTGTAGGCGGTATAGAACTCGCCGCGCGAGATCAGCGAGTCGATGACCACCGGCCGGAAGTGATGGTAGACGCCGGCGCCCAAGAACGAGACGTAGCCGGCCGCGTTCTCCTCCGCCCGCTCTCGGAAATACCGCAGCACCTCCATCTCCGAAACGCCGTCGGGAAGATTCAGCGGGCGCGAAAGGCGGATCTCGGCGGGGATGTGGGCGAACAGCTCCTCCATGCCGCCCAACCCCAGCGCCTCCAGCATCTGGCGCCGCTCGGTATCGGACTTCGGAAGATAGCGCATCGTAGTCGGACGGACCTGAGACCTGAGACCTGAGACTTGAGGAGCCGGTCAGGTTGAAGGACTCAAGCCTTAAGTCTCCGGTCTCAGGTCCCCGGTCTCAGGTCTCTTTTTCTTCGGCGATGTAGGCTTCGTACTCCTCCGCCGACAGCAGGCCATCGAGCTCGGCGCGGTCGGCAAGGCGTACCTTCACCAGCCAGGCGACGCCGTGCGGGTCCTGGTTCAGCAGCTCCGGGTGCACGACCAGCTCGGCGTTGACATCGACGACCTCGCAGGTCACCGGCGAGTAGATTTCGGAGACGGCCTTCACCGATTCTACCGTGCCCAGCGGCTGCGTGGCGTTGAAGCGGTCGCCGACCTTCGGCAGTTCCAGGTAAACGATGTCGCCCAGTTGGTTCTGGGCATGGTCGGTGATGCCGACGGCGGCGGTGTCGTTCTCGATCCGGATCCACTCGTGCTCCCGCGTATAACGGTAATTGGGGGGATAGCTCATGATTTGTGCTGCCTCTTATAAAAAGGTGTTTCCACAAGGCGCGCGGCCACGCGCTGCTTGCGGATCCCGATCTCCAGTTCCCGGCCTGCCTGGCAGAATTCCGCCGGCAGGTAGGCGAGCCCGATGTTTTTCTTGAGGAAGGGGGCGGGCGAACCGCTGGTCACGTACCCTGCCTCGTCGCCGTTCACGTAGACCGGATAGCCGTCCCGGCCGATGCCGCGGCCGGTTATCTCGAACCCGGCCAGGCGGCGGCGCACGCCCTCCTGCTTCTGCCGCGCCAGCGCCTCGCGGCCCAGGAAGTCGCCTTTCTCCAGTTTGCAGATCCAGCCTAGGTTGGCCTCCAGCGGCGTGTGCGTCTCGTCGATTTCGTGGCCGTAGAGCGCCATGGCCGCCTCCAGGCGCAGCGTGTTGCGCGCGCCGAGGCCGCAGGGGATCAGCCCGTCCTCGCGGCCCGCTTCCAGCAGCCGGTTCCACAAGCGCTCCGATTCGCCGGGCGTGAAGTAGATCTCGAAGCCGTCCTCGCCGGTGTAGCCGGTGCGGGCGATGAGGCACTCGACGCCGTCCACGCGGCCGCGCGCGAACCAGTAGTAGCGGATGGTTCCCAGGTCCGTTTCGGTCAGCTTCTGAAGGATGGCGGGCGCACGCGGCCCCTGGACGGCCAGTTGCGTGTACGCGTCGCCGGCGTTGCGCACTTCGCAATCGAAGCGGTTCTGCTCGCGGAGCCAGGCGAAGTCGCGGTCCTGGTTGGAAGCGTTCACCACCAGCAGATAGTGGCCGTCGGCCATCTTGTGGACCAGCAGGTCGTCCACCAGCGTGCCCTGGGGGTACATCAGGCCGCTGTATTGGGCCTGGCCCGTGGAGAGGCGCGCGGCGTCGTTCGAGGTGACGTATTGCACCAGGCGCAGGGCCTCGGGCCCGCGCACCTCGATTTCGCCCATGTGGCTGACGTCGAACAGGCCGGCGCGCGTGCGCACCGCCATGTGCTCGGCGATGATGCCGCTGTATTCGACCGGCATTTCCCAGCCGCCGAACGCCACCATGCGGCCGCCGATTCTCTTGTGGACGGGGTTCAGTGCGGTGCGGCGCGGCGGCGGGTGCGTGGTTTCCGGCGGATTTGTGGCTGCCATCGGAACCCCAAACCGTAACACAGCCCCCCGGTGCTGTCAAAGGTGTCCCGCCGCCGCGCCGGCGCTCATGGCAGGCCAATTTTGAAACCGGCCGCGCTTTGGGTAAGATGTTGGCATCGTGAGAAATAAAGCGCTGGTTCTTTTGCCCCTTGCCGCTGTGGTCGCGCTACTGGTTTGGTACGCCGCCGGATGCCGGACGCGGTCCGGCGGCCAGAAGGTGCTGGCCGAAGTCAACGGCCGCGGGGTCCTTTCCTCGGAAGTCGACAAGTTTTACCAGGCGCAGCTCGCCGAGACGCAGCAGAAGCCCTCGCCCGAGCAGGAGCAGGTTCAGCGGCTGATGATCCTGCGGGCCTTGATCGACAACGAGATCCTGCTGCAGCGGGCCGAGAAACTGGGGCTGCTGGCCACCGACGCCGAAGTCGAAGGCAAGTTCGCCGAACGCAAGAGCCCGTACTCGGAGCAGGAGTTCCAGTCGCGCTTGAAGGAGCGGGGCCTGACCGCCGCGGACCTGAAGAATGACATGCGCCGCGAGATCAGTCTCGATAAAGTCTTCAACAAGGAGATTCGCTCCAAGATCAAAGTGAGCGATGCGGAGATCGCCAAGTTCTACCAGGAGAACAAAGCGGGATTCAACGTGCCCGAGACCCG
>Ga0315282_10017030_pt1 | contig 10545 bp, 9 predicted proteins | sample YL17G07_20_MG_FD_203693 | JGI IMG/M metagenome (GOLD analysis project Ga0315282, IMG submission 203693) | Sediment microbial communities from Yellowstone Lake, YNP, Wyoming, USA - YL17G07_20 | ecosystem: Environmental > Aquatic > Freshwater > Lake > Sediment | place: USA: Wyoming | collected... | reverse complement strand
CCCCAACCGCGCTCATTGCGTTTGGGGACCCCCTCAGCGAGACGAGGATGTTCTCGGGTTTCACGTCACGGTGGACCACCCCGTTGTGATGGGCGTGGGCGAGTCCGCCGACCACCTGCCGGATGATCTCCTCGGGCTGCTCACGCAGCACCGGACCCTTGGCCCGCATCAGACCCCGCAGGTTTTCCCCCCGACAGTACTCCATCACCAGGTAGGACAGTGTCCGCGTGTGACCGAACTGGTAGACCTTGATGATGTTCGGGTGCTGGAGCCGGTCGCGGAGCCGGAACTCCCACTTGAGCTGCCGGGTGCGTCGCTTGAAGTTCGGCGCCCGACGACTCACCGTCTTGATGGCCACTTCCCACCGCGTCTGGTAGTCGGTCCCCGCGTAGACGGTCGAATTCTTCCCGTCCATGATCACTCCGGTGATCTCGTACCCCGCGATGGTGGATTGTACCGTGCTCATGGAGGTGTTCCGATTAACCATCGACCGCGGCTTGCGGCGGACGCGCTCGAACTTTTCATTAGGGCTCATGCAGGGCGGAAAATCAAGAAAAATGTTGACTGGCGGACCGGGCGGTGGTAGCGTGTTTCGAGCGTAAGCGGTTTTCAGATCACCACTTGAGGCGGACCGCCGCGCCGCCCGAGGGCGATGTGCCCGGCGTGGTGCGTGTCCCGGGGAGAGTGGAATGACCCTGCTTTTCGACCGGGTCGCCATCATCGGCGTCGGGCTCATCGGAGGCTCATTGGGTCTTGCCCTCCGTCAGAAGAGACTCGCCCGGCGCGTCGTGGGCGTCGGCCGCCGCAGGGCATCCATCGACCGGGCGCTCGAGATAGGGGCCATCGACGAAGGCACCCTCGATGCGACAAAGGGAGTGAAGGACGCGGAACTCGTCGTCCTGGGGACGGCGATCCGGCTGATTATGGAGATGGGTGAGAAAGTGGCGACGGCCCTCTCGCCCGGCGCGATCGTCACCGACGTGGGCAGCACCAAGTCGGAAGTCGTGCGTCGGCTGGAGAAGGTGCTTCCGGCGGGGGTCCACTTCGTCGGGGCCCACCCGATTGCCGGAAGCGAAAAGCGCGGGGTCGACGCCGCCCGGCCCGAGCTCTTCGAGAAGTGCATCTGCGTGCTCACTCCGACCGAGAAGACGGACCCCGAGGCGCTGCGTCGCGTCGCCGACCTCTGGAGCGCCGTCGGTGCACGGGTCGCAACCCTCTCGTGTGAGGAGCACGATCGGATCCTCGCACGGACCTCGCACCTGCCCCATCTCGTCGCTTCGGCCCTCGTCGCGTCGCTCCAGGGCCCCGACACGGGCTTCGTCGGGACCGGACTCCGGGATACCACGCGCGTCGCCTCCGGCGACGTGGATGTCTGGTGTGATGTTTTTCTGACCAACCGCGAGGCGGTCCTCGAGGCGCTCGCCGGCTTCACCGACCGGATGTCGGAGCTGCGTCGCGCGGTCGAGACCGGCGACCGCGACAAGCTCGCCCTTCTCCTTGCCGCCGCCAAACGCCGTCGCGACGACCTGTAGAAACACGAGGATGCCCTGACGACTTCGTTTTCACCTTTTTCCGGGAGACCGTCATGTCGAGGAAGCGACTGCCCAAGGGACCCGCAAGGGTTTACACGCTGGAGACGGAGCTCATCGGAGGGAACGTGACGGAGGAGTTTGTCACGAAGAACCCTGTGGTCTCGCGGACCATCGAGATTCGCGGCGACCAGACGCTGGACGACCTGCACTGGGGCATCTTCTCCGCGTACGACCGCGAGGAGATGCACATGTTCGAGTTCCAGTTCGGCAAGGAGCCGGGCCACAGAAAAAACCGGTGCTACGTGATGCCCGAGGCGGAGCAGAGCACCCTGTTCGGCTTCGGTTCGCAGCACGCCGGCCTGGTCTCAAAGACCCGGCTGGACGACCTGGGACTCGCGGTCGGGACGACGTTCTTCTACTGGTTCGACTTCGGCGACGACTGGTGGCACGAGATCCGCGTGAAGGCGGTTTCCCAGCCGCAGGCGACGACGGAGAAGTACCCCCGGATCGTCGCCCGTGTCGGCGACAGCCCCCCTCAGTATCCGGACTTGGAAGGCGAGTTCGTCGATGATGACGCCGACGATGTCGACGGCGACGACGAGGAGTAACAACATCCCGGCGACCCTCTGAGCACGGCTGCGCAAGCCGTTCGACAGGCTCACGACCCCGAGCCTGCCGAGGGGCCAGCCGTGCCACCCGCCGACAAACTCGCCGAACTCCTTGCCGCCGCCAAACGCCGTCGCGACGACCTCTGGCCCGAATGAGTCCCAAGTCCCGAAGTCACAAGTCGCAAGTCCGCAAGTCGACAAGTCAACAAGTCGCCGGAAAGAACGAGCTACGGGACCGTCCTGCTCTTGTCGTTTCGACTTGGGACTTGTTGACCTGTAACTTGTGACTCGGCACTTCCTATAATCGGCTTGACGGAGACACCCCATTTGGCGATACTGGGCGCCTCGACTGGTGGCGAGCAGGGGAGCAGGTGACCGTCCCGATTTCATCGGGACTCTGCGGCAAAGCCGCGGGGGGCGTGCGTGAAGGAAAAAGTCTGGCGGATCGAGGTAGCAACGCGGCAGGACCTCGTGGACCCGGCGGGCGAGGGGGTGAAGTCGGACATCGCGGACCTCGGGATTGCGGGCGTCTGGGGCGTGCGGTTCGTGCGGGTGTATTTCATCCGGACGAAGGAGGCCGCCGGAAGGGTCCGCCGGATCGCGGCGGAGCTCCTGAGCGATCCCATCTGCGACGTCTACGCAGTCGGCCGGCACGTCGTCGAGTCCAGCCCGGGCGTCTCCGTCATCGAGGTCGTGCGTAAGCCGGGCGTCATGGACCCGGTCGAAGCATCCACCCGGAAGGGCATCGCCGAGATGGGATACGCATCGGCCGCCGTTCACACCGCTCGGCGCTACCTCCTCGCCGGCAGGCTCTCGCGCGACGAACTCCAGGTCATCGCCGAAAAGCTCCTCGCTAACCCCTCCATCGAGCAGTATTACCTGGACAAGGATTCGCCGAGCGAGAGGCCCGAGGCGAAGCCCTACCGCTTCCGGCTCGTCACCGTCCCCATCCGTGCCATGACGGACGAAGGGCTCGCCGAGCTCGCCATCAAGGGACAGCTCTACCTGAGCCTGACGGAGATGCAGGCCATCCGCGCCTACTACGGATCGCTCCGGCGCGACCCCACCGACGTCGAACTCGAAACCCTGGCCCAGACCTGGAGCGAGCACTGCGTCCACAAGACGTTCAAGGGTCTCATCGAATACGAAGGCGAAGTCATCGACAACCTCCTCAAGAACACGGTGATCCGTGTGACGGGCGAACTCAGGAAGCCCTGGTGCGTATCGGTCTTCAAGGACAACGCCGGGGTCATCGAATTTGACGAGAAGCACCACGTCTGCTTCAAGGTGGAGACGCATAACCACCCGAGTGCGATTGAGCCGTATGGAGGTGCGGGGACGGGGATCGGCGGGGTCATCCGCGACCCGCTGGGGACGGGTCTGGGGGCGAAACCCATCGCGAACACCGACGTCTTCTGCTTCGGGCGTCCCGACATGAAGCACGAGGACGTCCCTCGCGGGGCGCTCCACCCGAAGCGCGTGATGAAGGGCGTGGTCGCGGGCGTCCGCGACTACGGCAACCGCATGGGCATCCCCACCGTGAACGGCGCCGTCTATTTCGACGACCGCTTCGTCGGGAATCCCCTGGTCTGGTGCGGGAACGTCGGACTCATCCCGGTGGGGATGGAGAAGAAGGCCGCGCGGAAGGGCGACCTCGTGGTCCTCGTCGGCGGGCGCACCGGCCGCGACGGGATCCACGGCGCCACGTTCAGCTCCGCCGAGCTCACGCACGAATCGGAGACGGTCTCCTCGGGCGCGGTCCAGATCGGGAACCCCATCGTCGAGAAGAAGCTGGTGGACGTGCTGATGGTCGCACGCGACCGCGGGCTGTATTCCTGCATCACCGACTGCGGGGCCGGGGGACTCTCGAGCGCCGTCGGCGAGATGGGCGAACACCTCGGCGCCGTCGTCCACCTCGAACGCGTCCCCCTCAAATACCAGGGCCTCAACTACGCCGAAATCTGGATCAGCGAGGCACAGGAACGCATGGTCCTCGCCGTGCCGCCCGGGAAGGAAAAGCAGATCCTCAAGCTCTTCGCCTCCGAAAACGTCGAGGCCGTCACCATCGGACGCTTCACCGGCACCCAAAAGCTGAGACTCTTCTACCGCAAGAGGAAGGTCGGCGAGCTCGACATGAAGTTCCTCCACGGCGGCTGTCCGCGGAAGCACGTCAAGGCCGTCTGGAGACGTCCGCGCCACGAGGAGCCCCTCTTCCTGCCGAAGAAGGAGAACTACACGGACGACCTGAAGGCGATCCTCTCGAGCTGGAACGTCGCCTCGAAGGAATGGGTGGTTCGCCAGTATGACCACGAGGTGCAGGGGGGAAGCGTGGTGAAGCCGCTGGTGGGGCTGCGCGAAGACGGTCCCGGGGACGCGGCGGTGATCGCCCCGGACCCCTCGTCGAGGAAGGGCATCGTCCTTTCCTGCGGATTCAACCCGTGCTACTCGGACATCGACCCGTACTGGATGGCGGCTTCCGCGATCGACGAGGCGCTGAGGCAGGTGATCGCGGTCGGGGGCGACCTCAAGCACGCGGCGCTCCTCGACAACTTCTGCTGGGGGAACGTCGATAAGCCCGAGGTGGTGGGGGCGCTCGTCCGGGCGGCGAAGGCCTGCTATGACATGGCCAAAGTCTTCGGGACCCCGTTCATCAGCGGAAAGGATTCCCTCAACAACGAGTTCCGCACCGAGACCGGCACCATCGCGATCCCCTACTCCCTGCTCATCAGCGCCATCGCCGTCATCGAGGACGTCACGAGGTGCATCACGATGGACCTGAAGACGCCGGGGAACCCCGTGTATATCGTCGGGCTGACGAAACGCGAGCTCGGCGGTTCGCACTACTACAAGCTGTTCGGGGCGATCGGGAACGACGTCCCGAAGGTGGACGCGCGCGTCTCGAAGCTCGCGATGGACGCGCTGGCACGGGCGTCATCGAAGCGGCTCGTACGGGCCTGTCACGACCTCTCGGAAGGGGGCCTCGCGGTCACCGCGGCCGAGATGGCCTTCGCGGGCGGACTTGGACTTGCACTCGATCTCGGGAAAGTCCCGACCGACGGCAGGTGTGACCGCAGCGATCTCGTGCTCTTCAGCGAGTCCAACTCGCGGTTCCTGGTCGAACTCGCGAACGATGGCGCCTCAGAGTTCGAAAAACTGATGGCGGAGGTGCCGTGCGAGTGCATCGGCCGGGTCACGGGCGCCGGGCGGCTCGTCATCCGCGGCGTCGAGGGCGGGACCGTCATCGACGAGGACATCGAGGAACTGAGGTCCGCCTGGAAGCGCCCGTTAGCGTGGTGAATTCTCCCTTCTCCCTTTTTTCGGGAAGAGGGCGAGGGTGAGGGCAGGAATCCCCGAACCGGCAAGAGTGTTCAGCCCCGGAGGGGCTGAGGACCTTGGCCGGACGCTTCAGCGCCCGGAAAGAAGTGCGAAAAACGCATGAGCCCCGAAGGGGCGAAAGAACTATGGCCAAACCCAATGTCTGCGTATTGCGCGTTGCCGGCACCAACTGCGACTTCGAGACGATGTGGGCGTTCGAGAAGGCGGGGGCACACGCCGAGCGGGTCCACGTCAACCGTCTGGCCGAAAACCGCGAGCTCCTCTCCGCCTACGAGATCCTCGCCATCCCGGGCGGGTTCTCCTACGGCGACGACATCGCCGCGGGGAAGGTGCAGGCGGTAGAACTCATGCACCGTCTGGGGGACGAGGTGCGTCGGTTCGTCGTCGCCGACAGGCTCGTCATCGGCATCTGCAACGGTTTCCAGGTGCTGGTGAAGACGGGACTGCTCCCGGGCGGGAGGTCGAAGAAACAGACCGTGACGCTGGCCGCCAACGACTCGAACCGCTTCGAGGACCGGTGGGTGTGTCTCCGCGTCGAGACCTCACGCTCCATCTTCATCTCGCCGGGACAGACGATCACGCTTCCGGTGGCACACGGCGAGGGGAAGTTCATCCCCGGATCGGCCAAGGTGCTCCAGGGGCTGCGCGACGAGGGACAGGTCGTCTTCCGCTACGTGTCGCGCGACGGGTCCGCCCCGGCCTACCCCGATAACCCGAACGGCTCGGTCGACGACATCGCCGGCATCTCGGATGAGACCGGGCGCATCCTTGGCATGATGCCTCACCCCGAACGTCACGTCGAAGGCTGGCACCATCCGCGCTGGACCCGTGAGGGACTCCGAGAGCACGGCGACGGGTTCCAGGTCTTCCAGAACGCGGTCCACTACTTCACGGCGTAACGGGATTCTCTCAGCCACCTCCACCTGCACTTTGGAAAGGAAGATCCTGCCGAACCTGACCGGACATCTCGCCATCGCCGAGGTGGTCTGGGACGCCCTGAGCCGGTGACCGGCCGAAGGCCCGCCGGCAGTGTTTTTCCCTGGAACCGCACGGACCCTCCCGTCGTCCAACCGGACAGGACAGCCGGGGTGACTCAGGGGGGAAAGAGGTGGAGATGCGTCGCAACGCGCTGCTCGGCGTTGGGTTGGTTCTGGTGTGCGCCCCGGCGGGGTTGTGGTCGGTGGGCTGCTCGAAGCCGGAGCCGCCTGTTGACCCGGCCGTTCTGGCCTATCGCGAGCGGGTGAGGTTCGATGCGGAACTGCGGACGCTCGTCGGCCTTACGAGAGACGAGGTCCGCTCGAAGCGCGGTGAGCCGGAGAAGACGAGCGAAGACGTGTGGCGCGACGGACCCATGTGGGGGCCCGCAGAAGGCCTCGGCAGGCTCCTTCGTCCGGGGCAGCCCTACGAGACGTGGGTCTGGTCGAGTCCCAAGTACAAGTTCTACATCTGGTTCGCCGACCCGCAGGGTGTCGAGTCCGATCGCTCGAAGTGGAAGGTCGTCGACGTCTTCGTCCACCCCGAAGGGACGGTCTACTGACCGCCCCCAAGGGGGATGGGCGCTCAAACCTTCAGCAACTTGTGGGGCTCGACGAGGAGGAAGCAGGGGATACGCCGGCTGTGGTTTTCGCCGCTTCGCGTTCGAGCCGCGTGAGCTCACGACACGCCTTGAGTCCCCCATAGAGCCAGAAGAGCACCAGCCCGTGGAAACCGGCGCTCAGCCAATCCCCGACCCACGCGAAGATCACCCCGTCGGCCGCATAGAGGGCCATGCCGAGGACGAACGCCGAGACGTGTCTTCTGCGCGCGAAGGTCCCGAAGAGGACGAAGAAGCCGGCGACGAAAAGGTCGAGCGCAAACGCGACGACCATCGCGAGGGACTTGCTTGCGGCGTCCCGGGTGAGCGCCACCGCGATGGAGTCGATGATCTGCGTGACGCCGAGACCCACCAGGAAACTCCATCCGCTCCCCGAAAGCAGGACGACGGAGTTCACGAGCGAGAGTGCGGCGATCCAGAAGAACCAGTTCGCCCCGCCTTTGAACCGATTTTCGAGTTCCAGTCTGCGCCGGATGGTTTCCGGACTTTCCATGGACAGTCTCCCTGTCCTTGTGTCGCCTGGCGTCGGCGCGGCGCACCCTGAGGACTATTTCCCGGTTAGTTTTCGGGCCTCGACGAGGAGGAAGTAGGGGATGCGCCTGGCACGGTCGAGTTCCGGGAACTTGCGGACCATCTCTTTCGACGCCACCGACTCCCGCAGGTCGTGGATATAGAGTCCGGCGACCCGCAGCGCCCGGACGTAGTCCTCGAGCGTCCGGTGGAAGCGGATGCGCGTGAGATAGAGCGGCTCGGGCGAGAGTCCGCTGATGGTGATGTGCTCCTCGATGCTCCCACGGTCGAAGTAGCGGTCCACCGCGAAGTGGAGCCGGTTCTCGTCGGTGTGCGGGGCGTCCTCCTTGTAGATCCATTCCGCCAAGCGGGCCTGGAAGCACGGATGGGGGATGTTGAAGAGGAACCGCCCGGATCGTTTCAGCACGCGTCCCACCTCCTCGAAGGTGCTCTCGGCCGAGGCGATATCCATCACCGCCATGAAGCAGATGACGACGTCGAAGCGGGCGTCCGGGAGCGTCTTCATGTTCGCGCTGTTTCCGACGTGGTACTCGACTCCCAGAGGCTCGCGCACCTCTTCCTCGACGGCGAGCTCGATCATCGCCGGAGAAAGATCGATGGCGGTCATCTTTGCGCCGCGGCGGGCGAGCTCGCGCGTGACCGACCCTTCGCCGCAGGCAATGTCCAGCACCGACCTGCCGCGGACGTCGCCCAGGAGCTCCAGGAACGCCGGGAGCGCCAGTCCCTCACGGTAGATGTCCGTCTGTCCGCGGACCACCTCCGCCCACAGCTTCGCCTCCCGGTCCCAGTGCTCGGTGATCCGTCGGTTGATGTCCTGCTCTCTCATGGACAACCTCACTAATCCACTTTCGCCCGGGCCAGGGTAATGCGCGTGAACCCCGCGGCCTTCACCGTGTTCATCCCCTCGATCACGTTCTGCACCGAAAGCTCGAGCGAGGGCATCACCTCGACGACTGCGTCGGGACGCAGGTTGTGCGCCTGCTCCAGCAGGAGCATCGCCCCCTTCAACGTCTTCCGCTGGACGGGATTGCTGGTGCCCAGGACGTAGACCAGTCCGTCGTCCTGCTTCACCAGGCGGAACACCAGCACCTTCGGCATGTCCATGGGAAGTTCGACGTCGAGGTATCCGACCGTCTCCTCGGTGCCTTTCATCAGGCAGGCGATGCGGTACTTGACGAACCCGGCGCTGCGACCGGCCAGCACCGCCTGGACGAGACTGCGGTACTCGAGCTCACGGTCCACCTTGAGCGTGATCGCCTCGCCGTAGGCCTCCGCCTCGGCGGGCTTGGTGAGCTTGGCGCCGATGGCGGCGTATCGCTCCTCAAGTTTCTTGCCGGCGAGGGCGATGTCTTTCGCCCACTCGAGGGGCACCTCGAGGGTGGTGTCGGGGGAACTCGGGGCGGACTTGGCCTGGTCGGCGACCGGGAGGTTGATGCCCTCGTGTCGGCCCAGCTTGAACTTCGACTGGAGTCCAACCCTCCCGATGGCTTCCTCTTTTTTCTCTTCGCCTCTTCTGTGGGCCCACAGGGCCACCAATGCGGCAACGAGGAGTATCACCCCGGCGGCCAGGAACATCGTCTGCGGCGATATCTTGCCTCGACAACGGTGCGCACGGTCCCGTATCATCGCCTTCTCCTTGTTGGGCTCCGGGGAAACGGCTAGCAAACGAACCGGCCGACACCCGAAAGAATAGCAGGCAAATCGCGTCCGGGCAACTTGAAATTCCGCGACGGGATATTAAGATAGGTGTGAGAGGACTGCATAGGGGCAGGGAAACGGCATGGTGCGCTATCACGGGCTGATGCTTGCGGCGGGGAAAGGGACAAGACTCGGCTCGTCCGGTGACGCCGTCGCCAAGGCACTGGTGAAGGTGGGGGACGAGACGCTCGTCGAGCACAACCTGAACCGACTCGTGGACGTGGGACTTGAGCACATCGTCGCCGTGGTCGGACATCAGGCCGACGCGGTCATCGCGCACCTCGCCGCGAGCCCCCACCGCGACCGCCTGGAATTCGTCCGCCAGGAGAAACCCCTCGGCACCGGACACGCCGTGGACATCAGCCGCGCGGCGCTCCGCTCCCAACCCTTCGTCCTCTGTTACTGCGACAACTACACCCCGTATCGTCTCGGCCCTCTCATCCAGCTTCACGAGGAAGAGCAGAGCGCCGTCACGCTCGCCCTCTTCCATGCCGAGGACCCGACGCGTCACGGCATCATGCAGGTGGAGGGCCGACGCGTCGTGAGCATCGTCGAGCGACCGAAGGAGCCGGTCGGGAACCTCGCCTTTGCCGGGATGGGCGTCTTCGAAAGCAGCATCTACGACGCGGTCCGGAACGTCCGCCAATCGGACTCCGGGGAATACTATCTGACCGACGCGATCATGGACCTCGTGCACGCGGGCGAGGTCGTGGGGTTCGACATCCTCTCCTCGTGGCGCGTCAACGTCAACTCCCCGGCCGACCTCGAACGCGCGTGGAACCATTACCTCACCCACCGTGCCGTCTGAGCATGACCTGCTGTGTTGACCACATGCAGATGCTCCGGCTGGATCACCCCTCTGCCTCTCCTGTTTCCGCCCGTTTGCGTTTTTGCTTGCCGGACCTGGGGTGCGATGGTACAAACATCCGGGGCGTGAACTCCCTGGCGCTTCCGGCGGAGGTCCACCATGAGTTTTCGCAGACACGGTGTCTGGCTTGTGCTCTTGACCGCGGCGTTCGTCGGCTGCGGCGACGGCGCTCTCGGAGGATTCCGCGTCACGAAGGGCGCATACCACGGGTTCGAGACGGTGACGGTGGAGAACTCTCGCGTCCGCGTGACCTTCCTCGCGGCCGTGGGCGGGAGAGTCACCGAATACGCCCTGAGAAAACCCCGCACGAACCAGTTCGGGCTGAATCCGAACTTCCAGCGGCCCGAGAACGCCGGCAACGACTACCTCTACGGCGGG